>Ga0209488_10002913_pt1 | contig 13883 bp, 8 predicted proteins | sample Rivendell_Oct201_8_FD_188349 | JGI IMG/M metagenome (GOLD analysis project Ga0209488, IMG submission 188349) | Vadose zone soil microbial communities from the Eel River Critical Zone Observatory, Northern California, USA -... | ecosystem: Environmental > Terrestrial > Soil > Vadose zone >...
GCCGTGAGGCCGGTGTTTTGATAGGTGGTCACCGCTCCCAGAGTGACAAGCAAAGCGCCGGCGCGGTAAACGCGGTAGCCGGTTACGCCCACGTTGTCGGTGGAAGCGCTCCAGGAGAGATTGATCTGCGTTGGCGAGACTGCCGTTGCTGTCAGGTCGGCGGGGACAGAAGGCGCGATGGTGTCGGCGTCGGCTTGGGTGGTCGCGCTCGCCGAGACTGACTGGGCGGAAGCGTTCCCCGCCGCGTCAATCGCCTGGACGGTGTAGGAATAGGTCGTGGAAGGCGTGAGGCCGGTGTTTTGATAGATGCTCACCGCTCCCAGAGTGACAAGCAAAGCGCCGGCGCGGTACACGCGGTAGCCGGTCACGCCCACGTTGTCGGTGGAGGCAGCCCAGGAGAGATTGATCAGCGAGGAAGAAACGGCCGAGGCGGAAAGTCCGGTCGGCGTTGTGGGGGCGACAGTATCGGCGGCGGCTAGAGTGGTCGCGCTCGCCAAGGCTGACTGGGCGGAAGCATTCCCCGCCGCGTCAACTGCCTGGACCGTGTAGGAGTAGGTCGTGGAAGCCGTGAGGCCGGTATTTTGATAGGTGGTCACCGCTCCCAGAGTGACAAGCAAAGTGCCGGCGCGGTAGACACGGTAGCCGGTTACGCCCACGTTGTCGGTGGAAGCGGTCCAGGAGAGATTGATCTGCGAAGAGGACGCCGCGGACGCAAGAAGTCCGGTCGGGGTCGAGGGGGCGACAGTATCGGCGGCGGCTAGAGTGGTCGCGCTCGCCGAGACTGACTGGGCGGAAGCATTCCCCGCCGCGTCAATCGCCTGAAGAGTGTAGGAATAGCTGGTGGAAGCGCTCAGGCCCGTGTCTTGATAGGTGGTCACCGCTCCCAGAGTGACAAGCAAAGTGCCGGCGCGGTACACGCGGTAGCCGGTCACGCCCACGTTGTCGGTGGAAGCGGTCCAGGAGAGATTGATCTGCGAAGAAGAGACTGCGGACGCAAGAAGTCCGGTCGGGGTCGAGGGAGCGACGGTGTCGGCTGCGGCTGGTGTCGTGACCGAGACCGGCGTGGCAGTCCAGGCCGAATAGTTAGGGACGGCGTCGGCCGCGCTCACGCGGTAGTTGTAGGTGGTCCCCGGGGTCAGGCCGGTATGCTGGAATGACGTCACGGTTGTGTTGGCCATGAGCGCGTCGTTGAGGTAGACCTGGTAGCTGGCCACGGCGACGTTATCGGTCGATGGATTCCAGGTCAGATTGATCTGGGTCGATGAAACTGCCGTTCCGGTGAGACCGGCGGGAACAGAGGGAGCGATCGTATCGGGGGAGGCTTGAGTCGTTGCGCTCGCTGAGGCCGATTGGGCGGAAGCGTTCCCCGCCGCGTCAATCGCCTGAACAGTGTAGGAATAGCTGGTGGAAGCGCTCAGGCCGGTGTTTTGATAGGTGGTCACCGCTCCCAGAGTAACAAGCAAAGCACCGGCGCGGTACACGCGGTAGCCGGTCACGCCCACGTTGTCGGTGGAAGCGGTCCAGGAGAGATTGATCTGCGAAGAGGACACCGCGGACGCAAGGAGTCCGGTCGGGGTCGAAGGGGCGACGGTGTCGATGACGGGAGGAACAACAACGGTTTTTAAGAGGATGGCGGCGTTGTGGCCGTTCAGGGCGATCGAGGTCACGCTCGGGATGGAGCTGAGGGGAGACAGCAGATTGTCGGGGGTGAGTTGCTGCAACGCCTGTGGCAGAGTCACCGAGGCCACGTCAGTCGCGGTCGGGTTGATGTACACATAGCCCTTTTCGAACTCCCGCCGATAGACATTCACCGAGGCGATTGTCGTCACCGTGTAAGGCCCGATGGCCTTGCCAAGGTCGATCTTGTCGTATTCGTTGTACCACTGGATGCTGTCGTAGTTGGTTCCCGAGGTGAAGGCGAAGTAGGCATTGTTCAGCACGTCGTTCTTGCCGAGAAGAAAGGAGCCCAGCGCGTACCAAAGGCTCTGCACGAAAGTCACGGGCTTGCCCCAGTTGTCCGTTCCCGACTGCCCTGGCGCGAGATTGGTATGACTGAAGATTGCGACTTTCGAGTGCTGGATCTGGCTCAGGATGTCGACTTGGCTCTTCCAGTTTGCCTCGGGATAGAACCGGGTCGCGGTCGTCCCCCACATGACGGCGAAAGCGCCCTCCTCAGCGGCCACGTCCGGCGGAGTAGGACCGGCATCCACGGCCAGCCATGCGGCAGCTCCGGCGGGCTGGTCGGTCGAGCCTCGGTTGCACCAGAGCTTCTGGCCCGAGGCCTGCAGTCCTGCTGAGACGGCGCTCACGAACGTGTTCATCGCGTTGGACCAGGCGGCGTCCGTCGGGTACTTGCTGGGAGAGGCGGAGTACCCCGCTGCGGCATAATTGGTCACGCAATTGTCGGCGTGGACGCCGTCGGCGACCCAGGGCTGGTTGACGATGTCGGCCCTGATCGCCTCCAGCCAGTATGACTGCCAGGCGGCGGAGCCAAAGTCCATGAGGTAAAAAAATGTATTGTTGGCAACGTTGGAAAAGCCGGTGCTGTAGATCCGATTGCCCGCGGAGTCGAGCAGGAAAAGCCCGGGGTTGTTGCCGTTGAGACTCCCCATGGAATGGCCCCGCGAGACGTTGTATCTTCCAAGGCCGTAGAGAGCTACTTGTGCCCACGTGTCCTGATAGTTGGACGATTCCTCGCCGACCTCATAAAGATAGATTCCGACATTGGGATTGAGCGCTTTGATGGCTGCCCAGGTGTTGGGAGCGATGTCGGTGTAGCGAAACTTGTTGGTGTCGATAAGGTCGAACTTCGCCAGTCTCTGGGCGTCGCTGGCGACAAGGGCTGGGCCTCCGCCGTAGTAGACGAGGAACGTCTGGATGGTTTTGGTTTGGGCCGCTAGAGGTAAAGCCGCGCCCAGGAGAAGTGTAAACGCAGCAGCGCGTACTGCAGCTGCGCACCCGCGCACCGTGAAGATCGAGAGGTGATGTTTCGATAGCTTCATGATGACCTCGATGTAGTGGATTCGTGACAACCAGTGGAGCGATCATGACAAATGCATAACTTTTCCACGCTGAAGGAGTGCACATCACTTGCCAAATTGACTTCGAAAAACCTTGGCGACTCTCAGGGTTCACCCTGTTGCGAAAGCGGGCACTGAACTAAAGATCAGCGAGAACAGTTTGTTGTCGCGCTGTAACTACGATCTAGATCGAAAGAACCAAAGGAATCCCGAACCGCGCGCATCGCAGGAAAAAGAGAAAAATTCACGCGGGAAAATTCACGCGAGAGATCGCGTGTTTCAGGAGTCCGGATTCCGTCTTCGTCCTGCAAACGCCGCGACGCGTCGCGATCAGTCAGCCAGCGCGGATAGGCAAGTGAGGTGAGGTGCAAGACCGGCCGCTGGTGCCGGGCGATCTGCGCGCGATGAAGCCTCGAGGGCCGATTCGTCGCATGATTGTGTGGGAGCGGCTTCGTGACCAGCGTTCGGGCTAGTCCGATCGGACCAGACCGGGAAATCATCCATAAACGTCGTGCGACTATCTTGGCGGTCTATGGTTTTGCAACTCAGGTCATTCGCCGTCGGAGTTCTGCACTCGGCGGCGGCGCTTTCGCCGAACGCCGCCCGGCGACTCGCAGGCTTACTCTGTCTGGCGGCGATGACGCTGTCAGTCGCGGCCTTCGGCCAGTCTCGCGAAATCCTGGGGGAAGGCGATTCCGTCCGTATTACGGTTTTCCAGAACCCCGATCTCACCACCGAGACGCGCATCTCCGAGCGGGGAACCATCACCTTTCCCCTCGTCGGCGAGATTTCGCTCGCCGGACTTACACCTGTCGGTGCCGAGGCCCGGATCGCCGAGCATTTGATCAAGGGAAAATTCGTGCTGAAGCCCCAGGTCAGTCTCAACGTGGTGCGGGTGCGCAGCCGGCAAGTTTCGGTGCTCGGCCAAGTTGCCCGCCCGGGGCGTTACCCGCTCGATGACACCAGTTCGAACCTCACCGACATATTGGCGCTGGCCGGGGGGGTCAGCCCGACTGGCGACGACAGCGTCACCGTGATGGTCACGCGCAACGGCAAGACATCGAAACTGGAAATCAATGTACCCACCATGTACCGCACGGGCGATTTGTCACGGAATCTTGAGCTGCAGAACGGCGACACGATTTTCGTGCAGCGCGCCCCCGTCTTCTATATCTACGGTGAAGTTCAGCGCGCGGGGGCTTACCGGATCGAGCCGCTGATGACCGTGATGCAGGCACTCTCGGTCGGCGGCGGTGTGACGCCGCGCGGCACCGACCGCGGCTTGAAGATCCGCCGCAAGACGGCGGACGGAAAATTCCAGGCGATCGACGCGCACCTGACCGATCCGGTGCAGCCTGATGACGTGATTTACGTCAGGGAAAGCCTGTTCTAGACAGGCGCGCGGACACGACGCCGGCATCCCGTGACCCCTCAACAATTTCTGCTCGCACTACGCGCGCGCTTCGGCGTGTTCGCCACGGTGCTGGTCGCCACCGTCCTGGCCGCCACCGTGGCGAGCCTGCTACTGCCGAAGTCCTATAGGGCGACGGTATCGCTGCTGGTGGATGCCAAGAACGAGCAGTCCCTGAGCAATGTCCTCCCCCTCATGCTCCCACAGGAGAAACCCAGCTATCTGCAGACGCAAATGGAAATCATCACCAGCAAGAGGGTGGCGCGCAGGGTGGTGCAAGACCTGAAACTCGCAGAGAACCCTTCGACGCGCGCGGAATTCGAGTCGGGAGGCGAGGGATCCATCGAGGACTGGCTGGTCGAGGCCCTGCTCAAAAGGCTCAAAGTGGAAACCTCGCAAAGCAGCATTATCAATGCCACCTTTTCATCCTCCGATCCCCGGTTCTCGGCGCGCGTCGCCGACGCGTTTGCCAAAGCCTACGTCGACACGATGCTCGAGCTGCGCGTGGAGCCGACGCGGCAGGCGGCGGTGTGGTACGACGAGCAGTTGAAGAGCCTGCGGGCCAATCTGGAGGATGCCCAGGCGAAGCTGACGAACTATCTTCAGCGGGAGGGAATTGTCTCCACTGACGAGCGCTTCGACGTCGATAGCACCCGGTTGGGAGCGCTGTCGGAACAGGTGGTGAAAGCGCAGGAACAGACGTTCCAGTGGAATGCCCGGGAGCAGCAGGCGCGCAGATTTCTCAAAGAGGACGGGTCCCCGGAAAGAGTGCCGGACGTTCTCGACAATCCGTTCATCCAGAGGCTGAAGGCGGATCTCATGCAGGGAGAAGCAAAGCTGCAGGACTTGTCCATGCAGTACGGCAGCAACTATCCGCAATATCAGCGCCAACTTTCCGAGAACCGGAGCTTGCGCAGGAAACTCGACGTCGAAATGAGGAAAGTCGTGGGGGGAATCGCGAGCTCGGCGCGCCAGAGCCGTCAGCGCGAGGCGGACCTCGTGAACGCGATGGCGGCCCAGCGCGCACGCTTGCTCGAGCTCAAGGAGAATCGCAATGAGTTCACGGTTCTCAGGCGCAACGTGGAATCCGCCGAACGAGCCTACGACACGGCCATGCAGCGCCACGTCGTCAGCCAGGTCGAAAGTCGTTCCAGCCAGAGCAGTGTCACCGTGCTCAACCCGGCAGTTGTGCCGAGCAGGCCTTTCCAGCCCAAAATCGTTCTCAACATCGCCCTGTCGGTGGTGATCGGAACCATGCTCGGCATCGCGATCGTGTTGCTGATGGAGATATTCGATCGTCGGGTCCGCTCGCGCGGCGACCTGGCCTTGGACGTTCCGCTGCTTGCCGTGCTCAACACCTGGCAGCCCCCTCAGGGCCGTCTGCTAGGCCCGCCGAGCGGTGCCGGACGGGCTTTGCCGAATCCTGGCTGAGAAATGCCGATGAAACCTCAGGAAAACGTCCTGCCGATCGAAGCATCGGGGCGCGTTCTTGCGCGTGACGACCGTCGCATCGGCAGCATTCTCGCGGAAGAGGGGAAGCTCGGCGTCGAGGACATCGAGCGGGTCATGGAGCTGCAGCAGTTGAAGGGAATAAGGTTCGGCGAGGCGGCGCAGCGCCTGGGCCTCATCACCGAAGACGATCTGCGTTGCGCAGTCGCGAGACAGTATGATCTTCCCCATTTGCTTCCCGGCAATGAGAGCATCAGCGGCGAACTCGTCGTTGCGTACGAACCGTTTCACCCCCGCGCGGAGGAACTTCGGGCGCTGCGAACCCAGTTGTTGATGCGTTGGTCCAACGCCGGCGTCAGGCATCGGATGCTGGTGATTGCGAGTCCCGGCGCCCGCGAAGGGCGCAGTTATGTGGCCGCTAACCTTGCCGTGGTCTTTTCGCAGCTCGGCGAACGCACGCTTCTCATCGATGCCGACCTGCGCGCTCCGCGACAGCACCAGATTTTCAATGTCCCCGACAGGATCGGCCTTACGGCGGTCTTATCCGGTCGTGCTGATCGCGGCGCGGTGGCGCCGGTCCTGGAATTCGGGAGACTTTCTCTTTTGCCGGCTGGTGCGCCACCGCCCAATCCACAGGAGTTGCTGTCGCGTCCCGCGCTCGGCGCTTTCCTGCAGGAAATGTGCAGCGAGTTTGACGTCATCCTCTTCGATACGTCGCCTGCGAAGCTCTACGCGGACGCGCAGAACGTGGCTTTCCGGGCAGGCAGTGCAATGATGCTCGCCCGCAAGGACCACACCCGTCTTGCAGATACGACGAGCGTCATCCGAGAGTTGGGCGATACGGGCGTTCGCGTCGTCGGTACCGTATTCAACGCTTTTTGAACCGCGCTGACCAGAATGTCCCTGGTTCTGGAACGGCAGGTCTTCCCTGGGCTGGCGGCCCTTTGGCGGCGGTGCACGGCGATATTCCGCGACGACAGCTCTCCACAAGGCGCATGGCGCCGTATTGCGTTAAAGGTTTCCGTGTTCGCGGGCACCGCGCTGCTCGGCGTCTTCTGGGGGTACGTGGTCGCAATCGCCGGGCTGAACGCGCTGTTACTCGCCGCTTCGTTGTTCGGTTACGTTTTCATCCTGCGCGACTTTCGCATCGGGGTGGTGCTGCTCATCCTGTTGCTGCCGATTTCGTACACCTACCTGTTTCCACGCACGATGCTCGGGGTTACAGGCCTCAATCCCGCTAACCTGCTGCTGGTCGGGACGCTCGGCTCGTACCTGTTTCACGGGCTGTACGACGGCAGTCTCCGTCGCTTCATTCCGCGCCCACTGTTCTGGCTGTATATCGTGCCGATCGTCATCGCAGGCGCGCTGGGTTCGAGCCATGTCGGCGACATCGCGCCCGGTCTCTTTAGGTACGTCGCAATCGAGTTCGACGGTGTGACCAGCTACGTCCGCGACGTGGTGGTGAAGCCGTTGTTTATGGTGATATTCGCGCTGCTGGTCGGTGCAGCGGTGTCGAGGTCCGAGAAGCCGGAAAAGTTCCTGATTCCCACTTTGATCTCGATGTGGGTGATGGGCGCGATGGTCGTCGTGTTTGTTTTCCAATCCGGGGTTGCGCTGAGGGAACTCGCGAGCAGCGAGTCGCGCGGGTTCCTGTCGCCGCTCGGAATGCACGCCAATGAATGGGGGCGCCTGTACGTGGTCGCCTACGCGCTGCTGCTCTTCACTTGGGCCGAATCGAAGGAATCCAGGCTCAGGCTCGCGCTCTTGACGTCGATGGGGCTGGTGGTGGTCGCAATGGTGCTCACGTTCTCGCGCGGCTCCTTCATGGGATTCATCGTGGTCAACGTGTTGTTCCTGCTCTGGCGCCGCAACGTAAAAACGCTGATCTTTGGTGGTCTCCTGGCGGCGGTCGCGCTGTTCCTGGTGCCCGGCGCAGTGCACGACCGCGTTACCACCGGGTTTGGAAGCGGCCTCGACTCGTACAGCGCGGGGCGCATCGATGAAATCTGGCTGCCGCTTCTACCCGAGGTGTTGCGAAGCCCGATTTACGGCCAGGGCCTCGGGTCGATTCTCTGGTCGGAGGCCATGCGCAGCGGGGCCGGGATAACGATTGCGGCGGTTGGGCATGCTCACAACGCGTACCTGCAGGCTCTCCTCGACATGGGAATAGCCGGCCTGATTCTTGTTTGCGCCTATTTCGCCCACGTCTGGAAGGAGTTTCGCGCGTTGGGCGTTGATCCGGCGGTGAGCCCCACCCTGCGAGGATTGTACCTGGGGGGAGCGGCGGGCTTGGCAAGCCTGCTGATCTCTTACTTCACTGACAGCAGCCTCATGCCGAGACCAGAGCAGGTCTTTCTGTGGCTGGCGATCGGAATGATGTACGGTCAACGCACCCCAAGACGGGGGATATGAATGTCTCCCGCAAATATGTCCAGCTTGAGCGAGGCCCGCTCCCAATCTTCATGAGGCGTCAATTCATAACGCTGGGCGTGGCGAACATCTCGGACTTTGCGGTCCAGTTGTTTACCCCCCTAGTCCTTGTTCGAGTGCTGGACGAGAGCGGCTTCGGGGACTATAGGCTGCTTTGGCTGGCAGCCGGAACCTTGCTCGCAATCGTGCCGTTCGGCATGACGGGCAGTCTGCCCTATTTTCTGCCGCGTCACGATCTGCGCGGTCAGGTTGTTTTCGTGCGGCAAGCCCTGTTCTACATGCTCCTCACCGGGCTGCTCAGTGCTCTTGTTCTGAGTCCGTTGAATCCACTTCTGCCCGGTTCTCTCGGGACACTGTCGCAATCACACTTTGCGGCGACGCTCTTCTGGGCACTATGGGTTTTCGCCTCAACACTCGATATACTGCCCAACGCGGAACGTCGCATCGAATTGCAGGCCGGGCTCATCTTCGGGTTGGCCTTGCTCAGAGGGGGAGCGGTAATCGCCGCAGCCATCCTGGGCGGAATCAATGCCGTGATTAGTGTCCTTGCGCTCCTGGCCGCCACAAAAGCTTTTCTACTGCTGGCAATCTCGACTGCCCGCTACGGCTGGCGACTCTGGTTCGGTGGGACGTCCCGCTGGTTGGAGCAAGCCAGGTACGCCATTCCGATCGGAGCGAACAACGCCGTCTATCTGCTGCGCCTGCAGGCCGATCAGTGGCTGGTCGTCGTATTGTTCGGCTCTGCCCAATACGGCGTGTACTCAGTCGGTGTGATTGCTCTGGCGCTGGGAACGATCATTCGCACTACGGTAAACAATGTGATATTTCCGGAAATGAGCAAGGCACAAGCAGAGGGCGATCTCTCGAAGATCATGGACCTGAACAGTCGCAGCAACGTGGCGGTTTCTCTCTTCGTTTTTCCGCTGCTTGCGTACCTCTTTGCCGCCGCCGATCCGATCATCAGGTTGGTATACACGGACGCGTACGCAGGTGCTGTACCCGTTTTACGATTGAACGTCATTGCATTTCTGGTTGCATCCGTGGAGATGACGACGGTCATGCTGGCGCTCCGGCAAGGCCCGTCTCTGCTTCGATCGAGCTTGATCTCGCTCCCGGTCGGATTGCTGGCGGGCTACGCCGGAAGCCTTGTATGGGGGACGGAGGGCGCGATGGCCGGCGCGGTACTCGGGAATTTCGTCGCGATCTCTGTAGTTTTTGTAAGCGCTTCCCGGGTCCTCGCATTACCCCTCAGGGCACTGCAGGATTGGCCCACCATCGGCCGCATCGGTGGTGCCGCGATCGCCGCCGGTGTGGCTGCATATGTAACGCTTCTCCTCATTTCCACTACGCTCGGGCATGTTCAGGCGATTCTGGTTTCGGGCGCCGTTTTCTGCTGCGCATACTTGCCCAGCCTCATCGGTCTTGGTCAATGGGGCCTGGTCGCCCGCACCCTTGCATTGTCGCGCGATTTTCCGCGCCAGTTCAGGACGCGCCCAAGAAGGATCGCCGGATGACGGCAATGATCCGGATGGACCATGCACCGCCCTTAGCACGTGCTACGCGCGTCAATAAATTCCCGCATGCTATGACAGTGATTCAAGAGGTCTCTGCTGAACGCCGGCAGAGACCCGAAATACGCACCGCGTCTGACTATGTCTTACGTTGAATACTCCTCAGCCCTTTGCGGAAGCGGCAACACGTTGACCGCTCGCGCCACAAAGCAGCGGCGAACCGTTGCGCTCATCATGCCCGTCAAGAATGAAGAGCGATCGGTTGGGCCGACGCTCGACGCGGTATTTGCCTCTACCCGTCTCCCCGATGAGATCGTCATCGCCGATGGCCAATCTGTCGATCGGACTCTGGAGCGGGTGGAGGCATACATGAGACGCGGTGTCCCAATCCGCGTCGTGCCCAATCCGCAGATTTTTGCTGGCGCGGGGCGTAATAACGCTGCGGCTGTCGCAACCAGCGACATTCTGCTTTTTCTTGATTTCGGCAATCTCGTGCATCCCCGCTGGATCGAGGAGATGACGAGACCGTTCGAGCAAGATGTCACCGTGGATGCGGTCGGGGGCCTGTTCGAGCCTTATGTGGAAAGCGATTTCGAGCACTGCGTTGCCCGCATACAGTACGGGGGGATGATGTTGTTTTCGCGTTTACCGCGTACGGAACAACTCGCCCGCGTCCCGTCGGAACCTCGTCTGAGTGGCCTGGGAATGGCGGTCGCGCGGGCGTGCTATCAGCGCCTGGGCGGCATGCCGACTTGGCTGCGCGCTGCCGAGGACAAGCTCTTCGGACGCAAGCTGCTTATCGCGCGGGCCCGCATTGTGCTGTCGCTGGATGCTTTGGTCTATCACCATATCAGGAAGGACCCGCGAGCCCTGTTTATGCAAAATCTCATTTATGCACGCGGCAGCGGTCACATCGCCCACACCCATTCTGTTTACAGTAGACGCCTGCTGTTCTATGCGGCAATCCTCGTCGCGGTCGGATACGGCGCGGCTCATCCGGCAGTCTTGCCAGTGCCGCTCCTTAGTTTTGCCGCCTACCTTTATCGGGCCGGGGTGCGGCAGTTGACGAAGGTAGGCGAGGGGAACGTGCGCTTTGGCCAACTGCTTCAGGTTCCGCGGGTAGTCATCGCGAGCGACGTGGGGGCTTTTCTCGGCTATCTCATCGGCGTCTTCGACTGGATCACGAAGCCGCAGTATAGGCAGCTGTACCAGGATTACATGAAGCGATAGATCCTGCGTGAGGCCGTGGGGTTGATCTCCAGTGGTCTTTCCAAACGAACACGGACACTGAGCGGAAGTCATGCTGCGAGTCATTTTGGTCACGGGCTCCTTGTCTTACGGTGGGGCCGAACGCCATTCGATCGCCCTCATGAATCGTCTGGCGGAGCGTGGGCACCAGTGCCACGCGGTGTACATCAAAAACGTCGGCGATCAGCTTGATCGCGTTCGCCTGCGTGAAGGCGGGACGGTGCGCTGCCTCGACGCAACCCGCTATTTCGATCGGCGCGCCCTGACCGATTTCGCCGCGCACATTTCCCGCATCAGGCCTTCAGCGGTCGTGGCGGCGAATCCGTATGCACTCCTGTATGGCTGGCTCGCGTTGCGCCGCGCGGGCGTGCGCGCGCCGCTCGCGGTGACCTTCCACACGACCCTGCTGCCGGGCGTGAAGCAGTGGCTGCAGATGCTCTATTACCGGCCCTTCTTCTGGCTCGCGGACTGCCTGGTTTTCATATGCAAAGCGCAGCAGCGCCGCTGGCGGCGCCGCGGAGTGTTCTCTCGACGCAACGAACTGATCTACAACGGCGTGGATACCGAGGAATTCGGCGACCGCCGAAGTCCCGAGGAGCGGGGGAGGCTACGCAGCGCGCTCGGCTTTTCCGATGCGGACTTCGTGATCGGCATTTCGGCGTTGCTGCGCCCGGAAAAGAACCACGTGCAATTGGTGGATGCGCTCGCTGTGCTCCGAAAAAACGGCATCCCGGCCCGGGCGCTGATGATAGGCGACGGCGTGACGCGCCCGGCGATCGAGGCGCGAGCGCTCTCTCTCGGTCTCGAGGGTGATGTCGTGATCACGGGGCTTCAGCCGGATGTCCGCCCCTACATCGCGGCCTGTGACGCCCTAGTGCTCTGCAGCGACGCGGAGACGTTTTCGCTCGCGGCGCTCGAGGCCATGGCGCTCGGCAGGCCCGTGGTGCACTCCGACATCGGCGGCGCGGCGGAGATGATCCGGCCGGGAGAGAACGGTTTTCTGTTTCCGGTCGGCGATACCGAAGCGCTCGTCGACCGGCTCGCCCGGCTCTCCCACCGCGCCGATCGCGAGCGCATGGGAAGGAAGGCGCGCGAAACGGTCGAAGCGCGTTTCTCCGAGCGCGCCATGGTGGATCGCTACGAGCGACTGCTTCTGGATCTTTGCCGGACCCGTCTTCCTGCCGAAGAAGCCGTGGTTCATTGACGGGCTGAACCGGGTTGGTGCGCGAATCCCTTCTCTGCGGAAGGGATCTGTGCGATCGGAACGATCCGTCCGGACCATAGTGGGGCGCGCAAACGCTACATACTGAATTTAGACAATAGGTGCGGGACCGAACGCAATCTTGCGACAGGGTCCTCCCGGCGCGCGTTGGGGCGAAAGGACAGAATGGGAACGACGACGTACGAAGCGGTGCAGGAGCGCGTCAGGATCCGACCCCGCACCTGGCTCGTTACCGGCGTAGCCGGATTCATCGGCTCCAATCTCCTGGAAACCCTCCTCAAGCTGGATCAGCGGGTGGTCGGGCTGGACAATTTTTCCCTGGGCAAGCCGGGCAACCTGACGCAAGTGAAGGACGCCGTCGCCGAAAGCCAGTGGAAGAACTTTGGCTTTATCAAGGGCGATATCCGTTCGCTCGATACGTGTCGCCAGGCGTGCCGCTCCGCGGATTTCGTGCTGCACCAAGCAGCGCTCGGGACCGGGCCGGGCTCGATTTCAAACCCGATCGCCGCCCATGACAACAACGTCACGGGGTTTCTCAACATGCTGGTTGCTGCGCACGGCGCGGGCGTCTCGCGATTTGTCTATGCCGGATCGAGCGCAACCTACGGTGACCGGTCTCGGCTCCCACGGGTCGAGACCGAGATCGGCCGGCCCCTGTCGCCCTTCGCGCTAACCAAATACGTGAACGAGCTTTACGCGGAGATTTTCGCGCGCTGCTACGGATTCGGCTCGATCGGGTTGCGCTACTTCAACGTGTTCGGTCCGCGCCAGGATCCGGACGGCGCGCACGCCGCGGTGATCCCGAAATGGGTTGCCAGCCTGATCCGCGAGGAACCGGTCTTCATCAATGGCGACGGGGAAACGGCTCGCGATTTCTGCTATATCGACAACGCAGTCCAGGCAAATCTGCTCGCGGCCATGGCCGATGACGCGGCCGCCGTCAACCAGGTCTACAACGTCGCGCTGAACGAAAAGACGACTCTCAACGAGCTGTTCGAGATGATCCGTTCCCTGCTCGAACCGCGTTTTCCCCACCTGCGGGGGATGCGCCCGATCCATCGCGCATCCCGCGCGGGCGACGCGCGCCTGTCGCAGGCCGACATCGACAAGGCAAAACGGTTTCTCGGCTACCGGCCGGCGTGGAGAATACGGCAGGGCTTGGAAAGAACGATCGAGTGGTATGCGGCGATGCTCGCGTCGCCGCGTTCGATCGACGACCTGCTGCCGAGGCGACAAGTCGGACTCCATGGATCGTAGTGCGATCGGCCTGCCGCGGATTAGTGCGATCGGCCTGCCGCGGATCGCGGAGTCTTAATAGTTGGGGGGTAATAATCAGGAAATCAGGACTGCTTACGTAGCGGCGGGGGGAGCAGCTCCAGACCAAGGAGCAATCCATGTTGAAGATCGGAACGCGTACCCGCGCAGCAGTGCTGCTCGTGCTTTCCAGCTTGGCGTTGGTTTCGAACCAGGCTCAGGCGCAACTGGGACTGGGCAGCCTGATCGTGACGATGACCTCCCCGGCTTCCGGGTCGACTGTCTCCGGCACGGTCCCGGTCAGCGCAAGCGTGAGCATCATCGGTCTCATCACCGTC
>Ga0209488_10002914_pt1 | contig 13882 bp, 12 predicted proteins | sample Rivendell_Oct201_8_FD_188349 | JGI IMG/M metagenome (GOLD analysis project Ga0209488, IMG submission 188349) | Vadose zone soil microbial communities from the Eel River Critical Zone Observatory, Northern California, USA -... | ecosystem: Environmental > Terrestrial > Soil > Vadose zone >...
CCCGATGGAAAAACATTCGCGGGAGCCCAGGTGGTTCTCGTGCCCAAAGGAGATCGCCGGAGTCGGCCCGATCAATACCGTGTCTCCTATTCGGACGAAGACGGCAGGTTTGATTTGCGCGGGATCCCTCCCGGCGAATATGTGCTATACGCCTGGGAAAATGTTGAAGACCGCGCCTGGCTGAATCTTGAATTCATCGCAATGTACCAGGATACGGGAACTGCAGCGACGATCCCGGCCAATGCCAGAGGAACGATTCAACTCCCGCTGATACCCGATAGACACTGAAAGGGTCCCGAGCTTTTGGTTGGCAAAGAGTATCAACAGCCAACTCGGTCTTTGATGATGTGCGAGCGAATCGGCATTCTTTACCGCAAAACTTCACTCGTGAGCGTGCCGTCTGATAAGGGTGTGGCCTGTCCGCTTTCTGTAAAGCCGTTAATACGTGAATTGAGGTTCCCGCTTGTCCCCAACACCGGTGCTATTGCGGCCGATACTCTGCGGGATCGATCGCGTCCGCGCGGGGAGTTTTCGGCTGGGTCGTTACTTTCGATTGCTGACGCGCTCGTGCAAGTACGCTGGCACTCGATGTCGGCTCAACGCTCATCTTTAGCGTGTCACCGACTGCGACGTTTGCAGCGTCGCGCAGGCCGCTGTCGATAGTGATGAAGAAGCGATTCCACCGTTCTCCGATGTAGCCGTCGAATGCGACACCGTTCGCACTTCCGCAAACGAGCCAGCCGTGCCGGCGCCCTTCCAGGCGAACGGGCTTTCTCGACCACTTCTCCTCAGGATCGAACGGAACAACAACAACCGTGACGCCCTTGTGACCTTCAATCAGTTGAGCTTCGAAATTCACCTTGTTCATTCGCCTTCAATCCTACGGTCGACAGAAGTTGAAGGTAAACGATCTTTACGGACAACCACACGTTTGTGTTCGGCACAGTCGAGCATGACTCCTCCCGGTTGGAGCGGGCATTGCGATCTTCATTCTTCTTTCTGGAGTTCTTATCGAACTTCCCGAACTTCGCTTCCTGGCTGCAATGGCGATTCTGGTTGGCACGGTTTTCGGCGGCCTTCTGTTCCTGTGGCGAAGGCATCAGGCGTGAAACGATCTGGAATTGGTCCTGCCTTGCCGTAAAATGTTTGATGAGGTGACACGATGCCATTGCCTCCGGTTGAGAGTGGTCCATATTCTCTACGGCCTCATCGCACATACCTTGTCCTGTTGAGCTTTCTGATTCTTTCCCTGTCGGGTCTGTTCGCCACAAGCTCCGTGTCCCTCGTCACACCTGAGCTGGAGTTATTTCCGAAACATTTCACGCTGCACCCCGGCGAGCGGATTCACTACCAGGTGCGGGAGCGCGACGAGAAAAATCAATCTCGAGAGCCCGCTCATTACGAGTTCACCGTCGAAGACCCTAAGATCCTGCGCTTGATCCAGCCATCGGAAGTGTTCGAGGCCGTGAAAGCCGGACGCACCGAACTCGTGGTGCGCACTCCGACTTCTGTACGACGTTTCCGAATCGAGGTGGCCGGCAGCGCTCAACCGCCAATAAAAGCTGTCCCTCACAGCACTGTGAAGGAGATCGCGGGCAAGGAGCTGCTTTTCGTGGGGCATGCGAACCTCGATGGGTTCGACCACACGGCCGTCGCAAAGCCCGGCATTGACCGTCTTGTGCAGGAGGCCAGGAAGAAGGGCTGGCCCGTGGTCTATTGGGTCAGCGAGAACTACCCGGACTGGTACACCGCCGACCGCCACCCGGACTATGCGATCGCCAGCGAAGGGCAGGAGCATGAAATCCTCTTCAACGCTCAGACGGTGCATTTCACCGGTGGAGACTTCATGTTCTGTGTGCTGCGGAACGTTCAGATGACTCTGCACGGCATGATTAAGCACAACGTCGCGCAGCGCATCACCTTCGTTTTTCCAGCTCAGGCCATCTGGGCGGCGGATATCTGGGGTCCCGGCGACAGGCGACCGTATCCGGCACCGATGGTTCTTTTGAGCACGTTGTTCGCGCATCGTGCGAGTGACTCGCGGGCGTATGACGAGGTCGTTGTCCCGTTCCTGAATCATGTGATCACCGAGTTTCCCGTTGGCGGCTATCCTCCCAACCCACCAGTACCACCTTTGAGCGACCTACTTAAGGATTGGAACATCGTGGTTCGCTTCGGCGACAGGTTCGAACGAGTCTATCGGCGTGCGGACTCGAACAAGACCTTGCTCGTCGCGTTCCAGGGTGTGTGAACTGCGGCCTGCAATCCTCGTGCTCTCCTTCGCGATTGCCTGTAAAAAGATCGCAATGATAGGCTCCCGGATCGCGGCCCTGCGCCCATTGAGCCGCGATCCACAGGAGGAACTTCATGAGTGCTGTTACGCTTGAAACGCCCGAAGGGACACAGTCGCGCCGGTGGTTGGTGTGGACGGGCCGAGTGGTAACTGTGTTGCCCGTGCTGATCGTACTGATGAGTTCGCGATGAAAGCTGACGTCGGATCCCCGGTATGTGCAGGAGTGGATACGCATCGGGTGGAAAACGCCGGATCTTCCGTTCATCGCCTCACTCCAGCTCGGCGCGATTTTGTTATATGTGATACCACGTACGTCCGTTCTTGGGGCCGTGCTACTAACGGGCTATCTGGGGGGCGCGATCGCCACATACGTTCGAATTGGCGAACTGTCTCCGCCGCTCGTGCCGCTCACAACGGCGATGCTCGCATGGCTTGGAATCTATTTGCGCGACGAGCGTCTTCGGGCGCTGCTCCCGATTCGCAAGGGTGATGGGAAGTAGCGTGCGTTGGTTGAATGAGTAGCCGCGAAATCGCTCCGCTTTCACAGCGCATCGATGCCGTGATTTTCGATATGGACGGATTGATGCTCGATACCGAACGCCTCCACCTGGAACACTTTCGAAAGGCCGCGAACGATTTTGGATATTCCGAATTGGAAGACGTCTATCTGCAATCGGTGGGGCTGAATTCGCGCGACACCGAGAGATTGTTTCATCAAAGCTTCGGCCCGGCGTTCCCCTATGTCGACATTCGGGATCGCTGGAGGCAGTATGCGGAGGTGCATATCCAGCAGTTCGGCGTCCCGCACAAATCCGGGTTGCTGAGTTTGCTGGAGACTCTCGAACCGCTGGGATTCTCCAAGGCCGTCGCAACGTCGACTCGAAAGCACAATGCGGTTGTGTTGCTGGAGAAGGCTCGGATACTGCATCACTTCAAGACTGTTGTCGGCGGCGATGAGGTATCGAAAGGCAAACCCGATCCGGAAATATTCCTGACGGCGGCCGCTCGGCTCGAGGTTGATCCGAAACGATGCGTTGTGTTTGAAGACTCGCCGGCTGGAATTCGAGGCGCCCATGCCGCAGGCATGATACCGATACTCGTGCCCGACCTGATTGAGCCGACGACGGACGTTCGCGAACTGGCCTGGCGCGTTCTGGCATCGCTGGAAGAAGCGCCAAGCCTGTTTCAATAGATCTCCGGCTTGCCGTACCGAAATGAATTCCACCGATCGCCTAACTCTTTGCCCTACTTCCGGACATTCGGTTGACAACCCGTGTCGCAAGTGATTTTATGTCGCCACGATAAAGATACAATCTGGTGTTCCGTCGATAAAGAATAAGGGGTAATTCAAATCAGAAGTTTGGATTAGGACTGGTAGCTCGAAAGTTATCATGCTTTCCGGCATACCAAATTCCGGATGGGGTTCCATCCAAAGAAATCCGCTTGCGGCGATTGCATTCGCCCAGAATGTAAAGCACTCAAGCGCCTTCCGGGGGGAAGAAATATGGACACGCGACACTTTCGACTTATTCCATTTTTATTGCTTTCTTTAGTCCTGATGGCTGGCAGCGCATTTGCGCAGTCCAATAACGCGGCTGTCGGTGGCGTGGTGCAGGACACCACCAAGGCTCTGATTCCTGGCGTCACCATCACACTGACCAATACTCAGACAGGTGTCGTGGACACACGTTTGACGAATGAATCCGGCGCATACAACTTTCCCAGCGTGCCCCCCGGGGCCTACAAATTGAGCGGCGATCTCACCGGGTTTCGCCAGGCTATTCAGAACAATGTGAACGTGGGCACGGCCGCCCAGATCCGCATTGACCTTGTCCTTCAGGTTGCCAATGCACCCGGTGACACCGTCTCAGTCAACGTCGCGAGTGAGAACCTGATTCGAGAAACCGCAGCGTCGGTGGGCGACGTACTGACGGAACAGAAAGTGCATGATCTTCCCGTTGTCGGAAACAATGTGCTGGACCTGCTGGCAGTTCTTCCTGGTTTCCGAGTTGCCAACACTCCATCACAAGATACCGTCGGTGGAATGGGACTTGACTCGGTCAACGCGACGATCAATGGCCTGAGCACCAATAGTTCAAGAGACTCCGCTCAATTCTGGGGCTACCAGACATTCACGACTACTGTGGTCAACCCCGACCTTGTCGGCGAGATTCGATTGATTCTCGCTCCAGTGGACGCCGAGTTGGGCCGCGGCAATTCCCAGATCCAGATCCAAACTCGATCGGGAACAAACAAGTACACCGGTGCCGCGGTCTGGAATATTCAGAACACCGCGTTGAACGCCAACTCGTGGCTGAACAACCACACGCCGACACTGATCAACGGAATTCAAACAAGCAACAGAACCAAACCGAACTGGCAGAACCTGCAGCAGGTGACCGCCAGCTTCGGCGGCCCGATCATCAAGAACAAAACGTTTTTCTTCTTTTTGTACGACCAGCAGGAAAATCGTCAGCGATCGCTGGTTGCAAACACGGTCTATACGGATACGGCACGCCAGGGCATATTCCGCTATTGGTCCGGATGGAATCCACTGAATGCCGCCGGACCGAACCCGTTGACGTTTGGCGCCCCCAATCCAAGCTACATCTCCGTGGACTACACCGGCACGCCAAATCGACCGCTGGTGAATCCGGACGGAGTGACGGATTACTCAGGCTCGCTGATGTGCTTCAGCGTGTTTGGAAATATCAAGGCCGATGGATCTGCATTCGGTCCGTCAGACTGTACTAACGGGACGGCGGTAGTCCACGGCGCTTGGGATACCTTTCGACCAAACATGGACACAACTGGTTATGTTCAGAAAATCCTGAAGCTGATGCCCACAGCGAACAACTTCTCCGTGCTGAACCAGGGTGATGGGTTGAACACGGCAGTCAACAGGTATTTACGCCGAACCAGCGGCAGTACCTCCGTGAATGCTTCAATTGGAGTCGTCCAGAGCAACAATGACTACAACAACAGGAAGCAGAGCAATCTCAAACTCGATCACAATATCAATAAGAATAACCGCGTCAGTTTTCAGTGGACCTATGAAGCTGTCGATAGCGTCGGAACCCCCGCAGCCTGGCAGGGTGGTCTCAACGGAACAATTCGGCGGCGGCCCGAAGTGTTGACTGTAAACGGCACATCGACGGTCACGGCAAACTTGGTCAACGAGGCCCGATTTGGTGTCAATTACAGTTCGGAGTGGGACTCTCCGCCATGGGCAAACCTTTCCAACCCGACGAGCAACAACGCGGCCAAGGCGCTGTTGCTCTCGGGCGGTACGGCTCCCAACGGAAAAGTTTTTCCGATCATCTACACGCCCGGAATCATTGCCGCAGGCCCTCCCGTCCTCAATGCCACTGGATTTTGGACCAGCCCGGCGACCGACTTCGCCAACACCAGCCCGCTCTGGGATTATGCCGACACGCTCCGCTGGACTCATGGCAAACATTCATTCAGTTTTGGTGGCGAGTACCGGCGACCGATGACATCGGGATTCAACAACAGCGCCTACCCGACCGCCACAACCGGCAATGCTCCCAACTCACCAATCCCTCTGACGCCGCTCTTGTCGACGCTGACCAACTATACGGTCGAGCTGCCGGGGTTGAATCAGACATCGCGAACCAATGCGGTGAATCTAACCTATCTGCTGAATGGTTCGCTCGCCACCGCTTCCACGGCGTTCTGGATTGATGGATACAACGATGTTAACGCTGGAACGTGGAAAGATACGACGATAGAGAAGGATGTGATCACCACCGGTAATCCGGGTTACGGACACCAGCAGCGCATCCAGATTTCGAATGAGTGGAGTTTCTTCGCTAAAGACGATTTCAAAATCATGAAGCGCCTGACACTCAACCTCGGGCTGCGTTGGGATGAAAACATGTCGCCTTATCTCCGTGGCGGTCTGTCCAACAAGTTCGTGGGCGATGGTGTGGGACTCTACGGCGCTGGACGCCCAGCCGGAAATATTGTCACGAACGCAGCTCTCCTTTCCCAGTGGCTGCAGCCCGGCAACCTGTATATCTCCGGTTACGGGAGCCTGACGGGCTCTCCGGGGGCCACTCCGCTGACTTGTGTCTCCGGTGCTCAACAAACTCCGAATCTTCCGATGTCCACCTGCAATCCGGATTTGATGTCCACCGTGGAATTCGTCGGACCGGGATCAAACCATCCAAACGATACGTTGGTTCCGCAAAACGGACAGTTCAGCCCGGCGATTGGATTCGCCTGGCAGGTTCCCTGGTTTGGCGATGGCAAAACTACAATGCGTGGCGGTTTCCAACGCACCTACGGTGGTGCCGGATCGGGTTTCAGCGGTGGCATCGTCAGCGGATATGGTGGAGACTCTCAGGGTCAAGGCCTGATTCTTACCGATCCAAAAATCGCATCTATTCTGGCGACGCGTGCCCTGAATCTCACCGACCTGCCCACATTGATTCCCACGTATCCCGTCCGCGCTCCCGGCGTCGCGATCCCGATCGCAAACCGGATCAGCGGCGGACAGGCGGCCGGTTACGCCATGTACGCGCCGGACTATCGAACGCCGTATACGAATAATTTCACGCTGTCCATCACACGCAATATTGGAAACAAGTACACCGTCGATATGCGGTTCGTCGACACGCTGGGCAAAAAGCTGCCGGGAACAGCCGGCGGAGTTGGCAGCGCAGGCAGCTTCAATCTCAACCTCGTCAATGTCTATCACAACCCCGAACTGTTCAACGCTCTGGAAGTGACGCGGGCGGGCGGAGACGATCCGCTGTTCGACCAGATGTTGATGGGACTCAATCTGAATACCGCCGTAACAACGGGGTATGGTCCGGTTGGTACTGTGGCTTTTGGCGTCCTGCAGCGCGGCTCGGCTCAAATTCGCCGGGCGTTTGCAGCCAGCCTCGCCAACGGTGACTACTCCACAGTGGTTTCGAGCCTGCTTGGAACTACCATCACAACGGGAACCGGCGGCGCCCAGACTCTCCCAATCGATCCAACGACAGGCGTATCGTATTCCGGCGCCCAACAGCGGGTGCTTCGCAATGGTTGCGACCGCATCGCGAACGGATTGACCACAGGATTTACCGCTGGAACAACGACCATTACACCGCGATGTTTCCCGGAAAATTACATCATCGCGAATCCTCAGTTGACCTCGGCGATTTATGCGAGAAACCTTGGCCACTCGAACTATCAATCCGGACAGCTTCAAATCACGGCACGGCCAATCCAGGGTGTCACCGTTACCGGCACATATAGCCTGAGCAAGACCATGAACCTGCCTGGCAGTGGATATATGGATCCGTTGAACCCACAGTACGACTACGGCCCGTCTGCAAGCAGCGCAGGACAGGAGTTCCGTTCCAATGGCATTTTCGAACTGCCCATCGGCCCGAATAAGCTGCTGTTCGGAAACAGTTCAGGATGGATAGCCAGGGCGATTGAAAAATGGCAGGCTAGTTTCATTTACTCGTTGCCAACGGGAGCACTTCAATCGATTGTCGCGAACAACATGTTGTATGCCAATGGCCGTCCGAATGTCGTCGGACCGTGGAACAATCCAAGAGGCGAAGTGACCTGGAACGGGACGACCGGAAATTACTTTGGATCGCCCTCTCCATACGCTTCGTATACGGATCCACAATGCACCAACAATGTCAGTGCCCTGGATGCCAACGGGTTCAGTCTGCGTGGAAACTGTACGCTGACCGGGTTAGGACAGATCGTTCCGGCAAGTACGCCAGGATCGATTGTTAATGTTTCAGGACTGTCGGTCCTGCCCCTGCTTCAAAATCCGCTGCCCGGCAACCGGGGCAACCTGACGTCCCTCACCATGCATACGGTTTCGCGCTGGACTCTGGATGCGAGCGCGAGTAAGAGTTTCCGCATTTCAGAATCCAAGGCGATGCAGGTCCGAATCGACACGACCAATATGTTCAATCACCCCACACCCGGCACACCGACCGGGCTGAGCCCCGCGTTTGGAACAAGTCTGACCGATAGCTTTGGTCAGATTACTTCAAAAGGTGGTGCCGGAACTCCAACAAGCCGCACGTTCCAGGGCCAGCTTCGGTTCACGTTCTAGACGGTTTTATATCAACGTCGAAGAAATCCCCTGCAGTTCGCTGCAGGGGATTTTTTTTGCTACCCATCGAATGATTTGACAGTCTGTAGGACGCATGAATCGGAATACTTCCATCCTGATTGTTGTGTTGGCGCTCGTTGCAATCCGACCCGCGGGGTTGTTCGCCCAAAAGAAGCCTAAAAACTCCGACATTGAAAACATCGGGAAACGCGACATCAACAAAGGACGGAGCAATTTCGCTTCGATCGCAAATGAAACCAGAATTGGAATCCAGGCTGCCGCGGAAATCGAACGATCGGTGTCCCTTGTCGACGACGACGCGGTCCGTGATTACGTCAACCGCATCGCGCAAAATATTGCGAACAACTCCGACTCGAAGTTTCCGATCACCGTCAAAGTGATCTTGTCTAACGAGGTCAATGCAAGTGCGCTGCCCGGAGGATTCATCTACGTCAACAGCGGCGCGATCCGGGCCGCGGACAATGAAGCCGAGCTGGCTTATGTGATAGCTCAAATGGTTGGCCATGTCGCCGCCCGCCACTCGACCGAAATGAATTCAAAAGATACATTGCTTCAAGTCGCAAGTGTGCCGGCAATCATTCTGACCGGCGGAGTCGCGGGAACCTCGCTGGCGAATTCGGCGCAATTGGGATTGCCAATATCGATGTTCCGATTCTCCCAGGATGCCGTTAAGGAAGCCGACTTTCTCGGGCTCGAGTATCTCTACAAATCCGGATATGACCCCGCGTCGGCGGTCAGCTTTCTGAAAAAACTCGACGACATCGAAAAATCCAGACCGAAACAATCCTCCATTCTCGCCACTCATCCCCCGGCAGCAGAACGCATCAAGCTGGTCGAGAAAGAGAGCGTGCAGGTGCTCCCCGCGCGAACCAGCAACATTCTCAACACGCCGGAGTTTGACGCGATCAAAACACGCGTCGGGGCCAACACATCCCCGGACTCTCCAACTCCAAGCCTCCGTCTCCGTCCTTGAGTTTCCTCCTTTAATCGCCGATTGACACCCGCGCGTGCTTCGACTATATGTTCATAACTAGTGAACATATGGCGCAGCGAAATCACATGAGCAGTTTCGAATTGATGGTGATGCTGGTATTGATCCGTCTCGGTGATGAGGCCTACGGCGTTCCGATCTCTCGCGAGATTGAAAGAACCAGCGGCCGCGAAGTGCCGATGGGCAGTGTCTATGCCACGCTGGAGCGTCTCGAAACGAAAGGCATGGTTGCCGCGGAGCTCGGTGAACCGACCGTGGAACGGGGAGGCCGGGCCAAGCGCTACTTCAAAGTGACCGCACGCGGGCTCCGGGAAGTTCGAGATACTCAGCGCACACTGATGCAGCTCTGGAAGAATCTGCCCGCACTGGAAAGAGGCAAAGCGTGAACCACACCAGCGTACCGCGGATTGCAACATGGCTCTTAAAGCGCTTCGGCTGCAGTCCGAAAAACGATTCGCTCGTCGGTGATTTGATCGAACATCGCCAGTCGGGACGGTCACGATTCTGGTACTGGAAACAGGTGCTGGTCGCAATCGCTGCGGGACTGGTTGGCGAGATTCGTGAACACAAGCTGCTCACCGTTCGAGCGATCGCCATCGGATGGTCCGTGCCAATCCTATACCATTTTGTGTTCCATCCTTTTATCGTAGAAATGCTGTGGCGGCTCGAGCCCTGGATTGTGGTCCAACACCCGTCGTTCTACCACTCCTACTACCATGATTTGGAGAGATTCGTCTGGGGCGAGAGCGGTTCTCTGCTTCAGTTTCTCGCTCTTCAGTGCCTTCTCGGGTTTCTCAACGGTTGGCTGGTCGCGCGGTTGAATCGCGGAAATCCGCGTATGCCGGTAATGGCCTACGCCGCTTCCGTTTCAATATGCGCAATGATGAATTGGACCTACTACCTACTGGTGACTGGACAGATGCCTCCGTTGTTTCCCCCAATCCTGTTTGTTTTCGTTGTAGCGGATCAGCTGAGCGTTGTCGTCATTCTCGCCGGAGGTGGTTTGCTGCGCGATTCAAAACGGAAGGATGCGTTTCGCGCGACGACTACTTGAGCGCCGCCGCGAATTCCGGTTTTGTTTCCTGCAGAATATCGAGGATGTTCATTCGATCCGTTGCGGACAGATGCGCAAACGCCGGTGTCTTGTCCTGCCCGGTCAGGATCTCTCGAAAGCGGCGATAGGCATAATCTTTGACAACAGCCGGCATCGCGTCAAAGGAGCGCGAGTAAATCAGATAGCTCATGGGATATTTGAGCAGCCGGCGCTTCAAATCGAGATCCTTCAGGGATCGGCCCTTGCTGTCGCGCAATCCCCTGCTGGAGAATTCTTCAGCAAATCCCGACGTGCCGACAATCGGATCCGTAAATGCAGTCGCTGCTGAAAACAACATCGCCCCTACCAGAAGGTCTCCATCTTCCTTGACGAGCTTGTCGATGGTTTCCGGATGAAGCTTCTCGGCTTCCTGCACTTCATAAGTTGCCAGCGTGATCAGGTTGTGAACATGCGTCTGATGGGCCAGCAACATCAGCGCAACAATGTCGCTGTTTGGGTTTGGATAGCGCTTCGTGTCGAATCGGCTCCGCAAGTCCGTGACGTTTGCGCCCGGGTCCAGGTTCAGGCGCGGGATGTAGTCTTTGATCGAGGGGAAGTCCACATTGAGCCCGCGCACCACCATGTTTCCCAGATGCCGCTGGGCTCCGTGCGTTCCAGTGACGTACCAGCCTCCCCAACGCTCATTCATTGGACTCTGATCTGTCGTCAGCAACGCAGCCCCGCGAAGTGAGTTTCCAGCAGGATTCGGCAGCACCGACAACATCAGCAGCCGGGGTATCGAGTTATCGGACGTTGACGAATCGTGACACACAATACAGTTCCGAGTCTTGCTCTGCGTCTCAATTTTCGGGTGGTCCACCTGGTCGCGCTCGATGGTGTAGAACACCGGGCCGAGTGAAGGATCGATGGCTGCAATTTCCAGAAACTGCCCGGTGGGTACGAAGCCCACGTAGACGTCATCGTTGAAATAGAGTGCGCGTGGAGATTCCGGTGAAATGTGGTCAATCTGGAAACTCGATTTCGAAAAGACCAGCGTCTGCGAAGATTCGGGAATATTCAAATTCTTTAACAACGATCGAATGTATCCGCGGCCCGGCTCGAAGGTCAATTTCGCGCCGCCGGAATCCAACCGGCGCTGCAGATCGGCGGCTGCATCACCCGCGTAGGTCGAGATGCCCGTCCTGGCAGCATTTGGAGCGGTACCCGGAGTTCTCGATGACTGGACGCGCAGCCAGGCATACCCTGCTACCGGAAGCAGGAGAACCAGTAGCCCCAACGCCAGCTTTCGGTGCGTCATCGCTACTTTCCGCCTCCCTTCGCCTTCGCACGCTGCAGTTCGTCTTCAATCACCTCTCGAATATCCGCATAAGGAAGGTTGCCGGAATAGAATCGGCCGTTGACGAACATCGCCGGCGTCCCGCTCACACCCACGGCATGTCCTTCATCGATATCCTTCTTCACCGCATCAACCTTCGAACCGGAATCGAGACAGGAATTGAATGCAGCAGCATTCAATTTCAGATCGACGGCCCGCTTCTTCAAGTCGTCGACGGTGAGGTGTTGCTGGTCGCCGAACATCGAGTCGTGGAAATCCCAGAATCGTTTCTGATCGTTTGCGCAGAGAGATGCTTCCGCCGCCTTCTGCGCTTGAGGATGCATTGAGGTGAGCGGGAATTGCCGATACACAAGACGAACCGATTCGGCATAGTTCTTCTCGATGGTTTTCAGTGTCGGAAACAATCCCCCACAGAACGGACACTCAAAATCCGAAAACTCAACGATCGTGACCACCGCGTTGTCGGGGCCGCGAGACGGATATCCGGACGTAACAACGTCGGTGCGCACGGGATCGAGGAGTATCTTCACGCTGAACTGCTTCTTCAAACCGTAGACCAGAGCGTTGCGATAGTAGTTGCGCTGCTGCTCGATCAGGTATTGCTTCACTTGCGGAAGGGCGTCATCGTGCTTCAGGTCGATACGAGACTTGTTCGCCTGGTAAAACTCCTCGACTTCCGCCGGAGAAGGTATCGCAATGTTACTGTCGATCTCCGCGTCGATGATTTGTGCTCTGGTGACCTTATCCCGGGCAGCTTCGGCCGCGATCAGCTTTTCTTCGACCAATCCATCCAGGGCCTTATGCAGGATCACGAGTTTGTCCCGGTCATAGGTGCCTGGGCTGGCAGCCTTTCTCCCTTCCAGAGCCGTTAGATCCGAAGCCGCGGCCTTCATGACCTGGTCTTCGGTAATGGCTTCCCCATTAACGATGGCAAAGGTCTTTGGCGTGGACTGGGCTGAGGCTACGGTAACAATCGCCAGGACAGCAAATGCAGTCAGATACCGACGGGATTTCATAGGCAGACTCCTTCCGAAACAGCAGGATTTTATCAGACTGGCCCCCTAATGCTCCGTCTAACCTTTGGACTGTCACTTCTGGTAAAATCAGCAACCGAAAACCGGTCAGAGGGGAGTAAGGATCAAACCATGAGTTCAATGCGCATAAAGACTGCGATGTGGGTGTTCGCGACCGCCTGCTCGGCTGCGGTGGTATTTGGTGCAGTCCAGAACGCTTCGATGACCGACGCCCGGGGAGAACAGATTCTCAATCAATCCTGCACGGGCTGTCACGAACTCCGAAACATCGAAACGCAGGCCCTCGACAAGGACGGTTGGAGTAAAGAAGTGAACACCATGATTGAACGAGGATCCACCGTAAAGACGGAGGACGTATCGGGATTCGTGGATTACCTGGTCCGAAAGCATGGTCCGCTGCCGGAAGGCGCTGGGAAAAAGATCATGTTGAATGAGTGCACGCTCTGTCACGATCTGGAACGGATCCGGATGACACCTGCCGACCGGGACGAATGGGAGCAGACGCTGCTGGCAATGCAAAACGAAGGAGCGACCATTTCCGACGACGACTTTCGAGTCCTCTTAAACTATCTCGCCAGAAACTTCGGACCCAAATAATAAAAAAGGCCCCAACCACCCGAGTGGTTGGGGCCCTTGATTAGATTTCCCGATTACTGCTTCGAAGGATCCTTGCAGAGCCCATCGACGATACAGATCGAGTCCACATTGCGATTCTCGTCCGGTACAACCATTCCGCGGTCTTTCATTAATTTGCGAATGAGCTTCGCGGTTTCCGGGAAGAGAACGGCCGACTGCACGCCCACTCGAACCAGTCCTTCCGAGTAATCCAGCGCCTGCCACGTGTGGCCGGCGATCTTAGACCCGGACTTATCGGTATCGCGACTGCCTTTGTCATGAGTCTCCAGGTTGGCGCCGCGATCGACAAGAAGCTGAATGACATCGTTTCTACCCTTCAGTGCAGCTCCCATGAGAGGAGTCCGTCCGTCGTTGTTGGCCACATTCGGATCGAGACCCAAATCCAGGAGCATCTTGACAGCCTGGAGATTCTCTTCCTTGGTC
>Ga0209488_10002915_pt1 | contig 13872 bp, 8 predicted proteins | sample Rivendell_Oct201_8_FD_188349 | JGI IMG/M metagenome (GOLD analysis project Ga0209488, IMG submission 188349) | Vadose zone soil microbial communities from the Eel River Critical Zone Observatory, Northern California, USA -... | ecosystem: Environmental > Terrestrial > Soil > Vadose zone >...
CTGCCGCGGTTAGTATCTGGTCATGATTGTTTAGGCCAGTTGGCTAACTTTGCTGGGTGTTCGGTGGGTCATTAAGTCCCCCGAAACTTTCCATTATCAAACGAAAATCCGTGGGCGAGGGCCTGGCCCTCGTAGAAGCCGATGATCTCTCCTTCGTTGTTGTCTTGCTCGGAAAGGTAAATTGCGCGCCGGGAAAATCAAGGGTGGTAAAGATGCCATTCTTGACCATCACTGCCCTCCCACTTCTGAGTGGACTGCGCAGCAGCTTCGGTACGCTTTTCCCCGGGACGATTTCTCCTGCACGACCGCGACTCCTGCTACGGAGAAAAGTCCCATTCGACAGCACGAGCTATTGGGCATTCACGAACTCCTCACGACTTCACGTTCACCTTGGCAGAACGTTTATGTGGAGAGATTGATTGGTTCCATGCTCGACCGGCCATATGGGATGTCTCTACTCTTAACCAGGTTATTGATCTGGAACGCCCTGTACGGGTAGCGGGATATTTGTTCTTTGATGCCAGTCACGAGCCTTGTAGGGAAGGAAACCCCGTGGGGAGCGATCCCCGGAGGATCGCCGGTGGGGAGATTCATCTACACCTTTGAGATTTGCAAGTTTAGCGACCCGAAGAAATGCAGTGCTACTAGCAAAGCTGCGTGGCAGCCTATCAGCAGCGCAGACGGTATTGATCTCAGCCAAGATGAAGAAGTAGACGAATAGGTTTTGTGCGCAGCAGTGGAACGGGAGGGAAAAAAATGAGCGACAGCTGGAGCTCGCCTCGTTCTCAGCACCTTTCATTTGCTATTAACATTTATGGATTATTTTCTTGACAACGCTTCAGCAGAAGTATAACGTCCCGCGTATTCATTACCCAACCTAAGGAGAGCCGGCCAGTCTTTAGCCGGGTGTTGTATTAAGACACAAAGTTTTACCCGGCCCCCATTTTGTTCACAGAGAGGGAAGTCAGATGGCGAACTCTGCCCGCTTCTTGCCGTACGGTGTCCATAGGATTTTGATAGTTCTGCTGCTTGCGCTGCTTGGGACACCATGCTTCGCGGGAACTTTCACCGCCTTTGGCCCGCAAGTATACGTTCGTGCCACTGGCGATCCGGTGACGGTGACGAATACCTTCACTGTGCTGAATCCCAATACGCAGTACACTCTGCGACTGCACAATGGCGGGCTGGTCGATTCGTCTACGGACAGGGTTTCTAGCACTACCGTTACCGTCAATGGCGTGATTGTTGTGGCGCCGAATGATTTGAACCAGAACGTGGCTGAAGTTGATAAGCCCGTCACACTGCTGGCCTCAAACCAGATTGACGTGCAGGTGCGCGGGGCACCCGGCGGGACCCTTTCGATCGATATTCTGGGCATTGACAATGATTTTCCAGGGATCAAGGCCAGTGCGAGCCCACTAGCCAATGCCAGCGGATGGAACAACACCAATGTGCTGGTGACTTTTACCTGTACGGATGCAACTTCAGGGGTTGCGAGCTGTCCAGCGCCCATAAGCGCGACCTTGGAGGGGGCGGGACAGGTGATCACGGGGCAAGCCGTGGATAAAGCCGGTAATATTACCCCCAGTCCCCGTATTACCGTCGCAATCGACAAGACCCCGCCGACGATTATCGCCAACGCCACTCCTGCTCCCAACCCAGCGGGGTGGAACAATACGGATGTCACCATCAAATATTTGTGCGCTGACGCGTTGTCAGGAGTTGCCGCTTGCCCTGATTCCGTTGTTATTACAGCGGAGGGACGCGCCCAGTCCATCGCTCGATCGGTTGCGGACCTTGCCGGCAATACGGCATCGACCGGCTCCGTTCTCAATCTGGACAAGATGCCGCCTGTAGTTACGATATCTTCTCCCGCACCTGGTTTGGTGGTAAGCACTTCGACAATTACTGTCACCGGAAATGCCAGCGACCTACTGTCGGGAGTGGCTTCAGTGAACTGCAATGGCGTGGCTGCAGCGTTGACAGGAGGCTCCTTTAGCTGTTCTCAGACGTTAGTGGCAGGAACCAATAAGGTCCAAGTTCAAGCCATAGATGCCGCGGGTAATTCCAGCTCAGCGATCACCTCGGTCGGCTTTGCCCCGCCGCCAGAGATCACCATCACTTCTCCCATAAATTCCGCGCTGTTTAACCAGAGTCCAATCAATGTAACCGGCAACGTAACTAACCCGGCGGCCCAGGTCACGGTAAATGGCATCACCGCGCCCGTTAGCGGGAGCAGTTTCCTGGCGACAGTGCCGGTGCAAGAGGGCATCAGCACCATCACCGCTGTAGCCACCAATGCGGACGGCACTACCGGCACGGCCAGCGTGCAGGTAAACCTGGATACCACTCCTCCTCACGTGGCGATCTATGCGCCGCTGGACGGCTCCGTCACTCCGGATGCAATTGTGACGGTGACCGGCCTGGTGAATGACATTGTGGTCGGCACGGTAAATCCGCAGCAAGCCACGGTGAAAGTGAATGGCGTAGCGGCACAGGTCGCTAACCGAAGTTTCAGCGTTTCAAATATTCCCCTGATCGTAGGCCCAAACCTGATTCATGCAAGCGCCGTGGACGCCGCGGGTAACGAAGCCACGGCCACGGTAACCGTGGTACGGCAAGCCCCGGGACAGCCGGCAGTGAAAGTATTCTCCGGCAATAACCAGTCGGGTACGATCGGCTCACAACTGGCGCAACCCCTGGTGGCGCAGGTAGTGAACGCGTTAGGACAGCCCGTAGCGAATGTTCCGGTTGTTTTCCGCGTCACCGCGCAAAATGGCACTTTGGGAACTACGAATCCCGGGCTTAGCGACATCGCGGTAAATAGCAATGCGCAGGGAGTGGCCTCCGTGCAGTTCACCCTTGGATCGCATGCCGGTGCAGGGAACAATCTGGTGGAGGCTTCGGCGACAGGAGTGCCTGCCACTGCCGTGTTCAGCTCATCGGCAGTTTCGTCTGGCGCCACACTAATCAACGTGGACTCCGGTAACAATCAGTTCGGAGTGGTCGGCCAGTCTCTCCCGCTGCCGTTCATCGCGGTGGTAACAGACGCTGGCCACAACCGCATTCCCAGCGTACCGGTCACGTTTACCGTGAAGCAGGGCGGAGGGAATGTCAACGGGCAGCCCTCCGTGACTTTGCACTCTGACGGCGATGGCCGCATACAAGCCGTGCTTACCCTTGGGCCCGATGCGGGCATTAACAACAATCTGCTGGAAGCAACCTTCCCTGGGAATTCAGCTTTTCCCGCCAGCTTTACCGCGACCGCACGCAGGCTGGGACCGGCAGCTGCAACTGCCATTTCCGGCGTGGTCCTGGACAACAGCAATCAGCCGATTCCCGGCGTAACCATGCGTCTGTTCCAGTTGAACCAGGGTCCCAGCGGAAATCTTCCGCAACAGGTGGGGACGCCGGTCCAGACTGACGGCGAAGGCCAGTTCACCATCCAGCCGGCGCCCGTGGGAGTTTTCAAACTGATGGCTGATGGCGGCACCGCGACTCGTCCCGGTGTATGGCCAACTCTGGAATATGACATCATCACCACTCCGGGGCAGAACAACACTGTAGGCTCGCCGATTTATCTGCCGCAATTGAACCCTGACAACAAACTCTGCGTTACCCCCAGCACGGGAGGCACGCTCACGGTTCCCCAGGTACCGGGCTTTTCATTGACCATCGCTCCCGGTTCCGCCACCTTCCCCGGCGGTTCGCACACGGGATGCGTAACTGTTACTCCAGTCAACATGGACAAAGTTCCCATGGTGCCGGGCTTCGGCCAGCAACCACGTTTTGTCGTCACCATCCAGCCGGTTGGAACGATGTTCAATCCTCCTGCCGCAATGACGATTCCAAACGTGGATGGCCTGGCGCCGCGTTCGGTGACCGAAATGTATTCTTACGACCACGACCTAGCATCTTTCGTGGCCATCGGCAGTGCAACGGTAAGCGACGACGGTTCAGTCATCCGCTCGGATCCCGGAGTTGGCGTGCTGAAAGCAGGATGGCACTGCGGCGGCGACCCGAACAGCACCGGCAGCGCTGCCAGCCTGTCCCTCTCGGCGAGTCCAACCGATGTGACCGTTGCAGTGGGCGAGCAATTTGATGTGACTGCCAACGGCGCTCCACCACTTGACGGAAGCTACCAGTGGACGGCCGCCAGCAATACGACCTCTGTAAGCACGCCTTCTTGCGCCGGACAGGGAAGCTGCGTTGGGACCTTCAAAGGCGCCACGCCAGGGAAAAACACGCTAAAAATATGTTTTGTATGTTCCACCACGGGCGCCACCAAATGCCAGAACGTCAATGTCACGGTCGTGAAAATTGAGTTGAAGAAGCTTACATTTACAACTGACCATCACCTGATGCGCGACAATAACAGCGATTACACAGCAAGTGGGACGGTGTTCAGCAAACCTGACTGGACGGATGCCGGGAAAAACAACCCAATTTCTCATACGATGACCCAGAATGTTGGTGTGCAATTGGAGTTCCTGGTTACGCCGTCTGATGCGCCGAGCCGCAGCTACAAGATCAAAGGCACCGGGCTAACCGGGCTCAACTTCGATAGCACTATTAATTTGCCGGGAGGAACACAGGTTATTCCGCTTACCTCCACAGACCAGTTGGCGACCAAGGTGCAAAAGCTCACTGGCTCCATCAACTGGGTGATTACCAGCAACTCGCAAACCGTGATGACTCAATCCACGGGTTCACACACGGTTTACGTCACAATAGGCACACCGCGGAATGATGGCACGGTACCCAATACCGTGACACAAAAGCGGATGGAACGGGCGGTGAGCGCGGTGGCTGGAGCGGGTTCGCTGGATCCGAACGCTATCGTAAAGAGTGTTATCCAGGACCAGGGAGCTTTCGACTTGAGCAAGCCCCAGTCCAACGAATGGGTGGTGCCGGATACGGGGGGTGACTGCCAGTCGATTGTGCGATTTACGGCTGCAGTGCTGAACATGATCAACGTTCCCGGGACCATCGTGCAGAAGAATGTGTATGCGATTGAAACCGCACCGACGGTAGGGATCGAGGCGGACCCGCCCGGAGGGCTGAACAATCCACCCCGTTTCCATCCCAATGGCGTGTGGAAGCTGGCTTTGATGGGTGGCGGTTGTAATGCGTTTGAAGCTACGGCCAAATTCACCTTCAACGGCATAACCAAGTATTACGCCGGCGGAACTAACCCTGTCGGCATCTTCCCCAATCCAGACCAGGTGCTGACGGTGTTTGAGTCACTCTCTTGGATTGGTTTCGATGTGATCAACGGCCAGTCGACATGTGTTGTACGACAGGTGATATACACGTATTAAAGGAGGTGCGCCATGGCGACTAGACTGGCAATTCTTGCTTTGTTTGCGATTACGTACGGGACCGTCAGCCAATCCGTGCATGCAGCGCAACAGAAAAACATGGACTTGCGCTCGGACAGTATCAGCTTTGGGCAAGACGTTTTGCTGAAGGACCAGCCCGATTTTCGGTTTAGCGGCGCCAACTACGACAAATTGTCGCCGGCTATCTGTTCGCAAGCGGAGAACTATCTGGCGTTTTATCTGACGCCTGAGGCCCAGCCACAAAAAGACCCGCAGTTCGCGGTCCGGACGTTTATCGCGACTGAACAGGCGCAGAACGATCTGGTGGAATACCGATGGACCTTTGCCGGTATTCCATTGCGTGCTGTGCAGAGCTGGAATGCCGTGAAAATTGACATCCCGCTTTCCGGGCACGCGACTATAGAGGAAGCAAAGGCTCTGCTGGCTTCAATCGTAAAACTCAAAGGTGTGGACGTTGAGGGAAATGCGTATGAGGTGCATCCGCATTGGCCGGACACGCTTGCGGACGGAGTTAAGTTCAGTTCCAATCCCAATGCCGACATACGCTCTCTGCCGAGTTGGCATGAGCGCGTCGACGCCTTTGTCGAAGGCAATCATTTAAACATTCTGATTTACAAGAAGATACCACAGCTCATGGGTTATCAGGACGGCTCCAAGTGGTTTCAAAAGTATCCGCCGGCCAAAACGTCACAGAAGTAACCGACAACACGCAAGCGGATTTGGAAGAGGAAATAATGACGTCGCCTAAGACAATCTTAAGAAGAGCCACAGTGACGGCCCTGACCATACTGGCTCTATCGACCATCTGCATCCAGGCCAGCGCGCAACAGTTGAACGAAAACTGCGTTGTCAGCATCCTCAACCGCAATGTCTCCGTCAGCGCAGATGGTTCCTGGGTTTTACCAAACGTCCCCGCAGGGTTTGGAACCGTCCGGGCACGTGCCACCTGTGTTACAAATGGCGTGACGGTTAGCGGGCAGTCAGATCTCTTCCAGATCAGCCCCAATCGCATGAACGCCATTCCAGACATCGTGCTGGGCGCCACCACCCCAATTCCCACGGGCCTGAGCATCAATACCCCTATAAATATATTGACGACCGTCGGCGCGGTCACGCAGCTCAACGTGAGTGCTACGTTTCCTGACGGAACCGGTGCGGATCTCACGGCCTCTTCCACCGGCACGGCCTATACCATCAGTAATCCGTTCATCGCCACCATCACCCCTGAAGGATTAGTGACTGCTGTCCACACCGGGAATGTTGTGGTGCAGGCGACCAATGAAGGCACCTCTGCCCTGCTCTCCATTCATGTTCTCTTTGGCGGTGGAATCGACTCTGACGGCGATGGCATTCCCGACGATTACGAGATTGCCCACGGTCTGAACCCCAATGATCCCACGGACGCGCTGGCCGATCCTGACCATGACGGCCTCACCAACCTTCAGGAATTCCTGCTAGGCACCGATCCCCACAACCCTGATACCGATGGCGATGGATTGAGCGATGGCGACGAAGTAAACATCTATCACACCAACCCACTGGTCGCGGACACTGACGGCGACGGCATCCCGGACGGCGTGGAGATCGCCACCGGCACCGATCCTCTGAACCCTGCCAGCTTCGATCTAGGCAAGGCAGTGCAATCTCTTGAAGTCAAGCCCGGCGCATTCGTGCTGGTGGTGAATACCATCATTGGCCAGGCTTCAAAGCAGCTCTCGGTGCTGGGCCATCTGATTGACGGCAAGACGACGCTTGACCTCACGTCCACGCAACGTGGAACGAATTACTCTTCCAGCAATCTTTCCATTTGCAATTTCGGCGCGCCCGACGGAAACGTCTTTGCTGGTTCGAACGGCATTTGCACCATCACCGTCACCAACCATGGGCACAGCGCCACCACGGCTGGGTCGATCCAGAGCTTCTCGCCCACAGCGGTATCTTTCGTGGCGGTTCCGGGCTTCGCCAATTCCGTGGACGTATCCGGTAATTTTGCTTTCGTGGCTGCCGGAGCCTCTGGGCTGCAGGTTGTCAACGTTTCCTCTGACCGGACCCAGCCGAGCGTCGTGAGTTCTCTTGCCATCACCGGAAACGCCAATGACGTTGCCCTGGCTGGAAACATTGCTTACGTAGCCATGGGTACTTCAGGTCTGGCGGCGGTGGACGTAACGAATCCGCTCACCCCAAGATTGCTTGGCACTGTGAGCACCGGCGGCAACGCCCTTGATGTGGCGCCGCGCGGAACCACGGTTTATGTGGCCAACGGCAACAGTCTGGTGCTGGTGGATGTAACCAGTCCTTCGGCCATGACGGTCGTTAAATCGTTGCCTCTTGCCGGCACGGTTTGGGGAGTTGATGTTGATACAGACCGCCATCTGGCGGCTGTAGCTGCTGGCGGTTCCGGGCTCATCCTGGTCGATGTGACTAACCCAACCGCACCCGTCGTGCTTGGCAGCGTGATCACAGGCGATGCCCGAGAAACGGCAATCCGTGGCAACTTTGTGCTGGTGGCCGACCAAGCTAACAGCATGACATCCGTGAACATTTCCAATCTGGCGGCCCCTGTGGTTGTCTCCAGGACTGGACTGAGCCTCGGCGGACGCCTCAATGACATCAAGCTCTCCGGCAATTTCGCTCTGGGCGCCGATGTCTTCTTCGTCAACGGAATTCCCATTATTGACATTACCAACCCTGGAACGTTACAGCCGCGCGCCATCCTTAACTTCACCGCGCGCGACGACAATGCCATGGGTATCGCCGTGGACGGAAACTACGCCTACCTGGCCACCGAACATAGCAACCTGAGTAAGGGCGGGTCCGTCGGCGATAGCCGTCTCTATATTGGCCAGTATCTAGCCTTGGTGGATGACAAGGGAATCCCGCCGGTCGCGGCCATTACGGCGCCGGCTGCGGGAAGTTCCGTCATCGCCGGTTCCACAGTCCGTATGCAGGTTACCGCTACCGATGATGTGCGCGTAGCTGCGGTAAATTTCCTGGTGAATGGCACAATCGTATTCACTACCACGTCCCAACCGTATGAGTTTGCTTTCACCGCGCCGCTGGCCGTTGGTCCTCTCACCCTGGGAGCTACTGCGGTTGATCTGGGCGGAAATCTGGGCTCCGCGCAAAATGTTACGGTGAATGTAATTCCAGATCCTTTGACTACGGTTAACGGAAGGATTCTCGACACCAGCGGACAACCCATTGCTGGTGCCGTCGCCACTGTTTTCAGCACATTCACCGCAACGTCCGCTATCGATGGAACGTTTTCGATAACAGGAGTTCCCACAATTCGTGGTTCCATTGTTGTTACAGCAACAGCGGTGGTTGCTGGAAAACGGCTGAATGGCCACTCAGGCTCTGTGAACCCTGTGCCAGGGGACGTGACGAATGTTGGCGACATCGTTCTTCGGGCCAACAGCATCGTTGGATATTACGACCTTACCTTGAACCAGGGTTCACCAAATCAAGTAAAGCCGATCACCACCGCTGGATTGCAAGCAGTGAACGTGGGCAATCTGAATACCGCGGACCTGAGCCAGTTCGGTGTTCTTTTCTTCCAAAACCCAGACAACGGCGGCTTCGCGTCCACTTTCATCAACAATCTTCCAAAGATCAGGGACTTTATCTCCGCAGGCGGCGTTTTCATCCTGCATGATCGAAACGTCAGCTCAGCATCCAGTTTCCTGCCCGGTGTCCCCGGAACAATCGTCAGGGACTTTAGCGATCCGGCGAACATCAACATCGTAGACAACACCACACTCGTGACGAACGGTCCGGGAGGAATCATCACGAATACATCGCTCGACGGCGGCAATTTCTCCAGCCATGGCTGGATTCTGGCCAGCAGCGCTCCCGCAGGCGCCAAGGGTATCCTGAGCACGGGCGATCCGACGCACTGGGTCCTGTATTCCTATCCGTTTGGCCAGGGAACGGTGATTTACTCAACCATACCGCTCGACTTCTATCTCTCTGGCTCCGGCGGGATCTTCACGAACATGCAGAATTACGCGGCAAACGTTGTCGCATACGCTAATAGCATAAGGTAATCAATATGGAACGGAGATTCTAATAAAGGGAGGTAACGGGTGAAAAGATTTGTGCTGATCGCGAGCGCCACGGTCATTTTTCTCTTAACAGCCTGGGCGCAAGCACCAGCCACGGGCACGGTGAATGGAAGCGTCACTCTCAACGGCGCACCGTTGCCGAATGCGGCTGTTGTTCTGAGCAGTTCAGGCAATTCTGGCTATACCGCCAAGACCACCACGGATGCGAACGGAAATTTCACGGTCGGGAATGCGCCGGTGGGTACCGTTGAAGCCAAAGCATACGATGCTCAAGGCGTTTTTCTGGTAAGCAGCGCCGGCGTTCTCAGCAATGCAGGAGATGTGATTTCTCTCAGCCTAAGCGCAACCCGTTGAGATCCTGGGAGAACTGACAAATTTGAAGCGAGTAAACGGAATGAGTATTTTCAGGGGTGCATTTGGGTTTGTTGTGGTCAGCTTCACTGCTCTGAGCCTGCTGGCCCAGACCTCCTCTGACCAAAGGTCCAAAATCGGCCAGGAACACGCGATTGACCGTCATCTGGCTGATGATGACGAGTTTCGCATCCCTCTGCTCCAACTGATTGAGTACGGCAAGAAGGCCTTTTGCGCCAACTGGACTGACCAGGATGGCGCCGGCCGGCCGCTCACCAAAGGCACGGGTAAACCCGTTTCCGATCCCACCGCCCCGCTTAAAGGCGCGAGGGGATGGAACCGCATTTCCGGCCCGGACGCAAATTCCTGCGCCGGCTGCCACAACCAGCCCTACGGCATTCCCGGTGGCGGCGGCGATCTGGCAACTGGTGTTTTTGTCCTGGGCCAGCGTTTTGACTTCGTCACCTTCAGCTCCAAGGACAACTTTCCCACCCGGGGCGCTGTGGACGAGAGTGGCCGTCCAGTCACGCTTGAGAGCCTGGCCAACTTTCGCGCTACCACCGGCATGTTTGGCGCTGGCTACCTGGAGATGATGGCGCGGGAAATCACTGAAGATTTACAGGCGATCCGCGACAGCATAAAGCGCGGTGAAACCCAAAAACTCGTCTCCAAGGGCATCTCCTTTGGCGTGCTTACGCGCAGGCCCGATAACACGTGGGACGTAAGCGGCGTCACGGGTCTTCCCCGCCTCAGCGTGCTTTCTCCCACGCCACTGGACCCTCCTACCCTGGTGATTCGTCCGTGGCATCAGGCCGCGAACGTTGTCTCTCTGCGGGAGTTCACCAACAATGCCTTCAACCAGCACCACGGGATGCAGAGCACGGAGCGCTTTGGCGTGGACCGTGACCCGGATGGCGATGGCGTGATCAACGAACTCACTCGCGCTGATATCACCGCTGTCGCCGTATATCAGGCGGTGCTCCAGGTTCCGGGGCAGGTTGTGCCCAACGATCCGGAAATGGAACGCGCCGTGCTGAACGGAGAGAAGGTCTTTTCCAAGATAGGATGCGCTACCTGCCACGTTCCGGCGCTTCCGCTAAGCCGCGGCAACTGGACCTATACCGAACCAAACCCATTTAATCTCACAACCAACCTGCGCGTGGGGCAGGCCCAGACGCTCAAATTAGACTTGAACGATCCTTCCCTGCCCCAGCCGCGTCTCAAGCCGGCCAGCCCCGCTGCGCAGTGGCTCATGGTTCCCGCATACACTGACTTTAAGCTGCATGACATTACCGATCCCAATGACCCTTATGCCGAGTCCCTCGACATGAACTGGCCGGTGTGGGCGGAAAAGTTCAGAGGCGGCAATCGCAAGTTCCTGACCAAGAGGTTATGGGGAAGCGCGAACGAACCTCCGTATTTCCACCATGGCTTATTCACTACGCTAAGGACATCTGTGCTGGCTCACGCAGGCGAGGCGCTGGATTCGCGCAAGGCGTTTGAAGCTCTCCCCGAATATGACAAGGATTCACTTATCGAGTTCCTGAAATCCTTGCAGGTATTGCCTCCCGGAACCAGAGATTTGATCGTGGACGAAAACTACAAGCCAAAGGTCTGGTCCAGCGCTCGCCAGCAGTTGCCTGCGCGAGCTTCCGGGCGTGGGCAAACGCCGCATTAACCCCGGGTGCAGGTCCAGTGTTGACCTAAAATCGACCAGAATCGCGCCCAGGAGCCTTCCAGTGACTCCAAACAGTCTTCGATGTGTCTTCAGTTGGATCATTGCTGCCGTTCTGCTGTTTCGCGCCGGAACCGCGATCTATGAGTCTTTTAAAGCAAGGAATTGGCCAAGCGTTGATGCCATTGTCACGGAATCCGATGCGCGCTGGGTTGAAAACCGGCAGTCGGTCCGCAGGAGCATGTGGAGTTATCAACTGCACCTACGTTATGCTTACACTATTGAAGGAAGAAGTTACGTCGGGACACGCGCGGGGTTTAGCGCCTGGGGGCCTGCTGAGAATTTCAATCCTTTTAATTCCTCAATTGCGGGCAAATTCCCTGCCGGCGTCCGGGTGCAAGCACATTATGCCCCACTCAATCCTTCAGAGTCTGTACTTGAGAAGGTCCCACGCCTGTCCGTGTGGATAGCATTAGTTCTTGGGCTGGCATTCCTAAAGCTGGGTATCATCTATGCCCGCCGCGTGGACCAAGAAAAGAAGCAGCTTGCGGGAAAATCATAGAGGGGCCTTCACGCTCCATTGTCACGGAGCCAAACCCAGAAAAACAGGACGCTGCGGTCTGTCCGCGTGTCCAAAAACTGCAAGGAACGAATCCGGGGGCAACTAGAACGAATGGGAGTCAATGAATTCAGCGTCTACTATACGTTGGATCGCCTGGTTTCTGACATCACCGACCGATTTTCTTAAAGGTTTCTAAGCGCTTTTTCTCGATGTGATGGCGTAAAAAGCTGAAGGACGCTGTTCAACTTTGGCGCTGTGACAATGAGGGCACACAACTTTTTGCTTATCAGCTTCAGCCAGGGTAAGGATCTGAGAAAACGTCTTGTGGCAAGCCAGGCACAAGTATTCGTATGTAGGCATATCGGCCTCCGGAAGTGTTAAGAATATTCTACGCCCGAAGGGAGTCACGGCCTTTCTGTTTTGAGCTTCTGGATTCGGGTGTAGAATTCCGCTGATCGCAATGAAGAATCTGTATATCTGTTCAGTTGTGTCGCTCCTTCTCTTTGTAAGCACTACCATGCAAGCAGAGGACGCGCAAAAACTATCTCAACGCTTCGGCGACAGCGTGATCACGTTCCTCGGAGTTGAAAAGGGAACTGAGGTGAGCGGCAGCGACCGTCACCAAATTGCTGTCCGGCTGAGAGCAGAAAACATCGGCAAGAGGGCCCTCTGCATTGAGTTCCAAGCGACAATGAAAGCGACATTCGGGCTTGAGTACATCGGAACGTACTACACGCCAAAACCCTTTAAAATCCGCGAACTCCTCCCGTCCGAAAAGACTGAAGGGGAGTACATGTTCTCCGTGAAGAACGGTACGCAACCCCTGCAACTCATCCTTAAGCCGCTTTCCCAGTCGCAGACATGCACGCGAGGCCAAGATAGCTTTTCCGCGATTTGGCATGGCGCGGACGAACTGAGGTTTGATCTGTCATCGGCTTACACAGCCGTGGAGGAACAGGCGACTGCACCGCAGGCGCAGCAACCCGAGACCCTTAAAGCCCGCGTGTTCCTAAGCGACAAAAGAGGCGGCACAGCCAAAGAGGCCGCGGTAAAAGCATTCTTCGAGCACTGTCCGCAAGCATTTATTACAACCAATAAGGGAGCAGCGAACTACTTTGTCGAGTTCGCGCCGGCGAGTCTGAAGCAGACCAAGAACTCCGTGGTCGTTACAAATATGCCAGGCGACGTGGTCTACAGCGGGGCGACAATGAGTCTGGGTAACGCAGCCAAGGACGCTTGCATAGCCATCGTCAAGGATTTCGGCACCAGCGCAGGCAAGAACCCGCCACCATAGATGAGGGAGCCCCCGTGTCCAGTTATAAGAGCAATTCTGGATAGCATTTCGAAAAAGCATGCACGCTTCCCATTTATCTCCAAGTCTTCCATCTTTAACGATTTAGCAGTCTTGTTTTATTAAAGAAGTATCCGCTCGGCTTGCAAAACCGTATGCATTATTGCAAGTACAGCAACCAGCTTACGTTCTGAGGAGAGCAGTGCCTGGGGGTACTATGCGCAGGACGTGGCGGAGCGTCGCACTTTTCATAGGTCTATCTTCACTCTTTTCCATCGCCGTTCCTGGGCAGCAGGCTTCGCTCCGGGTCGATGAAGAGTACATTCGCCTTCACCTGGAGCCCAGCCCGCTTTTCGAACTGCGCTTGACCAACTCTACAGGCCAGCCGGTGGAAGGCGATTTTCTCCTGCAGATATTGGGCGACAAGAGGTCACGCTCGGGTAAGTTTCGTGCGGAACCCGGCCAAACGACGCAAAGAGCTCCGTGGCCGTTCGCGGAGCTGCCGACTGATTCGCCATCACAACTCGGCTGGTCTCGATTGCGGTACACGCTCACACCAACACCCTCGTCTGGCGTTGCGCCGGTGA
>Ga0209488_10002916_pt1 | contig 13867 bp, 12 predicted proteins | sample Rivendell_Oct201_8_FD_188349 | JGI IMG/M metagenome (GOLD analysis project Ga0209488, IMG submission 188349) | Vadose zone soil microbial communities from the Eel River Critical Zone Observatory, Northern California, USA -... | ecosystem: Environmental > Terrestrial > Soil > Vadose zone >...
GAGGTCATGACCTTTGCCTCGCCCTCGACCGGCGAGCCGGTCGGCCGCTCCTTCGACATGCCGAAGAGCAAGGAGGCGCTCGAGACCCGCAGCAAGATGATGCTGAACTGGGCGCGCGCCACTTGCGGCATGATGGGCCGCTCGCCCGATTTCATGAATGTCACCTTCGCCGCCTGGGGCGCCGCCGCCGATTTCTTCGGCGAGAAGCGTCCCGAATTCGCCGACAACATGCGGCGCTACGTCGAATACATCCGCGAGCACGACATCACGCTGACCCACGCGCTGATCAACCTGCAGCGCAGCCGCAACGCGTCCGGCATGTTCAACCTCGAGGAAGGCACCGCGCTCGAGGTCATCCGCGAGACCGATGCCGGCATCGTCGTGCGCGGCGCCCGCATTCTCGCGACCCTGGGGCCGCTCGCCGACGAGATCGCGGTCTATTCGCCGCGGCTTGCCCGCCACAGCGAAGAGCACAGCCCGTTCGCGGTCAATTTCTCGATCCCGTGCAGCACCAAGGGGCTGAAATTCCTGTGCCGCGACAGCTTCGATCTCGGCCGCTCGCATTTCGACCATCCGCTGGGCTCGCGCTTCGAGGAGATGGACTGCATCGTGTTCTTCGACGACGTGCTGGTGCCATGGGAGCGGGTTTTTCTGCTTTACGACGTCGAGCGCCTGAACGCGACGCCGCATGTCACCCATTCGACGGCCCATTCGGCGCATCAGGGCGCCGCCAAGAACCTCGCCAAATGCGAGTTCGTGCTCGGCGTCGCGCTGCTGATGACGCAGACGCTCGGCAACGCGCATCTGCCGCACACCGAGGAGCGGATCGGCGAATTGATGCTGACCACCGAATTGATCCGCGCCTGCCTGCGCGCCGCCGAGGCCGATGCCGCGGTCGATCGATGGGGCGTCATGTGCCCGGCGATCCTGCCGGTCGAATGCACCCGCAATTTGTTCATGACCGCCTATCCGCGGATGATCGAGATCCTGCAACTCCTAGGGTCGTCGAGCTTCCTGCTGACCCCGAGCGAAAAGGATTTCGACGGGCCGTTGCGGCCGGCGATCGACCAGTACCTCGCCACCGACAACACCGCGGCGATAGACCGGGTCAGGCTGTTCCGTCTGGCCTGGGACGCCGCCGGCAACGCCTTCGGCAGCCGCCAGGTGCTCTACGAGCGCTTTTTCGCCAGCGACCCGCTGACCCGCGCCCGCGCGATGGCGGCGATCTACCCGAAGGGCGAGATGATGGAGCGGGTTCTGGAGTTTTTGGGCCGCGACGACGAGCCGTGATAGAATGCCGGCCGGTTTTCAATTGTAGCCCATCGTGTTCGGTCTGGCGCATTGATGATGGGCTTCGCGATGCTCAGCCCATCCTACGGGTAAATTAACGGGAGGGCTTTATGGCCAAGCGACCGATGTATCTCCAGCACGTCAACATCTACGTGCGCAACGCCGAGCGCTCGAAGCAATGGTACGAGGATCTGCTCGGGCTGCACACCTACGAGTACCGGCCGGGCTGGGCCGCCTTCATGTCGGCCGATGAGGAGCAGTCGCACGAGGTGGCGCTGATGCAGCTCGGCGACGACGCGCCGTTGCAGCAGAAGGGCCAAGTCGGCCTGAACCACATGGCGTGGCGGCTCGAAAGCCTCGACGATCTGAAGGAGTTCTATCAGCGCATCAAGGCGAAGGGGATCAAGCCGGATCACATCGCCGATCACGGGATTTCGCTCGGCATCTATCTGCGCGATCCCGACGGCAACGGCGTCGAAGTATTCTACGAGATGCCGCGCGCCGAATGGCCGGCCGATTACCACGTCTTCTCGCGCGACAAGGTCGGCCGCGGCCGTTTCCCCGGCCCGTGGGATGCCGAGATCCGCGCCGACGGCCCGCCCACCCCGGTGCCGCAACCCGCCGCCGCGGAGTAGGCAGGGAAGACTCCCTCTCCGCCCTCGGGGGCGGAGAGGGCTGGGGTGAGGTGGGGGATTCCAGAGCGCTTACAGACGCCCACCTCACCCTCCCATCGCTTCGCGATGGGCCCCTCCCTCTCCGCCCTAAAGGGCGGAGAGGGATCTCAGATGGAGCCTCCCATGCCCTCCGACCCCGCGACCGCCCCGAGCCCGCATCTGCCGGTCCGCCCGGAATGGCTGGCGGCGCGGCAGGAGGAGATCCTCGAACCCGAATTGCCGATCGTCGACCCGCATCATCACCTGGTCGACCGCGCCAACACCGGCCGCTACCTGCTGCCCGAATTGCTCGCCGATACCGGCAGCGGCCACAACATCACAGCGACGGTCTATCTCGAATGGCTGTCGATGTACCGCGCCGACGGTCCCGTGCCGCTGCGCCCGGTTGGCGAGGTCGAGTTCGCCAACGGGGTCGCGGCGATCGCCGCCAGCGAGACCTACGGCAAGACCAAGGTTTGTGCCGGCATCGTCGGTTATGCCGATCTGATGCTCGGCGCCCAGGTCGAGGAAGTGCTGGAGGCGATGATTCTGGCGGGCGGCGGCCGGTTTCGCGGCATCCGCTATATCTCGGCCTCGCATCCCGACGAGGCGGCGCGCGGCTCATCGGTCAACCGCCCGGCCGGGCTATTGATGAACGGCAAGGTCCGCGAGGGCTTCGCGCGGCTGCACCCGCTCGGCCTCAGCTTCGACGCCTGGATGTATTTCACCCAGCTCGGCGAGCTTGCCGATCTCGCCCGCGCCTTCCCGGAGACGCCGATCGTGCTCGACCATGTCGGCGGCGCGATCGGCATCGGCCCCTACGCCGGCAGGCGCGACGAGGTTTTCGCCGAGTGGAAGCGAAGCATCGGCGAGGTGGCGCGCTGCCCGAATGTGCATGTCAAGCTCGGCGGGCTCGGCATGCGGCTGTTCGGCTTCGACGTGCATGCCGGCGAGTTGCCGCCGAGCTCGGAGCAGCTCGCCACCCTGTGGCGGCCCTATATCGAGACCTGCATCGAGGCGTTCGGTCCCGAGCGCGCGATGTTCGAGAGCAACTTTCCGGTCGATAAGGGCAGCGGCAGCTATCAATTGTTCTGGAACGCGTTCAAGCGCATCGCCGCGGGCTGTTCCGCCGCCGAGAAAACCGCCCTGTTCTCCGGCACCGCCAGCCGCTTCTACCGGCTCGGCTGAGCGGCGCCAGGCTCGGCGGCGCGGCTCGCCTCGGCATAGGCCTGCCGCAGCGCCGCATCGTCCGGCTTCAGCTTCAGCGCACGGCCATAGGCGTCGCGCGCTTTCTGCGGTTCCTTCAGCACCATGTAGGACCGGCCGAGCCGGGCCCAGCCCTCGACATCGTCCGGCTGTTGTTCGAGCCGCGCGGCGAGATTGCCGACCATCGCCAGGATCATCGCGCGGCGCTCCTCGGGCGAGGCGTCCGCCGTCGCCTGTGCCGTGGCGGCGACCGCGGCCGGCGACGGCATGCCGGACGACGTTTTGAGGCTCGCCGGATCGACCCCGAGCGTGGTTGCGGCCTCGGCGATGCGCTGGCGCAATAGGGGCAGCCACTCGGCGTCGGCCGGCGAATCGCCCGCGAGATCGACCCAGCCCTGCAATGCCGCCTTGGTATCGCCCTGCTGCGATTGCGCCAAGGCCAGATAGTAGCGCGAGCGCGGCGCGCTTTCCTTGTCGGCGAGCGCCGCCTGGAACGCCTCGCGCGCCGCCGGCGTCACCGTGCCGCCCGCCGCCAATACCTGCGCCTCGCCCCAATCGCCGAGGATGTCGGCGCGGTGCCCGGAAAGATCGGCGGCGTGCCGATACGCGTCGGCCGCCTCGGCATACTGCCCGACGCTGATCTCGGTGCGGGCCAGCAACAGCCAGCCGGTCAGATCCTCGGGATGCTCCTTCAGATGAGCTTCGATCTTCGCGACCGCCTTGCCGAGATCGAGATGCTGGACGCCGCTGGCCACGGCCTTCGCTGCTGCCGCGCGCTCGGCGAAGGGCTGATCCGGCAAGGCGGGCGAGCCGAGCTGGGCATAGAGGAGCCAGGCGGCAAACGGCAGCAGCAACACACAGGCCGTCGCGGCGGTAAGCCCCCACCCTCCCACCGCTTCGCGGCGGGTCCCTCCCTCCCCCGCCTGCGGGGGAGGGTCGGGGTGGGGGCCTGTCGCGCCGTATTGCAAGCCCAGGATGCGGCGGCCGATCTCGGCCCGCGCTGCTTCCGCCTGCTCCGGACTCAGCAGGCCGCGGCCGAGGTCGCGTTCCACCTCGGCCAGCTGGTCGCGGTAGACCCTGAGATTGTAGGCCTCGCGCGAACCGTCGGCACGGCGCCGCAGCAATAACGGCACCAGCAGGATGGCTAGCGCCAGGCTCGTTAGCCCGATCAGCGCGACGGCAAGCCCGATGCTCATCCCGAACCCTCGGGGCCGGTTTCCTCGCCGAGTACGGCCGACAGGCGCTGCCGCTCCTCGGGGCTCAGCGGCGGCGTCGGCTCGTCCCGCCGACGGTAAAATCGCGCGATTGCCACCCCGCCGAGCAGCAGCACCAAAAGCGGCCCGCCCCACAACAACGCCGTGCCGATCGCGAAAGGCGGCCGCAACAGGACGAAATCGCCATAGCGGGCACGAACGAAGCCGATGACCTGCTCGTTGCTCTCGCCGGCCGTGATCCGCTCGCGCACCAGCACGCGCAGATCGTGCGCGAGATCGGCGTCGGAATCGTCGATCGACTGGTTGCGGCACACCAGGCACCGCAAGTCGCGGCTGATGTCGCGCGCCCGCGCCTCCAGTGCCGGGTTGGTGAGCATCTCGTCGGGCCGCACTGCCTGCGCCGGCACCGCGATCAGCACGATACCGACCGCGATTGCTGCTGGAAGGATGCGCACCCAGTCGCGCCACCTCAAAACCGCCTTGCCCGGGCTTGGCCCGGGCATCCACGTCTTCCCTCTGCAAGATAGAGGCGGTTTCAAGCCGTGGATGGCCGGGCCAAGCCCGGCCAAGGCGGGTGTTTGGTTGTGCGAATTCTGGCTAGCAGAGCCGGTCTCGGGTACTCGGACGGCCCTGCGCGAAGGCGGGAATGACGGGCGGAACAAACCGATCATTTTTCGAGCCGGGCGACGAGCGGCAGGATCGTGCGATCGAGATCCGCCTGGGTCAGCGGCCCGACATGCTTGTAGCGAATGCGGCTGGCGCGATCGACGACGAAGGTCTCCGGCACGCCATAGACGCCCCAATCGATGCCGACCCGCCCGTCATCGGCGCCGATCCGCGTATACGGGTTGCCGAGCGCGCCGATCCAGGAGAGCGCGGCATCCCCTTTGTCCTTGTAGTTGATGCCGTAGATCGGCACCCGCTTGGTCGCGGCCAATGCCTGCAATACCGGGTGCTCGGCGCGGCACGGCGTGCACCACGAGGCAAAGGTGTTGACGAGGCTGACATGCCCTGAGAGATCGGCGGACGAAAAACCGGGCTCGTGTCCCGGCAGGGGCGGCAGGTCGAAGCGCGGAGCGGGCTGGTCGATCAATGCCGAGGGCAGCGTGTTGGAATCGATCTGCAGTCCGTAATAGAACCCGGCCGCCAGCCCGACGAAGATCAAGACCGGCAGGGCATAGAGCCAGCCGCGCCGATTCATTCGGCCGCCTGAACGGCGGCGGCGCGCTCGCGCCGCCGCCGGGCCGGGGCGCCGACCCGGTGTCGCCGATCGGTGAGCGACACGATGCCGCCCAATGCCATCACCACCGCGCCGAGCCAGATCCACGGCACCAGCGGGTTCCAGTAGAGGCGCACTGCGTAGCCGCCCTTGCCGTCGGCATCGCCGATCACGGCATAAATGTCGGCGAGCAGATTGGTGCGGATCGCGACCCCGGTCGAATTGCCGTTCTCGACCGGATAGAACTTCTTCTCGGGATGCAGCACGGCGATTTCGCGGCCATCGCGCAGGAGCCGCATGTCGGCGCGGGTGGCCGTGTAATCGGGGCCGCTGACCTGGTTCACCGCGTCGAGCGCGATCGTGTAGCCGGCCAGTTCGACCTTGTCGCCGGGCTTGGCGTCGACGATGCGCTCCGTAGTCCAGGCATTGGAGCCGGTGATGCCGGCGATGACCACCGCCATCCCGGCATGCGCCAAAGTCATGCCCCAGGTGGCGCGCGGCAGTCGGACGGCGCGGCGCAGCGCCCCTAGCGGATCGGCGAACAGCCCCACCCGTTCGGCAAGCTCGCTCATCGTCGCGGCGAACAGCCACGCCGCCAATGCCAGCCCGCAGGCCGCGCCGACCGAACGAGCGCCGGTCGCCGCCAGCGTCACCAACGCCGCCGACGCGCTTATCAGGAAAGCGAGCTTGAGCCGGGACAGTGCCGCCAGCAGATCGCCGCGCTTCCACGGCAGCATCGGCCCGACCGCCATCGCGACGAGGAGCGGCACCATGATCGGGACAAAGGTCATGGTGTAGAAGGGCGGCCCGACCGACACCTTCTGATGCGCCACGACATCGAGCAGCAGCGGATACAATGTCCCGATGAAGACCGTCGCCGCAGCGGTCGTCAGCAGCAAATTATTGAGCAGCAGGCCGCCTTCGCGCGAAATCGGCGCGAACAGGCCGCCGCCCTGCAGCTGCGGCGCCCGCCAGGCGAACAAGAGCAGCGCGCCGCCGGTGTAGATGCCGAGCAACAGCAGGATGAAGACGCCGCGCATCGGATCGGAGGCGAAGGCGTGCACCGAGGTCAACACGCCTGAGCGCACCAGGAACGTGCCGACGAGGCTCAGGGAAAACGCGATGATCGCGAGCAGGATGGTCCAGGTCTTCAGCGCCTCGCGCTTCTCGACGACGACGGCGGAGTGCAGCAAGGCGGTGCCGACCAGCCATGGCATGAAGGAGGCGTTCTCGACCGGGTCCCAGAACCACCAGCCGCCCCAGCCCAAGGTGTAATAGGCCCACCAGCTGCCCATCGCGATGCCGACCGTCAGCGCGCACCACGCGGCCAGCGTCCACGGCCGCACCCAGCGCGCCCAGGCCGGGTCGACCCGGCCCTCGATCAAGGCGGCGATCGCAAAGCAGAACGAGATCGAGAACCCGACATAGCCGAGATAGAGCCAGGGCGGGTGAAAGGCGAGGCCGGGATCCTGCAGGATCGGGTTGAGCCCCATGCCGTCGGCCGGCGCCGGCCACAGCCGCAGAAACGGGTTCGAGGTCAGCAGGATGAACAGCAGAAACCCGACCCCGATCATCGCCTGCACCGCGAGCACCCGGGCCCGCAATGCCGGCGGCAGGTTCTGCCCGAACAGCGCGACCGCCGCGCCGAACAGGGTGAGGATGAACACCCAGAGGAGCATCGAGCCCTCATGGTTGCTCCACACCCCGGACAATTTGTAGAGCAGCGGCTTGGTGCTGTTCGAATTGGCCGTGACATTGGCGAGCGAGAAATCCGACACCGCATAGGCGTGCATCAGCGCGAAGAACGCGATCGCGACGAACAGGAACTGCGCCAATGCCGCCGGTCGCGCCCAGGCGATCAGCGCGCCGTCGCCGCGCGCCGCGCCATACAGCGGCAGGCTGGCCTGCAGCACGGCGACGCACAATGCCAGCACCAGCGCAAAATGCCCGATCTCAGTGATCATCAGGAATTCCAAAAACTCCGGGCGTGATCGCGGTTACATATGGCGCCGATAGAGTCTCGCACCAAAACGGCGTGCCGATGGCAGCCCGGACCGTGGGCTTTCCGCTTGTCGCGCGCAAGGCCGGCCCCTAGTGTCGCGGGCGCGATCATTTCCCTGGAGCCATCGCATTGAGCAGCTGGATCGTTGTTCTGGTCATCGTTGCCTGTGCGCTCTACGCGGTCGCGATCTACAACCGGCTGATCACACATCGAAACCGGGTTCGCAATGCCTGGTCGCAGATCGATGTGCAATTGCGCCGTCGTCACGACCTCGTACCCAACCTCGTCGAGAGCGTAAAGGGTTACATGGCGCATGAACGTGGCGTCATCGACGCGATCGTCGAGGCGCGCAAGCAGGCGATGGCCGCGGGCCCCGATGTCGCCGCCCGCGCCGACGCCGAAAACACGCTCGGGCGCTCGCTGCGCTCGCTATTCGCGCTGACCGAAGCGATCCCGCAACTGCGTGCCAACGAAAACATGCTGAGTCTGCAGGAAGAGCTGGGCTCGACCGAGAACCGCATCGCCTTTGCAAGACAGCACTACAATGACAGCGTGATGCAGTACAACACGGCACTAGAGTCCGTTCCGAGCAACATCGTCGCGGGGATCTTCGGCTTCAGGTCGGAAACGCTGTTTGCCGCCGAGGAGACCGAGCGGCAGCCGGTCCTCGTGAAGTTCTGAGGCCGGACATGGTGTCGACCGGCGGGATCGCCGCCGGCGGACTTTCGCCGGCTGGACATGTCAGCTTCTTCGACGAGCAGGCGCGCCGCCGTCGTGGCACTTGGCGGCTCTCCTTCGCCTGCCTGCTCGTCGCTAGCGGCGTCGGCATCGTGTTGAGCGCGGCGGTGACCCCGCTGCTGCTGCTGATTGGCGGCGGGCTGCTCAATCTGACGGCTTGGCTCGGCTTGGCCCCCGCGGTGATGCATCAGGCGGTGCGGATCATCGGTGGTTGGGCCGCCTACCATCTCGGCAATTTCGACCGGCTGATCGGATCGCTTGACCATGTCAACCGCCTCGGCGATCTCGGGGTGTTGCTGCCGCCGCTGACGAAGTTGAGCCCGCTCGCCGTGCCAGCGCTGATCGCCGCCGCAATCGTTTGGTTGGGGTTGCGGGCGCTGACTATGCGGGCCGGCGGCGAAGACCTGATCCATCGCCTGAACGCGCGCCCGGCAAATCCCGCCGACCGCGAAGAACATCAGCTCTCGAACATCATCGAGGAATTGGCGATCGCCGCCGGGCTCCCCTCGCCGCGTCTGTTTGTGATCGATTCGCCGATCGTCAATGCGGCGGCGGTCGGCCGCACCCACAAGGACGCCGCGGTGCTGGTCACGCGCGGCCTGCTCGACAGCCTGGACCGGGCCGAGACCTCCGCGGTAATCGGGCATATGATCGCCTCGATCGGCGGCGGCGACATCAAGGTCACCGCCTCGATCTTGGCGGTTTTTCAGACCTTCGGCTTCTTTCTGACGGTTCTCGACCTGCCGTTCCGCTGGTCGGCCTGGCGGGCGCTCGGCGGCCTGGTCGTCGTCTCGGCCACGCCGCGGCCCTCGCCCGAAAGCATCGTCCGCGCCGGCGACAGCATCGAGGCCGGCCTCGGCGCCGACACGATGCCGGACATAGAGCGGATGTTCGCGTGGGTTCCGTTCCAGTGGCTGCGTTACGTGCTGCTCGCCCCTCTGCTGCCGCCTATGCTGATCAGCATGCTGTTGAAACTCGTGCTGTTCTTGTGGACGGCGTTCTTCCTCGGGCCGCCATTGTCATGGCTGTGGCGCAACCGCCGCTACATGGCCGACGCCAAGGCGGTCGAGCTGACCCGCGACCCGGACGCGCTGGCGCGGGCGCTGACGACAATTGCCGGTTCCGGCGTGCCGCCCGGCGGCGAATTGCGCGAGTATTTTTTCATCAGCGCGCCGGCGGCCGCGTCTAAATCGGCGCTTGGCAATCGGCAGACAATGAGCGCGGCGTTGCATCCGCCGCTGGCCCGCCGCGTGGCGCGGCTGGTGGCGTTCGGCGCCGGCCCGGTAGGCCGCGCCGAGCCTTTCCGGCCATTTCGCTGGCTCACAACCCTGCCTCCGATGGCAGCGCTCGCCGTCGCCGCGTTGCTGGCGCTGCTGGTGCCGCTCTTCGCCGCGCTGTTCGTGATGATCTTCTATCTGACCGCCATTGCGATGACGCTCGCGCTCGCCGCCGGTCTTACCCTCGTCGTCGCGATATTTGGCGGCTAACCCGCGGTCAGCAACGCGGTCAATTCCGCCGGCATGCTCAGCATCGGGTAATGGCCGGTGTCGAGTCCGTGCCAGCTGCCGCCGAGCTTCTCGGCGGCGCGGCGCTGATGCGCTTCGCCAGGGTTCTGGGCGCGGCGGCACCAGATCACATCGGCCTTCCATTTCTGCGACCAGAACGAGTCGAGCTTGACCCCCTCGGTGTAGATGCCGGCGGGGTGCTGCGTGTAGCGGTCGAGCGCCCAGGCGCGGGTCTCCGGGTCGAGATCGGCGAACAGCCGGGTGGCGGCATCCTCGCGGGTCGGGCCGCGGGTCAGCCCGCCGCTATTCGCGGCCGCAGTCGAGCGGGTGACGATGTCGCCGATCTTCTCGCCGTTCAGCAGGGCCAGCGCATCGACAAAGACCAGGCGGCCGATGCGGTCGCGCATCAGCTCGGCGACCCGGCACACCACCATGCCGCCCGAGCTGGTGCCGGTCAGCACGATGTCCTTCAGGTCTTCGTAGAACAGCAGCTGCGCCACCTCGTCGGCCTGGGTCTCGGTGGTGATGCCGGGCCGCACCGCGCTCTTGCGCTCGCCGCAACCGTCGAGGCTCGGCGCGTAGACCCGATGTCCCGCCGCCTGCAGCCGGTCCGCCACCTTCTGCCAGATCCAGCCGCCCTGATAGGAGCCGTGCACCAGTACGTAAGTCGCCATTTTTCTCTCCTGGAACGCGGGCGTCTCGCCCGCATGCGGCCGGGACGGCCGCGGTCCAATTAATTCCCGCCGGTCACGTCGATCGTCACGCCGGTCACGAAATCAGCATCGCTCGACGCCAGAAAACAGATCACCTTGGCCTGGTCCGGCGCCTCGGCGATGCGGCGCAATGGCGTGCGGTCGATCTCGGTCTGCTGGTCGTCCGGGCTCTGCTGGTTCCAGCGCGGCCGGATGCGCTCGGTCAAGGTCTTGCTCGGCGCGATCGCGTTGATGTTGACGTTGTATGGCCCGAGCTCGAAGGCGAGCTTCCTGGTGAAGGCGATGATGCCGCCCTTCGCCGCCGCGTAGGCGCTGCTGCTCGACGCGCTGAGGCCGCGCCCGGCGATCGAGGCCAAATTGACGATCTTGCCGCGGCGCTGCTTCTTCATGACCGGCACGACCGCATGGGTGAACAGGAACGTGCCGCTCAGATTGAAATCGATCAGCTTCTGCCAATCGGCGAAGCTCAACTCGTCGACGTCGGCGCCGGGCTTCGAGACGATCGTGCTGCCGCCGACCGCGTTGACCAGGATGTCGATCGCGCCGAATTCCTGCGCGACCGAGGCCACGGTGCTGTCGACCTGCGCGGCATTGAGCGCGTCGCACATTTTGCCGTGCGCCCGCCCGCCGGCCTCGCGGAGTTCGCCGATAGTGCGTTCGAGCCTTTCCTCGTTGTTGTCGACCGCGACGATGACGGCGCCCTCCTGCGCCATGATGTCGGCGGTGGCGCGGCCGATGCCGCTCGCCGCCGCGGTGATCAGCGCCACCTTGTCCTGAAAGCGCATCCTTCCCCCTTTCGGGACTCGCCGGCCCCATGCATGCTTACGGCAAGACGAGCATGGAGGGACGCAGGATGCAACTCGGGATTCATCTGCCGCATGCCGGCAGCCAGGCGACGCCGGATCTGATCAAGCGGCATGCGAGGCGGGCCGAGGCGCTCGGCCTCAGCGACGTCTGGGTCAGCGAGCACATCATCGTGCCGAGGAAGCAGTTCCCGCGCTCGCCGCTGTTCTACGACCCGGTATTGACCCTGACCTGGGTCGCGGCCGTCACCGAGCGGGTGCGGCTCGGCACCAGCGTCATCGTCTTGCCGATGCGCCATCCGTTGCCGCTCGCGAAGGAATTGTCGACCCTGCACAATCTGTCGGGCGGCCGGCTGATCCTCGGGGTCGGGGTCGGCTGGCTCGAAGCCGAGTTCGCCGCCCTCGGCGTGCCGTTTCACGAGCGCGGCCGGCGCATGGATGAGGGCATCGCGATGATGCGCGCGGTGTGGTCGCAGGACCCGGTCAGCTTCGAGGCGAAATACATCGCCGCCGAGATCCGCGACATGACGATGCTGCCGCAGCCGGTCAGCCCCATTCCGATGTGGCATGGCAGCCGCTCCGAGGCGGCGCACCGCCGCACCGTCAAGATCGGCGACGGCTGGCACGGCAGCCAGGTGACGCCCGAGGAAGCGAAACCGGTCATTGCCCGGTTGCGCCGCGACCGGCCCGAGCCGGAATTCACGATCTCGGTGCGCTCGCATTGGGACGGCAAGGATGTCGGCATGATGAAGGAGCGCGTCGCCGCCTATGCCGAGGCCGGCGTGCAGCACATCATGGTGCATCCGCAGGACCGCGAAATCGACGACTGGGACACCGTCATCGAAGGCGTCGGGAAACTCGCGGCGGGTAGGTGAGCCCGCACGGACCCGTAGGGCGGAAAAGCGGAGCGCATTCCGCCGCCAGCGCGCCGGCCAGGATGGCGGATTGCGCTTCGCTTATCCGCCCTGCCCTTGTAGCCTTTTGCCCGAACAGGCAGGGACTTTAAGCCGCGCGCGTTGAAAGTGCCGAGCCGAAGCCGGGCAAGCGAGGTCCATATCGGAAGCACGAGGTTGCCGCGTGAACAGACGATTATTCATTCCCAGCGCCCGCGCGGCCCAAACAAACTCGGCTTTCTGGACCTGCGCCATTATCACGACGATCAGCGCGCTGGTGAGCGCTGGCTTCTCGATCGCGGGTCTTTTCGGGCCCTCTCGCGGCGACGTCTTTGAACGCTATGCCGCGTCGCGCAGCATCGCGCTACCGATTGCCGTGCTGTGTTGCATTGGATTTCGGTCGCGCGAGGCGATTGCCGCTTTGGCGTTCGTCATGACTTTGGTTCAAGGATTTGACGGCGTTATCGGTGTTCTCGCGCATGACCCGGCGAAGACCTACGGCCCATTTGTTTTTGCCCTCGTGAACTTCGCTGCACTTGTATGGCTGCTGCGCTCGCGTGAAGAGGGCCATGCTGCGGAAAATTCAAACTGAGGCTGCCAACAGGCGGGACCGGTTGATCGCCCGCTCCCTGAAAGCCTGAGGGGAGGAACCGCGATGGAGAAACGGTTTGGTGTGGTCTCCGCCGACGGCTCGCAAAGCCCGAGGTCGCGGATTGCGCTTCGCTTATCCACCCCGCCCTTGTAGCCTTTTGCCCGAACAGGCGGGGAGAAGGCCATGACGCCGCCCGAAACCCGGTACGCCAAAAGCGGCGATGTCCACATCGCCTATCAGGTGACCGGGAACGGACCGATCGACCTGGTCTGGGTACCCGGTTTCATCAGCAATCTCGAATTGGAAGGGGAATACCTCGAGCACCAGCGTTTCGCTGCTCGGCTCGGTTCGTTCTGCCGGCTGATCCGCTTCGACAAGCGCGGTACCGGGCTATCGGATCGCGGTTTTGGGATAGCAACGCTAGAAGAGCGAATAGACGACGTGCGCACGGTAATGGACGCGGTTGACTCGCGGCGCGCTGCCCTCGTCGGGCAATCCGAGGGAGGGCCGATGAGCATCCTGTTCGCCGCCACCTATCCGGAGCGGACCCAGGCGCTGATCCTCTATGCTGGCTTCGCGGTGAACATGACCCACGGATGGTCGGCCGAGCAGCTTCAGGCCCGGCTCGACTGGTACTCGCAACACTGGGGCACCGGGATATCGGCAAGCTGGGCGGCGCCGGGCAAGGCCGGCGACGAAGCTTTTCAGCGCGCCCGCGCCCGTTTCGAACGCTTGAGCGCCAGCCCGGCTGCCGTGATGGCGCTCGTCCGCATGAACCACGAGATCGACGTGCGCGATATCCTGCCGGCGATCCGGGTGCCGACCCTGATCCTGCACCGTAGCGGCGACCGGCGCGTAAGCGTCGATAGCGGTCGAGAGCTGGCCGCGCGAATGCCCGGCGCCAAGTATGTCGAATTGCCGGGTGACGAACATCCTCCGTTTCTCGGCGACGCCGATCGCATCGTCGACGAGATCGAGGAATTCCTGACCGGAGCGCGCAGCGAACCGGACGTGGATCGCGTGCTGGCAACGGTGATGT
>Ga0209488_10002917_pt1 | contig 13862 bp, 8 predicted proteins | sample Rivendell_Oct201_8_FD_188349 | JGI IMG/M metagenome (GOLD analysis project Ga0209488, IMG submission 188349) | Vadose zone soil microbial communities from the Eel River Critical Zone Observatory, Northern California, USA -... | ecosystem: Environmental > Terrestrial > Soil > Vadose zone >...
CAATGCTGCCAATAAACGGCAGCTCCCAGTTGCCCGTCTTATCGATGACCAACCCGAATACCAGAGGTGAGATGATCGCTCCGAACGCCGTGCCGGTGTTCATGAGGCCGCTGGCAGAGCCTGCAAACCTAGGCGCGATGTCCATGGGAATGGCCCACATGGGGCCAATTGTGAACTCAGAAAAGAAAAATGCCAGGCTCAAAAAAATGGCCGCAGCCGAAAGATTATGCACAAACAACAACGGCAACATGGAAGTAAGCGAGCAGAGGAACCCCATCACCACAAGATTCCGCCGAGCCTTGTTACGACTGCCTGTCCGCGACAATATCCTGTCGCTCAGAACTCCGCCTAGGGTGTTCCCTACCACCCCGGCAAAAAAAACCCCTGCCGAGAAAAATGCCGAGTCCTGTAACTTCAGATGATAGCTATGAAGAAAAAAGGAGGGTATCCACGCCAAGTACAGCCATAGCGTCCAGGCATAGCAAAAATACACCGCAGTGACCGGCAACATTCGCCTAATCAGGCTCATCCACGGCACGGATTTTTTCGGCCCATGCTGTTTCGCAGCATAGTCCGGGAGCGTCTCGAGCTCGCGACTAGTAATGGCAGGATGGCTCGCGGGGTCATTTCGGAAGTACAGTCCCCAAACAATGGCCCAGGCCATGCTAATAATTCCGAGAATAATAAAAGAGCCTCGCCACGTTACCGAGGCGATTAACCACGCCACCAGAGGGGGCGTAAGAGCGTTGCCCAGTCTGGCGCTCGCGTGGGTAATTCCCTGCCCGAAGCCGCGTTTTTTCTCGGGCAGCCAGTCACTCATGGCGCGAGTGGCGGTCGGAAAAGTCGCCCCTTCACCGAATCCAAGAAGTAAGCGAGCGCAAACCAGAGCTGCTAAACCATTGGCCCTGCCGGTCAACAGCGTCGCCGACCCCCAGATGACGGCCGAAGCGGTCAATGCCATTCGCGCCCCGAAGCGATCGCTGACCCAGCCCCCAACGATTTGAAATATCAGATAAGGATAAGCAAAAGCAGAAAACACCAAACCCACTTGTGTGTTCGTGAGATGTAGATCCTGTTTGAACACAAATGCCGCAGTGCTCACGTTGTTTCGATCGATGTAGGTCAGAGCATACATGATGCACAGCAGAATCAGTACATTCGTCGTTGCCGAGAAAAGTCTGGGGCGCAAATTAATCCCGCTCATTCGCAAATGAGGCAAAAGAATCGTGCCTCAGCACTTTTCTACCACCGACGGTGCCGGTTTTGACCCTGGTGCCAGGGAATTGAGGGCCGCCATCACTCCGCCATTGGTGTGCGGTATGCCACTCAAGCGAAGACCCATCTCCACTCCCGCCAACGTTCCAGCCAGCATCAGATCGTTGAAGTGTCCGAGATGCCCGATACGAAAAACCTTGTCTGCCAGTTTTGACAAACCGGCGCCAAGGGACATGTCGAATTTGGCAAGGATTGTAGCCCGTAGTGCATCAGCGCTGTGCCCTTCTGGAACCAAGACCGCCGTCACCGTATTGGAATATTCGCTCGGCTCTTGGCAGACTAGTTCTAAGCCCCAAGCCCATACCGCGGCGCGAGTTGCCTGCCCGTGGCGTTGGTGTCGAGCGAAAATATTTGAAAGCCCTTCGTCCAGCAACATTTGCAGTGCTTCTCTTAGTCCGTAAATCAGATTGATCGACGGCGTGTACGGGAAAAATCCGTTGCTACTGAGCGCCAACATCTCTTGCCAATCCCAATAGGAGCGTGAAAGTTTCGCCGTCTTGCTGGCGGCCATTGCTTTTTCTGAAATGGCGTTGAACGCGAGGCCGGGGGGCATCATCAAGCCTTTTTGCGACGACGCTATCATCACGTCGACTTGCCATTCGTCGTGACGATACTCGATCGATCCAAGTGATGAGACCGCATCCACCATCAAGAGTGCGGGATGGGCTAGCCGATTCATGGCCTTACGAATTTCGCATATATCGGAGGTGGTTCCGGTTGACGTCTCATTGTGGACCGCCAGCACGGCTTTGTATTGGTGATCCTTATCCTCCGACAACTTTGCTTCGATCTCTTCTACTACTGCGCCTCTGCGCCAAGAGCCGGGAAGATAATCGACGCGAATCCCAAATCGCTCTGCAACCTGCCTCCAGAGCCGCGAAAAATGTCCTGTTTCGAACATCAGGACGCGATCACCAGGCGAGAGCGTGTTTACGATCGCCGCTTCCCAGGCCCCGGATCCGGAAGCCGAATACATCACCACTGCGCCGCTCGTCTGAATAATCTTTCGAATCTCGTGCAATGTTTCTTTTACAATTCCGGCAAATTCGGCTCCCCGATGATCCATGACCGGGCGATCGATCGCGCGCAGCACGCGATCCGGGATATTGCTGGGACCAGGTATTTGAAGAAAGTGACGCCCGGTATGAACGATAGCCTCCAAGGTGTTCCTGCTTTTGCCGAATGTTGCCACATCCTACGATCTGATCAGCCGGTCAGATTGTGACCTTTAGCGCCACAGAGAATACTTCACCAAGCGTTCTCCGGACTTAAAATCAGATTAATTTCCGTTTAGACCGCTCGCACCTAAAAATGTTCCACATCGATTGCCAGTATCGTCACTCGTCTTCATTAACCAGCAATCGCACCAGCGGGCCATGAAACTGACCCCCATATACATCTGTATCCGCCACGTCGCCCGAGAAGACTTTGCGCGGGATGGAAAACTTCAGCGTGTCGATTTGCTCGATTTCAAACCGCCGCACTTCCGCCACGGGGACGCCGTAGAGCTGAGCGATCCTTTCCGCCGAAACGACCCGGCTCTTTAGCACTCGTTCATAGCTTTCCCGATCCTTGAACATGATGTCGAAGGTCAGTTCGAACGGGCCGGCGTTCTTGCTGCGAATCAATTTCGTGAATTGCCAAAGTTGGGGCATTTCTCTATAGCTCCTCCCATGTCGTGCGAAACGGTTTGCAGGGATGGTCCAGTTCCCATACGTGGTTGGCACAAAACCGGTAAACAGGGCCCACATCGATTCCCGGCGGCGAGAATGGAAAGGCGAAATTGCTGATCAGTCCCTGATATTCGGGAATTGGATGGTGCAGTCCGGAATGCCACACCAGTGGCAAAATGTCTGAGGCTAGCGATTGCGACGACGCCACCACATCGATAATCAATCCAACTTCGTGGCCTGCCATGTTTGCATCAGTCTCCAATGCTCCGAGTGTCCCATCGCGCCCATACACTCGAAAATTGAGCAGGTAAGCCCCCGCCGGCGGCGCCAAATTGTCGGCGATCTTGCGCTCTACCGTTGCACGCAAACTCGAAAGAAAACTGTCAAGTTGCATTAGGATCAGAGGATCTCTGATTCCTGCTATGACAATGGAGCGGTAGCCTGCCAAACTGGCGCCCTCGATGCGCACGGTATAATTCTTGGCGGGCACAAACCGGCCGCCCTCCACTCGGACTGCTCGTTCGCTCATCGCCTGGTACTGCGCCGCAGTGGTGTCCAGTACGCCCCCCGGTTCAATCAACCTATAAGGATCGGCGTTCTCGTACAGCGTATGCGCCGCAACACTCTGCGGCGTGCATCGCAGTTCGGGGTTCGGAGGCTCAACCGTGAACCCGTGCGCATCCAGTTCAGCAGCCAGGCAATCTGGATACAGACGCTGAGCCACGCTTGCCGCTCCACATTCCAAGATCTTGCCGGCATGAAATGCCACGTGCTTCGGAATACCCCTTAGCACCGGCAGCGCCGCGTAGATCGCGACATCGCTGCATCGGCCAGCGATTACCAGTTTCGCGCCGCCAGCAAGTGCCGCTTGGATAGGCTCAATGCCCATCATGGCCACAAACCGCTGGCTTTGTCTGATTACTTCTTCATTGAAAAGCGGCGCCGGGGAAAGCGGCTTGATTTCGCCTCTGCGCAATGCGTCGGCAAGAATCGCAGGCTCTATCTCACTGTCGATGGAAGCAAATTTAAAGTGCCAATCCTTCTCGCGCGCCAGTTCACGAACAATATCGACCGTCCACTCCAGATGTGGTCGGCCGCCAGCATGTCCGGCGGTACCGATGATGGCAGGGATACCAGCCCGCAATGTTTCCCGGAGAATTAAACCTAGATTCCGTTTTACGCCTTGACGCGGTCCTCGCGGATTTCCCGAACCGAGATAATACGGCCCCGAATCAGTGCTTCCTGCGTCGCAGCCCACAAAGTCCGCGCCTTCGTTTACCGCACGGACAAGGCTCTCTTCGCGGAATCCCGTGCTTAGGTTTCCGGTCGCGGCAACAGCCCTAATTGTCTTTCCGGCGGCCTTCAACGAATCCCCGTAAGGCTTTCGATCGGCGCTAAGTGTAATCCGATCCTTGAACGTACAGGACCACATAACTAAAACTTAATTTAAGATTTATCAGCAATCACAGTACGATGGTGCGCGACAAAGCTATATCTGCTGTTAGCAACTTTGTTTTCGATTCGTGCCCGCGGTCTTCAATTGGTGAAGTAATGAGAGCGCCTCCCACCAGGAAGCTCAGAACCATATTCACGGTTATTGCGGGAGCCGCCGCATTGTGTGCAGGCATTTCCAAATCTGCGCAGACAGCAGCTGACGAAAATTCCTGGTCCGGCCCACAATCCCAGAATGCCGATCCCGGCGTATCGCCATCGCTGGACTTCAATACCTATCGCAGTAGCATCGAGCCTGTTTTCCTCAAGAAGCGCCAGGGAAATGTGCGCTGCTACGACTGCCATTCCGTAATGAACACGCCCTTGCGCCTGCAACCATTGACTGCGGGAGAATCAACCTGGACCGAGGAACAATCGCGTGTGAATTTTGCTGTTGTCGCGCGCTTGGTAACTCCGCATGAGCCGATGAAGAGCCGCCTGCTCCTGCACCCGCTGGCACTGGAAGCTGGCGGGGATCGAACGCACAGCGGAGGCAAATTCTGGGCCGCAACGAGTGACCCGGAATGGCAAATGATCGCAACGTGGGTTGGGACTGCCAATCCCGTCGCACCTGTCGGCGAGCATAGGCTGGCAGACATGGGCAGTGCCGCTCTGGTTTCTTATAAAGTTAACGTCGAGCCCATTTTCCTAAAACAACGCCCTGGGCACGCGCGCTGCTATGGCTGCCATTCCGAAGGCAACAGAGCTTTTCACCTGGAGCGACTATCTCCAGGCAGGACGGAGTGGACTGAAGAACAATCGCAACGTAACTTTGAAAATGTTATGCAGCACGTCGCTCCCGGAGATCCCACATCCAGCAGGTTGCTGATGCACCCGCTTGCGCCCGAATCGGGAGGCGAGGCTTTCCATTCAGGAGGCCGTCAATTCGCATCGCAGAATGATCCGGAATGGCTGAAAATCGCGGACTGGGTGAACAGCCTTAAAAGCTCCCCGCCATGGCCCGCGTCTGCGCGCAAAACGCGCATTTACATAACCAACAGTGCAGGCGATACCGTCGACGTAGTCGATCCCGCAACAAACAAAGTAGTGCAAACAATTCAAGGCATCGAGCTGCCTCACGGCGTCGTGTTCAGCCCGGATGGCGCCCGCGTATACCTCAGTAACGAATCGGAGAGCGTTCTCGATGTAGTGGACGGAAGCAGCGGACGCATCGTGGAAAAAGTGCCGCTCAGCGGGCATCCGAACAATCTCACCATCACCCAGGATGGCAAGCGAGTCCTGGTGGGCATTCGCGGCGGCTCAGGCTCACTCGAAGTCATCGACACGAGAACACTCAAGAAAATCAAGAGCATCCCAGTAAGTGGACCTGTGCACAACGTTTACGTGACGCCCGACGGCAAATACGCCGTCTCGGGCTCCATTGATGCCAAGACCATTACGGTAGTAGATCTGCAAAGCGAGCAAGCAGTCTGGGATCTGAATCTGGGCAGCGGGGTGCGTCCGATGGCGTTCGATGTGAACGCTGACGGTTCCACGAACCGAATTTTCGCTCAGCTTTCGGGATTCAACGGATTCGTCGTCATAAGTTTTGCCAAGCACAGCGAAATTGAGCGAATCAAGCTGCCCGACCAACCTGGCGGATACGGTGTCGCCGAAGGCAGAACGGGCACTCCGTCACACGGCATCGGCGTGGCGCCAGACGGCGCGTCGTTGTGGATAGCCAGTACCGCGGCTAATGCCATCTTTGAATACTCGCTGCCATCTCTGGAATTGCTGGGGCATGTTGAACTGCCCGTCGTTCATACTTTGGGTCTGGAAAAACCAACCAGTTCGGTTCCCGAGTGGATCACGTTCTCGCCTGACGGCAAATTCCTATACTTGTCGAATTCGGGAAGCCGCTCGGTTTCAGCCATAGACACGGCAACGCGGCAAATAGTGGCGATCATTCCTGCTGGAGAAGTGCCTAAGCGAATCAATACCATGGTCGTCCGCTGAAGTTTTGTTACACAACCAATTCCATAAGATAAAGCTGCTTCTAATTCTCAACGAGTGTTTTCATGACGTTGTAGAGCTCGGCCTTCGCTTCAAAACCTACACCGGGAATCTCCGGAAGCGTCACATATCCGTCCCGGACGGGAATGCCATCGGCAAATCCGCCAAAGGGCTGAAAAATTCCAGGGTAGGACTCATTACCACCCAGGCCTAACCCCGCTGCAAGATTAAGAGACATCTGATGGCCGCCGTGCGGAATACATTGCGCAGGCGACCAACCGTGTTCTTTCAACATATCCAGTATCCGCAGATATTCAACTAGTCCGTAGCTTAGAGCACAGTCAAATTGCAATACGTCGCGATCCGGGCGCAGTCCCGCATAACGAATCAAATTTCGCGCGTCCTGCACGGAAAACAAATTCTCACCCGTAGCCATCGGCGGCTCATAGACCTCAGAGAGCTTCGCCTGCAAATCGTAGTCCAAAGGGTCACCCGCTTCTTCGTACCATCGCAGCCGGTACGGCGCGAGTGCGCTTGCGTAGGCCAGCGCCGTTTCCAGATCGAATCGTCCATTCGCGTCCACGGCCAGTTGATCTGTTTTTTTTAAAAGCTTCAGCACCGCCTCAATGCGCCGCAAATCTTGCGAAAGCTCTACGCCCCCAATTTTCATCTTTACGACTGAATAGCCGAGGTCCAGATAGCTCCGCATCTCATTTTGCAAAGCGCTGAGGTTTTTATCGGGGTAGTAGTAGCCTCCTGCGGCATAGACAAACACCTTGGGCTCGACGCTTGCATTGCGAAATCTGTCTGCCAACAATCGGAACAGGGGAACGCCTGCGACCTTTGCTACAACATCCCAAACCGCCATGTCCAGAACACCGACGGCGACAGATCGTTCTCCGTGGCCTCCTGGTTTCTCGTTTTTCATGAGCACGTGCCAGATTCGGAAGGGATCGAGATTTTCGCCGGTGCTATCTACGATACTTTCGGGTTTTGCGGATTTGAGCCGCGGAATAAAGCGGTCGCGCAGCAGGCCGCTCGGAGCATAACGCCCATTGGAGTTGAAGCCGAAACCAACAACTCTCTTTCCTTCCCGCCAAACATCGGTAATGATCGCCAGCACGCTGACTGTCATCTGGCTGAAATCGATGTAGGCGTTTGATATTTTGGACTTGATGGGAACTGCCGTCTCGCGAATATCGACGATGTTCATTGGGTCGCCCAATCGTCAACGAAGGTACAAGCCAGGAGGAGCCGTGCCAGCGGGAACAAGACTCTGCACTTCCTCATTTGCGCTTTTCGGTTGCAAGTAATAATTTATGGCCGGAGTAAACACCAGCGACAGCACCATGGAGCTCAGCAGCCCTCCCACGACCGCAATGGCCAACGGTTGCAGCATCTGCGAGCCGGCCCCGATGGCGAAAGCCAATGGCAGCATGCCTGCAATCGTCGCGAGCGCCGTCATGACGATCGGTCGCAACCGCCGCCGCCCAGATTGAATCATGGCGTCCTTAGCGGAAAATCCCAAGTCTCGGAAATGATGCTCGGCATCCAGTAACAAAATTCCATTTTTTGCCACGATACCGATGACCATGATCATGCCCATGAACGAAGCTACATTGAAGGTCGTACCTGTCACCAGCAGCGCCAGAAAGCCACCGAAGGTAGAAAGCAGCGCCGACGCCAGAATCGCAACCGGCGCTGAAAAAGTCCGAAACTCAAATAACAGCACCACGAACAACAGCAATAGAGCCAGAAACAAAACCATCAGCAAGTCATGAAACGATTTTTGCTGCTCTTGGTAGATGCCGCCATATTCAACGCGTATGGAGCCCGGCAGATGCATGCCCGCAACGGTCTTTTGCACCGCCGCGATTCCGGTTCCTAGATCCACGCCTTCAAAACGGCCGGTGACTTCCACCAGCCTTTGCAGATTCTCGCGCCGAATCTCGCTCTGGCCCGCTTCTTCTTTTACCGTGGCCAGGGAACCCAGCGTCGCAGTGTGGCCTGCGGAGCTTGCCACCAGCGTATTGCTCATGCGTTCAAGTGAAGCACGATTGGCCTCCGGAAATCGCACGCGAATCGTGTACGGTCGGTCGTTCAAAATAACCGGCAGCGCAGCTGGTTCGCCTTCAAGAATGGCCGCCGCGTCCAAGGCCACCTCCTCCGGCGTAAATCCTGCCCGCGTGGCCACGCTCGGATTTACCCGATACGTCACCGCGGGCCCGCTGATGGTGTTTTCAATTCCGTTCAATACATCCACTACGCCGTGAATTTTGCCGATCGCGTCTGCGACCTTCGGCGCGGTCTCCTCCAGAAGTTTGGCGTCCTCAGAAAATAGTTTAATAACCACCGGCTCGGGTTGGCTGGTCAAATCACCAATCATGTCCTGCAGCACCTGGATGAATTCCACTTTTGCCTCGGGTTCGGTCTCCTCCACCTGTCCACGGATATCGGAAATAATGTCATCGATGGCGCGCTTGCGGTCGCGCTTCAGTTTTACGGTAAAATCCCCGCGATTCGCTTCTGTTACCGCGGCCAGTCCCAGTTGAAGACCAGTTCTTCGTGAAGTGTTTTCTACCTCGGGAACGGAGCGGACAATGCTTTCGATTCGCAGCAAAATCCGGTTCGATTCCTCGAGCGAACTTCCGGGTGGCGTGAAGTAATCCAGAATAAATCCACCTTCGTCCATTTCCGGAAGAAGATCGCTGCCCAGAAATTTGTAGCACACTGCCGAAAGCACCACGATCACTACGGATCCGGCAATCAGAAGAATGGGACGTCTCAACACCGACTCCATCGCTCGCCCGTACGCGTTTACGATGCGTCCGAAAAAGCCTGAAAGGTGGGCCTCTTCCGCGGCCAAGAGCGTCGCCACATCGCCGCCTTCCATCTCCGTTCCGGCCTCAGCCACCGCCCGCCCTTCCGCCGAATCCTTGCGTCGCACCAGATATTGGCTAAGTGTCGGAGTCCAGGTCAGCGCAAGAAGCAGCGAAGTGAAAAGCGACACCGTCATCGTCACCGCCAAGGCTCTGAAGAAACTTCCGGTGACGCCCGTTATCGAAATGAGCGGCAGAAATACGACTATCGGCGTAATGGTCGATCCGATGAGAGGAATCGTCAATTCATGAAGCGCGCTATTTATCGCAGCGAAGCGGCTTTGGCCCGCGTCGCGATGCAGGACAATGTTTTCAAGGACCACGATGGCATCGTCGATGACCAGCCCGACCGCTGCGGCCAGGCCACCAAGAGTCATAAGATTGAAACTCTGGCCGGTGAGCTTTAATACGATAAAAGTAATAAGCAGCGTTGCTGGAATCACCAGGCCTGCGACCAAGGATGTTCCCCAGTCGCGAAGGAACAACACCAGGATAACTGAGGACAGCAATAATCCGATCAGTACGGCGTCTCGAACGCTTGCGATCGAATCATGCACGATAGTGGACTGGTCGTAAAAGGGTTCGAGATGCACGCCGGGCGGCAGCGATGGAAGAAGTTCCGCCATCTGCTTGTGGACTTCGTTCGCCACGTCCAGTGTGTTGCTGTCCGGCTGCCGGTTCACGCTAAGAAGCACCGCGGGCTTACCGTTGGCCGTAACTACCGTGTACACGGGCCCCACGGATGGTGTAACCGTCGCGATATCTCCGATGCGAATCGGTACCCCTGCCGGAGAATTTTTCACCACAATCTGCCCAATTTCCTCCGGCGATTGCACCTGCCCAGTAACCAGGCCCAGCACAAGTTGGTGGTTGTACTCGAGCAATCCCGGAGAATCAATCAGGTTGGTGCGTTTCAGGGTGTCGAGGATTTCCGGCACCGTCACGCCAACGGAAAGCAACCGCGCCGGGTCCGGCATGATTTGAAATTCAGGAATTCTGCCGCCCTGCACGAGAACCGAAGCCACTCCATCCAGCCTGTTGATCCGTGGCTTCAAACTGTAGCTGGCCACTTCCCAAAGTTTGTTCTGTGGCACCGTGTCCGAAGTCAGGCTGTATCCAATAATCGGGAAAGTCGCGAAGGTCAGGCGGTGCGTTTCGACTTTTGCGGTGGTTGGGAGTTCGGCTTGCAAGCGCGCTACCACGGCGTCTACGCGCTGTAGTGTGAGCACCATGTCGGAATTCCAATCAAAGAAAAGATCTACCTCCGCGGATCCCCGGCTGGTTATCGATTGCACTTTCTTTAATCCCGGAACGCTATTGACGGCTTCCTCGATGGGCCGCGTGATTGTGACCAGCATTTGGTCGATAGGCATCACACCGTTGTCTATGCCCACGACAATCCTGGGAAAATCGGTGCTGGGAAACACGGAGACAGGAATGGTGAACGCGAAATAACCTCCGACCAGCGCCAGACTGGCGATTAAGAAAAGAATTGGCCGAGAAAACCGCCGGAACCAGGGTGCATCCGCCTGTCGAGCCGCGTTGTCGCCTGGCGCTGAAGATTTCCGTGGATCCATCGCGGCTACTCCTTATCCTTGTCATCTGGTTTTGCCGCTGAGCCAGTCTTTTTCTCGTCTCTCTTGTCGTCTTTCTTGTCTTTATCGTCTTCGCCGGCCACTTCCTTTTCCGACGCCTCGGGCTTCGCGACTTTGATTTTCGTCCCGTCCGGCACCGCGTATCCGCCGCTGGTGATAACCGGGTCGCCTTCATTTACACCGCTGGCAATTTCAGCAGACCCGGCACTGCGAATACCCACATGAACTATTTTCAAGTGCGCCTTATCGTCTGTCCCTGCCAGAAGAACGTAATCACCCCCCTCGGGATTCTTGAAAACGGTCTCAGCAGGTATCACCACGGCGTTTTTATCCGTCTTCGCAGTTATGGCGACTTGCACGGAGATTCCAGGCCTTAAATACGTGCTTGGCTTCCGCGCCTCCACCCAGACTTCGAGCGTAGTGCTGCCAGGATCCAGCGCCGGACTCACCAGGGTCACTTTTCCCTCGATAGCATCCTCTAATCCCGGAACACGAATCTCCGCGTGGTTGCCGACTTTCAATTGGGCCGCTTCGGATTGTGGCAGGTGGCCCTTGGCGATCAATTTCGAAATGTTCATCACGGTAAGCAGCGGTTGGTTTGCTGTCGCGAGATCGCCCACATAAAGCGGCCGCTCGGTCACCACGCCGTCGATCGGGCTCCTAATCTCTGAATAACTGAGTTGCGCTTTCGCGCCCAGATATTTGCCTTCCGCTGAAAGCTTCTGGGCTTGCGCCGACTTAAGCGCTTGATCTTTGCCAACCCGCTGCAAGTCCGCTAGTTGTTTCTGGGTTTGCTCGTTCTGACTGCGGGCCGCCACCAACGCCACTTCCGCCGCATCCAGGTCCCGACGAGGAATTGCGCCTTTCTGAAATAGCTCCTTGCGGCTGATGTAGATCTTTTCTTGCGCCTCGAACGCCGATTTTGCTGAAGCGGCGTCAAGCTCTACTTTCTGAATCTGCTGGGGCAGGCTTGCCCCTATGGTCGTTGCATAGGTGGCTTCTGCCTGCTGAAAATCCCCTTGGCTCGCTAGCGCCGCGGCGGACAGGTCCGCGTTTTCGAGCACGGCGAGCAGTTGCCCTTTCTTCACGGGTGTTCCCCGTCGCACCAGCAACTGTTTGATCGTGGAGGTTATTTTCGGGGCCACCGTCGCCTGTTGCAGAGGGAAAATTACCGCCTCTTCGCTAATCACTTGCGAAATATCTTTCTTTTCCGCAGGCGTCGTTTGCACACTGACTTCGGGTTCCTTTTCTTTTTCTTCCTTGGAGCAGCCTCCCGCCATACCCGCGAGCAAAGCCACGCCGGCAGCCAGCGCCGCAAATTTGAATTGCCGTTCAGCGTCAAACCGTATTGTTATTTTCATGGAGTCGTGGACACACCCGTTAGAATTTGCAAACTGGCCAGCGCCACGCGATAGCGCAATGCGCCGTCCTGATAGGCGGAATTTGCCGTAGCAAAAGTGGTTTGCGAGTCCACGACTTCCAGCACCGTGGCCTCCCCGTTTTTATAGCGGAGAGTTGTCAACCCCAGGCTTTCCTCCGCCAACTCTGCGGAGCGCCGTAAGCCCTCCAGTTCGCTCAATGCAGTGCTTGCTTCTGCGTACAAAGATTGGATTTCCGCGAGCAATTTTCTCTGCGCAAGCGAAAGCTCTCGCTTTGCCTGATCTCGCCGTAGCTCTGCCTGCCGCACCTTGCTTTGCGTCGCACCCCAATTCCAGATCGGAATGTTCAGTGTGACGACTGCGGACGACCCTAAATTCGAAAATTTTTGTGTTCCCGCAGAAGTGTTCACCGCGGTATTTACGCCGAAGTTTTCCGCGTCGATACCGTAAAAATAGTCGAAGCTGAGCGCCGGGAGATACGCGGCGCGCGCACTGAAGACCTCGTAATGCGCTTGCCGTACAGCCTCCAGGGCGGCCCGCAAATCAGGATTGTCGCGAGTCCCACGCTGCTGAATATCCTCAATGGTTGGCAGCGGCGCCGGCGCATGCAGGTCGTCCGTGATTTCAAAGTTTTCGTTGAAGTTCGGAAAGATCAAAACCGCAAGGTCCAGCCTCGCATTCAATAAAGATAATTGCGCTTCTTGCAGCTGCCGTCGCCGTTCCTGCATCTGCAATTCGGCTTTGATGACGTCCGCGTGCGCTACTTCTCCACCGCGCTCGAGATCTTGCGTCAGCTTAAGGAAACGATCGCCTTCTTCTGCGCCCCTCTTGGCCGTCTCCAGTTTGAGCTGCGCCGCTCCCACTCGGTAGTAATTCTGCGTTACGGTCACGACCAGACCGCGCGCCGCAATTTCTACCTGCGCTCGCGCTACCGCCGCCGCCGCTGATGCGCGGCGCCAGGTCGCGAAAGCCGAGACATCCAACACTTCATGCACGTTTCCCTGGCTTACATATTCATGCGGCGCGTTATTGGCGATAAAAATCACCGGTGGCGCGCCGGGCACCGCTGACGGCAGGGCCCCGCTGCTTTGCGTGTAAATCGCCGAATTGTTGTAATTCACCGATGGCAACAAAACGTCTCGTGCTAGCGCACGGTCCCCGCGCAACAGTGCGAAGTTGGTGACCGCGGCTTGGAATTGGGTACTGTTTTTGCGTGCGAGTTCCAATGCTGTTTGAAACGTTAGACGCAGCAGCTGGCTTCCGTTTTCTGACGCCTTAGCTTCCTTAGCCGTGGCGGCCGGTGCAGGCTGTGAAGTCTGCTCTTGTGGCGCTTGCCCATTGCTGTGCGGCTCCTGCGCTTTCGCCTGCAGGCCGACAGAGGCGCTCAGTGCCACAAAAGCCGCCAGCACTGCTGCCCCGTTTACGAAGTTGGCACAAGAAAGTCCCATGAACTCCATCCGTAAGAACGATGACTTCAAGCCGTTACGCTAGTTTCGTGATCGGAGTTTCGCCTTGCAACTTACTGGCATCGATCGTGACGATGAACCCTGCGGTTTCGGAGCTCGAATAGTACTTCTACAAGCGGTTAATTCCAGATTAAGTTTCTTTTATGTCTTG
>Ga0209488_10002920_pt1 | contig 13858 bp, 9 predicted proteins | sample Rivendell_Oct201_8_FD_188349 | JGI IMG/M metagenome (GOLD analysis project Ga0209488, IMG submission 188349) | Vadose zone soil microbial communities from the Eel River Critical Zone Observatory, Northern California, USA -... | ecosystem: Environmental > Terrestrial > Soil > Vadose zone >...
CGTTACGACGCGGCTCTATCCGGTCACCGCTCACGAACTGCGGCTTGTGTTCGCGAAGGTGATTGCCTCTGAGCCCCGCGTGTCGCTTGCCGAAGCCAATGACGCAGCGCTGACCGACCGATATATACAGCGCAGCGTGCACCTTGGCTTCCCTGACACGATCGTAGTGCGGTTTCTCGATCGTGCGGATGGTAGATCGACCATTGCTCTCTACTCGCGATCGCAGGTCGGCAAAGGCGATTTGGAGTCAACCGCACTCGGATAGAGCGCTGGCTCGGCAAACTCGCGGAAGACGTACCGCCTGTCGACTGAACCGCACGCACAGGCGGCGGCTGTTGAAGCCTCAATAACTAAGCTCATAGCAAAGACGCGGCGGCGGACGAACGCCTACCCCTCGTCCATTGCCGGGCCGCCGGGGCGGCTCAGTCGTGTGTTGCCGCCAGCAGCAACAGCACTGCGAGCGGATCCAACAACATCGCCACGACCAGGATGAACAAGCGCAACGCCGATTCGCTGTCAGTGCCGAGCAGGGTCGCGAGATATTTCACCGGCCCGAGGTCCGCCTCGACCGTCTTGCGGTCGCCCTCGATGCGGGCCTTCTCAACCTTCAGGTCGACGAGCACTTTGCCGGCGGCCTGGCGATTAACCTCTAACTCGCTCCGGTTATGCCGCTGGTCATTAGCAAGCGCCATCGCGGCGTTGGTGCGACCCTTCTCCAGCGCCTTGTTGATCGCACCGTCGATCTGGCTGAGCTTGCGATCAATGTCTGCCAGGGTTGCGTTCTGTTCGGCAATACGGCCATCGATGTCGGCAATGCGAACGGCGACCGCCGTCTCGCCGGCAACCGCGGCGGCGATGTGCGCCTTCGCCAAGAACCCGTAGGCGCCGACGGCATTGAGCCCCATCAGCGTGGCGACCGCGGCGACCAGGAACAGCCGCAGTCGGCGCGATCCACGACCCATCCCGATCAGTGCGACGGCCCGCAGCTTGCCGGCCTCAAGCACCACGCCCAGAGCGACGACCGGCCCGAACGCGCCGACGAACACGCTGGTCAGCCCGACGATGGAGAAACCGGCGCTCACGGTCGCCATAGCCAGCGCGATCAAGATGGTGATCCAGTCCCGCTTCGCAGGTGCGTGAACGATAGCGGGAGCGGGAACAGGGTCGGGAACGGCGGGACCGTGAACAGCAGCGGATCCGTGAACGGCGGTCCCGTTCCCGTTCCCAGAGGATGCAGCGGCCTTCGGTGCGGGACCGGCGGAAACATCATCAGGTCCAGGAACATCAGAGCTGGCCCGGGAACGGCCGTTCCCGCTACCGTTCACGGTGGATGCATTCCCGTTCATTCCCGCCCTGCGCTTGTGCCCGGGACCAGTACCGTTCCCGGTGTTTCCGTTCCCGTTCCCGGCCCCCTCCCGCATGCGGATGACAATCTTCCTTCCCGTTCCCGGTTCACGCTCGATGCGGCCGGTGCGTTCCCAACGGGGAAGGGCCTTGGAGGCGCGTTCCCGTTTCCAGCCCCACATTCGCCCCAACGCGGCGATCGACGCGGCCTCGATCACGCCCGCCTGGCGCAAGGCGTTGAGCGCCTCCTGTTCGGTCAGAGCGTGATCTGGCATCTCATCCCCTCAAGAACAGTCCGTTAAATGCCCCGTGTTCCGACAGTCGACCGGGCGGAACGGTGAATTCTCGCGAAACTACCAATGCGGCCGGCGGCTGCGTCACATCCTGTATTTCGGACAGTTGGCATCGCTCGACCTCGTTTGCTTCGCCGGATCAAGATCTAATCTTCAAAAAGGTGGCGCGTCGTCCTCGGGATCGATGTCGCCGCGCACGGAGCGCACGGCATCGAGATATTCATTCGGCACCGGATCGGCGGCAGAGGCAGGTTTCAGATCTGAAACTCCATCCTGTTTGCTCTTGTTGGGCGTGACGATTGCGGCGATGGCGGTCTCTTCGCTCTTGTTATTGAGAATGGTGGGATCGATGATCGAATGGACCGCCCGGTGCCATGGGATCTCCGGATTGTCTTCAAGCACGTCCTCGACCTGTTTCCTGAGATCCTTTGGAATCTCGATCTTGGCCCGTTTGGCTACGACAGCTTTTTCCGCATCCGCGAACGCGGCCTTCAGTTCTTTGCCCTCGGCAAACATCGCGTAGGCCTTGTTAAGATCGTCGATGTCGGGAACGATCTTCTTGATGTCGTTCTCTTCAAGCTTGGATTCGAGGAATTCGATGAACTGATCGCTCGGCATGGCGTTCAGCTCAACGCGCTCGTCGGCCAGGAACGCGATCTCCTCGGGTGCACAGCCCGCTTCAACCAGTCGTTCATCGGAGACCTTGGACCCTCCCGAATCCTCGCTTTGGAGGTCCATTTCCTCCACGTCATCAAGACGCAAACCGAGGTCGATCACATCAAACGGTCTCGTGAAGGTGTACCGACGCGTGTCGGTGTGCAGCGTATGCTTGATGATCATGCCGGCACGGTCGAAGTCGTGGAGAATTAGCAGCGTCACGCCGTATCTCGCGCAGATGCCCTCGGCGAGCTGGCGCGCAGCCGTTACGCTCATACCCTTCGATGACATGGTTGCGATGTCGTAGCGCTGAGCAAGCTTGGTGGTCTTTAGGAGCGAATCGAAGCCTTCCTTCTCAATGAAGAGAAGGGCGCCGAAACTGTCGGGAGGGCCAAGGGTCGCAACAACGGCGTCGACGATTTTTGCGTCGATAAACTGTGGGGTGGACTGCCTTGATATCGATGCGAGGTAGTTTCGGACGTTGATCGTGCCGAGCCCGAATGACAAGTTCGTGTGCGGCTCGATGAAATGGCCCCGATCGTCGAACACGATGTCCCAGGACAGTCGGTTTTCCTTGATGTAGTTCGGCAGCAGCGTTTGCGTAAAATACTGGTCATCGAGCGGTTTGCCCGTCATGACCTGGATTTCGCCGCGGGCGGCATACATAACCTGCCTGGCGTTGGCCGGCAGGGTGCCGTTGGCCGAGGCTTTCATGTAGGCCTTTTCCATCACCGTGGCGGCGGCGTCCTTCAGCGACAACTCTTTCTGCAGTCTCATCCGGAAGGGGCGCATCCGGCGCGCTCCGCGGTTACGCTCCTCGGCCTTCTCCTGCTTGGTCCATTTCTTGGTGCCGCTGGTGATCAGCTTGCGGATGTCGTCTGCGTCGCCCATGGTCTCAATCCAATGCAATGGCGGATTTGCCGCGGTCCAGATAAGCCACCCGCGGGCAGGCGTAGTGCAGGACCGCAATGATGGGATCGTCACGATGGGCGCGCAGGTCGGTCAGAAGGGACTCGGCGCCTTCGCCCAATCGCCCTAGCGAGCGGAACGGGTTGCCGATCGCTGCGCTCCAGTTGACCGCGTTGATCAGCCGGCGCCCCGGCACCGCTAGATCGCCAATGTTTTTGAGCCCGGCCGCATGCACACCAAACGCAAACTCTATGACGCGCGGAACGCCGTCGATCACGTTGAACTTGCGCCGGTACTGAAAAGTCTCCGGATCGCCGCCATCGGCCATGAAGAGCTTCAGGAAGTGGTCTTCCCCAATGACGCCGATCTGCTGCGCCGGGACCTTCTTGGTGTGGCGCTTCATGCTCTCCAAGAGCTTGCCGATGCGTTTGGTATTGACGCGCTTGCTGGTCCCGAAGAATTCGGCGAGCGGCATGTGCGAAGCCGCGAACTCCTCCAGGATCGCCTTCTGCTTGATCGTGCTCGTGAGCCCACGGAATTCCGACAGGAACTCGCGAACCGTGAATTGCGTCCGTCCCTTCTTCGGGCGCCGGGCGACATGCGCCGCCATGTAACGTTCGAAGCGCTGGTAATCGTACCAGTGGGGGCACGTTGGGTTGGACGGCAGCCACTTAGTCCAAGCCGGATTGGAAGCTAAATAGTTCACGCGCTCGACACCGTTCCAACTCATGCGAACGCTTAGGTGCGGGTTAACCCAAGCGAAGTTGGCGACAAGCTCGATCAGCGACTGGTCTGCATCATCGAGCAAATAGTGCGGCCACGAGACCGTGATGCGAGTTCCGACACGGACATCAGATGATGCCTTGTCGTGCTCGATCATCGGTTCCATGCGAATCCGATCAACGCCGAATCTGATGGTGTGAGCCACCCCACGCGCTTCGATCAGGGTTTTGCTCTCGAGCGGCGCGCCGGCCTCGCTTTGGAGCACGTAGCCCATCGGCAGGATGGTCTTGAGTGCATTACCCTGCGCGCCGCGCGTTGGACTGACGTACGCTTCCCGGCTCGACGTCCTGGTCGTGTAATCGATGATACCCGCGACCGTTGCGGCCGGAATGCCGGGACCGTTGTCCTCTATGACGTATGTGGTTTCGATCTTTCTTTTGGAAGTCACCGAGACGTTGATGACCGGCGCGATCTCGGCTTCCTCGCTGGCATCCAACGCGTTATCGATCAGCTCCTTGACGACGACGCATCCCCAGTCGTCAATCTGATGGGCGGTCTGGTTCTCCAGTTCGCGCCGGGTGCAGAATTCCATCAACCGCGAGGTCTCGAAGGCGACGCGCTCGATCCTGGGCCTGCCGCGGACGCGCTTGGCCAGACGCGACGGTCGGCCGGGTGTGATTTTACGAACCGGGAGGCGATACTTGAAGCGGATCTCATAGACAGCTTTGATGGTGACACCCAGGGCTTCGGCAATGGCCGGCGGAGAATCGCCGCGCGACCACATATCCTTCAGTAATTGCAGACGTTCCGGTGTCCAACTTGTGTAGCTTTTCTTTTTGGGTTTTGTAAAAACCGAAGGGTTGACGCCGCTCGTTTCAGCAAGCTGAAATCCGGTGCCTTCGGCTGCCAGGTCGTCGGTCATCGGTCGCCCCCGGCGAGGCCCGGCGCTATCACGGCCCGCGCCTTCTGTGTTATTGGCGGTCATGGGAGGAGTTCTCCCCGCAACACGCCACAAGCGCTGCGGCACAAGGACTTCCCGCACTTTTTCGAGGCGTAACAACCACCCATCCAGACGGCTCGAAAACGTCAGGAAATGACTGCGGCACAGGGCAATGTGACGCTGTTACGGTTCGAAATTTCACGAGATGCCTCCCAGATATCGCTCGAAGGCGTCTCGGAATTGCCAAAACTGATACCCTTTCAGGGTCATGTCGGCGCTGATCCGGATCGTGGCCGGGGCAATTCCGTACGGCTTCAAAAGCCTCGCAAGCTCGTTCGTCGTGATCCCCCTCCCGCCCTTTAACTCGGGCCATGGGCTCCCTTCGATCGACCCAAGGGCATCCGCGAGATCGCTGGAGGCAATGCGGTCCACGCCCAACTCATCGAAGATGGCATTGATGTCGGCGAGCAGCCGTATGGTTGTCGAGGCGTCGCCGATATCCGAAACCTTGGCGAGGACGCTGGCGGCTCGGCGCCCAAACCCCGGCCACTCGCCACCCGCCAGATCGGCAATCGCCAGCATCAGATGCCAATTGTCCGCCAAACGATTTGTGAAGCCGGGCATCTCAGGAGTGGCGATCTTGAGGGCTTCGATATTGTCGGTGGTCCAACGCAAACATTTCTGGCGCAGATCATTGAGCTCGACATCATCGACACGCTGGAAGCGTTCGACGGGCTCGGATGCCTTCTTGCGGCGCATCTCGATCGTAATGCACCTGCTCAACGTCGTGTCGGGCAGTTTCTTGCCCTTCATGCCAATGGCTTTTGGACAAAACGTCGGGAAAAGATGCGGCGTGTTGCTGTTGCCGACGCAGCGCAGCACACCAGAACCCCGCGTCCACCCTGAGTTCACAACGCTGCGGAGAGCCTCGTTGTCGGCCAGCAAAACGTCAGCCTCGTCGATGGCGATCGTCGGCTCGTACATCTCGATCGTGCGATATAACGCGCCCTGTGAAACCCCGACGCTGGCCAGGCCACGGGGCACGAGGTAGCTGATCAAGTCGATGAGTGTACTTTTGCCGCTATTGGCCTCCGGACTAGTTACCAGCAGGATCGGACTGTGGACGGCGACTGGCTGATGCGCCCAAGCCATTAAAATCCACAAACCGACCGCAATTGTTTCGTCGGGGGTGAGAACGGCGTGCCGCTTGATTCGCCCGATTATCGCCGGGAGCAGTGCATCGCCGTTGACGGGCTCGGGCCACGGTTCGACTATCCAATGTGGAAAGAGCGGCGCCGGCCCGCGTCTGACGGCAAAGGCCTCGCGGCGCGCTTCCACTTCGCGGTCGAGAGCCCCGACGTTGATGCCCAGCTCTTTTGCCGCGGCTCTGCGGCGCTTGGCGTAGTCGAGATTTCGCGATCGAGCTAATTCGTCAAGGAGCCTTTGTTCCTCAGCTTCCGCAGCCGCCTTCTTGGCCTCCATGTCTGTTGCGAAGGCTTCGGCTGTTGGCGCCGGCATCCATTGCGGCGCCTGCTCGGACAACGCCATCAACTGCTCGGCAGTGCCTCCGGCCCCGGCCCAATCAAGGATGTCGTGGCCTTTGTCCAATCCTGGCAGCACCAACACCCTGATGCTCTTCGCGATGCCGGTTAGCGCCGAGCCGACCTTGTCGATATACTGGTATCCGGAATCGTCGTTATTCGGTATTAGGACGATGTTGGCATTACGAAAGGACTCGGCGCAGCCCTTCGCGTCCGTGGCGATCTGCGACGCTGCTACATTCCATTTGCGCAATAGATCAAGCTTTGCGCCGTCCTCCAGCACAAATATAGGAACGTTATTGATATCCGCGGTCACACTCACGGCGCGCTGTGACCTCCGCGCCGAACACCGTTGCCATGTCGTCCTAGCCGAGGTGCTGGAGGCGAGGCCTCGGCGGGCGCAGGCAAGAGCAGAAGGTTCGGCCGCGGCTGCTCGACCGTGGTGCTCTCGCTGGGGCGCTCGGCTGGAAGCTTGAACATCGTGTCGGTCCTTGTATTTGGAGCCGACACCCATTTATGGCCACAGACGCCCTCAGAGCAAAAGGTTTTTATGGTGAAATTGCGCGCCGTCTTCAGCGTTTAATTTCACCACAGCGCTCTGTGGGCACCTTCAGAAGGCTGTTACCCCTTCGCACCCGAAAACGCACAGACGGAGTCCGGCAAACACGTGGTGTGATGCGTTCCAGCGGCAACGGACGATGTCGCCCCGATGGCGATGTCCTTCCCAAAGCACCCCTACCCCATAACGAAAGGGACAAGCCTTTCGTACACAAGCAGCATCGTGCTCGGCATCGGCGTGCCGTGCGTCGTCGGATAAGCTTCGTAGTGTTTGGATGTCCTGGTCCGTGCCTGTGCGGCTCTCTCTTTTCTCCCCCTAATGGGAAGAAGTACGAGCACGCGGCATTTTCGGCCGATGCCACATTTTGTAAGCCATTAATATTGCTGTATGGGTTCCGAAAAAAGCACGGGGTCAAGGTGCAATGGTGCAATAGGTGCAATGCCGCATTTCCGAAAAGTGCACACATCTAAGATGCAATGGGCGGTGTTGGCGGATGCCGGGCGGATCCCGAAAAGTGCACGCGGTTTAGGTGCAGTGCCAGGTGCTCTGTCAGTTGCTCTATCCGGGCTCATTTTCGCAGCTCGACTAGGATAGTTGTCCGGCGGTTCTTGGCGGTGCCGGGCGTCAGATGGATGAAATTGGCGAGCGGTAAGCGCTTCTCCGACACTGCCGATTTCACCAACTTGATGATGGCGTTGCGGCGGGTCTTGTCGCTGAGGCCGACAAAGGCTCTTGAGCGTTTGAGGCCGTCCACAAGCTGGCCGGTGGACTGTTTGCCAGGATGCTTTTCGAGGAAGGCGACGGTGGCCGCCCACCGTCGAGCTTCAAGGTCGTTGGTCGCGTGCGGCTGCTCCTCGCGCTGCCGTTCTCGCTGGCGCTCTTCCTTCTCACGGGCGCGGCGGGCTTTTTGTCGGGCGTTCTTCTCTGGCTTCTTCGCCTCCCGGACGCCGGCCAAATACTCGTCGATCTGCTCCCGCGTGGCATTGATCGGCGCAATCGTCGACGGATGCCGGTTGAAGCGGGCTCCGATCGCTCGGTACTCGGCAAAGGTGAAGTGCAGTCGCTCGCCAAGCTTGTAGGCGTCGAGGTCCTCAAGGCCGTTGAGGAGGTCACGCGCCGCATCCATGGTCCCGTGCTCGCCACCATCGCGGACACACAGAAGCCGGAATAGTTCTTTCCGGCGTCGTCGCACCCATACGTGGTCATTGTCCGATCGCTGCCGGTTTCCTCGCTTTCTGGATCTGTCGCCCGCCAGATCGGGCAGCGGGTTCAGCATGCCGGCGGCGATGCCGCTCTCGATCGTGGCGCGCACCGAGTCGGCGCCATCGTCTCGCACTAAGCCGTTTGCTTCGGAAGCCTTGAATAGCGCGTCGACGACGGTCTCTTTGTTGATCCGCCCTGGCACCATCCGGCCCATGCGGTATGACATCGTATTGAGCAAGTTGTTGCGGCCGCTGGGCTGCGCTGCTACAAGCTCGTCCGCGTTCTCCGTGAGGGCCGTTGCGGCCCACTTCTCGCATGTTTCGCGTGAGGCCTTGCGCTTGCCGGATGACGACGGTCCGGCGCCGGATGGGTCCTCAATGCGGTTGCCGGCGACCGTCGTGGTGGTGCTCTCGGCGGGAGCGGATGGCTCCGGTGCCCAGCGGCCGCGGGCGCATGCCCAGTCCACCAACTCGACCGGCGCCATCGCGATATCGTTGTTGCCGACGCGGTCGTAGGCTTTGCCGTCGTGCCGGAACGAACCAGCGCCGATGACGTATCCACCGGTGCTCCGGATATCGATGCCGCGAAGCTCCTTGCCGCCACGCTTGATCGAGGCGGCGTTCTTCGGGAATTCGTGGTCGGACCGATAGTACCAATGCTCCCCGCCGCGAGGTGTTCGCACCCGCATGGTCGCCGGCAGCGTGACGCCAAACTCGGCCTCCACGGCGGCGATCTGCGCCACGACGGTCGTGTAGGCGACGCCCGCTTTGTCAGCGACATCGATCTCCAGCACCCACGCGTCGATCGGTTCGCCGGCCGGCGGTCCGACCATGGCGTTTGGGTGTTCCGCCCACCATGCACGAATCTGATCTGCATTGCAGGACGCTTTCTTGTGGCCTCCCGTGCCTGGGATGGTCCTGCCTGTCTTGGGATCTCGATCGCGACGTGTGAGTGGCTCCTTAGTTTTCGGGTCACAGGGAAAGACAGGCCACCCGATGCTCGCGAAGTCGAGGGCAACGTCGACGGCCCGCCGTGGGGGCGGCGGTTCCTCGACAAGGTGCCAGGACGGTGCGGGAGGCGGTTCCTCAGTGATCGTCTGTGGCGCGGCCGGTTGCACTGGCGGCAGTTGTGGCAATCGTTCCTGGGGCTCGATCGCGGCTTCAGGCAATAGCGGGGGGCGTGGTGGCTCACGCTCCGCGGCCTCGACGACCTCAAGCAGCGCGGCGTCGGGTTGAATGATGCCGGCGAGTCCGCCGAAATAATCACTCAGCCACTCAGCTGGGACGTTTGATAGGTGCTCACCCAGACGCAAATATCGCGAATGTTCGACCGGATATTTCAGCCGTAGTTCAGCGAGCTCGCGATTCCAGTGATCGCGCGGTATCCGCGTGACTTCGAACAGATCTTTGAAAAAGGCATGGTCGCGGCCAAAATGCTCGGGCCTAAAGCCATTTGATCGAAGCTGCTCGATTGCCGAGGGAAATCTCACAACATATGCGCCGAGCTGGTTCGTGATGCCCATCGCCAACTTCCACTGCGACGGCGGCTCCTCGATCTCGATCACCTGTTGGGTGGCTGGCGGCCATGGTGGCGGCGGTATCTCCTTTATCTCAGCGCCAGGCGATCTGTTCTGTTTGTTGGCAGCACTCGGCTCCGGCCTCTGAGGCGGCGGCGCCTCCTCGATCTGCTGTGCCGCAAGCGCTGTCGGCGGTGCGCCCGCGAGACCATCTGGTCGGTCGAGATAATTTTCAGCCCAGTTCAACGCGTCGCGCAGGTTGAGCCCGAGAACGAGTTGAGCGAGAAGGATTGGGCTCCAAGCCGAGTGCTTGCCCGAACGCCAGTGTCCGACCCTACCGTAATTTACGCGAATGGTTACAGAGCCGAAGATCTCGTGTCGTGCATCCCATTCTCGGCATGTGGTCCTGCGGTAGCCAAATGAGCCACTTGTACTTTCCGAGAGTTTGCCGTTCGGCAAGAGCCTCGCGGCGAAGCCCTTCATGTCATAGCGGAGGCAGGCCTCAACATCGCGGCGGCGGTTGCGGTCGGAGATTGTAATACGATTCAAAGATCCGAGGTCACGCGCGTCGTATAGGTAGTGAGCCTCGTCGATGAACCACAGCGTGAGGGGTCGCAAATATACATCAGTAACGATTGGCCCGCCCCTGTCGAGGACGTCGAAAAAGTCGGGAAGCGCTCGACGCAGGCCGGCGATATCGCGTCGCCGCTTCTCGCACAACGGTTTCAATAGGTCGTAAACCGCGTAATCAAATCCAACGTCTACGAAGTGGCAACCTCGAAGGCCAAGGCTATGGGCACGCTGGGCGGCACGAGGCTGGTCGATGAAGGTCCGCAGTAGCAACCAACCAATGTTGATGGTTTCGAGATGATCGAGGTGCTCAAGCGCCGCCACCGCCACCTCCATCATCCGGGGCGGCGCATTTCGCTTGCGATGCGCGCGGGGAAAACGATGGCGGAGGCGCGGTTTCCTCGATCATGACGCGCCATCCTCATCTGGCGTGAGGTCGATTACATCCAAGATCGCCTTCACCCACTTCTGGATGGACTCGATGCCCTCGCGCGCCTCCTTGAGCTTCGCCTCCCTCTCCTTGGTTAGGCCGGCCATCGGTCGAGGTCCGTGTGCGGGTTATCGGACATGTGCGTCTCCAAAATGGAGGCGCGCGAACTTGTGGTATTCGACGAGTGCCGCTATATCCGGATCTGTTCGGCTCGGTGCAGAACACACGGCTCCGGCGCTGGCTTGCCTCTACCGCAAGTCGGCGCCGTTGCTTTACGTGTTGATTGCTTCGATGTGATCGACATCCCGCTCGGTTTCTCGATCGCGAGGCGGCGCAGGCGCGGGCGCCGCTTCGACCGGCGCGACCGCAGGCGTGGTCACGGTGACCGGCGGCACGGTGTGGATGGCGGCGATGGGCGGGGTGTCGGGCTTCGTGCGCGGACCGATTGATGGCATTGGCGTCCTGCTTGGAAACATTGAGGCGCCCTCCTGCGCGTCGGCTTCTGAAGTCGATCGGCGCGGTGCGCTCAATCGCGATTCAGCCCACGCCAGTAGCGTGGACCAGGTGTAGATCGGAAAGCGGCCGTAAAGCTCGTACGGCGGCCCACCGCCCCTTGACGCCATTGAGGCAAGAGTGGCCTCGGCTGTCTGGAAGCCCGCCGAACTAAGGGCCTCAGCAGCTGCCTTGCGCCGGAGCTTTGCATTTGGATTGGTGGGAATCATTGAGACCTCGATTCTGCGCAATTGCACGAGGTCACTTCCATATGCACACAAACAAGCGCGATCAAACGAGTTTGGTGGTGTAATTTATCGCCGTTTTCGGCTCCTAATTTCACCAAACGCTTTTGACCGGGCCCTCAGGGCTTCATCGATGGTGCCGCTGCCGATCGCCGGATCCATGGTCTCGACGATCTTCCGCACGACCATGGCGGTTGTACCCTGTTTATTGCTCCTCTCGACCTTGGCGCCGGTGTACTCCTCAATGGTATGGATGATCGCCTCGACGAACTCGCGGGATTTTGTGTTGGGACCGCGTTTGTTCACCAGACGCTTCCGCTTGGCGGCGACCACCCCGGCGAACCCCTCCAGAGTGGCAAGCGTGCGTTCGAAGCTCGCGGCGCTGTGGAGTTCGTAACAGGCTCGGATGTCGGCAATCAATTCGATGGTCTTTTTGTGAATCTGGTCCAGTTCATTGCGCGTCTGGTTGTCATATTGCTGCCGGAGCTCATGGTCGGGATCTTCTGACCGATACCAAATAAGAAAGAACTGAATGAAGTCGAGCGCCTCGCTTAGTGATAGCGCATCACCATCGTCCCGCGGTGACCGGGAGAGCCTCATTAGCAATTCCGCAATTGGCTCTCGCTCCTTGAGCAATGCATCCTGGAGCAATGGCTCCTTTAACAATGGATCCTTGAACAATGGAATCATCTTTCCACCGTTCAACGTCCGAACAGTCTCATAGAGGGTGAAGCGGGGTCGTTTATTGCTCGCCATGTGCTCGCCAGCCATTGCTCATGGCTCCCGCGACTTGCCTGTAGATGATTGGGTAAGTGGCTGAATGATAGACTGATTTCATTGGCGCGCCCGAGGGGATTCGAACCTCTGACCTTTGCCTTCGGAGGGCAAGCGTCTCGCATTTACCATCCAGAAGCTCTTGAGTATTGGGTGCAGTCTGCCGCCCCAGATTTTGCGCTGCTTCATTTGGAAACACGTAAGAGGGGCAAAAGTGGTGGCGGTATGATTATAAGATTCACAAGTGTGCGCGAGTCGGATTCATTGCGGGCATGTCGCCGCCCGATGATCTTGACCACCTGTCGCCTGCCGAGCTGAAGGGCCTGGTTGTCAAGCAGTGGGAGCTGATAGTCGAGCTGCAACGAACCGTAGCGGCGCTGCGCGGTGAGATTGCGCGGCTCAAGGGCGGGCCGGGTCGGCCGAAGATCAAGCCGAGCGGCATGGAGCGGGGAACTGAGCCGAAACCAGAGGAAGGCTCTGGCGACAAGAAACGCCCAAGAGGCAGCACGCGGTCAAAGCTTACGATCGATGAGGAGCGGACCGTCAAGATCGCTGCGCCGCCGCGCGACTCACGCTTCAAAGGTTATACGAGTTTCGTGGTGCAGGATCTGGTGATCCGTGCGCATGTGGTGAATTTCCGCCGCGAACGCTGGCAGACTCCGGACGGCGAGGTGATGACGGCGCCGCTGCCGGCCGGCAGTGATGGTCACTTTGGACCGCAATTGCGCCGCTTCGTGCTCGCTCAATATCATCAGGCGCAAACCACGGTGCCGCGACTGGTGACATTGTTACGCAGCCTCGGCATCTTCATCTCCAAGCGCCAGGTGGTCCGCCTGCTGATCGAGGGCCAGGATGGTTTCCTCACCGAGGCGCGCGACGTCCTGCGTGCCGGGCTTTCGACCGCCACCTGGATCACGGCAGACGACACTGGCGCGCGCCATAAAGCCACTAATGGTTTTTGCACGCAGATGGGGAACGCCCACTTCGCCTGGTTCGGTACCACCGGCTCCAAAAGTCGCCTCAACTTCCTGGAACTGCTGCGCGCCGGCTTCGACGACTACGTCATCAATGCCGAGGCGTTGGCCTACATGCGCGAGCGCGCGCTGGCCGCCCATGTGATCGCTCGCCTGGTTGAGCACCCAGACAGGCATTTCTCCGATCGGAGGGCTTGGAACGCACACCTCGACGCGCTCGGGATCACGGCGCTGAAAGTCAATCCGGACCCCGTGCTGATCGCGACCGAAGGCGCATTGTGGGGCAGCGTCAAGGCGCACGGCTTGCTTCCCGACACGGTGATTGTCAGCGACGACGCCGGTCAGTTCAAAATCGGCTCACACGGCCTGTGCTGGGTTCATGCCGAGCGGCTGGTTCACAAGCTCGACACCTTCACCGACGACAACCGCGCCGCTCAGGCCACTGTCCGCGAGTTGATCTGGGAGTTCTACGCCGATCTCAAGGCGTATCGTTGCGCCCCCACCCCGCGGCGCAAGGCTGCGCTGGGGGCGCGGTTCGACCGCATCTTCACGCGCAAGACCGGCTTCGTCACCCTCGACCGCCTGCTCGCGCGGCTCCATGCCAACAAGTCCGAATTGTTGATGGTGCTCGATCGACCCGAAATCCCGCTGCACACCAACGGATCGGAAAACGACATTCGTTGTCACG
>Ga0209488_10002921_pt1 | contig 13857 bp, 11 predicted proteins | sample Rivendell_Oct201_8_FD_188349 | JGI IMG/M metagenome (GOLD analysis project Ga0209488, IMG submission 188349) | Vadose zone soil microbial communities from the Eel River Critical Zone Observatory, Northern California, USA -... | ecosystem: Environmental > Terrestrial > Soil > Vadose zone >...
TAATCCATTTGCAGGATGCCGCGCCGATCCAGCCGGGGACTAAAGCACGGGCGGGAAAGCCGTGATGCCTGGTGAGCGGTGATCCGTTCATATGGGTCGCGATCAGAGTATCGGCGTCGAGAGCTTTTTCGATTGGAATGCTGCGAATGAACGGAGGAACTTTGCCGGGCACTTCGTCGAGTCCGCGGAACATGACATGCCTGCCGGTGGATTTCACTCGAGCGCGCTGCAAGATGTCCCGCAGGCGAGGTCCGGAAAAACGGGCGGTACCCACCGCACCCTTGCCCCACTGAACGCCGGGGACTTGGGGCCGATGCAGGCTGCGGCCGTTGCCGGCACATTCTAGAGTATTGACAACCGAGTGGGTTTCCAGCTTTGAGAGTTCAGCGAGGCTCAGCGTGAATGGCTTCTCGACCTCTCCTGCGAGCGAGAGACGCCAGTCCGCGGGGTCGAGTTCGCTGGGCTCATGCATGTGATTGCGCACGAAAAAGTGCGGCACAGGAGTGAGCCACGTGTTGAAGTACTCGACGGGGGATTCGAGGTCGACGAAGCGGAAGGAGCGAAGAATCATGCCGTCTTCGCCGGGAAACGCGACTGCTGGTTCCTGCGGAAGCGCCCACGTCAGCATAGGTGGCCTTGCACTCGCTACGAGAGTGGCCGCCGACATGTGCTTAAGGAAGAGACGTCTGGAGTTCATAGTCCAGTTCCTAAGGGCTTTCGAGTGGCGGAGAACCGGTGTCGTCCTTGCGGGACGCCTGCAACCTCCCAATTCTACCTCCAGCCCATTTGTCGTGGCCTTTTCACACGCAGCAATCGAGTGGTCGCGTTAACCCTTCGTCGTGATCGTTTCAAGTGCGGATCAGAAGATGTAAACCGTGTCGAACTGCAAGCGTGCGAGCCAGGGCTCGGTCGTTCCGAGCGGACGTCCAACCAAGGCAGTGAACCCTAACTGCACGCTCGGGTCTAATTGGTAGAAGCTGGTGACCCGGTGCTGCGTGACATTGGTTCCCTGGCGAATATCGCTGTAATTGAAATTGCCCAATACGGCCTCGCGCTCGATGTAAATGCGGGCATACCCGAACTGCACGTCACCCTTCTTCTGCAGCCGGCCGACTGTTCCTTCGGCCCAGTATCCGCGCCTCTGATGAGAGTTGCAGGGGGCGTTTACGGCCTGTTTGAACGTTTGTGTAGCAGTGTTCGACGGAACCGGAACGATGTTGGGCAGGTTGCCGCAGGCTGCGGTGTTCTGAACGTAGTCCCCGAGAAAGGCCAGCGGGAAACGAGGGTGTCCGGTATCAATATCAAAGCGGGCAATGTTGTCGAACAGTCCGAACTTCGAGGCGAACTGCGCATTGGTGACTGAGGAAACTCCCGTCGGATAAGCGGTTCCGGCGATCGTGACTATAGTAGTGGCAGTGGTGGTGTAGGTTGAGTCCTGGACCGGGTTCCCGGTAGCCAACGGGAGCAGGCCCGTAAGTGGAGTCTGCGGATTCTTGCTGCTGGCGCGTGCGAGGGCGAGCGCGATTGAGTCAGAGCCCCGGAAGTCGTAGTACCCGGTGTAGGCGCTCAGTTTCAGATGTGGCGCAAGCTGCCACGACGTCTGCAGTTGTCCACCATACGTGATGGCTTGCGTAATTCTCTTGTCGGTGGCAGAGGTACCGGCCATCTCGGCGAAAGGCAATTGAAAGCCGACAAACGCAATGCGCTTCAGGACGGGCGTATTCAGGTTGAAGGCCAGAGTTTCGGCTGCACCCTCAGGATTCAAGTCCTTATCCCAGGTGAGTTCAGTGTTGTACCAGGGATAGCGGAATTTGCCGCCTACGACGGTAAGAGGCTTGAACTGCTTTGGTGTGAATTCCACAAACGCCTGGTCTAAAGCCACCGCCTTGCGGGTATAGAAGCCGGTAAGAGTCTGGTTCGTCGAGGTGGGGTCGTTAATGTCGCCGCTGGCGAGCGTGAGGCCAGCGCGGAATTGCTCCCCTAGATTGGCGATCGCATTGAAGCGGGCACGAATCCGGCCGCGCATGCGCTCCAGGGATTCATCCGAGGGCCCACCGAAGAACGGTTCTGCACGAAGACGCACGTCGCCGCTGAAAGAGATGGGGCCGATGCCTTTGATTTGTCTCTCCAGGTTCCGGATACGTTCGTCGGAGCTACCAGCGTTCTGGCTGCTCTTGTCTGCTGGTTTGGCTTGGAGGTTTGTCGCCACCGCTGCGGAAGAGTCCGATGGTTCACTGGCGGCCGGTGTTGCTGCGGATGGAGTCTCCCGCGGCGCTGGGGCTAGGGCTTGCTCTTTACTCTGCAATTGCAACTGCAAAGCCTGAATCTGCCTTTGCTGTGCGGCGAGAGCCTGTCTCAATTCCTGTATATCGGTGGCGGTGACAGGCGGCTGATCTGGAGCTGAGACGGCTTGCGCCCAGGCGCCTGCGCTCAATGCCGCCAGAATTACAGTGGTGAGAAACAGATTCTTGTTGGATTTCATAAAAGCACTTTCCTCTTCTTTCAGTTTTGTCTTAACGCTGGGACTTCCCGGGGGAAAGAAGAGGAAGGCGTCAGCGGCTATGCCGCGGTGTTAAATCTCGTTTTTGTCGAGCTTAATTCCTTGCCGCTTCCATCCTACAGTATCACTATTAACATAGTAGAGATACTTGTAATAGCATCGCAATAATTTCTTTTCGCGTTTCCAATAAACTGATTTCCGGTAACCCGGTGGGGGTCCGGGATCCTAGCTGGCGGGCGACAACCCCCACTTGTTTTGCAAACGACGTTCCATCGTCTTGAACACGACGCCATCAACCACGTACCCAATTGCAATGATCAGAATCATGACGGCGATAACCGCACTCATGTCGTTGAGGTCGCGACCCATCATCAGCACCTGGCCTAATCCCAGACTCAGATAAAGCATTTCCGCGGTAATCAGGGAGCGCCAGGCAAAAGCCCAACCTTGCTTCAGGCCGGAAACGATGAAGGGGAGACTTGCCGGCAAGAGCACATGCCAGAACAGTTGAAATCCGGTGGCGCCGAGATTGCGTCCCGCCATGCCGTAGATTTTTGGCATCTGTTTGCGGCCATCTTCCATAGCCAGCGTGACCGAGAGCAGCGATCCCATGATGACGACGAACAAGATCGCATTCTGGCTAAGGCCAAACCACAGCAGCGCCAGGGGCCACCAGCAGATGCTAGGCAGGCTCTGAAGGCTAACGAGCAGGCCGCCCATGGTTTCTTCGAGGAACTTGCTGCTGGCCACGCCTAATCCAAGAACCATGCCAAGCACGATAGAGATCGCATAGCCGATCACCACGCGACGCATGCTGACTGCGATTGCGATCAAGAAGGTGTGGTCCTGAAATCCCGCGTACAAAGCCTCGCCGACGCCCCATGGCGTGGGAAAGAGATACGGTGGCCAGATCTTCAACTCGGCCAGCAAAGTCCACAGGCCCAGCAACCCTGCATAAAAAACAATTAAGCGAGCGGCGCGCTTCATTCTCCAACTCCTGTGGGAACGCGAGGCTTCACGCCCAGGTTGTATTCCACTTCGAGAGAGCGGTTAATTTCCTCGCGCAGCTCATCGAGAATCTCTCGAGCAGCGTGCGCGACGTGAACGTCTTCCAGCACCCGAGGCCGCGGCAGATCGACGGGGAACTCGCGCTTCACGCGGCCAGGGCGGAAGGTCAGCAAGGCCACGCGATCGCCGAGGCGTATGGCCTCGCGGACATTGTGCGTAACGAAAATAATGGTGCGGCCGGTTTCGGACCAGATGCGTTCGAGCTCGTCGTGCAGAAGGTCGCGAGTCTGGGCGTCGAGTGCCGCAAAGGGTTCGTCCATTAATAGCACGTCGGGTTCGGTGGCGAGGGCGCGCGCTAAAGCCACACGCTGCCGCATGCCGCCGGAAAGCTGGTGGGTGTAGCTATCCTTGAACTGCGCGAGGTGTACGAGGCGAAGATAGTGGCGGGTCTTCTCTTCCCTTTCCGCTTTGCCGAGGCCCTTCATCTTCATACCGAATTCGACGTTCTGCCCGACCGTAAGCCAGGGAAAAAGGCCTAGTTCCTGGAAGATCAGGATGCGGTCCGTTCCCGGCCCCTTGATGAGTTTGCCGTCCACAAGAATTTGTCCCGAAGTCTGCTGGTGCAGGCCCGCGATCAAATGAAGCAGGGTTGACTTGCCACACCCGGACGGTCCAACGATGCACAGAAATTCGCCCGGTTTCACCTGGAGATTGATGTGGTCGAGCGCGAGCAACCGGTGGCCGCTCTGGTCGCGGTAACTCAAGCAGACCTCGTCCAAGGAGACTTTGGGAACGTCGGATGAAATTCCCCGGCTCGGACGAAGGGCTACGCCCAGAGTTGTTTTTGCTCGTACGCCATCGGGTGGAATGCGGGAGTCGACTGGGATCGTAATCGGTGCAGGAAAATTATGTGCGTTCGTGCTCATTGAATGGCTCTTGTTCCCTTCTCCGTTAACACTTGATTGAGCAGCGTCAAATCGTAGAGAGCCGACAGATCGGGCATTTGGCGTCCGAGAAAACCGGCGTCAAAAGCCTGACGGGCGGCCGTCATCATGGCTCCTCGCAGCGGGTCGTAGGTGACCTGCATGCGGGCGAAGGCTTCATCAAGAACCGCAGGGGGAAGGGCCTTGCCAGTCTCGGCCTGGATCTGCTGATTCAAAAGCTTTTTAGCATCACCGGGGTGGCCATTGATCCAATCGGTTAATTCAACGTTGGCGCGAATCCAGTTCTTGACCAGGTCGGGATGATCCTTCAGGAACTTTGTGTTCACCACCAGCAATCCAATAACGAATTGGCCGTTCGGCCAAAGGGTGCGTTCATCCACAAAGAGCCGGCCATTGCCATCGTGGATCAACCGGGTGGCCCAGGGTTCGGGAGCCCACGCAGCATCGAGATCTTTTTTCAGGAAAAGGGTGAGCTGATCTGGATTAGCCATGGGAATGATCTGAACGTCGCCGCCCTTGTCGTTCGTCTTCATTCCGTGGCTCTTCAGCCAGTTGCGCAGAGCCACATCCTGGGTATTACCGAACTGCGGGGAAGCGACACGCTTGCCGTGAAAATCTTCGGGCTTCTGAATTCCGCTGTCGTTGCGCACGATCAGGGAAGCGCCGCCGCTGGCCGCACCAGCAACTACGCGGACGGCCTCGCCGTTGGATCGGACATAGCCGTTGATGGCTGGATTTGGCCCGACGTAGGTCATATCGATGGCGCCGCCAAACAGTGCTTCGATGGCGGCCGGACCGGCGTTGAAGCTGGTCCATTGCACTTTGACTTGCGGCCCCATGGCTTTGTCGAACCAGGCATTCGCCTTGCCGACCATGGCCTGAGCGTGCGTGATATTAGGAAACGCGCCCACGCGGATCGTGGTTTGCGCGAAACTCGAAACCGCGGAGGCCGCGAGGACCAACCCAGCGAGAAGGCGCTTATTCACTTTTGTTGCCTCCTACGACCATGGGCAGGACACTGGCTTTGACTTTCTTCTTGGCCGTACGCCGGCGTTTCGTGGAACCAGGGGTTGTGCCGGCGATGAGGTCCGCCAGCGTAGTGTTATCCAAAACGTCCGCCACCGCATCGCGCACATCGAGAAACACTTGATAGAGCGCGCGGTGTGGCAGATCGCGGTCAATGAGCACGCGCAACTGCTCGGCGTCGCCGAATGGGGCCAGAGGGCCATCGATCAGTCGCATAATCTCGCTGAGGCGGATTTCGGATGGATCGCGGCGGAGTTGGTAGCCGCCTTTGGCTCCACGCACGCTTTCAACCATGCGTGCATTCTTCAATTCGAGGAGAATGAGTTCGAGGAATTTCTCTGGAAGATCTTCCTCGTAGGCAACTTCGCGGATCTTGATAGCCCCCTGCTTGTGGTGGCGGGCCAGCATCATCATCGCCTGCAGAGCGTACAGTCCTTTTTGAGAAATCTTCATGGATGGATAGCCATTATGCCATAAAGTCTATAGTGTTGATAGACTTTATTGACGTTGAGGACATTGCAATTGTGGGACCGTTCCCGACAACGTAGAAGTTGCAGTTAAGTCCAGTTTGTCCAGCGACTTGCTCGCCTTGCCCAAGACCGAAAATTCCGGAAATGTGCAACGCATTGCAGTTTAGGTGGGAAATCCTGCAGACCCAAGGGGACTAGCCTTGTGAATCTGGCCCAACGTGGAGCACTTGCAGAGTGATATTATCCGGGCCGCCGCGCTGCCGGGCGAGCTTCACTAAGGCGGCGCAGCACTCCGCGGGAGTGTTGTTAGCGAGCGCCGTTTCCAGCTCACCGTCGGTCACAACACCCCAGAGGCCGTCTGTGCAAAGCAGTAGATCATCGCCGTCGTTTACAGCGATGGCCTGTTCAGGGCTGTCTACGGCCACTTCCCTTCCCGCGCCCAAGGCGGCGGTGAGGATGTGGCGCTGCGGGTGCTTCTCGGCATCCTCGGCGCGAACCAGGCCGCTTTCAACCAACCTGCCTACATAGGAGTGATCGCGAGTCAGTCGCCGGATTTGCGCGTCGCGTACCAGATAGAGGCGGCTGTCACCGACGTGGGCAAAATAAAGCTGCCGGCCCCGCAACACCAAGGCGGTGCAAGTGGTTCCCATGCCCTGGAAAGCGGGATGCTGCTCGGCATAATTCAGAATCCGCGTATGGGCCGCGGTAAGAGATTGCAGCAGAGCCGCCCGCGGATCATCCTGGAAACCCTGATCATAAACTTCCCGGATGGTTTCAACGGCCAGCCGGCTGGCTTCCTGACCGCCCTCGTGGCCGCCCATGCCGTCTGCGATTACCGCTAGTCTTCCTTTGCGTTGGAATTCCGCATCGCCAGCGGGTTCCCAGTAGAGGAAGGAATCTTCGTTGTTGTCGCGCTGGCAACCTATGTCACTCAGGCTCGCCACTTCGACCCCTGGTTTTACATGCATGCAGTCAACAGACAATCTTCGCGACCTCAACGGTAGCGCGGAAGCGATCAGAAATGAGAAGCGGGAAAACTGAGTGTTCGCCGCAAGACCAAGCCGCGCTTTGCCCCGGCCATTATAGACAAGTGCGCCCGCGAAAACGCAACCGGGGACGCGGATTCCGCGAAACGTGACAGCCGGGCGGCCGACCGATTTCCACCAAGTCCAATCTAGTTGCCAACGAATCATACGGGAATGTCATCTCTTGTGATGCGGCAGGTCCAGTACGATTGCCATTGGAGAGAAACCGTCAGGCGTATAATCCTCCCGGCTTCGACTCAATGAGGTTTCCGAAGATGACTTCCGAAGTGGAAGCGGAAGGGCGCCTGGGGGCTGCATGAAACTTGCGGACACGATTGCACTGGTGCTGAGGAACAAAGACAACAGCCGAGTTTTATCCGTTGCTCCCGACCAATCCGTTTATCAGGCGATTGAGAAAATGGCGGTGGAAGGTGTGGGCGCATTGCTGGTTATCTCCGAAGGCAAACTGGTGGGTATCCTGTCGGAGCGCGACTACGCGCGGAAGGTGATCCTCAAGGGCCACTCGTCGAAAGAGATGCTGGTGCGCGAAATCATGACCTCACCGGTTGTATTCGTAACTCCTCGACAGACTGTGGACGAGTGCATGTCGATCATGACGAAGCATCGCTTCCGGCATTTACCGGTGATTGGGGACGACGACCGCGTGGCGGGCCTGGTTTCACTGGGCGATCTGGTGAAGTGGATTATCTCCGGGCAGGCGCAGCACATTGAGGAACTGGAGGGGTACATCACCGGAAGGTATCCCGGGTAGGTGCTAGCGCAGCGATCCCACCGGCCGCTCTTGTGGCGTGAGATCGAGGGTAAATTTAGACTGGGCGGCGTCATTGTGAAACATCTGCACGGTTTCCAAGGAATATTCGTGCAGATCCTTCCCGACCAACGTGATCTTCTTGAGAACGTCGGATGTAACAGTAATGATATGGCAGCCGATTTCATCGGCCTGGAAGATGTTGAGCAGTTCTCGCGGGCTTGCCCAGACCAGCTGAGTACTGGGCTCCGGCGCCATCAACTCAAGCGCAGATTTCATGAGCGGAATTGGATCGCGGCCGGTGTCGGCGACGCGTCCGGCAAAGACGGAGATGTAAGAGGGCGCGCCACCGCGTAGCGCCTGCGCGAGGTGGTCGACCTGATCGAGGGCAAGCACCGCAGTCGCGTTCACCTTAATGCCGTCCGCGCTAAGGCGGCGGATCAGGTTGTACATCGGTACGCTACTGGTATTCGTGACTGGAATTTTTACGTAAACGTTCGATGCCCAGCAGGCAATCTTGCGGGCCTGGCGCTCCATTTCAATTTCGTCGTCCGCGAATACTTCGAAAGAAATGGGCCGGTCGGGAATGCTCTGAAGAACATCCCGCGCGAAACGCTCGTAGTCGGAGACGCCCGCCTTCCGCATCAAGGTTGGATTGGTAGTGAATCCCTTAATGTAGGGCTGGCGATAGAGTTGGAGCATGCTGGCGCGGTCGGCTCCGTCGGCGAATATCTGAACCTTCAACTCAGACACGGACTTCATCAGTTGACTCCTTCAAAGCGGAGGAGATAATCCAATCGGCGGCCTCTCTCAAAGATCGCACGGTGGCTTCGGGAGGCCGGGCCGGGGCTCGCTCGCGGTAACCGTAATCGATCAAAATCGCCTTACAGCCTGCATTGTGGCCGGCATCGATGTCGCGCCAGCGGTCCCCCACCACGAAGCTGCGCGAGAGATCGATACTGTGCTTGCTCCTAGCCTCAAGCAGGAGCCCGGGAAGGGGTTTACGGCAAGCACAGTCGTCGTTGTCATCATGATAACAGACGAAAATATCGTCGATAGGCAGCGAGGATGAGAGCGTCTGATGAATGTTCTCCACGGTTTCGCGCGACTGCGTGCCGCGACTGACGTCGGGCTGATTGGTGATTACATACAGAGCGAATCCGTGGGCCTTCAGCGCCGACAATGAGGACGCAACCTCGGGCAAGAGTTCGAAATCATGCATGCCCGAGGGTGGAAACGGTTTGCCGTCGCGGACTACAGCGCGATTGATGACGCCGTCGCGGTCGAGGAATACAGCACGGCGGAGTTGCGGGAAGGCAGTTGAGGTCGACTCCCATTTGGTCTGCTGTTGTTTTACCGCGGGATGTGAAACCAGCAAGTGCCACACGACCGCCTGGAAAGCTTCAGTGTGGGGAGTTACATGGTCGGGGTTGACGGTAGGAATAAGGATGCACACATCGGCCACCTTCGCGGTGTGGCCGCCATCGCGGCCCACGATGCCCACGATTTTCGCGCGGACGCTCTTGGCGAATTGCAGAGCAGCCACCAGGTTCGGGCTAACATTTCTTTCGAGATCGCCACCTCCGACTGATAACACGAGTATCAGATCATTGGATCGCAGGCGGCTCACCCGCAGCCAGCTTTCGAAGACGGTCTCCCAGCCTTCATCGTTCACGCGCGCCGTGAGTTCCGCCACATTGTCGGTGGGGGCGTAAGCTTCAATGCCAGCAATTTTGCGGAAATCATTTACCGCGTGAGCAGCGTTAGCGGCACTGCCCCCGACGCCAAGAATAAACAAACGCCCTCCGGCGGCGCGGGTTTGAGCTAACAGAGAAGCGGCTCTCTCGATGCTGCCGGCATCCAGGCGGTCGATAACAGTTCCAGCTTCATCCAAAAATTGCTGTGCGAATGTATTTTTGATCGTCATTATTCTTAATCAAGTCTGGTTGATTCGTTGGGCGGCAAGAAACTCAGCCGTCTCTTGCAGCCCTTCCGGCGAGCCAATCTCGTAGAACCGTTCATGCACTTCAAACGCCCCCAGTTGCTTGCGCCGCAGCAAGTCCGCGTAAACTTCTGCGAGGTCGGAAGGCTTTCCGACAGGCAAATTGTGGAACGCCTCGGCGCGAAAGACTCCGAGGCCGTAGTCGATGTAGCGCATGCGCGGGCTTCGGTTTGTTTTGCTGTAGGCCAGAATTGTTCCCGCCTTGAACTCCACGTTACTTGTGTCCCACTTTCCTTCGTTGCGAAAGACCGTCATCATTCCCAACACACCCAGCGAATCGAAGTTTCGGGCGATTGAAGCGTAGTCACAAGGCAGGTAGGAATCGCCGTACATTACAAAAAAAGATGCTCCTAACTTAGGCAAAGCATTCTTGACGGCTCCGGCCGTGCCGAGCAAAGCAGGTCCATCGAATGAGTAGTCTATCTGAAGGCTGAACGCGGAGCCGTCACCGATTACGCGCTGGACCATTTCCCCGAGATGCCCAAGGCAGAGCACTACGCGTGAAATACCGTTGGCGTGCAGTAAGCGAAGCTGGTGCAGGATAAATGGTTCCCCGTTCACTTCCAGCAATGACTTCGGCACCATTTCGGTCATGGGCCGCAAACGGGTGGCGAGCCCGCCTGCGAGAATTGCAACTGTCAACAATGAACTCTCCTAGGAATGGGCTACGACCGTGGTTCCGGCAAAATCAAATTGCATGCGAACCTCGCGAAGTCCCGCGCCTCGCATCACGGCGCGCAGGCGAGTCTTTTCTTCCGTGTAGAACATGAGAAATCCACCGCCGCCGGCTCCGATAAGTTTGCCCCCGAGAGCGCCGTTGCCTCTGGCAAGTTCATACAACCGATCAATCTCACTGCTGCTCATGCCGGGGGATCGTTTTTTCTTATGCTCCCAATGCACATTCATTAAATCGGCAAACTTTCTCAGGTCGCTGGCCACAAGGGCGTCGCGGCTCTGCATGCCCAACTGCTTGGTGAAATGAAGATTATCGAGCATCTCGGAGTTGTTCTGCCGGGTGCGTGAATCCTGATCGCGGAGAATGTCGGAGGCATTACGCGAACTTCCGGTAAAGAACAAGAGAAGGTTATCTTCGAGGTTCGCCAGAGTCTCGGCAGGAATCATCAGCGGTTCGACCAGCACGCGATCATCCGGGAGAAACTGGAAGGAGGTTATGCCGCCAAAGGCAGCGATGTACTGGTCCTGCTTGCCGATGGGCTCGTTAAGCAACTTCAGTTCGATGTGACAAGCCTGCTCCGCCAAATCTCGGGGCGGAACGAAATTGCGTTTCAGCGTGTGCAAGGCGCACAAGAGCGCAGTCGTAAAGCTGCCCGATGATCCCATACCCGTGCCGGCGGGGATATCGGAGAGGCTGACAATTTCAAGGTAGGGTCCCGTTACACCAGTTAACTTCAACGCTTCGCGAATGATGGGGTGCTGGATCTCATCGACACGCTCGACGTCTTCGAATTTCGAGTACTTGACGATGATTCGCGGACGAAATGCTTCGGTGATGGTGATGTAGACATAGCGGCTAATCGCAGCGGATATGACGAAACCAGTATGTTGCCGGTAATAGGAGGGAAGGTCGGTGCCGCCGCCCCCGAGACAGATTCTCAGCGGGCTCCGGGTGATGATCATCGAGCGCGCCCCTGGCTTGGCAAAGGGGCGATTCCACTAAATGCACACCCGTACGAGGCCGGGAAAAACGAAGAATTCCACCGCCCAGGGCAATGCACAGAGGCACAAATCATCCTCAGATGATATGCGAAGCTACTCTAGTCGGTCGAGTAGCACGCTCTATTCCACTTCAAAGTCGGCCACGCGGGTCTTGCTGGCATTGCCGGCCGAATCCATAGCCCGCAACTGCACGCGATACGCCCCTGGATCAAGCGAAGCCACGGGCAACTTGAGTCCCAGAGGAATGACTGGATCGCCCGCCTTTCCCTTGGGAGTACGGCTGCCGACGTGAACTTTTTCCTGTCCGCTTTTGACCTCGATGACGATCAGCTCGTAGCCGACGTCGGGAGGATTCGCATCTTTCAAAAGTGGTTCATAGACTTCGGCATAGACGGCGGCCGTGTCCGTCTTCCGGAAGTGGTTGGAGGCAGAAGGCGAAATCTGGATGCCCTGCACTACCAAAGGAGTGCGGTCCTCCAGAAGTTGTCCATCCAGATCCCCAGAGACGTCCGCAGCCCGTTGAACACGGTTGCTGAGAGCGACGGCGCTGATGCTGAACTCCTTACCCTGATAAGAATCGATCAGGAGGGGCGCTTCGAGTTTGCCAAAGCTGTCATTGCCCGAACTGAACACAACTTTGAGTTTGTATTCACCGCAGGCAATACCGAACTGGTTTTCGTACCGAAACGGCTGCTTCTGAAATTCTTCCACTTCCTTCTTGCCATCGAAGTCAAGGTTCGCGGTATCGCTGAAGCGAGCTGCAATTGAGCCGTCCGGCTTGTAGGCGATTCCCAATATATTGATAGCCGCGTGTTGTTTTCCTTTCACCTTTTCAAACTTGAATGCCGCGGAGGGAACTTCCACGGCCAGGTGGATCTGGGCCGTATTAGGAGAAGTGTAGAAGAAAGGTGCGCGCATTAGGGCGGTGACGTTGCCCTTCATGTCACCGCCAGCGCGGCTCTCAAGATCTTTTTCGATGGGGTTGCCAGCCAGAAGATCCACCGGCTTTGCGTTGCAATAGCCGCTGCGGGCGCGAACATTCGTTCCGCCACGCTCTACTTTGACCTTCAACGTATGACAACTGCCTTCAGCTGAAACAGCCGGCTTATAGCCCAGAAGGTAATATTGGTTCTGATCGTTGGCGATTCTCTGCAGACCGCCCAACATGTCGTTGGTATTCAAGATGACGAATCCACCGGTGCCGTCGGCAAGTTGATAGAGCACTTGCTGATTGTCGGACGCGCTAGGAGGAAACTGGGGAACAATCTGCCGGGGTTGCGAGTAGGGACTGGAGAGACTGGGGTTATATCCTCCACCGCCGACACCGCCACCACTTCTGCCACCACCGGTCGTGCCGCCACCGCCGCCCTTGCCGCCGCCCGTAGTCCCGCCACCGCCGGATTTACCTCCGCCGCCAGTGCCACCGCCGCCGGTCCCGCCACCGCCACGACCTCCTCCGGTTCCACCGCCGCCAGTTCCGCCACCACCGGTTCCACCACCACCGTGCCCGCCGCCTCCGCCTCCCCCTCCTCCTCCAGCATGTTGCAGAAGAGCCACCGGTTCTGCAAAGGCCGCCAATCGGAGAAAGGGCTGATGAGAGTTCTGGCCCGAATAGTGAAATGCAGCGGGGTTGAACGTTGCTTCTTCAGAATGGGACGGGGGCAGCCGCAACCGGCTGTGAGGCGCCGACAGTCCCGGAGCTACCAGACCCCGCACATCAATCGGATAGATGGCGACATTAGCTTTGTTGCAGGTGTCGATAACGGCAGTCACTTCGGACTGAGCCTCGAAGCTTAAGGGGAAACCGGACGTCAACAGGACCAGCGTTTTGCGGCCGGGCACGGCGGAAAGGTTCTTCGCTAAGCTTCGAAGGGCCAAGAGCACGCTATGAACACCGAAATCAGCTTCGACATTTCCCAGAGAAGGGGCCGCAGGTGGAGCCGCCAGCGAAGCGACCAACACCGCGGACTCCGCATTGGGTGAGACAGCGGATCCTTTGATGCCTTTCACCACCTGCTTCAAGCGGCCCGCATCGGCGGTGAAGTTTTGCGTGATGCGCACGTTGCCGCCGAAATCAGCAATGGCTATCAACCGGTTAGAGCCCGCGTTTGCGTCTATGAATTTCGCGGCTGCATCCCTGGCTTTGGCTTGATCTCCGAAGTCCATGGTGGAGTTGTCAAAGAACAGGACCATATAGCGCGGCTGCGCGTTCGTGGAACCGGTGCTCTCCTCGAAGGAAAAACTGGTGAGCGGCTGTTGCTTGCCATCTTCCCAAACTTTGAAATCCTTCTGGGCAAGGTCGCGAATGTAGTTGCCCTTCTTGTCGGTCACCACGGTATCCACGAGCACCAACCGCGTCTCGGTGCGGATAACGCTTGGGTCGGACTCGGCCGCTGCATTTGATTGCTGTGCGTGAGCCACGGAGTTGCCAAGACC
>Ga0209488_10002923_pt1 | contig 13854 bp, 11 predicted proteins | sample Rivendell_Oct201_8_FD_188349 | JGI IMG/M metagenome (GOLD analysis project Ga0209488, IMG submission 188349) | Vadose zone soil microbial communities from the Eel River Critical Zone Observatory, Northern California, USA -... | ecosystem: Environmental > Terrestrial > Soil > Vadose zone >...
ACTTTTTTTGGATTCTAGGTTACTCGTCGACTTATCTACTTTTTCACTCGTACGAGCTCGTACGAGTGCAAAAAAGTAAGTGGCAGGTTTCCTGATGTAGGAGCACTTGTAGTAGGTGGACGGATGTAGTTTCATGGGATACTATAACACGAGCCACGTCCCCCAGGCCCGTGAAAAATGGGTGGCAATCCAACATCACTTTAACGCCTGGCGAACTTGAAGAGAAGATAATCGCATCAGAAAACATTCCCACGGGCGCACGTGGACAATGAGGCGATGAGAGAGCGCGGCGACTGCGCGGCAAACCCAGCAGACATATGTTGCGAACTCCGATCGAGCATGTCGTCATCCAATAGGTGCCAGAGCAGACGTTCCAGCGGCACCTTGTGTACGTATCCGGAATGGTGATGATGATGCGGATGATGATGAGGTATCTCCCCTGCGGTTCCCAGATGATGGCGAGGACCACAAGGAGCAAGAACTATGTGAGCGACGAGTATGCTGCCGGCAGAGGACAAGGCTACCTGGCAGTACTAGAGCCAGATTGTAGTAATTGGACTTTCTGGCATTGTTAGAGTGTCTGGCACTGGCACAATTCCACAAGTTTCCTGTCATGACTCGGACTAGCTCTAGTCATCCCCATCAGACACTAGTCACATGATGTCATCTTACTGGTGCAGCATCAGGATTAAACCTTTTTTTGACTTATACCAGTTGGTCCGAGCTCTGCCGGGCTCGGATGAGCTTAAACAGGGCAAAAATAGGAATGTGCACCGTACCTGTACCCCACCGTCTGGACGGGTCCGTACTACGGTTGCCATTCCAAGCAGATTTCAACTTGGATGGGTGGTGGATAGGATGGCCGTCACCTGTCCATGTCCGTCAGAAGTACGTCCGTCACGGCCGTCTAGACGGTTGGACGGGTATCTCCGAAATTTCTCAGGCCCTGCATTCATCACATTGCACCGTGACATTGTCCAACACTGCCACCCCTCTTGCCCTCGCCCCAACTGCCTTGCACGCTCAAAACCGACCGTGCCGAAGACATATCCATCACCCGAGGTTCCATCGGACTCCCTGCTCAGCCAACGTCAAGCCGTGCCCCATTTTTCTCGATCAATCATCGATCACCTGTTGTTGGACCGTCCCGCTCGTACTTGTTACCCCTTTCGTATGTTTCTTTTTATCTTACTGCCTTAGACTCATTTTCCCTACAGTACTATACACCACCCACTCAGTGTTGCCAGCAACCAATGGCGACCTTGCATTGCGCCCACATCGGCCGATGCATCTGCACCCCCGGTTTTGACAGCTGCCATACGTTTGACACCACCCACTTACTATCCGCCCATCACCCCAGAATGGTACGATACTACCTTACTTGCCTTTGCATCTCTCACTCCAGCTACTGGACTTGTGTATATACATAGAGGACAGCATCTTGTCTTCATGCAGAATCCCACCTTTCCTCATTTTCTTGTGTGACTTGAGGCCGTTCCAAGTCGCGTTCGAAATCCTCTCCTTCCCCCTCTTCCTTTTCTCCCTTTGGTCTGCTCGGACTTGCACGCCTGGGTCAGCAACACGGGTATCTGTGACCCGTGTCTCGCATCAAGATCTGCAAGTCCATCTCGTTATTCTCCCCCCCTCTCTCGGACTTCGGCAGCCAACCTCGCTTCACGTTGACCAGCTTGAACTATGACTCAGGCTGAATCGGATGATCAGCCAGCTCGGGGGCCAAACCCGACATAATTCGGGTACTCATGCTTGTCAAGAAGCACCTCCATCTTGTCCATGGGCCAAAGCTGCCCTCAGGATGTAGGGATGCGCTTGCCATTTGGGCTGCATGCCCACCCTCACCCAGTGTAAGGTCAGGATCGTTTCTGGTTACCTTCACCCTCACTCGCTGCCTCCTTGTTTTTCTTGCCTCACTCGCCTTCTGTCATCATCGCATCACTTTTCCCGTCTCCCTTTCATCGCCCTTTCAAGGTGCTTTGCTGCCCATTGCCTTGTGCCCATCCCTCATGCTTTGCGCCGACGTGCAAGGCCTCGTTCCCTCTTGTCTGTCTCTCGTCTCGGTTCTCACACTCAGCTCACGCCTGGTCACGATTAGACGAGAACCACTATACTATATCCTTTCCTCTTTTCTTTCATCTCCCTTTCGCCCTTTAGATGTGATTGTCTCGGGCGACACCTTACTCTAGTACGATAACTTGGGACGTGACGTACTGTACTGTACTTGCTGAGCTTTCATGTTCTCCTTCCATCCCAAGGTCGAAGGGGCCAGGACACCGATGCGCTCCGACATTTCCGACAAGAGAATTGACGCCGGGCCACCGATACCGACCACGCCGAACGACGCTCCAGTCTCCCAAGCTACCGACCACCCCGACACGCCCTGCCTCCTACTCCTGCCCTCACCCCCGCCCTCACCGGAACGACGGACGACTCGGACACGGACTTCCAGAGCACGCATTCTACTACCCCCAGCCCTCTAGAGAGTATCTGTGGCAACTTTGATACCTTCCACGCTGAGGATAAACTGATTCTGGGTTCGTTCGAGTCAGGCATCAGGCAAGAGCGACCGCGCATTTCGAGCGTCCTCACCACCGTTGCCCAATCGAGCCCGACGTTCAGCGACAACACCGTAGGTTCGAATCACGATAACACTATCACTCGACAGTAGCTTCTTGCCCCTTCGATGTCTTCGCCTTTCATCCTCTAACCTCCCGCCCTTTCAAACCCTTCTATTATTTATAACTCATTCTATGCCTTCTTTCGTTCTGTCGTGGTTGTGCACCCATCATTTCGTTCTACCGTGACTACCATCACATTGCAGCCCTCTCACTATACCGACTTCTCTATCTTTGTATCAGGTTTTGTATTTAATGGCTTTAGTTCTGGCTCTGGCAATATAGATTCCCCTTCGCGTGCCTTCAAACTCTCTCGCCTCTTCTCTCTCGCCCTCCTTCTGAGTCGACTTGGACACTGCATATCCTGGGTGATTGTTGCCGAAGGCGGCAATCCCACGTACCCTGGGTTTTCTATTTTGACATGGCGTCTTACAGAACCGGTATATATATCATGTTCAATGTATTTTCATGATGTACAAAGCACCAGTCACCTCCCTTAGCTAGCATGAACAAGTTCTCTTACAGACTTGGAAGTTTCCCCAACCTTGAACCTTCTGAACTTGAATCCTCGCCCACCCCCACCCACAAGCGCCCCCTACACTTGTATTTCATATTGTCACATCCTTGTACATGTACGGGACGATACACACAACATACTACTAACTGCGATTCCAAGAAAAGTATTGCCCGAAGTCCGCACCCGACACCCCTGAATCAAGAAAAGAAGAAAACAATTGACTGGCCATTTCGAAACATGTTAGGTATTCAAGAAACAAGAGTCGTTTGTGTTCACGAAACTCTGTAAACGAAAAGGTGAGAGGGGATGCGTAAGGGCACGTAACACTTACGCGATCTCATACGCCTGACCATACGTCTGGCTGCCATCGCAGACACCTCCTGCCGTGATTCCAACGCAGTCATTAACAATCAGGGCTGCTTCATAGGCCTGCAAGGCGACATTGGGTTGGAATCATTCAGTTAGTCGTTGTATTACGAACGCACGTGACTCGGATGGAAGGTACGAACAAGTGTAGCATAGCAGACATCGTAGGCGATGCGGTCCAGATTCACGATGGTGACCGTGCAGGTGCCGTAGGACCAGTAGGCGTATTGCTGAGCAGGCAGTGTGAACGAGATGGCTGACCGTCGCAAAAGAAAGGGTTTTCAGGGAAAGCACAGTGAGCTCGAAATGAAGTACAAGTAGAATATAGATCTAGCAACTTACGCGGGTAGCTCCCTAAGTAATCTATGTAATCTATGACGTATACGCAGTCGTCTACGTATATGTTGTATGCAGACAGTTCCTTGCAGACGACGCTACCTGAGCAAATATTTCAAGTTAGTTGTCACAGGTCAAAAATGACCCCAAGGAGGGGAGGTTGAGTCGCCCTCACAGTAGCCGCTAGTGCATACTTGCTGGCGCCCTTCGAGATCAGAGCGTTTGGTGGAGTCGCCAGAGCTACCACCAGTACAAGTGCCGGTCACGTAGTCGAGAGTACCGTTCTTGTGATCGATGGTGGTGTGAGCCAGGACCTGGCTGGTTGGGCCGCAACCTTCGGGCAAACCCCTGGAAACGACTTGAACCGGTCGCGGTGAAGGATAAGCATCACTATAGAGGGGAATGGTAGTGGGTAGATGCAAAAGCTTACCTGCGCTCGCACCGACAAGGGCCGAGGAGATGGCAAAAGCGAATGGGATAACGAGAATTAGCCTCATGACGATGTTCGACTCGGAGACTTGACGTGGAATGGTACAGGGCTCGAGGGATAAGCACCACAGATCTGGCTGAGGTATGGGTCTGAATTTATATCACCGAGCTGACAGGACCCTGAGAACCAACAATTCGACATGCTGATCCACGATTGATCCACGACCCAATGCAGGTTCGGCACTGCCAAAGATACGTAGCCCGGGATATCCAGAATTGAGGATGTCACGTCAGGGCAGTAGGTACCACAGGAACACACAAGAGAGCATCTGATTACCAGCGGGCTGTACGGCGGTAACATGGGCCGGCTGTTTTGTTGACAGCTCGTACGCCTCATTTTAAGAGTTGATGTTTTTTAACAGAGGGCCCGAGGCAAGACAAACTTGAAATACTTATATTTCAGAAAGTCATAACTATTTTCGATACAGTAACTTACCTTTGTGTCATTTTCCTTGCTTTGTTTAGTTTTTGGGAGCCGCGAGACTCGATCAGGAAGCCCTGACTGAACAGAATACCATCAGGAGATTCAGGGAATCCCGATTTAGCAATATTGATGCTTACAACCCCTATGTAGATCATCAATATTGCTAAATCGGGATTCCCCAAATTTCCTGATGACCCAGAGTCACCTTCCAAGGTGGCACTGGTGAAATCTTGATACGGATACCGTACCAGGACTCGCTACCATGCATCAGGATTTGCACATGCCAGTGTAATACTTATCGCTAGTAAAACTCCCCTAGCACAAGCCTTGGAATTATTGACTTTAGGCTACACTGCTTGCTGAGTCAGCATTTCTGCCCCCTCGTGATCAGCCCCGCCTGGTTTTCTGGTAGCCGTATGAGTCTTGGCACAACTCGCCTCCTCATTGTCCAATTCCGTGCCCGTTCCGAGCGTTCGACGACTCCGATGATCCGATCCAATGCAGTGCTGTACCGTGCATCGACCGCAAAACAGGGATATCTGGGGCTGCCACCACGCCCATTTCAAGTTAGAAGCATTCTTCATCATCTCATTCCCATCGCTTCTGCGTATCCACATCATCGCGCTTTTGACATGTCTCCCAGTGCCGGCTGCCGCCGTTACACCCATTTGGCAGCTAATGTTGCTGGGTTGGGTCCCTGCTGCACCTCCTTGGGTGAGCTGCTTGCACGTCCAATTGAGACGTACCTCGCTGGAGGTGTAACGAATGACGACCGACAACGGCAAGGCAATATGAGGCCAAGAATCTGTTTACTTTGAACGGGATGTGTAGAGATCAGGATGTCTCGGTCCCTTTAGCCACTACGCTGCATCGCGCCCGACTAAAATTGCTTTGCTGTATTTCTCGTCTGCTGACCCGGATAAACACAAATGGGGATGTGGAATCCTCCCAGCCACAGATCAAGCTGAGCCTAGTGAACTTTTCACAAACGTGCATGAAGCGTCCAAGAACAGGAATATTGACATCCGTGGGCGCGGGCAGATGTCAACTGAAACCAAAGAATGTGCGACAATGTAGCGTGTGGCATTGATCAGAGGAAGGTCGAGGTCTGATCGTTTGTCAGTCAGCATCGGAACCCTGTGGATCGTGGCTATGGACGAGGAGGCACTGTCTGTCCGTCCAATACGTACAGGTATATAGCAGCCGTGAAGGACAGTACGACGTATCGTGATCGGGTTGGTTGCACGAGACTGGGAAATATGAGCACAAAGAAAGGTGAAAATGTCGTGATACCACTGGTATGCATGCCCCTGCGCTGCGAAGTCCTATAGCTCTGAGAAAGAAATTGATGCGTTCTCTGCTAGTGGTCAGGCTAATCGTGAAGTGAACGAACACAAACTCTCGAAGATGTCAGGTAAACCAAAACCATACGAGGGATAATTTACTCACGCTACCTACAACTAGCATCACTCATAGACTATAGCAGAGTGCACGAGCGCAATGCCTTCCTCTCTATCAAATGATACTTCCAGAGCAGAACCATAGCCCCATAAAGAATTTAAAAAGGTAAATGGCGTGGGTTGTAATAGGAACAGGTGGTAGGCGGAAGGATGTAATTTTATGGGATACTATGTGAGCCACGTCTCCTCGACGCCTTTTCCTGGGCCACAAGCTCCGGTACGATCCAGACGATGCCAGTTTTCATCAAGCATCCAAACAAGATAACAAGCCTCGTGAAAAAACGGGTGGCAATCGAACATCAGAAAAAAAAAAGTCCCCACGGGCACATGTGGTCAATGAAGTGATGGGAGAGACTGGAGAGCGTACCTCGTAATCCAATCCCAATCCCAGCAGACATGCCACCCAGCATGTTGCGAACTAACCAGGCCCGATTGAGCGTGTCGTCATCCAATAGGTGCCAGAGCGGACTTTCCAGCGGCAGCTTGTATACGTATTCGGAATGGTGATAACGATACGATGGTGGTGACGATGAGGAGTCACCTTCCGGTCGGCCCGGGCCTGCGGTTCAAGTAGATGGCGACGAGGAGAAAAAACTTGGTGAGCGACGAGCATGCCGCTGACAGTGGACAAGGTTACCTGGCAGTGACCAGAGCCAGATTGCAGAAATTGGATAGAGCGTCTGGCACAATTCCACAAGGTTCCTGTCATCGTCATGTCCCACCCCGCCGTCCGAGTCTCAGGCTCGTCCCGAATATATCCCCGCTCTCACTCGTGATTTACCCCGCTTCCGTCCTAGATCCACCGAATCGGTGTTAATGATCGTCCCTATTCATTACCAGCTATTCGGGACCCAGATCACATACAACGGCGCTCTAATATTCTAGTTATCGTGCTGCATGCGTGCGGGTATCTTGAACCTCTACACTTGCAATGACACAGAGTAACATTTTATATTATCCTTGTATAGGACGATATACACAACACTACTGACCTGCGATTCCAAGAAAAGTATTGGCCGAAGTACAATCACGATTCCACACTCAACACCCCTGAATCAAGAAAAGAAGAAAACAATCGTTTGTCCATTTCAAAACATGTCAGGTATTCAAGAAATCAGAGTCGTTCGTGTTCACGAGATTCTGAAAACGAAAAGGTTAGAGGGGAAGCGCTTATGGCCGCGTAGCACTTACGCGATCTCAACCAGCGGGACGATGTCCGTGCAGGTACCTCCGGTTCCAAAGCATTCACCAACTATGCTGCTTGCGTCGGATGCCTACAAGGCGACATCCGGTCGGAATGATTCAGTTGGTCATTGTATCACGGACACGAGCGACTCGGATGGGAGGTACGCACAACAGTAGAATAGCAGACATCGACGTCGATAAGGTCCCCATTCGTGACGGTAACCGTGCAGGACCCGGAAGAAAAGGTCATGGACTTATCAACGGGCAACGTGAACGAGCCGGCTAACCGCCCGAAAGAAAGAGGTTTCAAGGCAAGCGCAGTGAGCTCGAGATGAAGTGCAAGTAGAATATAGATATGGTAGCTCACAGTAGCTGTCAATGAGATCGATGACGTCTGCGCAGTCGGCTTTGCTTATTGAAGACAGAGAATCGCAGAGGACGACACCTGGGCAAACATCTCAAGTTAGTTGTCCCAGGTCAAAAAACGACCCCAGGGAGGGTAGGTTGAGTCGCCCTCACAGTCGCTAGTGCATAAGTCCTGGCGCTCTTGGAGCTCAGAGCGTTTGAGCAGACCCCTGGAAACCTGGACTGTTCGCAGTGAAGGATAAGCATCACTACGAAGTGGAATGGATGCAAAAGCTTACTTGAACTTGCACTGACAAGGGCAGAGGGGATGGCGAAAGCGAGAGCGAGAGCGAGAGTTAGCTTCATCACGATCTTCGATTCGGGGACTTGGTGTGGAAAGCTACAGGGTTTGAGGGATAAAACACCACAGGTCTGGCTGAGGTATGAGCCTGGAAACAGAGTAATTTATACCATCGAGCCGACAGGACCCTGAGAACCAACAACCCGACATGCCGATCCACGAGCCCACGACTGATCCACGACCCAGTGCAGGCTGGGCCCCGTCAAAGATACATAGCCCGGAATATCCAGATTTGAGGGTGTCACGTCAGGGCAGATAGGTACCACAAGAACACATGAAAGAGCAGCTGATCGTCAGCGCTGTATTGCGGTGACATGGGCCTGCTGTTTTGTTGACAGCTTGTACTCTTCAATAAAAGACTTTGAAACCTTCAACAGAAAGCCGGAGGCAGGACAAACTTGAGAGATTTTATTAAGGTCATGAAATGATTTCGATACAGTAACTTACTCTTGGCCTTTGTGTCTGTCAATTCCAACATTTGCTTTGGTTTGATAGCTTTGGAGGGCAACGAGACTTGATCAACAAGCGCTGCACCGAACAGAACATATTCAGTTGCCAGTGCGCCTGCAGTCACGTTACCTGTGAAGCGGAGCGCGCGCATGCGCAGACTTGCCAGTGCCACCTCCACCTTCCACCTTGCAAGCCTCCACTGGTATCTCGATACGGAGACCGTACCAGGACTCGTTATTGTGCGTGAGGATTTACATCTGGTCCGGCATGCAAGTGTAATACTTATCGCTAGAAAAACTCCCCTAGCACAGCACAGACCTTTGAATTACTAGTACGACCCGACCCTCTTGTCACGGCTGCTGCTGCTGAGTTAGCACATCTGTCGCCGGTGGTCAATCTACTATACTATTTTAGTTGGACAGGTTGCCAAGACGTTCTCACTGTTTCAAGTTATCGGCACAGGTGCCGATCAGCCGCGTGTGGTTTTCTTGTGGTCTTGGCATTCCTATATTGAACGAACAGCTGATATGTCATAGTACTGACACAGCTCACCTCCTTATTGTCCAAATTCCGTGCTCGTTCCGAGGGTTCGACGATGATCCATCGCATCACAGTACGGACCGTGGCGCAACCTCAAAATAGGGGTGTCTGGGGATACCACCACGCCCATTTCTAGTTAGGAGCATTCTGCATCCTCACCGCCTCATCATCGCGCTTTTTTTTATTTACATATCTGCCAGTGCCAGCTGCCACCGTTACACCCATTCGGCAGCCCCATGTTGCGCCCTCTCTGGGTTGGGTCCCTGCTGCACCGCACTGGAGATGCAACTATTCCGAATGACGACGAATGATGACAATATGAGGCCTGGAATCTGTTTACTTTGAACGGGATGCCAAAGGTCCAGAAGGTGGAGACCAGGATGTCACGGTCCCTCTAGCCACTGCGCTGCATCGCCCCCAGCTAAATTGCTTTGCTGCTTTGCTCGTCTGTGCTGACCTGAATAAACACGAATACGGATGCGGGATCCTCCCAACTCGGCATGATGTCGGCCGCAGATTGAGCCGAGCCTACTGAATGGTTCACAAACGTGCATGAAGGAAATCCGTAGGCGCGTGCAGATGTCAACTAAACCCAAGGAATGTGGGGCAGTGTGGGGTGTGGCATCGATCAGAGGAATGGTCGAGGTCTGATTGTTGTCACCCGAAGCCGCCCTGTGGACCATGGCTAGGGACGAGGGAGGGCCAGATTCCATTGTGCAAACATCACGAGAAGAATGTCTTCATACTGTCTGTCCGCCCGATACGTACAGGCCTGTGACAACCATGAAGGACAGTACGGCGTATCATGATCGGGTTCAATTGGTTGCATGAGACCGAAGGACAAAGAGAGGGTGATAATGTTGGGGCACCACTGGTATGCATGCACCTGCGAAGTGCGATGGCTCTGCGACAGAAATTGATGTGTTATCTGCCAGTGGTCAGGCCATTAGAGAACGAACACAAACTCTGGCCCGGGGGCAAACGAAACCCATACGATGCATAATTTACTCACGCTATCTCGAAGACGAATAGATTATGGCAGAGCGCACGATCGCAATGCCTTCCCCTCTATCAAATGATACTTCCAGAGCAGAACCGTGGCCCCAAAAAAAGGTAAAAAGCGTGGCATGTAGTAGGAGCACTGCTGGTGGACGGATAGATGTAGTTTCATGGGATATTACGCGAGCCACCTCTCCTCGACGCCTTTTCCCGGGCCCACAAGCTCCCGTACGATCCAGACGCTGCAAGTTTTTATCAAGTATCCCAACAAGATGACCGGGCTCGTGAAAAACGGGTGGCAGTCCAACACCACTGTAACAGAAACAAGGCAATTTTCATCAGAAAAAAGACCGCCCATGGACGATGAGGCGATGGGAGAGCGTGGCGTACCTCGTAATCCAAACCCAGCATACATGCCACCGAGCATGTCGTCATCCAATACGTGCCAGAGCGGACTTTCTAGTGGCAGCTTGTATGTGGATCCGGAATGGTGATGATAACGCGGACTCGAATGATGAGAATGACTGAGGCGTTTCCCTCCGGTCGGCCTGCGGTTCCCAGATCACCATGGCGAGGCCGACGGGGAGTAAGAACTCAGTGAACGACGAGTATGCTGCTGGCAGTACTAGAGCCAGGTTGTAGAAATTGGACTTGCTGGCGGTACAATTCCTCTCGTCATCTGGACACTCTAGTCACGTGATACCATCTTGCCACCTCAGGCTCAAGTTCTTGGAAGTTGGAAAGCCTGAATGCCAGTGCATGACACGATCACTCATCGGCATGTCATCAGGCGGTAAGCCACGCCAAGGCACCGCCTGCGCTCTGAATCCTGCGCCAGAGTGATGTTCCAGAGCGCCCCACCTTGCTTATCATTGGCCACGTGCCAGGACACTGGCATTTCCGCAACTCCCCCATCTCTACTGGGCAGACCTGCAACCCCGTGTGCTACTAGTACATCTGGCTAGTACGTGATACCAGCCGTCTGAGTCTCGGGCTCATCCCACTCGTATCTGGCCAGTACTAGTATAAAATACTAGATCCCCGCTCTCACTTGACCCTTCCTTTTGGTACGTGGTACGGCTCTTGATTTACCCCGCTTCCGTCTTAGACCCACCGAGTTGGTGTTAATGATCGTCCCCATTCATTTGCTTCCAATCTAGCTTCTTGCCCATACTGTTACCCCAGGCCTCATTTCTTGTCGTGGTACTCTGGACCCTCGTCACCTGTAGGCTGCATGCAACTCTACGTTTCATCTCAGCTTCCCACTCAAGGCATGAGTGTTATATTAGCCGAACGAAATTTAAAGCTGTCAGAAACTCCGAGTCGTTTAGCATTACTAGATATTCGGAACCCAGATCACATACAACAGCGGTCTGATACTCTGGTTATCGTCCTGAACCTCTACATTTCCAATCATACCGAGTACCATTCATTTTATATTGCCACATCCTCGTACATACATAGGACGATACACACAACACTACTAACCTGGCAGGAGTGCAATCAAGATTCTGCACCCAAATCCACTGAATCAAGAAAAGAAGAAAAAAAAGTTCAAAAATCGATTGGCCATTTCAAACCATGTTAAGTATTGAAGAAACAAAAGTCGTCCGTGTTCACGAAATTCTGAAAACGAAAAGGTTAGAGGAGAAGCGCTTACGGCCGCGTAGCACTTACGCGACCCCAAACAGCTGACCAGCCGCCCCGGAGCCCGTACAGATACCTCCTGCCGTGGTTCCAAGGCATTGCGTAACCGTGGAGTTTGCGTCGGATGCCTGCAAGGCGACATCCGGCCGGAATGATTTAGTTGGTCATTCTATCACAGAAATGCGCGACTCGGATGGGAGGTACGCACAACAGCAGAATAGCAGACAGTGTAGTCGATAGTGTCCGCATTCGTGATGGTAACCGTGCAAGATCCGATATTCCAGAAGGCGGTACCCATAGCAGGCAAGATAAATGAGGTAGCTAACCGCCCGAAAGAAAGGGGTTTCAAGGCAAGCGCAGTGAGCTCGAAATGAATGGCAAGTAGAATATAGATATGACAGCTCACTGGTGTTGCTACTAATGAGATTGATGACGGCCGTGCAGTCGCTTACGCTTATTGGGTCGGTGGACAGGGCCTCGCAAGAGACGGTACCTGGGAAAACATTTCAAGTTAGTCGTCACAGGTTAAACAACGACCCCAGGGAGGGTAGGTCGAGTCGCCCTCACAGGTGCCGTTAGTGCATATGTTCTGGCGCTCTTGGAGAGCCCTGGGAACCTGGACTGTTCGCGGTGAAGGATGAGCATCACTACGAAATGGAATGAATGCAAAGCTTACTTGCGCCTGCACTGACAAGGGCAGATGGAATGGCCAAAGCGAATGCGAGAGCGAGAGTTAGCTTCATCACGACCTTCGACTCGGGGACTTGGTGTGGAAAGTCACAGGATTCGAGGGATAAAACACCACAGATCTGGCTGAGGTATGAGTCTGGAAACAGGGTAATTTATACTCTCGAGCCAACAGCACCCGAAGAACCAACAACCCGACATGCCTGATCCACGACTGATCCACGACCCAGTGCGGGCCTGGCATTATCAGAGAGGAGCCGGGATATCCAGAAGCGAGGACGTCACATCAGGGCAGACAGGTACTACAGGAACACATGAAAGAGCAGCTGATCTTCAGCGCTGTAGGGCGGCGACATGGGCCTCCTATTTTGTTGACAGCCCGTACGCCTCATGTTAAAATTTGAAAAACCTTCAACAGAGGGACTCAGACTCAGGCAGGACAAACTTGAGAGATTTCATAAAAGTCATAAAATGGTTTCGATACAGTAACTTACTCTTGACATTTGTGTCTGTCAATCCCAACATTCCCCCCAGTTACTTGCTTTATTTTGATAGTTTTAGGGGGCGACGAGACTTGATCAGCAATTGCAATCGGCAAGCGTGGCGCTGCGCCGAACTGCGCCCAGAGTCACGTTACCCGCGAAGCGAGCGAGCGCGCGCGCAGACTTCAATTGCCATCCCTCTTGCAACCCACCACAGATTAATCTCAATACGGAGACCGTACCAGGACTCGTTACTGTGCGTGAAGATTTGCATCTCGCCAGTGTAATACTCATCGCTAGAAAAACACCCTTAGCACAGGCCTTGCCCAACCCTCTTGTCACGCTGGTGCTGACTCGGAGTTAGCCGGTAAATTAAATCACTTCCTTTAGCTGGCGGGTTGCCCTGTCCCTATCAGCCCCTCGTGGTTTTCTGTTGGAAGAGACCAAGGCGGAGCCATCATTGTAGCCGGATGGGTCTTGCCATTCCTATATTGAATGAACAGCTGATATATCATGGATTAAAAATAGGAACATCTGGGGCTCACCAGGCCCATTTCTAGTTAGAGGCGTTCGTCATCACTTCATTCCCATCAACGCTGCATATACACATCATCGCGCTTTTTTACATGTCTGCCAGTGCTGGCTGCCACTGTTACACCCATTCGGCAGCCCCATGTTGCGCCCTCTCTGGGTTGGGCCCCTGGCTGCACCGCACTGAATCAGCTGCTTGCACATTCAATTGAGACATCTCTCGCTGGAGATGCAACTATTCCAAATGACGACCGATAATGGCAATATGAGGCCTGGAATCTTTTCACTTTGGACGGGATGCCAAAGGTCCAGAAGGTGGAGACCAGGATGTCACGGTCCCTCTAGCCACTGCGCTGCATCGCGCCCAGCTACAATCGCTTTGCTGTGTTGCTCGTCTGCTGAACC
>Ga0209488_10002925_pt1 | contig 13852 bp, 16 predicted proteins | sample Rivendell_Oct201_8_FD_188349 | JGI IMG/M metagenome (GOLD analysis project Ga0209488, IMG submission 188349) | Vadose zone soil microbial communities from the Eel River Critical Zone Observatory, Northern California, USA -... | ecosystem: Environmental > Terrestrial > Soil > Vadose zone >...
CCCGCGGAGGCGGGGACCCAGCACTTTGGCCGAGTTCTCAGCCCCTGGATTCCCGCTTTCGCGGGAACGAGCGGAGATTGGTTCAACGGCGGTGCAAACCTAAATTCATCCCGCTCTAGACCGCTCGCTGACGCCCCTAACCGCGCAAATGGGGCGGCGATCCTCTCGCCAGCCCCAAGCGCCGGGCTCTTTATTCCGGAACGACCTCGGTCTGCGGCACGTCCTTGTCCGTGATGTTCATCTCGACCGCGCGCGCCGGCGCGTTGGTGAGATTCTGGTTGCGGTGGATGGTGCCGCGCGGAACGTAGACCCAGTCGCCGACCTTGAGCACGCGCGGCTGCTGCCCGCGCACCGTATAGGTGATCTCGCCCTCCTGGATCGTCCACCATTGCTCGCCCGGATGGCGATGAAACTGGTTGCTGGCGCCGGGCGGAAGGGTGACGTTCTGCATCCGCACCTGCCGTGACGGGTCCTTCTCGAGTGGCATCTGGAAATACACCGTCGGCCGGAACTGCGACGGTGATTGCGACCACGCCACGGCCGCGATCATGCCTGATGCGAGGATCGTTGCCGGAACGATCAGCCTGTTCATTGGCCACCTCCCTGGATTGGTTACGATCATTTGTGGTGCAACGGGTGCACGCCCACAGCGTAAGCGTTGCGGCGCAAGGCCGCAACATTCGGCAGCACGGAACGGACCCGGGTGGCTACCAGAAACGGATGATCAGCAGTGCGCTGACGGCGGCTCCCCACACGGCCGCCGACGCAACAGCGATTAAGACGAGCGCGGCGAGGAACGCGAAACAAATGAGCAGGCCGTCTTCCTCGATATAGGCAAGAGCGATCAGTGCGATCACGATCGCTGGCGCAATATTGCTCAAAGGCACCGGGATGAGGAGCAATATCGCAGTCAGCAACAGGACAATGATGCCAACAAAGCGCTTGGCGGTCTCAAACGCGGCCGGCCAGCGCGGGTGAACTGCATTCTCAAGATATCGCAACACCGGAATCGAGCGCGCGCCAAGGACGAAAAGGTAACGGGTTGGCAGGCGTCGGGCCGTGATGAAACGCGGGAAAGCAGGGGCGCTACGGCCCGCGATCATCTGCACGGCTACGGCCGCTAGGACGATGCCGGGCACTGTTGAACCGATTGGGGCGGTCGCCAGCAGACCAAGCAGCAACATGAGGATGCCGAACGAACGCTGATGCAGGGCTGACACCAGCCACCCGAAGGTGAAGGAGTCCGCAGGTGCATGATCGAGAAGGCTTTCCAGCACTTGTGAGCTAGGCGTACGCTCTGTCGTGTCGCTCAGCTCCATTCGGGCTTCCTGGATCTTTGCCTCATGGGATACCACGTCCTTATCTGGCCCATCACTACGGGCCGAATTGTGACGGCCGACCGTGCTATTTTGGCGCGGACAAGAAAGCCATCAGGTGTGTCGTGGCGGCACCTTCGGCGGTGTCGGCTCGCTTACTGTCCTCCAGGCTAGAAACTCTATGATCTTAACGCCGCTTTTCGATTTGAAGTTCCTGACCGAATTTTCTGCGGGTGATGTAGGAACTTTAAATCAGCGGCGCTAGGGTGAGTGCAGCTACCGCCGCTTGCCAGGAAGCTGCAGCAGCTCGCTCACCTGCTGCGGGGTCAGCGGCTGGGTGATGTACTTGAACGCGATCGCGTCCTGCATCATGTCGTCAAGGCCTTTGACCTCGTCGAGCTGCAGCATCGCCTTGGGATAGAAACGGTCGCGCACGGTCTGCGCCATGGCAGGCGATATCTGAACATATTTCGCGAAGGCATCGATCGCCTTCGCCTCCGCATACATGAAGTCGATCACGTTGCGGTAGGCGAGCAGGAAGCGGTCGTAGACTTCGCGGCGAGCTCGTCTTCACGAAAATAGTATTCGGCGGTGCCGGTCGCTTCGCCGGCGATCACGCGCACCGGCGCGCCTTTGGCGTAGGCGCCGAGCACGCCCAGCATGCCGGGTGAGACGCCGATATCGACACTGCCGGAGATGACCGCCTGCTGGGTCTCGCCGCCGCCCGACGTATAGACGGTCTGCAGCTCGAGGTTATGCTTCTGGAAGATGCCGGCGCCCACGCCGATCTCGGCGATGGTGGAATCCCACAGCCCGCGCTGCCCGATGGCGAGCTTCAGCAGATCGGCGGCTGCGCTCGTGCCGTGCGACAGCAGCAGCGCCAAAGACGCCCGTTCAGGCGCCGCGCTGCATCAGGCAATCAGTCTCGACCGGGATCTTGGTATCCGGCGGCGGCAGGTTGCGCCGGAGCACACGGTTCTGCCTATAGCCCGGCTTCTCGCAGGAGATCTCGACATCGTTGGGACTGACCTCCTTGCCGAAGCCCGGGACCTTGTAGGCGCCGAGTGCATCGGTGCGCGTCACGACGCCGCCGCGATCCTTCACCGCCACTGTCACTTTCGCGTCCGGAACGGTTGCGCCCGAGCCATCCTTTACGAAGCCGAAATAGGAGGGGCCTTCGTCCTCGCCCGCATCATCATCGTCGCCGAAGCCCGAGCCGCCGGCCCACAGGGCGGTCGACACGATGCACAGACCGGCCACCATGATCGCGATGCGACCGCGACGATTGAGGAATGCCATCTTAGCCCTCCCACGCTCGGCGCGCGCTCAAGACGCGCCATTTGCGGTCAATATAACGCACCGATTGCCGCCATTGCTACCGTAGAAAATACGATTTGAGCGAGTAGCCAAGCACGATCAGGCCGCCAATGGGCACGATCCAAAGCCAACTTAGCCACACACGTTGCACCCATTGGGCGGACGCGAAGTAGCTGATAGCCGCTGCGCCCGCCACCGCGAGGACTCCCGACAGCCAAACCGACCTCAGGAACTCGGCGTCGAAGCTGACCTGATCGGCGATGAAGACGCCGGCCGCCAACAGGGCCGGCCAGAGCGCCGCCAGCAGGCAGCAGAACACGGTCGTTCGGTAGAGCCAAGGCCTCGGCAGCAGCGTTGCGATGGTGCTCACGCCCAGCGCCCCCATGCCGGAGAGGACAAGCCAGCCGTACCAGTACATCGGCGGGCCTTCGCCGCTACGTGGCCGCTGCATCCAGAAATCGAGCTTGCCGACCGCCGGGTGGTAGGTGAAGAACGGCCAGTTCAGCCGCTCGAACACCGTGTACAGGAGCATAAAACTGATACCGAACGTGATCGCGAAGATGCCGGCCCTGCTGATCTCGGCCGTCGCTGCCGCCATGGTCGGAGCGCGGTCCAGCTGGGATACGCCTTGGTGCACGTCGAGGGTCTGCGTCATGCTCCTACTCCTCGGAAATCATTGGCGACGTGTCCGACCAGGAAAGCGTACCACACGCTGAAGGCCAGAAAAACGACCAGCCACTTGCGCGTCGTTGCAAACTGTTCGGTCAAGGGTTGCCGCCAGAAGTACCAATAGGCCGGAAGGAGCGCCACGCCCATCGTCATGACGTGCTCCTTGAACTCGAAGGTTCCGACCGTCCACCAATGGCCGAGCTGCTCCATCGGAATGCGGACATAGGTGCGGTACTTGATATAGACCCAGCAGCCGATGAGGAAGTTTGGCACATAGAGGAACACGATCGGGATGACATAGGACGCCGCCGGCGTGGCGCGCACGCGACCGACAAAATTGCCCGCCGCCTGTCGCACCGGCATCAGGACCGCCACCGTCTGCAGCGTGGTCGCTGTGAGCAGGGCGACGGCCGTCGCGAAATGCATGAACAGCAGCACGCGCCAGAATGTTCGCACCGAGATGTAGTCGAAAAAGACGTCGGTTATGGCGTCCATCGCTCCTCTCTCCCTCCTTGCCTTCCAGCCTACCGCGCGACCGTGCCGCTCATTCCGGCAATATGCTGAAGCCGGTCCAGCGGCCGAATACGAAGATCAGGAGCCAGCAGGTGAGCGAGATCCCACCCGCGAGCCGTGCCGGCAGCGGCAAGTTCGGCTTGAGGTCCCATTCCTTTGCGCCGCGCGCCGTGACGAATTCGAAGATCACCATGTTGATGCCGGCTGCCGCCATGATCGCCATCTTCAGCCAGAATGTCGGGGTGACGAAATACTGGGTCGCCTGGCTGATGAACAAAAGCGAGCCCATGACGGCCGCGAGCACAAAGGCGGCCCAGGTATAGGGCAGAATTTCGCGCGAGAGCTCGGTGAACGGCCGACGCGTCGAGGCGAGCCCCAGCAGCCGCAGGTCCACCACCGCAATCGAGCCGATGACCCCAGCGATCGCGATCAGGTGAATGACCTCGATGGTGGTGAAGGCCCATTTGGTCTGATGGATGAAGACGGCCAAGGATGTGGCTTGCAGCCACTCCATGAGCTGAGTAAGGGATTGCACGTTTCGCTCCCCGTTTTGATCGCTCTGGTTTTGTCGTTACGTGCGCGGCTTGCCGCTGACATTGCGGCGCTTAGCTTAGAACCAGTCTAACCAATTTCGATTGCGCTGTCAGGTGGGCGCCAGCTGCGAAAGATGGCGGCAGGGCCACCCCGCCATTGTTTCAGCGCACGGCGCGACATCAAGTCGCGAGCCGCGGCGGGGCGATCCCGCAAGAATCCCGCAAGAATCCCGCAAGATAAGGCTACTCCGGCTTGATACCGGCCTTGGCGATGACGTCCCGCCATTTCCCGATATCGCCACGAATCTGGCCAGCGAGGGCGTCCGGCGTGCCGGGGTCGGGCACGAAGCCCTGCTGGGCGAACGTCTCCTTCATCTCGGCCGAGTTGAGGATGTCGACGGTCTCCTTGTTCAGCCTCGCTGCGATGGCGGGTGGCAGCCCCGCTGGCGCCGTCAGCGCAAACCACAGCGTCGCCTCATAGCCCTTCACCCCCGCCTCATCCATGGTGGGGACGTCGGGCAGCGCCTCCGATCGCACGCGGCCGGTGACCGCGAGCGCGCGTAGCTGGTTGGCGCGGATATTGGCCAGCGTCGGCGCAATGGTGGCGAACTGCATCTCCAGCCGGCCGGAGATCAGATCGATCACCGACTGAGAGCTGCTCTTGTAGGGGACGTGGGTGAGCTGGACGTCGGAGAGCGTTGCAAACAGCGCGCCGGCGAGATGCGCGAGGCTCGCCGGTCCGGCGGAGCCGTAATTGAGCGTGCCGGGCTTGGACTTGGCGAGCGCGACCAGCTCCTTGATGTCCTTGGCGGCCACGCCGGGATACAGCACCAGCACATAGGGCGAATTGGCCAGCATGGTGATCGGCGTGAAATCCTTGAGCGGATCGTACGGCAGCTTGCCTGAGAGGCTGACCGCGACCGCATGCGTGCTCGAGGTCACGATGCCGATGGTATAGCCATCGGGCGCCGCCTTGGCGATCGCGTCGGCCCCGAGATTGCCGCTCGCGCCGACGCGGTTGTCGATGACGACCGGCTGGCCGAGCCGTTGCGACAATTTTTGCCCGAGCACGCGCCCGATCACGTCGGCAGTGCTAGCCGGTGGAAACGGCGCGATCAGCCGGATCGGTTTGGTCGGCCAGGCGTCCTGCGCCTGCGAGGGTGCGATGATCGACGCCACGGCAGCGAGCGCGAGCACAAGCCGGGTCATTGTCTGGCCTCTCATTGTTTCGTTGTTTCGTTCGTCTGTGACGGTTAACGCGTCAGGTCTGCGGATCAATCTGGAGCGCCTGGCACATGCGGGTATGCATGTTGTAGGTGCCGGTCAACACGGTCAACTCGACAATCTGTCGCTCGTTGAAATGGCTGCGTAGCGCCTCGAACACGTCGTCGGGCACGTCCACGTTGCGGGTCGAGGCGTCGGCAAAGGCGAGCGCCGCGCGCTCGCGTGCATCGAAGAACGGGCTCGCGCGCCAGTCGGCGAGCGCGTCGCACTCGGCCTGCGTGAGCCCCTCGGGCAACGCCAAGAGCGGCACGTGCTGCCTGACCACATAGCTGCAGCGATTGAGATGGCCGACCCGGATGATCACGATCTCGCGCAGCCTGCCGTCAAGGTCCACCTTCCAGCGCACTGCGTTGATCAGGTCGAGCCACACTTCGGCGATCGCCGGCGTATGCAGCAGGAGCTTGTAGACATTGATCACGGTGCCGCGCCGCCCGCTGCGGATCTTGGCGATGATCGGCGCAAGCTCGGGATGCTGGTCGGGGTCGATCAGGGGGACGCGGGCCATGAATGTCCACAGGTGAGGGAGGCAGGCGGCCATGATCGCTGCTCGCGTCTCGGCGGGCAAGGGCGCTGGTCTGCTAGGGCTGATGTTTGAAGCGTTCGACCGCCGCCTCGTCGATCTCGACGCCGAGACCGGGCCCGTCCGGTAGCGCGACATGGCCGTCGCGCAGCGGCAGCGGGTGCCGCACCAGATCGTGGGCGAGATAGAAGTGCGTCAGGCTCACCCCCCAGTCGACTGAAGGTACCGCGCAGGCCAGGTGAATGGCGGCCGCGCTGGCGAGGCTCGATTCCGCGATCTTGGCCGCGACATTGATCCTGAGCCGCAGCCGCTGGCAGAGCCTGGCGGCGTCGAGCGCCGTAGACAGCCCGCCAAGCTTGATCAGCTTGAGCGAGACGCCGCGCGCGCCCGCCTGCGCATGCGCCTTGATATCGGCCAGCGCGTGAATGCCCTCGTCCACCCCGATCGGCAGGCGGCTGCGCGCCAGCGCCTTGAGGCCGGCGAGATCGTGCGGCGGCAGCGGCTGCTCGAGAAAGAGGAGCTTGGCCTCGCGCGTGCGCTCCATATAGCGCCTGGCATCGCCAAGCGTGAGCCCGCCATTGGCATCGGCGCAGAGCGGCGTCTTGGCGCCCAGCGCCTGCCGGATCGCGAGCGCAGCCGTGATCTCATGCTCGATCGGCTTGACGCCGATCTTGAGCTTCAACAGATGGAAGCCTTCGGCCAACCTTGTGTGCGCTTCATCGATGTCCTGATCCGGCGTCGGATTGCCCAGGAGCCACATCGGCCGCACGGCGCTGCGCCGCTCGCTGCCGATCAGATCGATGATGCGCCGGTTGAGCACGCGGCCCGCGAGGTCGAGCAGCGCCATCTCGACCGCGGAATGCGCGCCGGTGTTGCCGACCAGCGCGCGCGTCATGATGCGCTTGAGGTCCGCACGCGCGAGCGCATCCTGCCCGACGAGGAGCGGCGCCAGGTGGTCGCGCACGGCCGCGACGAGCCCTGCAAGTGTGTCGCCGGTCATGGTCGGCGCGGAGGCGGCCTCGCCGAAGCCCACTGCGCCGCCCTTGGCCTCGATGCGCACCAGCACGTTTTCCGCGGTCGCGATCGTGACGCCCGACATGGTCATCGGCGCCTTGAGCGGCAGCGCGACCGGGATGGCGTCGACCCGGCGGATGATCAGCGGCGCGTGCTCAGGATCCGCGCGGATGTTTTTCGTTTTGGTGAGCATGATCAGGTCTTGAAGCGCGGATCGAGATAGTCGCGCAGCGCGTCGCCGAACAGGTTGAAGGCGAACACCGCGAGGCTGATGGCGGCGCCCGGAAACAGGATCATCCAGGGCGCCTCGCGATAGAAGTCGGCCGCATTGCCCGAGAGCATGAGGCCCCAGGCGGGCGTCGGCTCGGTGACGCCGAGGCCGAGGAAGGAGAGCGAGGCCTCGAGCAGGATCGCCTGTGCGATGAAGGCGGTGAACATGATCAGGAACGGCGCCACCACGTTCGGCGCCATGTGGCGGAAGATGATGCGGCGGTCGGAATAGCCGGCCGCGCGTGCGGCATCGATATAAGGCATCACCCGGACGGTGAGCGCGGCCGCGCGCACCACGCGACACACCCGCGGGATGATCGGAATCGCGATCGCGACGATGAGATTGACGTCGATGCCGAACACGAGCGCGGCCTTCAGCGAGGCGACCACCACCAGCGCCAGCACGATGATCGGGAACGCCAGCAGGACGTCCATGACGCGCTGGATCCAGGCGTCGACCTTGCCGCCGAAATAGGCCGATGCGATGCCGAGCACCGCGCCGATCACCGAGCCGAGGAACGAGGAGGTGAAGCCGATCACCAGCGCGGTGCGCGAGCCGAAGATGATGCGCGAAAGGATGTCGCGGCCATAGGCGTCGGTACCGAACCAGTGCGCGGCCGAGGGCGCGGTCAGGATGGCGGCGAAATCGATATCGAGCGGATCATAGGGCGCCACCAGATTGGAAAAGACGCCGCCGAACATCATCGCCACGATGATCACGAAGCTCACCGCTCCGAGCGGCTGCTGCCGGCAGAACTCGAGGATGGCGCTGCGCGGGCGCGGGATCAGCACCGGGGCGGGCGTGGATGGGGCGAGCGTGGTCATGCCTATGGCATTCCACCCGTTCGTCCCTGCGAAAGCGGGGACCCAGTGCAGCTGGCGCAGGCGGCTCCTGGATTCCCGCTTGCGCGGGAATGAACGGAGTTTGCAACTGGGATCGAGCCAAGCATCGCCATCTAAGTATACCGGATGCGCGGATCGAACACCGCATAGAGCAGGTCGACCACCAGATTGACCACCACGTAGATCGCCGCGAGCAGCATCACCATGCCCTGGATCATGGTGAAGTCGCTGCGCGAGACGCTCTGCACGAACAGCTTGCCGATGCCGTTGAGATTGAACACCTGCTCGGTGACCACGAGCCCGCCGATCAGGAAGGCGAACTCGACGCCGATCACGGTGATCGCCGGGAGAAGCGCATTGCGCAGCGCATGCCGCGAGATCACCACCTTCTCGAACACGCCCTTGGCGCGGGCCGTGCGGATGTAGTCCTCGTTGAGCACTTCGAGCAGCGAGGAGCGGATCATGCGCGCGACCACCGCGCAGTAGCGGTAGCCGACCGCGAGCGCGGGCCAGATCAGCTGGGTGAGGTTGGCGAGCGGGTCGACGTAGATCGGCGTGAAGGTGATCGGCGGCAGCCAGTTGAACAGGCCGAGCAGGAACATCGAGATCAGCATCCCGAACCAGAACGACGGGATCGAGAGCCCGCCGATCGTGGCGATGCGTACCACGTAATCGATCCAGGTGCCGCGCATGAGGGCGGCGGTGGTGCCAAGCGGGATTGCCAGCAGCACCGCAAAGATAGTCGCCAGGATGGCCACCTCGAGCGATAGCTCAAGCCGGGTCCCGATCTCCTCGATCACCGGGCGTTCGGTCCACATCGACTTGCCGAGGTCAAGCGTCGCTACGCCCACCATCCAGTCGCCGAACTGGTTCAGGAGCGGCTTGTCGAGCCCGAGCCGCTTGCGCTCGATCTCGATCGTCTCCTGCGTGACGCTGCCGCCATCGCCGCGCAGCTTCACTTCCACGACGTCGCCCGGCACCACCCGCAGCATGAAGAACACCAGCACCGCCACTCCGATCAGCGTCGGGATCATCATCAGGGTGCGGCTGAGCGTGTAGCGGAGCATGTGTGTCCGGCGTTGTTAGTAGCGAAGGACGCTAGTCACGATCGCGGCTCGGCGGAATTCCCTCACCCCATCCCATCCGAGCTCGGGTTTGCTCGGGTCCGGTACCTCTTGAGTGGCCCATGGATTGGCTCAAGTCGGAAGCATCCGGCTTCGGCTGGTGCGAGGGACCAGACCGCAATTGCGGCTCGGCCGTGCTGGTCGTGCCGTGGGAGCGCTTGGTCGAAAACAGCGTCAGCAAGCCTTGTCCAAGGAGCTTCATCGGATCAGCTCACTGGTTCAGCCACACGTCTTCGAGCTGGGCACCGAGAAGATGGCTCGGCGACATCTTCCAGCCCATCACGACCTTGTGAGATGGAACGATGCGATGCCACCACAGCAGCGGCTGCTGGTAGGCCTGCTCGAACAGCCGCTTTTCGAACGCGCGGATGAGCGCCTTGCGCTTCTCCACGTCGCGCTCGCGCACGTGCTGGTCAAAGAGCTTGTCGAGCTCGGGGTCTTTGGATCGCGACATGTTCTGTGGCGCCCGGTCGACCGACAGGTACTTGGCGAGCGCGAGCGTGGAATCGTCCATGAACAGGTTGGAGAAGTCGATGGCGACGTCGAAGTTGCCGCTGCTCATGGCGGCGATGTAGGGCGACGTGTCGGATTGCTTGTGCTCGACCTGGACGCCGATCTGTCGCCACTGGTCGACCAGGAAGATGCCCGCCGGCGTGTATGGCATGGCGAGGTTGCGGTTCCAGAGCGTGAACTTGAGGTTCGGCACCCCGGCTTCGGCGAGCAGCTTCTTGGCCTCGGCGCGTGCGGCGGGCATGTTGCGGGAGAAGCCCGGCAGCTTTTCGAGCTCCGCGTCAGATGTCGCCAGCGGCGAGCCAGGACGCAGCACGCCGCCAACCGAGCGCAAGGTCGAGATGCGCGAAAGGCCCTGGCTGCCGCCCCAGCGGTCGATCGCCATCAACAGCGCCTTGCGCACGCGCACGTCGTCAAATGGCTTCTTCTCGGTGTTGAAGGTGACGAGGAGGTTGATCGTCCAGCTCGATTCGTCGATGCGGATCTTGTCGCCCATCGCCGTGACCAGGCGGTCGCGCTCGGCCGGCGAGATGCCGCGGTATTCTGCGAGCAGCTGTCCGCCCTGAATGGCGTTGAGCATCGCGGCCGCCTGCAACGTGAACACGCCCCTGAATCCGTCGAGATAGGGCAGGCCGGGCTTGAAATAGTTCTCATTGCGCTTGCCGGCGACATGGCCGCCTTTGACATGCTCCACGAAGACGAATGGTCCGGTGCCGTTGATCTTGGTCTTGGGCGCGTTCGGATCGGCGGCGAGGTCCTTGGCGGAGTAGATGCAGTTCCAGGGCGACGCGAAATGGTCCAGCATCGACGCGTTCACCGCCTTCATCTTGAAGATGACGGTGTTGGCGTCCGGCGTCTCGATGGTGCCGACGTCCGCGAAGGTTGCCTGGCGCGTGGACACGACGCCCGCCGGCGGATTGCGCATGCGGTCATAGGTTGCCTTGACGTCCGCGGAGGTGAGCGGCGTGCCATCGTGAAATTTCACACCCGGATGCAGCTTGAAAGTATAGGTCATCAGGTCGGGCGCGACGGTCCAGGAGTCGGCGAGGTCACCTTCAATCTCGGGAAACTTGGCCAGATTAAATCGCAACAGCGTGTTGTAGAACGGCGAGGAAAAATGCAGCGTCGCGTAGGTGTCGCTGCCATGGCAGTCGTAGTTCGGGGTCTCCGCGCTGATGGCGAACTGGAGCGTTCCGCCGCGCTTGGGCTGTTGCGCCTGCGATGCCGTTGCGCCTGTGATGGTGAGTGCGAATGCGCCGAGCAATCCGAGGATTGTCGTTTTCATGGCGGTTACTCCTGGCCCTCTAAGTTTCTGGCCCCTTAGCTTTTGGCCTCTAACCTGTGCTACTGGCCGATACTTTATGGCAAGCGACCGTGTGTCGAGGTCCAATCTGCCGCACCTTGGGAACCTCGCGACGGCATTCCTCATCGGCGAGTGGACAGCGGGTATGGAACACGCAGCCTGAGGGCGGGGTCAAGGGTGATGGAATCTCGCCCTTGAGCGCGCGCGGCGCGCGCGCTCGCTCCACCCGCGGGTCTGGGATCGGCGCCGCATCGAGCAGCGCCTGGGTATAGGGGTGGAGCGGCCGCGCGTAGAGCTCATCGCGGTCGGCGACCTCGGCGATACGGCCGAGATACATGACTGCCACGCGGTCGGAGATGTGGCGCACGACCGCGAGATCGTGCGCGATGAACAGGTAGCTGAGCTTCAGCCGCTCCTGCAGGTCTTCGAGCAGATTGATGATCTGCCCCTGGATCGAGACATCGAGCGCGGAGACCGGCTCGTCGCAGACGATGAATCGCGGCTCGAGCGCCAGCGCGCGCGCGATTCCGACACGCTGACGCTGCCCGCCCGAGAGCTGGTGCGGATAGCGCTCGGCCATGTAGGGGAAGAGGCCGACCTGGCTGAGCAGCTCGGCAACGCGCTCATGCTCCTGCTTGCGGTTCTTGACCATGCCGTAGACCCGCATCGGCTCCCCGATGGTCTGGCCGATGGTCATGCGGGGATTGAGCGATGAATACGGGTCCTGAAAGATCACCTGAATGGCGCGGCGCATGTCGCGCATGTCTTTTGCCGTGCAGTGCGTGATGTCGGTGCCCGCGTATCGGATCGTGCCCTCGGTCGCCATCTCGAGCTTGAGCACGGTGCGGCCGACCGTGGTCTTGCCGCAGCCCGACTCGCCGACAAGCCCGAGCGTTTCGCCCGGCGCGATCGCGAACGACACATCGTCGACCGCCTTCACGGTGACCATGCGCGATGACAAGATGCCGGCGCCGTGCGCCGGTACGGCGAAATACTTGTGCAGATGCTCGACCACGAGCAGAGGCTTCTCGGCATGCTCGGTGGTGGCGACTGCCGCGGTCTTGCCGCGTGCGATTTCGGTCAGCAGCGTGCCGGCGATGATCTCGTTGGCGCGAATGCACGCCGATGCATGGCCCGGTGCAATGTCCCGCAACGCCATCTCGGTGAGACAGGCGTCCTGACGATAGGGACAGCGCGGCGCGAACCGGCATCCGGTCGGTGGCGATCGCAGATCGGGTGGCAATCCCTCGATCGTTTCGAGCCGCACGCCACGTGGCAGATCGAGCCGCGGCACCGAGCGCATCAAGCCGATGGTGTAGGGATGCAGCGGACGCAGGAATACATCGTCGGCGGTGCCCTGCTCGATGATCTGAGCCGCGTACATCACGTTGACGCGGTCGGCATAGCGCGCCACGACGCCAAGATTGTGCGTGATGACGATGAGCGCGATGTTGAGCCGCCGCGACAGGTCCTTCATCAGCTCCAGGATCTGGGCCTGGATGGTGACGTCGAGCGCGGTGGTCGGCTCGTCCGCGATGATGAGCTTGGGATTGCAGGCAAGCCCGATCGCGATCATCACCCGCTGGCGCATGCCGCCGGAGAGCTGATGGGGGAATTGCTCGAGTCTGCGCTCGCCGTCGGTGATGCCGACGAGCTGTAAGAGCTCGAGCGCGCGGGCGCGCGCCTTGGCCTCGTTCATCTTCAAGTGGACGAACAGGGGCTCCATGATCTGCTCGCCGATCGAGAGGACCGGATTGAGCGAGGTCATCGGTTCCTGGAAGATCATGGAGATGTCGCGGCCACGGAGCTCGCGCATCTGCTCGGCCGAGAGCGTGAGCAGGTCGCGGCCCTCGAACAGGATGCGTCCGGCTGTGACCCGCCCGGCCGGTTTGGCCAAGAGCCCCATGATGGCGAGCGAGGAAACCGACTTGCCGCAGCCGGATTCGCCCACGATCGCGACGACCTCGCCGCGGCGGACCGAGTAGGAGATGCCATCAACGGCATGCACGACGCCGCGCGACGTGTCGAACCGGACATGGAGGTCCTGCACGTCGAGCAACGGTATATCTGTCCCGGCTTGCGTCGGGCGATCGATCAAGGCTGTGGTCCTGACGTTCAAAGTGCGCGGGCTTGTTGTTGGTTATGGCTCGCCCCGTGGAGGCCTATACCCGATCGGACGACAGACGGCCATCAGACCTTTTGACCTCTCTTGTTGACCTCTCTTGCATCGAGTTGACGCCAGCTGCTTGTTTTGCAGTGCAACGAAGAGGAACTGGTACTTGCGCCCTTGATAGCCAACTCAGGTCGTAGAATGGTCCTGAAAAGCACGAGACCGGTGTCGCCATTGGCTCGGCATCTATCACTTGTCGGTGAGGGTACTCTGCCAAAATTGACTTCACAGTGAAATTTACCTAGGCATTGCATATCCCGATCGAAGCTCGAGGGGCGCCTTCCGGAGGCGTTCGCAAGGCGGTGACCGGGAGCGGCACCTGCGGGCGGGCGTCTACGCAATCCTACCCACGGGCGGCCTCGGGAATAACCCGCCAGGGACACATAGCTCCTGGTGCGGCCCGATCGCTGATTGAGGCGTAAGCCGAAGATGCCGCGTTGGCGCGCCGCAAGGCGCGGGGCGTGAC
>Ga0209488_10002926_pt1 | contig 13848 bp, 8 predicted proteins | sample Rivendell_Oct201_8_FD_188349 | JGI IMG/M metagenome (GOLD analysis project Ga0209488, IMG submission 188349) | Vadose zone soil microbial communities from the Eel River Critical Zone Observatory, Northern California, USA -... | ecosystem: Environmental > Terrestrial > Soil > Vadose zone >...
CATATTTGTAAACGCCGATGGGAAGCAGCAGGATCGCAATGAGCTGAACAAAAATGTAGGCCAGGTTGAGGCCCATCACGTGGGAAAACAGCGCCATCCACTGCTGCTCCATGGGAGGATATGTGGTCTGGGAAAATCCAGTAAACCACTTTTCATTCCACGGATTGAACCAGTGCGTTGCGTAGTGCGCCGCAAAGAATTTGTGGAAGTCCGCGTCGTACGAGTCATTGGTAATTTGCATCAGCAAGAGCGGACCGTGCACCAGCAGCGCCAGCAACAGCACCCAACTCAAGGGAACCGCCCGAGTGGGCAATGAAACCTGCCTGCCCGGAGCGATGGATGGGGAACTCATGAAAAACCTCCGTGAATGCGAGTTGCGATGATCGCGAAACCTCTAATCAGCGAGACGGCATCAAAAAGGGATGCAGCTAATCAGCAGCAGTTTTGCTTCAGCAGAGACTTCGATTCCAAAAGAGGTGCCGGGGTTTGCCTAGTGGCATCCGGATTCTCATTTTTGGAGCTATTTCCGGAGTTTCCAAACCGCTGGCAATCCCTAAGCTCGAAAATGGCATCTTGATTCAGGATGAGAACAGAGCTGCTGCCGCTGTCGGGGGCAAGCCGCTTTCGCTAAATCCTGGTAGCGTACGTGGAACCTGGTAGCCACGTGTTCCCTCTGCGACTCTGACAACGGTGGTCCCGTGAAGAAGAACTTTTTGCGTCTCGCGCTTTTCTGCTCCCTATATCTGGTCAATCTTGGCTGGGCGCAGACGTTTCCCTTGAACAGCAAGCCGGAAGACCAGAACCAGAAGTCTCAGCCCAAGCAAAACAATGGCAAGAAGCAGCCCGCAAGCCGGGCCAGCAGCGGCGGCGGGGGCTCGGCTCCTTGTGGAACCACGGGCAGCGGTTGGGGCGGCAGTATTGAAGCAGGCCGTTACGCGCGTGCGGCTGAAAACGCGTTGAAGAACGGAAACCCTTCCGCCGCAATGAATTATGCCGAGCACCTCACCCAGGCTGCTCCCAGCGACGCGTGCAACTGGTTCCTGCTGGGCTACACCAGCCGTCTGGCGGGTAAGTCTCAAGTTTCATTGGACGCCTATCAAAAAGGTCTGGCCCGCCACCCTGGCTCCGTCGAAGGGCTTTCCGGCATGGCTCAAACCTACATCCGCATGGGCAAGGCCGACGAAGCCAAGAAGCTGCTGTTGCAGGTGATCGCCGCCAATCCTCGACGCGCCACTGACCTCGCGATGGCGGGCGAACTCTTCATGCAGTCGGGCGATCTTCCCCGCGCACAGAATCTATTGGAACGCGCTGAAGGTGTTCAGCCTTCATCCCACGCCGAGCTGCTGCTGGCCATCACCTACATGAAACAAAAGCAGACCGACAAAGCCAAGCAGCTTCTGGACAGGGCGATGAAGCGCAGCCCGAAGAATACGGAGATCTTCCGCGCTGTAGCCCAGTATTACCGGGAATCGCACGATTACAAGTCCGCCATTGCCATCTTGATGAAAGCGCCGGTAAAGAACGCTGATGTCATGTCCGAAATGGGCTACACATATGAGTTGGCCGGCATGAAGAAAGAATCGGCGGACACATACGAGAAAGCTGCTGGCCTGGCGCCGAAATCCGTGAACGTTCAACTGGCCGCCGCGCAGGCGCAGTTGCGCGTCGGCAATCTGGATAAGACACGCACTTACCTCTCGCGCGGAGAGCAGCTCGATGCCAATTACTACCGCCTGCATGCCATCCGCGGCGACCTGGCCAAGATTGAGCGCCGTGACAGTGACGCAGTTCGTGAGTATCTGGCAGCTTTGGCCGCAATGCCGGAAGGCCCGGCTGAGGGCGTGCTCTATCCCACGCAATTGCGGCTCAACCTGATCGACACCTATCGCAATCTGGATGACGAAGCCGCTATCCGCCAGCAGCTCGCCATCGCACAACACGAGTTAGCTAAGATCCAAGTGGAAGGTCCGCAGCAGGTGGAATATCTGCGGCTTCGCGCCGCAATCAAGGGGCTGGCCAATGATGCCGTCGGCGCCGAAGCCGATCTGAAACAGGCTTTAAAGCTTGATCCTGAAAATGACAACGTGACTTTGCAGTATGGCAGCCTGCTTTGGAAAATCGGCCGCAAGGCTGAGGCTCGCCAGATGTACACCACCCTGCTCAAGCGCGATGACAAAAATCGCTACGCGCTGGAGGCGTTAGGTTATCTGTCTCGCGACGAAGGTGACAACAAGGGCGCTGAGACCTTCTTTGGCCGTATGGCTGCCGCATATCCGAACGATTACGTTCCCTACATGGCATTGGGCGACCTCTACACGTCGATGAAGGAGTATCCCAAGGCGCAGGCCAGCTACGAGAAGGCTCACAAGCTGGCGCCCACAAATTCGCAAATCGTGGCGAGCGGCTCCAACGCCGCCATTGAAGCTGGCAAGGTTGACCTGGCCGGAGAGTGGGTTGCGCGCGCCACCGGCACCATGAAAAATGATCCGCGCGTGATGCGTGAAACCGAACGCTATCTGTTCCTGAAAGGCCGCTACGCTGAATCCGCCAAGCTGGGCGAACAAGCCATCGTGAAGCTGCCGCGTGACCGTGATGCCGCCGTTTACCTGGGCTATGACTATTACAACCTGGGCCGTTACGACGAAGTTCTTGCGCTGGTGAGCCGCTATGAGGTCACCCTGCCGAAGGAAGCCAACTTCCCCTTGCTCGCCGGCCATGTGCACAAACAGAACCAGTTATTACAGCAGGCAATCGACGATTTCTCTCGCGCACTCGACAAAGACCCGAAAATGTTTGAAGCGCTGGTGAACCGCGGTTACACCCGCAATGACATGCAGGATGCCCAAGAAGCGATCCATGATTTTGAGCCCGCGATCAAGATGAACCCCAATAGCGGCATAGCCCGCCTCGGCCTGGCGTTCTCTTACCTGCAACTGCATCGTTCACGCGAGGGCCTGGAAGAGACCACCAAGGCTGAAAAGCTTCTTGGCGAACTGGGCGCAACGCATATGGCCCGCGCTACCGCATACCGGCAGATGCGCATTCTGGATAAGGCCGTGCAGGAATATCGAGTGGCGCTCAAGTATTCGCCGGATGACCTGAAACTGCATCTGGCGCTGGCGGATGCTCTCTATCATGCGCGGCACTACGCTCAGTCCATCAATGAGCTGGACGCTTCGCTGAAACTTTCTCCCGATGATCCGCTCATTTACGCCAACATGGCTTCAGCGCACGCGCAACTGGGCCATCGGGCTGAAACATTCAAGTACATCCAGTTGGCGGAGAAGGAAGCCGTGGACCAATCGGCAATTTTGTTGGCCACCGGCGACGCACTTCTGACGCTGGGCGACCGGCCGGCTGCATTAGAGCGCTTCACGCGTGCACTGGATGCTCCTGACGCTAACCGCGTTGATGTCCGCATTGAGTTCGCAAAGCTCTTTGTTCACCAGGGCAAATATAACGACGCCAAGCAGGAAGTCGCGCTGGCTTTTGCTGAGTCGCGCATTGGTGAAGCGTCTCCCGTGACCGCCGATAACCTGGTGGAAGCGGCCAACATTTTCCTTGCCGCGCATGACTTCGATCTGGCAGAGCGTTATTTCGCCAAGGCCAAAGACCTGGGTGCTTCTGACGACACGGTGGCCATCGGCCTGGCCGACACCTACATCGCGCAGGGCAACGATCGCAAAGCGGAGAAGGAACTGGCAGCGCTGGGAAACTCCGCCGACTACCAGCAGAGCTACGATTATCAGCTTGCCTGGGCCAATATCTATACCCAACGGCATGACAATGTCCACGCCATCTCGTCATTCGCCCGGGCCAACCAGCTTGCGGCAGATGATCCAACAGCCGAACGCGGGCTGCTGCAGGTTTCCGGCCAGGAAGGCACGCCTTTGCCGTTCCGTCCGAACCTGAACATTCAGAGCGACGTGGCAACTGGAGCCATTTTTGACGATGCCACTCTTTATGAGATGGATAACAAGCTAATCGGCGCTCCGGTGCCACCGCACGCCTCCCAGGAAACGGATGCCACAAGCGCGTTTCGCTACAGTGGCTGGAAACTTCCCATCAATGGCCTCTTCGGCGTAAACAACTACAATGGAACAACGTTATTCCCCAACCAGGTTCAACCCCTTCGCCGAAACACCTTTGACACGATATTTAACGTCGGCACAACCTGGGTGCAGCGCCTGGGCAACGCTCACATTGTTCTAACCCCCGGTATTCAATTCACCATTCGCCGCGATACGGAATCGCCAGTCCAGCTCAACCAGCAGCTCTTCCGCCAGTATCTATATCTGAGCACTTCGCCGTTTTTCAATTGGCTCACGGTACGCGGAAGTGCAATCCATGAATCCGGTCCGTTTACTCAGCAGAATCTGAGTTCAAGAGATCTGGGCGCCACTCTGGAATTCGAGGTGGGACGCCCATGGGGAAACAATGCGCTGGTTACCGGCTACTCGGTACGCGACCTTTTGTTCAACCCCGAGGCCCACGAGTTTTTCACTACCGCCACATGGGTCGGCATGGAACATAAATTTGGGCAGAAAATGGCCCTTACGGTACTGGGAAAATACATCCGCTCCTGGCGAGTACAGGAGCTGACTTTTGCCACGGCGCAGGCGCTTATGCCCGGCGCGCGCTTTGAATACAAGGCCACGGAACGCTGGTCTTTCGACGGATCCATGGACTTTACCCGCGGAGAAGGGTTCCACCTGTATGACAACGTTCAGAGCGGATTCCTCATCTCGTATGTGAAACCCCTTCGCCGCAGCGTTAGCGACGTAAATGGATCGCTGAATGTCGATTATCCGTTGCGCTTTTCGGTAGGTTTGCAGCAACAGTCGTTCTTTAGCTTTACCGGCACGGGAAGCACATCAGCCTTCCGGCCGGTGGTAAGGATTTCTATTTTCTAGGTTCTCAGGGCCCAAATGAAAATATGTTTTGTCAGCGGTTTCCCGCCGAGTAAAGCGGTGCTCAACGAATACGGCTTTCACGTAGCCAGAGAACTCCAGGCCGACCCTCTCATCAGCTTGACCATTCTGGCTGATGAATATTCAGGTTCGGAACCTGAGCTTCCTGATTTTGACGTTCAACGCTGCTGGAAGGAAAACCGCCTCAGCAATCACGCAAGGCTGCTGAAGAACATTCGCGAATGCAAGCCTGACGTCGTGTGGTTCAACCTGGTCTTCTCCAGCTTTGGCAACAAAGAAAATCCCCTGGCCGCTTTTTCCGGCCTCACCCTTCCCGCCATGACGCGCATGGCCGGCTTCTACACGCATGTTACGCTGCACCATCTGATGGACCACATCGATCTCCATGATGCAGGCGTGCGTAACAAGGCGCTCTTCCGGGCTGCGGGGAATGTGGCAACGCGGGCATTGCTGATGGCCAACTCCGTCTCAGTACTCCTGCCGGCATACCGCCGTACCTTGACGGAAAAATATCGCGGCGAGCACATTCACTACCGGGCGCACGGAATCCTTTCTGCACGACCAGAATTTCCTGACTTCTCCCTGCGCGGCAATCCCGACTATCGCATTCTGGCGTTCGGAAAATGGGGCACTTACAAACGTTGCGAAATGCTCATTGAAGCGTTTGAGGAACAGGTATCGCCGGCTTTTCCACGCGCGAAATTGGTGATTGCGGGAACGAACAACAGTAATTCGCCCGGCTATATCGAAGGTTTGAACGCGAAGTATGGCAGCCACCCGGGGATCGAATTCAGAGGATACGTGGAAGAACACGACATTCCGGAGATGTTCGGCACCTCATCATTCATGGTGATGCCGTATACATCGGCGACGGGCGCCAGCGGCGTGGCCAATCTGGCTGCGGCTTATGGCGTGCCCATTGTCTGCTCAGATATTCCTGACTTCCGCGAGATGGGCGACAGCGGGGGGCTCGCCATCAAGTTTTATCCGGTGGGGAACAAAGCTGCACTGGCCAGGAACATGCTCGACCTTCTGCAGAACGAGCAGGAACAACATGAGATGGCGGAGCAGAATTTTTCCGCCGCATTGCGCATGACCATGCCTCAGATCATCCGTCAGTATGTGCGTGCCTTTGACCGGCACCAGAGGGCACGTGCGCTGGAGGCCGTGTCGCGCTTCCGTCGCATTCCGGCCTGGGTACCTTCACGCTCGGCGATTTTCAGGGCATCGCGGTGGGGAAGCTGGATCTAAACAGGGCCATAAACCTCATTGTGCGGCACTCCAGAACTTTTACAAAGATTGAAGCAGCTCTCTTGCTGCACGCATTCCGGTAGCAATTGCGCCGTGGACGGTGCCGTTGTAACCATCACAATTGGTAGCTTCCCCGGCAAAGAAAAGAGTGTTCGCAACCGGAGCCGCGAGTTTCTCCGCCGCATCCATTCCTCCCACAGCCGTGTAGCTATAGGCGCCGCGCGTGAAGGGATCTGCCTGCCAGTCATGCATAAACGAACCTGTCATATGTCCCCGAAGTTCAGGCTCGGGAACTCCCATAATCCGTGCCAAGGCCTGTATCGCACTCTGGATAATTTCTTCCTTGCTGCGCCCGGTGTGTGCCGCAGCGTTTGGTCCGGCTGCCCAGCCAGTAAGGATAGGCGAAGGAAGTGGATTGCTCGTCCACCAGGTTGGAAATTGAGGATCGTCAGTAAAAAGAAAGCTCAGTTCAGCCATCTTCGGGTCTCGCTCCCAAAACTTTTCTTGAAAGCACAGGCTCACCCTGATTACCGGGCCCATTTCCAGAAAACTCATGGCGTTCTGCTTTTCCGGCAGCACCGGAGAGAAAATCACGCTTTTTGATTTCCACACGCCCAGCGGAATAGTAACGATGGCACGCGGAGCCTGATATTCCGTTGTGGAAGTGCGGGCAATAGCTTGTCCCTGTCGCCAGACAATTTCATGGACCGCAGTATTCGTGACAATGTCGCAACGTGCCCGATCGATTCGATCTGCCACAGCTCGCACCAGACTTTCATAGCCACTGACAATCCGATATTGATGATCACCTTCGATGGCCTCTTCGGCCAGACTGTCGCGTCGCAGCGAACGAGCGCTGATGAGCGATGGCTCGGCAGCATGGAAGCCTTCAACATACCTGAGCGCTTGTTGCTTTACTTCTTCGTCCGTTCCGCTGCGATCCAGATAATACTGAAACGACTGATCAGGCTCGTCTGCAGGCAGGCTGGCGAAAAGCTGGTCGACTTCCTCCATAAGATGGCCGGCCTCCGCCCACTCGCCGTTGATCTTCCTGCGAAAGCTTCCCTGAACCGGCACGAGCGGCGCCGCGGCTTCCGCCGCAAGTCCAAGAATTTCTTCCGGACGACCGTGAACAAACTCTGCTCCCAACTCCACTGGGAACTTTGCTGCGTTTTGCGTGTAAATGCGGCCGCCCAAACGGTCGCGCGCTTCCAGCAGGGTGACGTGCAGCCCAGCTTCCGTGAGATGGCGGGCGGCAGTCAGCCCGGCAATGCCGCCGCCGATGATCAGGGTATCCATAATTGTGCAGCCGTAACTTCTTGTTTGGTTGCGCCGGAAACGGGCATAGGATACACGCCCAGCGCCCTGGCAGCGCCGATATCGACGGTCAGGACTTCGTTCTGTGGAGTCTTCTTGAGCCAGGCCTGGGCGCGGGCGATTGCCGCCGCGAATGTCCCACGCGGTAACACGGTCAGATCAAGATAAAGAATGTCCTGCGAGTTCGGCCCCAGCCGCACTCCAGTAAACGCGTGACCTGGAACGATCACGATGACTGGTTTCATGCCGAGATTCTCCAGGGCAGAAGCATATGCCACGCTCACGTCAATGCAGTTGGCATTGCTGAGTTCCAGTGTTTCGCGGGGCAGCCGGATGCGCTGTGTCTCATCCGGATAATTTCCGAAAGTATAAATACTGCTGACATAGCTGATGCCGGAATGCCGCATGGCGGTAAAAATGGCCGCTGCCTGCGCCCGTACCTGTTCCGTCAAATCTACTCCGGGAACAAGGTTGTAGCCGCGCATGCGTCCACCGGGAACCAGGCGTTCTGCGCGCGATACCAGTTGCAGGACCTTTTCATCATGCGGCGTTACCCAGCGCGCCAGCAACTGCGCATTAGCAAATTTCCTTCCCCAGAAAAAATCAGAAGCGCTGTGAATAAATACGGGGCGCTGCTGCGCGAACGTGTGCCCCGTCGCCGGGTCCTGAACTTCGACGACCAATGTGGCGGGATGAATTTCGCCATTCTCATACGATTTGGCTAATGATTCCGGATCAAGGCTGAACGTCCGCACCTCATGCGGACCGATGACCGCTGTCTGCCGCAGCTCCGCGCTCCAGCCCCGAACTTCCGACGAGATAATCTGCAGCACCGCTTTGTCTGATGTATTCGCAATGCTCAAGACCGCCACAGGCCAATAATCGGCGGCATGCGCGGCGGCAAGCGCGGGGAAGATTTCGCCGCGTCCTGGCATATTGAGTTGATATTGCATTTGCAGCGGCGATGCCGGACCGGAACTCACCTGCATCTTCGCCGGCAGAGGCGGATCGGGCAGGGGCTTGAGAGCCAGCTTCGTGACAAATGTCCACGTCCAGGCCAACGCTCCTCCCAGACCTATTGTCGTGAACAGAAAGACCCACGCCAGCACGCGCGCAACTCTCCCTGGTTTTCTGGAGTTCGCCATCTACTGTGTTGGGTGACGAAGAGAGCTGGTGGGTTGCAACAACTTTCCGGTGGCATGAGGCAACCACCGCAAGGCTATTTCGAAGCGTCTGCTGGTTTTCTGGCAGGCGCCTGCCGCTGCAACGGTGGCGACGAGCGCCAGAATTCAGGATCATCGGCAATCCATTCCCCAGCTGGATTGCTCATTGCCGGATTGACGGAAAACAGCCAGGTCTCAGAGCTCTGTACAGCGACGCGCGTGTAATCATCCAGCCGATTACGGGTGGAATCATCGACATCCGCGGTGTAATCGTCAACGGCTGGATCAAGCGCGATGCCTGCGTCTTGCAGCGAGCGATGCGCGTCGAAGATGAGGTAGATATTCTTCGGCATGCCGGAAGCAATCTGGTAGACCACGCGATTGTCCGCGGCGCTGGCTTTCTGCCGGACAGACTTGAGCGTCCGATGAATCTCTTCGAACTCACGCTCGTGCCCCGGGCGCACGGTGACAAGCGTTACGGTAAAGAAGCGCGTCCGCGGCTGCACCAGTTCGGCATTGCTGCTTAAATCGTCGCGGTAGTGGGCAAAGACCACGCGAGCATCGCCGACAAGATTTGCCTTGGCCTCCATCAGGCGGTTTAATTCAGCGCCTAATGCTGCATTCCTGGTGAACGGCTCGGAGCTGTGTTCTACCGACGCGTAAGAATCAAACCCCTCGATGTACCAGACCTCAATTTGGGGGCCGGTAATCGTTTGCAGCGTGAGATAAGGCCATGTGCTTGCCCGATGGCAAGCCAGCGCCGCTTCGCCTTCAATCCGCGTATATTCGACCATCTTAGCGGGCTTCACCGGATCGCGATAAATCTCCAGAATGGCCGGCGGAGGCGCAGACTGCGCCTGTTGCGCCTGGCTGATAGCGATACAGGAAACCATGGCAAGCAACAAGTAAATGGCAGCGCGCTGGTTAGGCATATGCGCCATTTAAGCAAACAGAGACGCTGCCTGCAATCGAGAAAAACAAATCGGGAGTCGCAGCCCGTTTGGGCGCTTCGCTATCAGCGCGTTGCCGCCGGGACTTTGTTGTCAACGAAGGCCACAGCTTCTTCAAGAATTTCCTGTACCAGGTCCGGTGAAGAAGCTTCCACATAGATGCGCATCAGCGGCTCCGTGCCGGAAGACCGCAGCAGCACCCATGCATCCGCGCCCTTGTCTTTGATGGGCGCATCAAGAAAGAATTTAATGCCGTCCAGGTTTTCCTTGCGCAATACCTTGTAACGCCCCAGCGAGGTTGTTTCACTGCTGCCGGCGCGGGAGATCGCTGCTTCTTTTACTTCGTTCGGAATGCGCAGGTCACGGCGCGCGTAATAATGCGGGCCATATTCAGATTGCAGCGCGGCCACCAGTTGGCCCAGGCTCTTGCCTTCATCGGCCATCACGTTGGCCAGAAGCAGCGCGTTGAGCAGTCCGTCGCGTTCCGGCAGGTGGCGCTGGAAGCCGATTCCCCCGGATTCTTCACCACCAATCACAATCTGCCTTTCCAGCATAAGGTCGCAGATGTACTTGAAGCCGATGCCGCATTCCAGCAGCGTGCGTCCATGCTTGGCGGCAATGCGATCCAGCATCCGCGTGGTATTGAACGCACGCGCCACATCGCCTGGCCAATCCTGATGGCGCGTCACCACCCATTGCAGCAGGATGGAAAAGATCTTGTGCGAATCAACAAAGCTGCCATCTTCCGCTGCCGCCCCGATGCGGTCCGCATCACCATCGGTGATGAAAGCGGCATGGCACTTTTCCTTGACCACAATTTCCTGAGCGGCTCGCACGTGTGGCTCAATGGGCTCAGGATTGATTCCCGGAAAAAGCGGATTGACCTCACTGCGGATCTGCACATGCTGAATGCCGCGCTTCTGGAATATTTCTGCCAGTACGTTGCGCCCCGCGCCATACATGCAGTCGATGGCAAACTTGAAATTGGCCTTTGCGATCTTGTCCAGATCGGCAAATTTGCAAATAGCCTCAACGTAAGGCGTCTTGAAATCTGCTTCCTCAACTTTGGCCGCCTTGCCTTTCGGCATGGCTCCTTCGCGCACGTACCCTTCAATCTGCTTGATAATCGCAGGCGTAGCGGACCCACCATAGGTGGCTTTGAACTTCACGCCATTCCAGTCCCACGGATTATGACTGGATGTGATCATCACGCCGCCAGCGGTTTTTAGACTCCTTACCGCATAAGAAAGCGCGGGCGTGGGCGTGTAATCGTTTGATAGCTTGATGGGGATTCCCGCAGCAGCCAGCACTTCAGCGACGGCTTGCGCAAACCGGCGCGATCCAAAGCGCGTGTCATAGCCGATCACAAGCCCACGGCTGGGATCTTCGCTGTTCAAGACGTAAGCGGCAATGGCTCCGGCAACACGCCTTACATTCTCAAAGGTGTAGTCTTCGGCTATAACGCCGCGCCAGCCATCGGTCCCAAACTTAATCTCCTCTGCGGCCATTCATCCTCTCTAAATCAACTCAGTCAATTTCTTCTCACTCAAGTATTTCACAATTTTCCCAACGTCCTGGGAGTGCTCTCGCGTGGTCACCAAAATCGCATCGTCGGTTTCAACCACCACCAGGTTGTGGACGCCCACGATGGCAACAAATTTTTCTAAAGCGTAAACGTAGTTGCCGGTGGCATTCAACGCATAAGAACTCTTGCCGTGTACCACATTCGTATCGTCTTCTTTTTGTAATGCGGCGTGATGCTCATACAAAGCGGCCCAGGATCCCAGATCGTTCCAGCCGAAGTCGGCGAGGAGACAAAAGAGGTTCGATGAGTGCTCGCCCTTGGCCGAACGCGGCTCCAGAACAGCATAGTCAATGCTGATGTTTTCGCATTTGGGATAAAGCTGCGCAAACGTTTTGTCGAAGTCCTTGGTGCCCCAGGCCGCGGCAATCTGTTCAAGATAAGGCGCGGTTTCCGATAGATGCTCCCGCAATGCCCGGGTGAGCGTGCGTGCACTCCAGACGAAGATGCCGCTGTTCCAGTAATAATTTCCCGCAGTCACAAACTCTTCAGCGCGCTGCTGGTTCGGCTTTTCCGTGAAGCGCTTCACGCGAAAGAGTTCTGACTCGAGCTTTTCTCCGGTTTCAATGTATCCGTAACCGGTTTCGGCGCGTGCAGGCTGCACTCCCATTACAACTATGTGGTCTTCACGGCCCGCAATCTCAATCGCGCGCTGAACCACTTTGCGAAATTTCTTTTCGTCGGCAATAACATGATCTGCCGGGAACATGCCGATAATCGCCTTAGGGGCTATCTTTTCCAGCAAAAAAGCTCCCAGGCCGATGGCCGGGGCTGTATTGCGCGCCACTGGCTCCGTTACAATCTGGCCTGCTGGAATTACCGGCAACTGACGCTGAATTTCTTCCGCCAGAAATTCATTGGTGATGACCCAGAAGTCTTTCTCTGTTCCCAGCGGGAGCAGGCGTTCCATGGTCTTCTGGATCATGGTCTGTTTGCCTTCGAGCGCCAGCACCTGCTTGGCCTGCTTGCGACGGCTCCGCGGCCAAAAGCGCGTCCCGCTGCCGCCCGCAAGAATCACTGGATAAAATGGCTGTTTGCTCACATGCACCCACAGGGCTGAAGCCCGCCGTTCTTCAATGTCTCCCGCAATGCAATTTGTTTGCTCAGCGCTGAAGCGTTGAGAAACTTTTTTCGAACAAGACCGTCGCCGGTTGTTCAACTTTTTCTACTGGAAGCGATGCACACAAGAATTCCAGCTCCCACTGCGGCTTTAACAGAAACTTATCCACGGCAGCAGGGACCACCACAGTTTCTCCGCTGGTAAAGGTTACGGCAGCCGTGCCTTCATTCTCAATCACGCCGCATCCCCGTGTAGCGACCAGGCACCATACGCTGCTTCTGGCATGGCGCGGCCGTCGAAACTCCCACGGTCGTTTCATCTTGAAATGGTCAACGATGAAACATGGCGAGATCACAAGATTAATCTGTTCTTTCCCGGGCTCGATTTGCGGCTGCCCGGCAACAACCCTGCCGGCGTGCGTGTGTTCCTTGGTAACGCGCAAGCCGTCTTCAATATGCAGCTCGCGTGGGCGGCCGTAATCATAGAGCCTGTAAGTGGTATCGGAGTTTTGCTGCGTTTCAACAATCACCACTCCCGCTCCAATGGTATGGATAGTGCCCGCGTCCACGTAAATCAGGTCGCCTTCGCGGACGTCAATCCAGTTCAGCAGATGCTCCATGCGCTTTTCCCTGATCGCAACTTCGACCTCGGCTTTGCTTGTTCCTGGCTTCAGGCCCAACCCAACTTGCGCTCCAGGATCGGCACGCAGTACATACCAGCACTCGGTCTTGCCGCAGGGCTGGCCCACTTTTGCCGCGCCCTCGTCGTCCGGGTGTACTTGCACGGAAAGCTTTTCCGTGGGAAACAAAAATTTGATCAACAGCGGGAAGCGGGTTGCATCTCTTGCTGCATCTCCCAGAAACCGTGCGCCGAATTCCTTTGCCAGGTCAGCCAGCGAACGCCCGGCAAGCGGGCCGTTGGCGACGGTGCAGTTATCGCCGGTCAGCCACACCTCGCCGATCGGACCGCCCGTAACCTCCCGGGCGTAGAAAGGGGAGAGGTCGCGGGTACCCCAGACGCGCTCGTGAAACTGCGGTTGCAAAAGTAACGGATAAAGATCAGGCATGCGAGTATTGTTGCTGTCAGGGCCTAGAAAATCTTAGAATCGTAAAAACGGCTGGGCGTTGTCCAGCAGCAGCTTAGGACTTCCGGCGTTAAGCCTTTTCAGCCGCGTAATCTAACGGTGCGGCTCAATTCGCGGTTATGGGAAAGCTTAGAGTTTTCCGAACCACTCCTGCATGCGCTCCATGCCACGCTCGATCTCCATGGGGGACGTAGCGTAGGACAGGCGAATATGGTCGCGTGTGCCAAAAGCCTCTCCCGGGACTGTGACAACATGGGCTTCATGCAGCAGGCGCTTGGCCACGTCCCCCGCTGACGTTATCTCAGACTTTCCAAAGTAAGCCGAGATGTTGGGATATACGTAAAACGCTCCTTCAGGCTTCACGCAGGTGACTCCCGGAATCAGGCTGAGATGGCCCAGGGTGAGATCACGCAGCTGGATGTAATCTTTCTTCATTTTCTCCACGCAGTCCTGTGGCCCGGTGACGGCGGCCAACCCAGCCATCTGGACCATGTGGGCCGTGCTGGAAGT
>Ga0209488_10002927_pt1 | contig 13844 bp, 11 predicted proteins | sample Rivendell_Oct201_8_FD_188349 | JGI IMG/M metagenome (GOLD analysis project Ga0209488, IMG submission 188349) | Vadose zone soil microbial communities from the Eel River Critical Zone Observatory, Northern California, USA -... | ecosystem: Environmental > Terrestrial > Soil > Vadose zone >...
TTCATCAGCGAGTAACGAGCTGATTCCCGCCTTGAAAGTGCTGCTGCATGTGCGTTCGCGAGCTGGGCGCCGGCGCGCAGCGTCAGGGTCACCGCCAGCCGGCGGTCGTCATCGTGGAACTCCCCGGTTTTCTTGCCCAGGAGGATGAACCCGCCGATCTGGTCGCCGATGCGCATGGGCACCGCCATCAGACGTGCGACGTGCAGGTCGTCTGGGAGGTAGTGGACCAGCTCGGATAGCGCGGACTGATCGCTGCCGATGTATTCCTTGCCCGACTCGATGGCGGTCAGCAGCTGTCCCGCTGACTTCGCGTGGCGGTCCACCGGCATGGGGTGAAGGCGATCGAGTCCGATGCCCGGCGGTTGGGGCAGGAACTGCTTCCCATCAGGTGATGAAGCGTAGTAACACGCGAAATCGGCGCCGGCCTCACGGGCGATGATCGCGAAAGCTGCGCTGTCGCCGGGATGCTTGGTGTGGTCCGCATCTGCGGTGGCGGCCATGAAGGCCCGCTCCTTCGCCAGCAGCAGCATCCGCATGCCCTCCAGGTCTGCGGCGTGGGTATTGATGGCTCGCGAGAAGCTGCGGTACGCGATGCTCCCCACAAAGCCGCCGAGGCCGAGGAGCAGCACCCCTGACAGCTGCAAATAGAGGTTCTGGTCCCGCAGGTTGAACCCGGCTGAGACAAGCGTCACCAGGAGGGCGGCGGCGCCAAGAGGGACCGAGCCCTGCCAGTTGACGTTGAGAGCACCAGAGGCGAAAGCCAGTAGTCCAGCGACGATGGCGAAAAAGGCGGCGGCCCCCGAGCGCCCGGCCACGTTCAGCGAGGCGCCGACCAGCACCATCGCGGCCGTGGCGGCCGAATACCCGATCCGGAGCGCGAAAGTGGCCTTTTCCGAGTTCATGTGGCAAGAGGGAAGTCTAGGTTCGTGCCCCTCAAGTTCAATACAGATATCCCTGCGCAAGGCTCGAGGCCCCTGCTTGGGCCTTGAGTTCATGGGGAATATGCCCTTCTACACTTCTCAGCGAGCCCCAGATGACGGTTTCAGAGCTTCTTCGAATTGCCGACCATCTCGATCCAAAGGATCAGCAGATGGTCAGAAAGGCGTACGAGCGCGCCGCGAGCGCCCATACGGGCCAACGGCGCCTGTCCGGCGAGGAGTACGTGAATCACCCCCTCGAGGTCGCCGCCATCCTGGCCGACCTGGAGCTTGACGCCGAGACGATCTCGGCCGCCTTGCTGCACGACACCGTGGAGGACACCGCCCTCACCTCGCAGGAGGTCGAGAGCGAGTTTGGGCCCGAGGTCGCTCGGCTCGTTGACGGGGTCACGAAGCTGGGCCGGATCGCTTTGCGTTCCGACCAGCAGCAGCAGGCCGAGAACATCCGAAAGATGATGGTCGCCATGGCGGAGGACCTCAGGGTCGTCCTCATCAAGCTCGCCGACCGCCTCCACAACATGCGCACGCTCGACCCTCTCCCGGAGGTCAAGCGCCGGAAGATCTCGCATGAGACTCTGGACATCTACGCCCCCCTGGCTCACCGCCTTGGCATCGGACAGCTGAAATGGGAGCTGGAAGACCTTGCTTTCCGCAACCTGGAGCCGGAGGCCTACGAGGACGTCGTCAAGCGGATCGCCCGCAAGCGCCACGATCGGGAGTCCCTGGTCTCGGACCTGCGCGAGATCCTCGCCCGCGAGCTGGAGAAGGTGGGCATACAGGCAGAGATCACCGGCCGGCCGAAGCACATCTATTCCGTCTGGCAAAAGATGACCAAGGAGAACAAGGACTTCTCCGAGATCTACGACCTGTCCGCGATTCGGGTTCACGTCGAGACCGTGCGCGACTGTTATGGCGTGCTCGGCGTCGTCCACTCGCTCTGGAAGCCGGTTCCCGGCCGATTCAAGGACTACGTCGCCATGCCCAAGTCAAATGGCTATCAATCGCTCCACACCACGGTCATCACCCACACTGGCGAGCCGATCGAGATCCAGATCCGGACGCACGAGATGCACCGCGTGGCCGAGTTCGGCGTCGCCGCCCACTGGACCTACAAGGAAGGCGGCAAGGATGCGAGCTTCGATCAGAAGCTGGCGTGGCTGCGCAGCCTTCTTGAATGGCAGAACGAGGTCGGCGACGCCGAGTCATTCCTCGACTCGGTCAAGGTCGACCTGTTCCAGGACGAGGTCTACGTGTTCACGCCCAAAGGCGACGTGCTGAACCTTCCGTCCGATTCAACCCCCGTCGACTTCGCTTATCGCATCCACACAGAGGTCGGACACAGGTGCATCGGCGCCAAAGTCAACGGCCGGATGGTGCCCCTCGACTACGAGCTGCAGAACGGCGAGATAGTGGAGATCCTCACTTCCAAGGGACCGCACGGCCCGAGCCGCGACTGGCTCAACTTCGTCAAGAGCGCGTCGGCGAAGGAGCGGATCCGCAAGTGGTTCAAGAGCCAGCGGCGGGAGGAGAACGTGGCCAAGGGCCGCGACCTGCTTGACAAAGAGCTCCATCGCATGCACCGGCTCAACCTGGCCGACCTCGATGACGACAAGCTCGTCGAGATCGCCACGCTGCACAGGTTCGCCGCTGTCGACGATTTCCTCGCCGCGATCGGTTATGGCGACCTCTCGCCGCATGCCGTGGTGATGCGCATGGCGCTCAGCCTCGACACGCCCGGAGGCGAGCTGCGCGCGATCCCGCTGATCCCAAACGTGCAGCCGACTCCGCGCGTGCTGGTGCGCGGGGAGAAGGGGATCATGACCAAGATCGCGCCCTGCTGCCAGCCCGTTCCTGGGGACGCAATCGTCGGCTACACCACGCGTGGCAAAGGTGTGACGGTACATAGAGTCGATTGCATCAACGCGGTGAATGCGCAAGACCAGGCGCGGGTCGTGCCGGTCGATTGGGACTCCGAGGCGACGCATCTCTACCCGGTCGCGATCAAGATCGAGGCCTGGGACCGGCAGGGCCTGCTCCGCGACATCGCCACTGTGGTGGCAGAGAACCGCGTGAACATGTCGTCGCTCGAAGTGCATGTCTATGACGACAAGACCGCGGTGGTCTCCACCACCGTGGAGATCGACTCTCTGGCGCAGCTCTCGCGCCTGATGGAAAAGCTCGAAGGCGTCAAGGATGTCCACACCGTCGCCCGCGAAGCATCGTGAAGCACGCGCCGCGGTCGTGAGCATCTGGGTGCAGGCCACCACCGATCGTCAGTTCGGCACGAACTCCTACCTCATTGAAGACGAGGACACGAAGGACGCGGTGATCATCGACGCCAACCTGGAGCCTGGGCTGATGATCGATCTCGTGGGCAAACGCGACGCGAACGTGAAGGCGATCTTGCTGACGCATACCGATATCGACCATGTCGCCGGCCTCTCGGCACTGATCGCGGAGCTCGGCTCGATACCGGTCGCGGTGCATGACGCCGAACGTCACGTTCTCACCGAAGGCAAGCCGCTCCGCCGGGAGTTCGGCGCATCCACGGGGCCCTTCGAGAACGTGGTCAACCTGGCCGAAGGTGAGACCTTTCGCGCCGGCTCTCTTGAATTTCAAGTGCTGCACACGCCGGGGCACAGCCCGGGTGGCGTCACGCTGAAGATCGAAAACAACTTATTCACCGGCGACGCGCTTTTCGCCGGCTCCATCGGTCGCTCCGACTTCGCCAACTCCAACGGCCGTGCTCTGCTGGATGGCATCAACGAGAAGCTGCTGACCCAACCGGACGACCTGGTGGTTTACAGCGGCCACGGCCCAGCCACAACGATCGGCCGAGAACGCAAAACGAACCCCTTCCTCAGTTAGACCAATCCCCTCGCTGGGGGGACGTGAGCCTGGATCAGTGCCCGATAGACAAAGCGACGATCAGCGCCGGCCCGAGCAGGATCAACCACAGAGTGGGGAAGACGCAGCCCACCGTAGGGATGAGGATCTTCAGTGAGGCTCGCGCAGCTTCTGTCCTGATCTTCAGGCGCCGCTTGACGCGCATCTGAGCCGAGTGTGCCGCGATGGTGCGGGCGATCGGCACGCCGGTGCGTTCCGCGTGCAGGATGCCGCGCACCAGCGAGGTGAAGTCCTCGACTCCGGTCGCCTGCGCCATCTCCTCGAGCGCCTCGGCTCGTGGTCGGCCCAGCTCGATCTCACGCAGAGCACGGGCGACCAGGAGCGTGAGCGGCCCTTCCTGGTGGCGGACGAGCTGCTCGAGAGCCCGATCGAGACCGAGGCCGGCCTCCATGCTGATCGCCACCACGTCGAGCGCATTCGGCAGCACCGCCTCGAGCTCCGCTCGCCGCTGGCGCACCAGCTGGTCCAGCCAGAGCACCGGCAGGTAGAAACCGGCCGCCACGCCGACCAGCACCGCGACTCCGATGCCGAAGTTCGTCCCGATCAGCACGCCAACAGCGAGACCGATCGCTCCAAGGCCCGCCGCCGCTGCGATGCGTAGTGCCTGCAGTCCAGCAGGATCGAGCCCAAATGGAGCGCCGGCGAAATCGAGCTGCTTGCGGAAGTTGGCCGCCTGCGCGGCGGGGGTCAGGCGGTTCATCTGGCGGGTGAGCCAGCGCCGCCCTGGCGCTAAAAGGCGCTCAGCGAGGGGTTTTTCCAGCTCGAGTGCGACAGCGCTCTGGCCGAGTCCGATCTCCTGACGCGCCAGCCGCTGCCTGGCCAGCATCGTCGCATCCCCCGCGCGCGCGGCGACGATTCCCATCGCGAGCAGCCACACGCCGGCGGCAGCAAGGACCCCAACGACAATGGGCAGAGCGCTCACGTGATCGCCGTCAGGCGGCGGATGATGAAGTTTCCGATCGCCAGCATGACCGCCGCAACGCCGAGCATGAACCAGCCGAGCGGATTCGTGAACATCGGCCGGAAGTACTCCGGAACTAGGAAATAAAGGAGCAGCCCAGCCGCGATGGGCAGCAACGTGATGATCAGCGATGAGGCGCGGGATTGAGCCGTCGAGGCGAGCACCTCAGCACGGACCTCGGCACGCTGCTTCATGGTGTCCGCCAGCGTGATCAGGATCGCCGGCAGGTCACCGCCGACTGAGTGCTGGATGGTGATGACCATGACCATGAGCCGGAGGTCGCTGCTGCCCACCCGCTTGACCATGTTGCCCAGCGCGCTCTCGATGGAGGCGCCGAGCTCGATCTCGCGCCTGGCGAGAGCGAACTCGTCTGACACCGGAGGACCCGCGTTCTCGACCACCGACCGGAACGATTGAGAGATCGACTGACCCGCTTTCATCGAGTTGGCCATCAGCTCCATCGCGCGCGGGAGACCAACCTCGAACTCGCCGAGGCGGTGACCACGCCGGTTCCGCAAGTACAGCGCCGGAACCGCGAACCCGATCACCGCAAAGGCGAGCACCGGAATCGCAAAGCCGAAACGAAGCAGGGCAACCAGTGCAAACACAATCGCTGACGCGGCCTGCACCAGTCGGAACTCGTAGGGTCGGAGCTGGAGATCCGCGCTGGCCAGGTCGGCAGCCAGCTGGTTGGTCGTCTGGTTGGCGGCGATCCAAACCGGTGCGCCGGTTGGCTCGAATCTCCTACGCAGCTGCTCGCGTACGTCCGCCAGCGACCGGTAGGTGACGCGCGCCGAAGGCCCGGCACCGACCGCGGCTCGTCCCGGACCCACGATTCCGTAGACGACAAGTCCAACTCCGATGGCGGCGGCGGCGGCAACCAGGATGACGATCGTCGGCATCGGTCAGCCGGTGGTGAAGTGCCAGCGCTTGTCCACTTCTTTGGGTCCGACGCCACCTGCCGACGAAAGCTTCGGGCACGATGGGTCCGGCTGGTTGGGAGTTGCGGCGTAGTCGGTGAACGACTCCAGCGTGTACTTCAACACGGCATTGTTCAGCAGCCAGAAGAGGTACTCGGCGTCGCACCCGGTCATGAGCAGCGTGAGGCTGCTGGTGACCTGGCCCGTGGATTGTGTGGAAGCCGGGCCGACCCTGATCACGTCGACGTCGCGGAACACCGTCCTGACGACCGAGACTGGCGTCGCGCCGAAGATCGACGTGTTGATGGTCGCCAGCATGGTGATCCGGTCACCGATCTGCACGTAGCCTCCGACTCCAACCTGTTCACCCGTCGGCACAGTGACCGCCACATAACCCGAGGGGATGGGGAGATAGGCGACGTCGCTGGTGCTCAGCAGGTCGCCCGAGGTGGTGATCAGGTTGGCCGTGACGGGCGATCCGGCCGGGATGTCGACACGCGCTCCCTTTCCAAAGACGTCTTTGATCTGGAGAAAAGCCTGGGGTGGGGCTGGGTTGACCGCGCTCAGCTCCAGGTCCGAAGCCTGGATCTTGGTGCGGGCGCTGATGTTGTTCTTGGCGACCACAACCTGCGTTCCGGTCGTGTTCGTCCTGAGCAGCGGAAGGCTTGCAAGGCCTGCGGCCGTCGCAAACGCCAGCACGGCCAGGATCGCGCCGATGACGATGTACAGGCGGCCCCGGCGAGGCCGGCCGATCTCAGCTGTGGCGATGGACATCTAAGTGGTCCTGCAGCTTGGCATGATGCGCCGCTTGGTGCAACTCATTCGACAAGACTCGCCTCCACCAGAGAAGTGCTGATCCCGTAAGTTCCGCCGACCGCGGTGCCGGCGCCGACGGCTGAGGAGATCGACAGGCTTCCACAGGAAACCGTGCCCGCGATGGTTGACGCTCCATTCACGCTGTCCGTGCACGCGCCTGGCCAGGACACGGAGCCGAGCAGCCAGTGCGTGACGATCGTGCCCTTGAGCGAGAACTGTCCTGTGTTGCTGGCCGGCGCCCAGATCAGCGTGTTCCAGCAGGACCGGTTGCCGACCGCGCACCACGAGGAACCCGGACATGCGGCCGCGTCGCCCGAAGGCGCCTGGTTGCAAGGTGCGGCGAACCACGTGTGGTTGGATGGGGAATCTGCGGGCGAGTTAGGTGGACATGCTGAAAGCGAGCAGGGTGTCGACCCGAAACGGCACGTCCCGGTGCAGGCCGCGCCGCCTCCCGGGCTGCAGTCGCCGGAAGAAAAACCCGCCTGGTTGACGAACTCGAGGGTCACGTCGCGGGCCAGCAGAGACCCGCCGTTCAGGCAGATGCCGCCGCCGCCGGCAAAGCCGGAGCCGTTGAAGTAGTAGAAACCCGGATCGAGCACAGCTCCGGAGCCCGCTGCCGAGGGCTTGAATGTCGCGATCACCATCGCCCAGGTGGTGGCCACCGAGCTGGTCACGGTCTCGCTGGCGACCGCGGCCGGCAGGTCGATGCGATATTCGGCGCGGATGCCGTTGGCCACGTCACTGAGGAGGCTGTTCCAGCCGGCCCCCGGCAGAACAGTCTGGCCGACCGAGTGGTTGAAGCCGTCATCGGTGATGACCAGCTCATTGGCCATCGTGGTCGCGGCGCTGGTCGAGATGGTCGCGGTGAGCTGATTGGAGCTGACGGTCAGGGTTCCTGTCCTGTCGAGGGGGGAGACGGCTGCTACGTTCCGCCACTCGGTCATCTGGCCGATGCCAAGAATCGAGTTCGGGCTCAGGCCGAAGTCAGCGCTCGAGATGCCGCCTGGATTGTTGGGGTAATACCAGATCTGTGTGTGCGCTGTGCCGTCGAGGAAGGAGTTATTCGCGGACACCCAGCCCGCCGGGGCCGTGAACGGCTTGTTCGAGGGGCTGGTGTCGGATTTGAGGTCCGCGACCAGAAGCGTGCCCGCCAGGCTCGGAGCTGGCAGTGTCAGGGTGATGGTCGTGGTTGTCGGTGCGCTTTCCGCGCCGATCTGGACGTTGGAGATGCCACCGCTCAACGCGGCCAGGTTCAGGTAGCCATAGCAGCTGGGTTTGAAGTGGTAGTAGCCGCTGGCATCCAGCGTCGGAGCGGGCCCCAGGCCAGTCCCAACCGTCGTCCCGCCGACCACGATGTTCGGATAGACCGCGCCGGGTAAGCACGCGGCGCCACCGGTGCCTTGAAGCGTTGCGATCGCCGCTGCATCGGTATTCGGCTCGGGCGGCAGCACGGTGGCCCGGGGCGGTACAGGCGGCAGCGCGGTGCCGGCCGCGCACGGGTTGGGGTTGATGGCTGCGTCGCCGGCCAGTAGATAGGAGGTGCTGGCCGCGGCGCAGGAGGGGGCAGTGTGGCCGCTGAGCTCGTAGCCGTCGGAGCAGATCGCGCTCAACGACCCGGTGTTCGCTCCGCCGACGCAGGTGCCGGGCGCCGTCCAGCTCTGACCGTCGGTGTAGACGCTGACGTTCCCGAGATCCGAGTAAGTGCCGGACGAAGCGTCGTACTGGGCGTGTGCGTAGACGGCGCAGGTTCCGCTGCGAACGATCAGGTTCTGCGTCACTACGCTCCCGCCCACGTTCACCTGGCCGCTGCTGCAGGTAAGGGTGCCGGCTGAAACGGCGGCCACGGATCCCGGCCTTGCCTGGGCGACTGCTCGCCGGATCACCGTGGTGCTCGTCTTGCCGAGCTCTGCGCCAAACGAGATCGGAAGCGTCAGGGTCAGGACCACCTCGACCTGCTGCTGATGGGCTCGGTACGGGTAGTTCACGGCTGAGCTCAACCCTCCGGCAAATGTGTCGGTGCCGGTGTAGGGCGTGGCACATGCGCCTCCGGAAATGCTGAGGGCCCCGGTCCGCGTCCGCTGCGTGGCCAGGAACGTGTCGGCCGCGGTGATGATTGTGGTCGCCTTACCCGCGTCGCACCCGACTCCGATCTTCAAGGCCGAGTCGAGCGCGGCCTGGTCAGCGAGCTGCTGCAGCTGGTTCTTCTGCCACTCGGCCGACCCTGCGACAAGGACGAGCGCGGCGGACCCGATCAGCGCGAGCAGCGACACCGCGACCAGCACCATGACCTGCCCCGATTGCCGCCTCCGCACTAGTACTCCATCCGGATGACCGTCTGCGAGTCGAACGTGATCGCGGTGGGGATGCCGAGGAATTTCGCCATCACCGGCTGCCACCGGACTTTGAGGTCGACAACTGCGCGCTGATGGCCACCCGTCCGCACCGCGGCCCCGTTCGCGGCGGCGCATGTGGGGCAGCTCCAGCGCGGGCTGGGGTTGCCTGGCGCGGAATCGAGCTCGTAGATGAAGACGTACACGGTGTTGGGGTTGATGCTCCCGGTCAATGCGATCGTCCCTGGCTGCGTCGGATCAGCGTTCGCGGCGTATGTGCCGTAGGTGGGTGGGGAGGAGATGGCGGTCGAATCCTGGTACACGACCGTCGCACCCAAGGCGTCCAGCAAGTGGGCCCCGTTCACGAGGTTGCTCAGCCCACATGGCGCGGCGAGAGCGGTGCAGTCGGGCGCCAGCGTGTTGGAGCCGCTGTAGTAAACGAGCGCAGCCTGGCGAGCTGTGTCGCGAGACGCGCCCTGCAGCAGGCCGTACATGAGAAGCCCGCGGCCCATGTCAACAGTGGCTCCAATCATCAAAAGGACGACGGGCGCCACCAGAGCGAACTCGACCAGGGCTTGCCCTTTGCGGCTCTTCACCAGGAAGTTGTCGCTCTGCTCGAGCCGGAAATCGTGATCCCGCCTCCGAGCAGATTGAGGTCGCTGAATCCGTAGTACACGTAAACGTCAACCTCGGACTCATATAAAGAGGTAACCGAGCCGGTGCAGTTGACGCTTGTTCCGCAGTACACGACGACCACCGCCTGTCCCGCGACCGGTGCCGTGTAATCCACCCCCGCGACAAAAGGCGGCGCATGGTTGACCTGCGTCGGGCAGCTGATGTTCGTGGTCACAGCGGCGAGGTCCGCCGTCACCAGGCTGCACATGTTGGTCAGCCCCGGTCCATTCGTCGTCGACGTTTTCCCAGCTGCGTAACGCGCACCATCGCGCGCCGCGTCTGACGTCGCCATAGCAAAGGAATAGCCTCGGCCGAGCTCGAGCACACCGGCCACCAGCAGAACCAGGATCGGCACCGAGATTGCGAACTCGACCAATGCCTGCCCGCTTCTGCGGCTTTTTCTTTCAGCCATCCATCTTCAGGCTGGCCAGGATCACCTTTGCAAGGTCCGTTGCGCCGCGAGAAACCAGCGAGTTGGGATCGCGCGTGATGACAAGGCCTCCGGCGAGCGTTGCATCCTCTGGACGCGAATCGTCGAAGCCCACGCTCACCGACATCTTCCGACCGAGTATCGACTCCACGGCGGCTCGATCCAGCGGGGGGTGCGGCACGCGCTGATTGAGGACGAGCTCGATGCGGTTGTCAGTCACGTTGAGGATGTCCCGAAACACCGCGAGCGCCCGACGCGCATCGGTCATGGCGGCAATCTCAGGCGGGACCACGATGACCACGCACTCGGCGCGCTCGAGCACCGCGAGGGCCGCCTCCCCGAGCGAGGTGCCGAGGTCGACGAGGATCACCTTCTGCCAGCTGACGACGACATCGAGCACGCGTCCCGCGAGGTCGCCCGTCATGAGGTCGACCTCCTCCGGCCGCAGCGTGCCCGGCAGGACACCCATGCCAGAGCGATGGTTGACAGTGTTGCTGCGGATCACGCCTTCGAAGTCGCCAGGCGAAGATCTCGCCGCGCTGGCAATCGACCCGGTGGCGATCAGGTCCGCAAAAAGGGCGGCGTGCCCGAAGGGCGCAGACAGATCGATCAGCAGCACCTGGCGCTGGTACTTGCGCGCGATCGCCGCCGTGGTGTTGACGGCCAGGGTTGTAACGCCTGAACCTCCCTTGGCCGAGAAAAAGGCAACCACCGGAGCCGCGGTGCGGGATGAACGCTGGACCTCAACCGCGTCGACCGCCGAAAGCTCTTGCTCCCAGAGCCGGTCAAGCGCGACCGCCACACTTTCGGCGGCGCTGCCCAGGCCCTCGAGCAGACCGTCCCGGTCGAGGGTGAGAAGGACGGCGTCCGTAAGACCGTAGATGTTGGTCACGTACCGGTCCTTGGTCCGTGGAGCGGGCAGGATCACCATGTCGCCTGGTGCCGGCCGGCGAGACAGAAGGACCTTGCCGGCGCCGTCGGTGATCGATTCTTCAACCTGGCCGGAGGCGACGAACACCACCACGTCTCCGCCCTGGGCGTTAAGTCGCAGTGTGTCTCGCGCCGTCAGGTTGACCGCGCGCATGCGTCGTGCGACAGCCCGAAGCACGCCGTCCCCCAGCTCCGCGAATACCGGCGACATCTCGAGGATGCGGGCCCGTAACTGGAAGGCGGAAGGCGTTTGGTCGGCGGCGGGCCCGCTGCTAGCACCCACCTGGTTTGGCTTTTCCTCCTGGTCCCGTTGGCTTTCTTGAACCTCACGGGCGGTCAAAACGCCGATAATGTACCAACGTCCCCCCGGATCGACCGCTCTTCTCTGTATTAGCTTTGAACACGAGGCCCACTGCCGAAATCGATCTGCAGCGCCTGACCAAGCGGTCGGGGGCAACCTCCCGCGCCCCTCGCTCCCGCCTCGCCGCACGCCTTGAGCGTGTCCTTAACGCGGCACTGAACGCCGAACCTGGCGTCGTGCTTAACACGACGGCGGCGGAAATCCTGAACGAGCCTTACCAGGTCGGGGCGGTGGTCGCTGCCGCGCTGGACCGCGCAGGACCAGGCTTGACCGGCCACCGGCGGGTCACGGACGCGTTCCGCCGCGCCGGCGTCAGCGACGAGCTGGTCAACGCGCTGGTCAGCCCTGACCCTGTCACCAGGGCATCGGCGGCCCGCCTGTGCGGATCGCTGCGGCTCGGCGAGGCGGTCATCTGGATCGAAGACCTGCTCGAGGACAGCGACGCGAAGGTCCGCGATGCCGCCGTCCGCGCCCTCGCTGAGCTTGGCGGACGGCGCGCAATCGAGGCGCTGATGGGCTCGGTGAACCGGCTGGCGCTGCACCGATTGGCGATCTCGATCGCGCGGGGCGCGACTGACCTTGACATCGAAGCTCTGATGCGGCAGCCGGGGAGCGAGAAGGCGGCAACCGTCACGGTGCTCGCATGCGGGCTGAGGCGCGACGCCCTGCGCGTGGCTCCGCTCCTGGGCATCGCGCACGACAGGCGCTGGCCGGTCCAGGTTCGGATCGCGGCGTGCCGGTCGCTTGGAATGATCGGAGACGCAACCGCCGTCGGAGGGCTCGATGTACTGGCCGAAAAGGACCTGGACCCTGGCGTCAAAAAGGCCGCGGCCCAGGCGTGGCGGCGGCTTCAGGTGCCCAAGAGGCTCCGGCCCGCATGAAGTTGTCAGAGCGTTTCGACCGCCGGTATCAGCAGACTCCGGTCGCCATTCCGGCCGCTCCGCCGGCGAATGGAGGGGACGCCGGTATCACTGTCGCGCCCGTCGAGAGGCGAGTCGTGCCACGCGAGGGCGCAGCGCCCGCGGCGCCGCCGGCCACCGAACAACTTCGTAGCGCCGAGCAAACAGCGGTCCTGAGCCCGGCCCTCGCCGTTGCCAAGGGAGAGATTCACGCGCAGCTGCTCAGCCGGCACGCCGCGGCGATCGACATCAACAACCGGGCGGGCATCAGGCGCCTGCTCATGCAGCTGACCGAAGACCACTTCCGGTCCAAGCCTCCGGCGGCGCTGGTCACCGCGAACGACAAAGAGCGCCTGGTCGAGATCCTCTTCGATGAGGTCATCGGCCTGGGGCCACTGGAGACCTTGCTGAGAGACCCTGAGATCAGCGAGATCATGGTCAACCGGCCGGAGCAGATCTTCGTCGAGCGCAGCGGCAAGATCGAGCTCACGAGCCTGGCGTTTGAGGACGAAGACAGCCTCCGCCGCGTGATCGACCGCATCGTCTCGACCATTGGCCGGCGTGTCGACGAGTCGGAGCCGATGTGTGACGCGAGGCTCAAAGACGGATCGCGTGTGAATGTCGTCATCCCGCCGGTGGCGATCTATGGTCCCTGCCTCACGATTCGTAAATTCGGCCGCGAGGTGCTGACCCCGGAGCGCATTGTCACGAATGGCGGGGCGACCGAGGCGATCCTCGAGTACCTCGACGCCGCGGTAAAGACACGGCTCAACATCATCGTGTCGGGCGGCACAGGGTCAGGCAAGACCACGCTGCTCAACGTGCTCTCCGGATTCATCCCGCCTACCGAGCGCATCGTCACGTGCGAGGACGCAGCCGAGCTCCGGTTGCGCCAGGTCCACGTCATCAGCCTCGAGTCCAAGCCACAGAACGTGGAGGGCCGCGGAGCGATCTCCATCCGCGACCTGGTCCGTAACTCGCTGCGCATGCGACCCGACCGGATCATCGTCGGCGAATGTCGAGGACCCGAAGCGCTGGACATGCTTCAAGCGATGAACACCGGCCACGACGGTTCGATGAGCACGCTGCACGCGAATAATCCACGTGACGCCGTCAACCGTCTCGAGACGCTGGTGCTGCTCGCGGGCACCGAGCTTCCGTCGCGCGCCATCCGCAGCCAGATCACGTCCGCGGTCAACGTCATCGTGCAGACCGAGCGGCTGCGGGGAGGGTCACGGAAGGTGGTGAGCGTGGCCGAAGTGCTTGGCATGGTCGAAGGCGAGATCGCGCTGCAGGAGATCTTTGCCTTCCGCCAGGTGGGGGTGACGCCGGATGGCCGCGCCGTCGGCTTCCACACGGCGACAGGAATCAGGTCAGGCTTGCTGGCGCATTTCGTCTCCAACGGAGTTCAGCTTCCGGACTCGATGTTTGTGCCCACGGAGCAGCCTCCGGCTGACCGGCTGTACTGAGATGAGCGAGTTCGATAAAGAGACGAAGGCGATGGATGACGCTCCCGTGGGCAACGGGTCTCCCAAGCCAGGAATGCTGGACGCGGAGCTACTCGCCGATTTCGGACACCAGGTGCGCAACCAGCTGAACGCCGTGGTGGGCGCCGCGGGCCTGCTGTCGACGGGAGCCACGTCGAGCGAAGAGCGCGAGCTCGCGTCGATCGTTGAG
>Ga0209488_10002929_pt1 | contig 13843 bp, 14 predicted proteins | sample Rivendell_Oct201_8_FD_188349 | JGI IMG/M metagenome (GOLD analysis project Ga0209488, IMG submission 188349) | Vadose zone soil microbial communities from the Eel River Critical Zone Observatory, Northern California, USA -... | ecosystem: Environmental > Terrestrial > Soil > Vadose zone >...
CGCGGGGAGCTCACGTCGCTTCAGACGCTTGCGTTCGCCGGCGCAGTCGGCGGCACCGGGCTGTGGATGCTGTACGCCCTCGTCAATCCGCTCACCATGTGGCTCACCTTCGGCACGTTCATCGGCTACGCCGTGGTCTACACGGTCTTGCTCAAGCCGATGACGCCGCAGAACATCGTGATCGGCGGCGCCTCCGGGGCGATGCCGCCGGTGCTTGGCTGGGCTGCCGTCACCGGCGACCTCGCCCCCGAGGCGCTGCTTCTGTTCCTTATCATTTTCGCCTGGACTCCGCCGCATTTCTGGGCGCTCGCGCTCTATCGCACCGAGGATTTCGCCAAGGCCGGGCTTCCGATGCTGCCGGTGACGCACGGGCACCGCTTCACTCGGCTGTACGTGCTGCTCTACACGCTGATTCTGTTCGCGTCGGCCCTGCTCCCTTTCGCCTACGGGATGAGCGGCTGGATCTATCTCGGCGCCGCAGTCGTCTTGAACGGAATATTCCTGGGTTACGCATTGCGGCTTTACGTGAATTACAGCGACGCGCTCGCGCGGCGCACTTTCCGCTATTCGATCGCGTATCTCGCGGCGCTCTTCGCCGCGCTGCTCGTCGATCATCATTTTTTCGCGTGAGCGCCTACCTGCGGAATTGTGTCGGGCTCGTCCTCGCCGCATTCGCCCTTGCCGGCTGCGGCGGGTCGGGCCCCTCGTTCAAGAACACCGATGTCACGGGCGCCGATTACGGCAAGGATTTTTCGCTGACCGACCACACCGGCAAGGCTCGCACTCTCGCGGATTTCCGCGGCAAGGTGGTGGTGATGTTTTTCGGCTACATCCGTTGCCCCGACGTATGTCCGACGACGCTCGCCGAGCTCAAAGCGGTAAAGGATCAACTCGGCGAGGACGGGAAGCGGCTGCAGGTGCTCTTCGTCACGGTCGACCCGGAGCGCGACACGCAAAAGCTTCTCGCGAACTACGTACCGGCATTCGATCCCGGTTTTCTCGGTCTCTACGGCGATTCCGCTGCGACCGCCAGGGTCGCGAAAGACTTCAGGGTTTTCTATCAGAAGTCGCCGGGAAAGACCCCGGACGGCTACACCGTGGATCACACCGCGGGCAGCTACGTGTTCGATCCGCAGGGGCGGCTGCGCCTGTTCGTGCGCCACGGCAACGCAGCCAACCTCGCAGCCGATGTCCGCATCCTGTTGAACGCGTCCGGCTGAAAATCGCGCCGCAGGCCCCGTCCAGGCCGAATCGGGCGTGAGATAGTTGTATCCTTGAACACCCAACCGGAGTCCAGGTGCCCGGGCAGCGATGAAAATCCTCGTCGTCGACGATTCCCCCACGATCCGGGCCGCGCTCAAGGGCCTGCTCGAGCGCATGGGCCACACGGTGGTCGAGGCGAATGACGGCGAGCAGGCACTGCACTTGTACCGCCAGGACCGGCCAGGCCTCGTGCTCATCGACGTCGTGATGCCGATCATGGACGGATACGAATCCGCGCGGCACATGCGCGAGACCAAGGCCGACGAGTGGGTGCCGATCATTTTCCTGAGCTCGAAGGAAGCCGATCAGGACCTGGATCGCGCGATCGAGGCGGGCGGCGACGACTACCTCGTAAAGCCGGTGAGCTTCGTCGTGCTGAATGCGAAAATCCGGGCGTTGCAGCGACTGGAATCCATGCGCACCAAGCAGCTCGAGATGTCGCGCGACCTCGCCTCGGCCAACCGCGAGCTCGAAAAGCTGTCGCGGCAGGACGGGCTCACGGGGATCGCCAACCGGCGCTATTTCGACAGCTACCTGGTGACCGAAGTGCGGCGCGGCGCGCGCGATCAGCAGCCGCTTTCGCTGATTCTCTCCGACGTCGATCACTTCAAGGCCTTCAACGACTGCTACGGCCACCAAGCGGGCGACGACTGCCTGCGACGGGTGGCGGCGGCGCTCAGCTCAGCGGGCCGGCGTCCGGCGGACCTCGCGGCCCGCTACGGCGGCGAGGAGTTCGCAATAGTCCTGCCGGGGACGGCCCTGGACGGCGCCGTCGACGTGGCTCAGGCGGTGTCTCGCGTGATCGACGGCCTGGCAATCCCGCACGCGCGCTCGGGAGTCGACCAGAAAGTCACCCTCAGCCAGGGAATCGTCTCGCTCACCCCGGAAAAGGAAACCTCCTCCGAGGACTTGATCCAGCGCGCGGACCAGGCGCTTTATCTGGCGAAGCAGCAGGGCCGGAACCGCTACGTCGTATTCGGGGGAAAATAAAAAGCCGCGGCGCGCCGCGGCTTCGTAGGGACCGCCCGGCAGCGTACTTATGCCGGCGCGATCACGCCTTTCATTTTTGCAAGCGCCTTTGCTTCGATCTGGCGGATGCGCTCGGCAGAAACCTTGAACTCGGCGGCAAGTTCGTGCAAGGTTGCCGAGTCCTTTTCTCGCAACCAGCGCGCTTCGATGATGCGGCGGCTGCGCGCATCGAGACTCGCCAGCGCGGCCTCCAGACCGCGCGCCCGCAGAGTTTCATCCTGCTTCGCCTCGGCGATCTCCAAGGGTCCCGGCGAGCGGTCGGCCAGGTAGGCGATCGGCGCATACGACTCGTCCTCGTCGCTCGCCGGCTCCAGTGAGATTTCCTGGCCCGCGAGCCGCATCTCCATTTCGGCAACCTCTTCGGGCTTGACGCGAAGCTGCTTGGACATCGACCCGATCTCGGTTTGCGTCAACGGGGCGAGCGACGGCTTCATGCTGCGAAGGTTGAAAAAGAGCTTTCGCTGCGCCTTGGTGGTGGCGACCTTCACCAGGCGCCAGTTGCGCAGGACGAACTCGTGGATCTCGGCGCGGATCCAGTGGACCGCGAACGATACGAGCCGGACCCCGCGCTCGGGATCGAAGCGCTTGACGGCCTTCATCAGACCGATGTTGCCTTCCTGGATGAGGTCCCCCTGCGGCAGTCCATAACCCATGTAGCCGCGCGCGATGGCGACCACCAAGCGAAGGTGCGAAAGCACCAGCTGGCGCGCTGCTTCCACGTCATTTTCGGCCCTGAATTTGCGCGCGAGGTCGCGCTCTTCCTCGAGCGAAAGAATCGGGAAACGGTTCACCGCCTGGATGTAGCTTTCCAGGCTTCCTACGGGTACCGGCAGTGTCATCGTGCGAGTCATTTGTTATTTACTCCTGCGTTGTTGCCTTAGCGGCGATTTTAGCACTCTCGGTTTTAGAGTGCTAAAGGCAGGACCTGGTTCCCGGCAGGTAACCCTCTAAAGCCAGCCTAGTCTCGGTCTGTTTCGAGTAAGTGTCTGCTCACTGATAGATAGGCACCCATCCACCCCAGGGCGACGGCCGCAAGCAGGGCCGAGATCATTTCGTTTGAGGTCGGGAATCTCAGGCGGATGTTGGAGCCATACAAGTATGCGAGATCCGCCAGATCGCGATTCAGGACCGTGAGCCCGGAAAGCACGATCGCCAGGGCGGCGATCCCTCCGAACAGGCCCAGCAGCGACCCGAGATAGTAAAAGGGCCGGCGGATGTAGGCGTGCGTTGCGCCGATCAGACGGCACAGCTCGATCTCGTCGCGCTGAGTGAGGATCTGCAGGCGGATCGTGTTGAAGGTCACTGCGACAAGAGCGAGGCCGAGCAGCCCCGAGAGCAGGACCACCGCGGTCCGCCCCAGGCGCAACAAGGCATCGAGGCGTCTCACCCACGCCGAATCCGCCTGAACGTAGGCGACCTTCGGCAGCGACTTGAACTCGCGTTCCAGCCGGTCCGCGAGCGCGGGATCGCTTCCGGATAGCGTCACCACGAACGCATCCGGCAGCGGATTTTGCGGCAGGCTCGCGATCACCTCTTGCATTCCTGCGACGCGATTGAGCTCGACGAGCGCGGCGTCCCGGGACACGAAACGCACCGCGCTCACCCCCCCGGCGCCTTTCAGCCGTGCTTCGACAGCGGCGATTTCGGCCTTCGCAGCGTCCCTCGCGAGGAACACGGAGAGCTGGGGATCGACCGAGGCGTTGCGGGACAGGGACTCGAAATTGCCGAGCACGCAATAGACGCCGAACGGGAGCGCGAGCGCGATCCCGATCGCCAGCACGTTGAGCGTCGTGGCGAAGGGAGACCGAGCCAGGCGCGCAAGCGTCTGCGCGAGACTCAAGCCATGATGCTGCAGCCAGACCCTCATTGGAGCTTGCCGTGGTCGAGTGTCAAGACGCGTTTGCGGTACTTGCCGATCAATTGTTGATCGTGCGTGGCAACCAGCACGGTGACTCCGACCTGGTTGAAGGCGCTGAACATCTCCATGATTTCGTCCGCGTAGGCGGCGTCCAGACTGGCGGTGGGTTCATCGGCGAGGAGGATCGCCGGCCGGTTTACCACCGCGCGCGCGACGCACAGGCGCTGCTGCTCGCCGCCCGAGAGGGTGACGGGGTTGGCTTTTTCGCGCTGAAGCAAGCCGACCTTGTCGAGCGCGGCGCGCGCGCGCCGCGCCGCTTCGCGGTAGGGCTGCCCGGTCACGATCAGCGGCAGCATGACGTTGTCGAACACGCTCCTGTCGAAGAGCAGCTTCTGCCCCTGAAACACGAGGCCCAGATTGCGCCGCAGGTAAGGGATCGCCGCCGGGCGCAAGGCCGAGAGGTTCTGGCCGTTGACGAGCACCGCGCCGCCGTTGGCGCGCTCGATCGCTGCGATCAGCTTGAGAAGCGTCGTCTTGCCTGCGCCGGAGTGGCCGGTGAGGAACAGCATCTCCCCTGGCTCCACCGCGAAGCTGACCAGCCTGAGCGCCTCGAATCCCCCCGGATAGCGCTTGCTGACCTGGCGGAGCGAGATGATGGGCACGCCGCCGCTCAATCGAGAAGCGCCGAAACGAACTCGTCGGCGACGAAGGGGCGCAGATCGTCGATCCCTTCGCCGACGCCCACGAATCGGAGCGGCAGAGGGTGCTGCCGCGCGATGGCGCACACCACGCCGCCCTTGGCGGTGCCGTCGAGCTTGGTGAGAATCAGTCCGGTGAGGCCTAGGGCGTCGTCGAAAGCCTTGACCTGGGTGAGGGCGTTCTGGCCCGTGTTGGCGTCGAGCACGAGCCACACCTCGTGAGGCGCACCGGGTTCCGCCTTGGCGATGATGCGTTTGATCCTGCTGATCTCCTCCATGAGGTGCAGCTGCGTGGGGAGCCGCCCGGCCGTGTCGGCGATGACCACGTCGATTTCGCGCGAGCGCGCCGCGGCAATGGCATCGAACACGACCGCTCCCGGATCGCCACCCGATTGGGCGACGACCGCGACGGCATTTTTCTCGCCCCAGGCGGCGAGCTGTTCGCGCGCTGCGGCGCGAAAAGTGTCACCGGCGGCGAGCAGCACCGAGAGACCTCGATTCTGGAAATATCTCGCGAGCTTGCCGATCGAGGTGGTCTTACCCGAGCCGTTGACTCCTGCGAGCATGACGACGCACGGTTTCTTGCCTGATAAATCGAGCGGCTGCTCGAGCGGGCCGAGCGTCTCGACGAGCATCGCTCGCAGCTCGGCCTTCAGCTGCTCCGCGGTTTGCAGTCGACGGGCGCGCTCGCGCAAACCGGCGATCAGGAACCGGGTTGCTTCGACGCCAACGTCACTTGCCAGCAACGCGGCCTCGAGCGTCTCGAACAGCGCCGGATCGATCGCTTCTCCGCCGAAGAGCCCCGAGAGCCGCGAGCGCGTTTTCGTGAGCCCGTCCTTGAGGCGCGCTGCCCAGGAGCGCTGCCGGCGGACGTTCTCGGAGGAGAGTTCGAGCATAGGGGAGGAAGGGTCCGCAGGGAACCGCTATAGAATAGCGCTGGATTTTATCACTCGCCGCAATGGTTCCCGTACGCGCCGCCTTTCTTGCCCTCGCGCTCGTTTCGGGCGCGCAGGCGAACTCGCACGAGTTCACCCTGCCGAACGGCTTGCGCCTGATCGTAAAGGAAGACCACCGGGCGCCCACCGTCGTTCATCAGGTATGGTATCGAGCGGGCAGCATGGATGAGGGGCCCGGCACGACCGGCGTCGCGCACGTGCTCGAGCACATGATGTTCAAGGGGACCCGGCGCTTCGGTGTGGGCGAGTTCTCGCGGCTCGTCGCGGAGGCAGGCGGGCGCGAAAACGCTTTTACTTCCACGGATTTCACCGTCTATCACGAGCAAGTGCATCGCGACCGCCTGCCCCTGGCGATGCAGCTCGAGGCCGACCGCATGGCGAACCTCGTGATCCGCCCGGAGGAGTTCGCGCGCGAGATGAAGGTGGTGATGGAGGAGCGCCGGCGCAGCTACGAAGACCGCCCGCGATCGCTTCTGAGTGAAAATCTTCTCGCCACGGCTTTCGCCGCGCATCCCTACAAGTGGCCGACGATCGGGTGGATGCAGGACCTGGAGAACATGAGCTGGCGCGACGCCCGGGACTGGTACAAGCATTGGTACGCGCCGAACAACGCCATCGTCGTCGTGGTCGGCGACATCGAGCCGCACGAGGTGCTCGCGTGGGCGCGGCGTTATTACGGCGCGCTCGCGCCGAAAGCGATCCCGGCGCGCAAGGCGTTGGTCGAACCGGTCCAGCGGGGGCCGAAGCGCGTTACGGTGAAAGCGCCCGCGGAACTCCCCTACGTGCGCCTGGGATACAAGGCGCCGGTGCTGCGCGATATCGCGAAGGACTGGGAGCCGTTCGCGATTTCGCTTCTCGCAGAGGTGCTGGGCGGAAGCGACGCGGCGCGCCTTCACCAGGTTCTGGTGCGCGAGCGGCGCGTCGCCACGTCCGTCGGCGCGGACTACGAAATGGTGTCGCGCGGCCCCGGAATGGTGTTCGTGGAAGCGGCGGCCGCGCAAGGCCGCAGCGGTGCCGAGCTCGAGGCCGGTGTGCGCGAAGTCATCGCTGGCATCGCAGCGGCCGGCGTCACTGCCGAGGAGTTGAACCGGGCGAGAGTCCAGCTGCTCGCCCAGCTCGTCTACAAGCGCGACTCGTTTTTCGCGCAGGCGCTCGAGCTCGGAGAACTCGAATCGTGCGGCCTCTCCTACCGCGACGCCGATCGCTTCGCCGGGCGGCTCAACGCAATCACCGCGGAGCAGATCCGGGCCGCGGCGGCCCGCTACCTCGCCGACGACGGACTGACAGTGGCCGTGCTCGACCCGCAGCCCCTGAATCCGCCCCCGGCAAGCGCCGTCGTCCCGGAAGCGAACCACTGACCGTGCGCAGCCGGGCGCTCTGGATAGCGATCACTCTGGCCGTCGCAGCGACGGCCGAGGCGGGAGTGAAGATCGATCACTGGATCGCGGAATCGGGGGCGCAGGTCAACTTCGTCGAAAGCCACGCCCTGCCGATCGTCGATGTGGCGGTCGAGTTCGCGGCGGGCAGCGCCTACGATACGCGCGAGCAGGCGGGGCTCGCGCGGCTCACGCTCGCCATGCTCAAGGCGGGCTCGTCTCGTTACTCCGAGACCGAGGCAAGCCGCCGCATCGCCGACGCGGGCGCGCAGCTGCTGGAGAATTTCGACCTGGACCGCGCCGGCTTCGCGCTGAGGAGCCTTTCCTCCGAGGCCGAGCGCAAGGCGGCGACGCAGACTCTCGCCGACATGCTGCAATCGCCGCTGTTCCCGGCCGAAGCCTTCGAGCGCGAGAAAGCCCGCGCCATCGCGAACGCGCGCGAAGCCGAGACGCTGCCCGACCGGGTCGCGGAGCGGCGCCTGTATGCGCTCATGTATCCGGCGCATCCCTACGGCTTCAGCGAGACTGCTGACACGCTCGCCTCGATCAGACGCGAGGACGTCGACCGCCACTATCGCACCCGCTACGGCTCCGCCCGCGCGGTGGTCACCGTCGTCGGCGATCTGGACCGCGACGCAGCCAAGGCGCTCGCCGAGGAGCTGACCTCGCGTCTTTCGAAAGGGGCCGATTCCGCCCTGGCGCCGGTCGCGGAGCCGCCCGCGGGTGCGACGCTTCGCGTCGCGCACCCGTCGACTCAGAGCCACGTGCTGCTGGGCGTCGCGGCGCTCATCCGAGCCGACCCGGACTACTTTCCGCTCTTCGTCGGCAACTACTCTCTGGGAGGCGGCGGGTTCGTGTCGCGGCTCCTCAAGGAAATTCGCGAGAAGCGCGGCTACGCGTACAGCGCCTACAGTTATTTCCGTCCCTACGAACGCGAAGGGCCGTTTCTGGTGGGATTGGAGACGCGGCGCGACCAGGCGCGCGAGGCGCTCGAGCTGGCGCGCGCGGTCGTCGTCGAGTTCGTGAAGCACGGCCCCACCGAAGCGGAGCTCAAAGCGGCGAAAAAGAGCCTCGTCGGCGGGTTTCCCCTGCGCATCGATACCAACCGCAAGATCCTCGACCAGATCGCCATGATCGGTTTCTACAGGCTGCCCCTCGCCTGGCTCGACGAGTTCCCGGCGCGCGTTGAAGGGGTGACACTCGCGCAGGTCAAGAGCGCCTTTGCGAGGCGCATCGATCCCGAAAAGCTCTCGATCGTCGTCGTCGGTGCGCCGGACTAGACCCAATACGGTCCGCATCATCGGCGGCCTGTGGCGCAGCCGCATCATCGAATTCCCCGATGCGGAGGACCTGAGACCGACGCCGGACCGCGTCCGCGAGACGCTGTTCAACTGGCTCGGGCGGGACCTGACCGGCATGGCGTGCCTCGACCTTTTTGCAGGCAGCGGCGCCCTCGGCTTCGAGGCGCTTTCGCGCGGGGCGGCCGCGGTCGTCATGATCGAGAAGAACCCCGCGGCGCTGCGTGCGTTGCGCGACAATGCCCGGAAGCTCGACGCAACCGGCCTGACGGTCGTCCGCGGCGATGCGCTAGAATTCGTCCGCAGCGCGCGCTCCCGATTCGACGTCGTTTTCGTCGATCCGCCGTACCGTCTGGGCATGCAGGTCGCGGCGCTCGGTCTGTTGCGCGGGCTTCTCGCCGAAGGCGGGCGGGTGTACGTCGAAAGCGACGCCGTCTTCGAACCGCCCCGGGGTTGGGCTATTTTCAGGCGCTCGCGCGCGGGAAACGTGCATTTTCATCTTCTGGCTAGGGAGACCGATGATCAAGGCGGTGTATCCGGGAACTTTTGATCCGATCACGCGGGGCCACGAGGACCTGGTGCGGCGCGCCGCAGCGCTCGTCGGCGAAGTCGTGGTGGGCATCGCCGCCAGCCAGACGAAGCGTCCGTTTTTCACCCTGGAGGAACGCGTGCACCTCGCGCGCGAGGTTCTCAAGCCGTACCCCAACGTGAAGGTCGAGGGCTTCCGGGGACTGCTCATGGATTTCGTGCGCGGGCAGAAGGCGCAGGTGGTCGTGCGCGGCTTGAGGGCGGTGTCGGACTTCGAGTACGAATTCCAGATGGCTGGAATGAACCGCTATCTCTACCCGGACGTCGAAACGATATTCCTGACGCCGGAGGAGCAATACCAGTTCATCTCGGCGTCCATCGTGCGCGAGATCGCCGTTCTTGGCGGCGATGTGGGCAAGTTCGTGCAGCCGCGCGTGGCGCGCGCTCTCGCCGCGAAGGTCGGCAAGGGGCGGAAGTAGTCGCCGCCTCACTTCTTCTGGCAGGTCGCGCAGAAGAAGCTCGAGCGCTGCCCCGTCCGCGACACCCGGATCGCGGCCCCGCAAACCCGGCACGGAAGCGCGGCGCGGTCGTAGACGGTGTAGTGCTGCTGAAAATACCCCGAGGAACCGTCGGAGTGCACGAAGTCGCGCAGGCTCGATCCGCCGGCGGCTATCGCGGCGAGAAGAACCTCCCTCACGGCTGCGACCAGTCGCTCGCATCGCGCGCGGGAGAGGCGCCCTGAGCGCGCGCGCGGATGGATGCCCGCCCTGAACAGGCTCTCGTTCGCGTAAATGTTTCCGATCCCGACCACGATCTTGGCGTTCATCAGCAGCTGCTTGATGCCGACGTCGCGTCCGCGCGTGGCCCGATAGAGGAACTCGGGCGAGAAACGCTCGTCGAGCGGCTCGACGCCGAGCCGCGCGAGCAGGGGATGGCGGAGCGTGTCGCCGTCGTTCCACAGCACCACGCCGAAGCGGCGTGGATCGCGCAGACGCAGCGCGATACCGCCGAAAACCAGGTCCACATGATCGTGCTCGCGGGGAAGGGTCTGCGGTTCGGTCAGGCGCAGGCTCCCCGACATGCCCAAGTGCACGATGAGCGAGCCGGTGTCGCATTCGAACAGCAGGTATTTCCCACGCCGCACCAGGCGTTTCACCCGCTGGCCGACGAGAGTGCGGGCGAGTTTGCGGGGAACGCGTTGACGCAGATTGGGATTGCGCACGGCGACGCCCGTAATCGTCTTGCCGAGCACGAAAGGCTCGATGCCGCGGCGGGTGATCTCGACTTCGGGCAGCTCTGGCACTGGGGAACTCAATGTCCTTGTCGGGCCTCTGAAATATACCTAAACTAGCCTTTCAAGACAGCAAGTACCTCCATGCTTGGTCCACACAGCCAGTTGCCCATCCGCGCCGCCGCTTTGCGGCTGCTCGCCGCGGTGGCCTTCGTCGCGCTTGCCGGATGCGCCGCCACGCCGCCCCAGCCGTCCGCGGCCCCAGATGAAGCGCAGGACGAATCCGACGCGGACGCGCCCGCCGGCGAAGCGCAGGCGCCGGCACCCGAAACCGTAGACCGGTCGGCGCTTCCCAACCAGGAGCTGACCGAGAACCTGCTGTACGAGTTCCTGCTCGCCGAGATCGCGGGCCAGCGCGGCAACGCCTCGCTTTCCGCGCAGGCGTACGTCGATCTCGCGAAACGCACCCGCGATCCCCGGATCGCGCGGCGCGCAACCGAAGTCGCGTTGTACGCGCGCATGAACAGCGCCGCGATCGAATCCGCGACGGTCTGGCACGAGACCGAGCCCGGCGCGACGCGCCCGCTTCAGGCGCTCTCCGGATTGCTGGTCGCCGCGGGGCGCTACGACGAGGCGCTTCCCAATCTCAGGAAGCTGCTGGCAGGCTCCGCCAACGACCCCGCAAGCGGATTCACGCAGCTGACCCGCACGCTCGCCAATGCCCAGGACAAGCAGGCCGCTCTGAAGCTCGTGCGCAGTCTCGCCGCGGACTACCCCAAGCTCGCCGAGTCGCATCTTGCCGTCGCGCGTGCCGCAGTCACCGCGGGCGACGAACGCCTTGCGCTCGAGGAAGCCCGCAAGGCCGGGCAGCTGCGGCCGGAGTGGGACGCGCCCGTCCTGCTCGAAGCGCAACTGCTGCAGAAGGTCTCGGTGGATCAGGCCGCGACGCTGCTTGCCGCCCATCTGAAAAAATACCCTGCCGCGCGGGAAACGCGCCTCGCCTACGCGCGTCTCCTGGTGGCGCAAAAAAACTTTGTCGAGGCGCGCGCCGAGTTCCAGAAGCTCATGGCCGGCGCTCCCGAGAGCACCGAAATGGCGTTCGCCGTGGCGCTGCTTTCCCTGCAGCTCAAGGACTACGACGCCGCGGAGAAGTATCTCAGGAGCCTGATCGAGAGCCCCTACCGCGACAAGGACGGAGTCCGCTTGTATCTCGGTCAGGTCGCCGAAGAGCGCAAGAATCTTCCGGAGGCGCTACGCTGGTACGGCGAAGTGGGCGAGGGCGAGCAATACGTGCAGGCGCAGATCCGCTACGCGCAGGTGCTCGCGAGGCAGGGCAAGCTCGACGAGGCGCGCGGGCGGCTGCAGCAGGCGGCAGCGAAGAACGGCGACCAGCGGGTGCAGCTGATCCTCGCCGAAGCCCAGCTCCTGCGCGACGCCAACCAGCCGAAGACCGCGTTCGATCTGGTCGGGCAGGCGCTCGATCGGGTTCCGAACAATCCCGAGCTGCTCTACGACTACGCCATGCTCGCGGAGAAGATCGAGCGGGTGGATATTCTCGAGGCTTCCCTTCGCAAGCTGATCGAGATACGGCCCGAGCATGCGCACGCCTACAACGCGCTCGGCTATTCCCTCGCCGACCGCAATCAGCGCCTGCCCGAGGCGCGCGAGCTGATCGAAAAGGCGTTGCAGCTTGCCCCGGAAGATTCGTTCATCATCGACAGCATGGGATGGGTCCTGTACCGGATGGGCAAGCTGAAGGATTCGCTCGGCTACCTGCGCCGCGCGTTCGCCGGGCGGCCCGACCCGGAAATCGCCGCTCACCTCGGCGAAGTGCTCTGGGCGATGGGCGAGCGCGTCGAGGCGGAGCGCGTCTGGGGCGATGCCACCCGGGAAAGCCCGGACAACGAAACACTCGCCAATACCATCAAGCGCCTCAAGCGCTGATTTCCTGCGCTTTGCCCCCGCCTTTGCTCTAGCGGCATTGCTAGTCGCCTGCGCGTCCCTGCCCGACGCCGGGCGTCCTCTCCCCGGCGGCTTCGAGCTGTCCGGCCGCGTCGCGATCCGCTACGGAAAAGACGCCGCATCCGGCAAGATCTTCTGGCGTCATTCGGACGACTCCGACGAGCTGCTCATCACTTCGCCCATCGGCCAGGGAATCGCGCGAATCAGCCGCGAGCGCGATCGCTTCCGGCTGGTGACCGGCGACAACAAGGAATACCGCGCCGCCGACGCGGAAAGCCTGACCGAGCAGGCGCTCGGCTGGCGGCTTCCGCTCGACGGACTCTCGGACTGGGTACAGGCGCGGGCGAGCCCCGGCCGGCCGGCCGAGATTCGCGGCGAGCAGGACAACGGCCTCGAAATCCGGCAGGACGGCTGGCAGGTCGCTTACGAGGAGTTCCGGGGAGGAAAACCTTTCCGGATGCGCTTGAAGCGCGAAGATATCGAAATTGTCCTCGTCGTGGATCAATGGACAAATTGAATCCGTGGGAGCGCCGCTATCCGGCCCCGGCCAAGCTCAATCTCTTCCTGCACGTCGTCGGGCGGCGCCCCGACGGCTATCACCTGCTGCAGACCGCGTTCCGCCTGATCGAATGCTGCGACTGGCTGCGCTTCTCGCCGCGCAGCGACACGAGGGTGAGGCGCACGCGGGCTCTGCCCGGCATCGCCGAAGATGAAGACCTCGCCGTGCGCGCCGCACGGCTGCTGCAAGCCGAGGGCCGCTCGAACCGGGGTGTCGACCTCGACATCGAAAAGAACATACCGATCGGCGGAGGACTGGGCGGCGGCAGCTCCGATTGCGCAACCACGCTCGCGGTCCTGAACCGGCTGTGGGGGCTCGCTCTGCCGAAGGAGAGGCTCGCGGCGATGGCGCTTACGCTCGGGGCGGACGTTCCGTTCTTTCTTTTCGGCGGGAACGCCTTCGCCGAGGGCATCGGCGAGCGGCTCGCGCCGCTCGCATTGCCGCCGGCGTGGTACGTCGTGCTCGTTCCACCGGTTTCAGTGGCTACGCGCGCGATTTTCACCGCGCCTGAATTGACACGAAATTCAAAAACCATCAAAATGTCAGGCTTTTCAGCCGGTTTCGGAAGGAACGACCTGGAATCGGTCGTGTGCCGGCGCCACGCGGAGGTGGCGGCGCATCTCGAATGGCTCAGGCAATTCGGCGATGCGCGCTTGAGCGGCTCAGGCGCTTGCGTATTCGTCGAATTCGCGACCGAGCGCGAAGCGCGCGCTGTCCTGTCCAGGATGCCCGCGGAGATGCGCGGCTTCGCCGTGCGCGGGCTGGATAGTCATCCGCTTGCGGCGTTGTTGGAGCAGGTTTAGCGCTTGGGGAGTCGCCAAGCTGGTTAAGGCAGCGGATTTTGATTCCGCCATGCGAGGGTTCGAATCCTTCCTCCCCAGCCATCAGATTTTCGAGACGAGGGCCCAGGGATTAGGGACTGGTGAAACAGCAGGCCGCCGATGCGGCTGATTTTTTGTGAGCAAGGCTCGGGCCGAGTCCCCAGCCCCTAGCCCCTGGACTAAAGCGCATGGCCTACGAAAGCCTGATGGTTTTCACCGGGAACGCCAACCCGCTGCTCGCGCACGCGGTGGTGCGAAGGTTGA
>Ga0209488_10002930_pt1 | contig 13841 bp, 12 predicted proteins | sample Rivendell_Oct201_8_FD_188349 | JGI IMG/M metagenome (GOLD analysis project Ga0209488, IMG submission 188349) | Vadose zone soil microbial communities from the Eel River Critical Zone Observatory, Northern California, USA -... | ecosystem: Environmental > Terrestrial > Soil > Vadose zone >...
ACAGCCAGAAGGGCGACGTCGCCGGCTCCGACTACCTGTTGACCGGCGTGATCCAGGACCGCGTCCAGCAGTCCGGCAGACTGAAGTCCGCGTACTACGTGGTCACCTTCCGGCTCACCAACCTCGAGACCAGCGAGATCGCCTGGACCGGCGACTACGAGACCAAGTTCGAGTCGGAGAAGTCGGTCATCTCCCGCTGATCACCGTGTCGGCCTACGATGCGCACCGTTGTCGCCGTGTCTTGCGCCGCGCTGCTCGCCGGCTGCGCGATCGATCAGCCCGACGTGCCGATGCGCGACTTCCGCGCCGGCAATGTCGAAGCCGTGCGCGCGTTCGTGCGCCACGAGGTCGACTCCGGGCCGGCGGAGAACCAGGCGCTGGTGCTCGACGTGCTGGCGCAATGTGAGCTGCTGCTCGGCCAGCAGCGGGACGCGCTGCAGCACTTCGGCGCTGCCGGCAGCATCATGGGCAACTGGCAGACCGCCGGCAGCGAGACCTTCAACGCGGTGGTCGGCAGCGAGAGCAGCAAGAACTGGCGGGGCGACCCGTACGAGAAGGCGATGAACGCCTTCTACCTCGGGCTCTGCTACCTGTGGCACGGCGAGCCGGACAACGCCCGCGCCGCGTTCAAGAAGGGCATCCTCGCCGACGGCGAATCCGGCGACGAGAAGTACCAGGCCGACTTCACGCTGTTGTTCTGGCTCGCCGGCCGGATGAGCGCGCTGATGGGTGCGCCGGGCGAAGCCGCCGATTTCTACCGCGAGGCCAACAAGGCCAACGACTTCATGATCGCGCACGGTTCGCGCGGCCAGCAGCCCAATCCGCTGCTGCAGGCGCCGGACCACGGCAACCTGGTGATCCTCGCCGAGTGCGGACTCGGGCCGGAGAAGTACGCCGGCGGCGGGCAGGAACAGCTGGCACGGTTCCGGCCGCGGTGGCATCCGGCGCAGCGCGCACAGGTGAGTATCGACGGCCGCATGCTCGGCAGCACCAGCGTGCTGGTCGACGTCGACTATCAGGCGCGCACGCGCGGCGGCACCGAGATGGAAGGCATCCACGAGGGCAAGGCGGTGTTCAAGACCGTCGCCGGCGTCTCCGGCGCCGTACTGCTGTGGAGCGCAGCCCACGACCGCGGCAGGGGCGCGCGCGACAAGGCGCTGGCCGGCGGCGGGCTGCTGCTGCTGTCGCTGTTCACCTCGACGGCGGCGGACGTCCGCCATTGGCCGACGCTGCCGTCGACCGTGCAAGGCCTCTGCGCCCAGGTCGCGCCCGGCGACCACGCGCTGACGATCGAATTCCTGGACGGCCAGGGCCGCGTGCTGCCCGACCTCACCCAGCATTGGTCGGTGACCGTGCCCGTCACCGGCGAGAGCTACTACCTGTTCCGGTCCCTGCCGGGGCTGGATCGCATCGGCAAACCGAGAGGTTGAACCCATGAACATGCACCGTTCCGTGCTCGCCGCCATCCTGGCGAGCGCTGCTTTCTCCGCCTGCCGTTCGTCGCCGCCGCTCGCTGCCTACGGCATCGAGGACGACGCCGAGCAGTTGAGTGCCGTGGTCGTCGAGGACAGCTCGCTACGCGATGCGATCCGCGCCGGTCGTCCGCAGGTCAGCCGCCTGAACCACAACAACTGCCTGCGCGTGGTGGTGCCGATCCGCAACATCGACGACCGGCAGATCCAGGTGCTGGCGAAGGTCTCGTTCCGCGACCGACAGCAGCAGCCGCTCGGCGACGACACCAACAGCCAGCAGGTCACGATCCGTCCCGGTGATACGATCAATATCGAGACGACATCGCGGAGCGATGCAGCACAGGATTTCGTGGTGCGCTTGTTCTGGAACAAGTGACCCGCGGCTCGCACGAGAGCTGCCATTGGAGCAACTGACATGCGCATACCGGTGACCATCTGCGTACTCGCTCTCGCGTCCTGCAGCGCGCCAGCCCACGTCGCCCGTCCAGAAATCCCGCCGCCGGTGGTTCTGAGCAGTGGGGTTCCGAGCAGTGGTGCCTACGCCGCACCGGCGCGCACCAATGCCACCGACGAGGCGGCGACGCAGCGTTGGCTCGAGCAGCAGGCCGTGCACCCGGCCAACCTGCCGTCCGCCACCCGCACCAACCCGACCGATGAGGCGGCGACGCAGCAATGGCTGCAACAGCAGGCAGCGCCGGCGCCGCCGGCTGCCGCGCCCGCCGCGCCGCGCACCAACGCCACCGACGAAGCCGCGACCCAGCGCTGGCTGCAGCAGCAGATCGAGGACCGCAACGCGGTCAATCCGGAGCGGGCACCGGAACCCATCTACCAGGAAGTCGAGCGGACGGTGTACGTCGATCGGCCGGTCTACTACCGCGGCTGCGACCCGTACGGTTACGGCTACAGCTACGACTACGACTCCTGCGGTCGCCCGGTGTACGAGCCGCGCTACTACGGCTACCGCCGCGGGACGGACTTCCCGATCAACACCGCGCTCGGCGCCGGCCTCGGCGCGATCATCGGCAACCAATCACACCGCAGCGGCCGCGGCGCCGCCATCGGTGCCGGCATCGGCCTGTTGTTCGATCTCGGCCGCTGGGTCCACTGAACGGTCGAGCCGCGGCTTGCTCCGGCGGACCGGCAGTGGCTAAGTTCGCTCGCGTGAGCAGCGCCATCGTCGCGGTCTTCCTCGCCAAGGGGCACCTGATCGACTCGGGGCTGATGTCCGACGCCCTCGAGGCGGTGCAGGCCGCGGGCGCCACCTACCGCGTGCAGCGCCTCGACATCGGCACGCACCGCACCGACGAGAGCTATCTCGAACTCGAGGTCACGTCGCCGTCGGCGAGGGTCTACGAGCGGGTGCGCGCCGACCTGATGTCGCTCGGCCTCAGCGAGGAGCAGGCGCAGGATGCGGTGCTGGCGGCCGTGGAGCAGTCGGGTGTGGCACCCGAGGGTTTCTACTCCAGCACCAATCTGGCCACCGAAGTGCGCGTGCACGGCAAGTGGATCCCGGTCGAGGACCAGCGCATGGACGCGACCGTGGTGGTCGACGGCGAACGCGCGCGCTGCGTCAAGCTGCGCGATCTGCACACCATGCACCAGGTGGTCATGGGCCACTCGGGCATCCGCGTCACGCCGTTCACCTCGCGCAAACTGCAGGAAGGCAAGTTCGGTTTCATGCAGAGCGGGGTCAGCTCGGAACGCCGGCTGGCAGCGCAGGTGGACGAGGTGGTGCGCCTGTGGCGCAGCGTCCGCACCGAGGGCAAGAAGGTGATCCTGGTCGCGGGTCCGGTGGTGGTGCACGTAGGTGCCGCACCAGTGCTGGCGGGACTGTTGCGCGCCGGACTGATCGACGGCCTGCTGAGCGGCAACGCCCTGGCGGTGCACGACTGCGAGGCGGCGATGTTCGGCACCAGCCTGGGCGTCGACCTGCGCTCGGGCGGTGGCGCCGTCTACGGCCACATGCACCACATGCGGGCGATCAACCGGGTCCGCCGCGCCGGCAGCCTGGCCAAGGCCGTGGCGCAGGGGCTGCTGCCGACCGGGGTCATGCACGCCTGCGTCACCGCCAAGGTGCCGTTCTGCCTCGCCGGGTCGATCCGCGACGACGGTCCGCTGCCGGACACCGAGATGGACCTGATCAAGGCCCAGGAGCAGTACGCGAGGATCTTGAAGGGCGCGGGCCTGGTCGTGATCCTCGGTTCGATGCTGCACGGCATCGGCACCGGCAACATGATCCCGGCCGAAGTGATGACCGTGTGCGTCGACATCCATCCGGCCGTGGTGCAGAAACTCAGCGACCGCGGTTCGGCGCAGAGCCAGGGGATCGTCACCGACGTCGGCGCCTTCCTGCAGACGCTGGCGGAGAAGCTCGGCGTGCCGATCCCCAGCAGCTGAGCCCCAGGGCGCACGGCCGGATCGCGATCGGCATCAGTAGCTGGCGCGGTGCGGCCGATAGCAACGGCCGATGAGCCTCGTGCCGCTGTTGTTGTGCGGGTGTCTGTCACTCCAGGGTCCACCGCAGGCAGCCATCGATCCGCCGGCGGAGTTCGTGCTCGCGGCGACGACCGAACTCCGGGTCGAGGCCTTGCTGTTGGGCGACGGCGGACTCGCGGGCGCAACACCGGCGGTGCTGCAGTGCGCCGCGGGCAGCTGCAGGACCCCGGGCGGCATCGTCGTCGAAGTGAAAACTGCCGGCGTCAAGCTGACGTTCCCATCCGGGCGCGAGCTGTTGTACACGCCGAGCGGTTGGCTGCACCTGCGCGGCGGCGAGGCAGCCGGGCCGTACCTCGCCGGCCTGGAACTGCTGCTCGCCGACGGCGCGCGCCTTCGCATCGACCGGACCGGCTCGCGACGCGAACCGCTGCAGGAAGTGTTGGTGACCGCCGACGGCCGCAGCGATCGTCTGTGGCTGCAGAACCGGCCGGTGCTGGAGACCGCACGGCCACGATCGTGGTCGGGCCAGCGCCTGTTGTGCTGCGGCCACGGTGACGCGGTCTACCACGGCATCGCCCTCGGGCCGCTGCTCGTCTTCGAACGCGTGCTGGTCGCTGCGGCCGACGCGGCGGTGTTGCCGGCTGCGCGCATGGCCCTGCTGGTGCCACCGATCGTGCAGTCGCTGCAGGCGATGCCAGTGCACCTGCGCGGCACGGGTGCCGCCGACGTCCGTGCCGGCCTGGTCGGCCTGGCGGAGGCCAGTGCCGGCATCTTCGCCGCCAACATGCCGGCGCCGACGCGCGTCGAGCAGGCGCGGCCGCGGTTCCGCCTGCAGGGTGGTTTCGAGCTGTCGGTCGACATCGACGATTCCGGGCCGGTGCGGCTCGGCCTGCATACTGGCGAGGCCAGGGAGCCGCTGCTCGAATGGACGCTGGGCTACTTCGGCGAACTGCACCTGATGAACCAGCACGCCGATGGCCAGGCGGAGACGCCGCGCTACTTCCGCTCGGCGCTGCGGTTGCCGGACGTGGCCAGCGAGCTGCTGCCGCGCGCCGAGCTGCGCGAACTCGAGCAGGCGCGGGCCATGCTGCAGCGGTTGCTCGGCAAGCGGCGCTGAAACCGGCGCCGCGCCGGGAGCCGGGTCACTTGCCGTCGAGCACGGCGGGCTTGGCCTTGACGGTCCGGTGTTCGCGCAGCGCCGCTTCGATGGCGGCATCCTTGCCGACCGTGGCGCGCAGCTGCAGCAGCGCCTGCAGGGCACTGTCGGTGTTGGTGGCGCCCATGGCCAGCAGCAGGGCGGCGCGCTCGTCTTTGTCCTTGACCATCTGCAGCCGGTCACGCAGGGACGCGGTCGCCGCTTCGCCGCGCAGCCGGTGGGCGATGCGGCCGACGCAGCGGGCGTACTCGGCGTCCTTGACCTGACCGAGCGCCAGGATCAAGCCGTCGAGCAGCCCGTCGACCCGCTGCTCGGCACACAGCTCGGCCAGCGCGATCTTGTAGTCGACGTCCTCGCCTTCGCCGCTGGCCCTGGCGACCAGTTGGCTCCATTGCACGACCGACAGCTGCGACCGCAGGTCCGGGCGCTCGACCAGCAGCTGCGCTGCTTCGGTGCGGACGGTCCGGTCGCCCTGCCGCGCCAGATCGCACAGGTCGGCAGCGGTGGCGGCCGGCTTGGCGCCGGCTTCGGCGCCGGCGAGGATCCTGGCGAAGCCGACCACCGGGTCGGCGTCGATTTCCTGACCGACCAGCGGGTTGCTGCCGGGGTGGCCGACCATGCGGAAGTACGGACCTGCCGCCGCCGGCAGGCCGAGGCGCTGCGCCGTGACGCTGGCGTCCTTGAGGCAATAGAGCCGCTGCTGCCGCGGCACCGGCCGCTGGTGCAGCGACAGGTTGGGCCAGTCGAGCACGATCACCGCGGTGTTCGCGTCGCCGCGGATGGTGCGCACGACCTGCAGGCGGTGCAGCACCACTTCGGCATCATGCGCCTGCTTGCCGACCTGACGGCCGACGACCACCAGGTCGGCGGCGAGCAGACCCTGGCGCAGGCTCTGCGCCGAGCCCGGGACGGCAGCGGCTGCCAGGAACAGCACGGTGGCGATTGCGTGGCGGATGTTCATTTCAGTTGCCATAGAGCACCTGCTCGCGCAGGTAGGCGATGTTGAGGGTGTTGAATGCCGTGGCGGCATTGATGGCCACCGAGTAGCTGAGCGACGGACTCATGACGTTGATCGAACCGGGCGGGAACAGCGAGGCGTTGCGGATGTGGCCGCTGGTCGAGCCGGGGAAGTTGACGGCATCACCGCCGTACAGACCGACCGGCATGGCACCGTCCTGCACCAGCCCCATCGAATGGCCGCATTCGTGCGCCAGCACCACCGCGGTGAAACGACCGATGCCGGCGATCGCCGCGTCGATCGCGCTGGCGCGCGCATCGGTCAGCGTGCCGAGCAGGCGCTGGCCGTCACTCGCGTCGTTGCCGATCGGCGTGCCGCTGCGCGCTGGCGTGAAGGCGTCGAACGTCTGGCGGAAGTCGCTGCTCGACGACTGCAGGAAGCCGGCGTTGATCACCGTGTGCAGGAAGATGCCGAGGCGCCCCTGGCCGTTGAAGTCGAGCAGCGTGTCGTCGTTCTGCGTGGCGTTGTTCGGGTCGAAGATGGCGATGCCGAGGATGCCACTGGTACCGCTCGCATCGGCGGAGCCGGCGACGCAGATCTGCGAGTAGCCGAGCGCGTTGTAGGCGACGCTGCTGTTGGTGCCGAAGCTGCCGGCCGGCCGGGTGAAGGTGAAGGTGATGTTGGCGCCGGAGTACAGCGCGGCGAGGTTGGCGAGCAACGTGGTCTTGAAGCGGTCGAGCAGCACGTCGTTGCTGTTCTCGCTGCCCTGCACGTTGGCGATCGGGGTGGCCGACATCTGGCCGAGCACCAGCAGCAGCTCGTCGAGGTCGGCGGTGCCGCTGGCGCCGGCGGTGACCACCACCGGCGTGTTGACGTTGCCGAGATTCACGCTGTAGGACTCGACGTCGCGCGACAGGTCGAGGAACCACACCTGCGAGCTGTTGACCGCGGTCTCGAACGGCCGCAGCGCATCGGTGATCGGCTTGACCGTGCACACGAACGTGTGCGCCGCGGAAGGCAGGCCGGTGATGTCGACGACGTAGGCGGTCAGCGTGGTGATGCCCGGTGCCAACGACACCGCTGCCGGAACGGTGAACCTGGACGCGGCGGCAGTCAGCGACGTGGCGGTCAGGAACGGCACCAGGTTGGTGCCGGGCGGCTGGGTGCCGGCCGCGGTGCCCACGGCCAGGCTGGAGACGATCTGCGTGCGGCTGGTGTCGACCGAGGAGTTGTCGCTGTAGGCGAGATCGATGGTGAAACCGTTGGCCGGCACCTGCAGCGTGCCGCCGGCCGGACCGGTGCCATTGAGCTCGCTGTTGATGCCGTTCAACGTCAGGTTCGACAGCAAAGGCGCCGTGCCGTCGCCCTTGGTGATGACCACCGCGGTGCCGCCGGTACCGAGCATGCCAGTGGTGCTGACCACCACGTCGTTGCCCGCGGCCAGCGCGATCGCCGTGGTACCCGGTACGAAACTGACGCCGCTGCCGAGCGTGATCTGGACCGAACGGCTGTTCACCAACGTCGGCGCGGCAGTGACGGTGCCGAGCGAAGCGCCGGTCGTCAGCGACACGTCGCTGTTGGTCAGCAGCTTGCCGGTCACCAGCGTCACGTCCGCGGAGAAGAACAGCAGCAGCGTGTCGCCCGCGGCCGGGGTGGTCGTGGCGCCGGAGAAAGCGGCCGAGACGATCGTCGGCGCAGCGGCGGCGCTGCCGCCACCGCCGTGGTGGCAGCCGCCGAGGGCAGCGGCCGCCAGCAGCAACGTCGAGAACGGCAAAGATCGGGTCGTCGTCATGCCGATGGTTCCGTCATGTCGGGGTTGGAAGGACGCGGCAGCGGACCTTGGCGGCAACGGCGTCCAGGAGTCGTGGCGCGAGCACGCAACGTGCGCGAGCAACGCCGGCAGGGCCGCTGGTCGCGCCCGTTCGGGTTGCTGTTGATCGGCAGCGCGATCGTTCTCGCATTGGACCCTGATTATCCCTTGCCACGGCAGTTTGGCTCCGCTTCTTCGACCAAACCTGGTGCCCAGCTTGTGCCGCGTGCGCTGCAGCCGGTCGGCGACTGCACGGGGCGCGCACCGCGGTTCTGCTGGGATTGGCAGGGGCCGCCGCTGGTCTGGGAATTCGTCCTGTGCGATGCGGAGATGCAGGAGGTCCTGCGGGTCGGCTGTGTGCACGCGTGCGAGTTGCGCCCGACCCCGGAGCTGGCGACCGCGCTGCAGCGTGGCGACTACTTCCATTGGTTCGTCGAAGCCCGCACCGCGGACCGCAGCGTGCGCTCGGCGCCGGTGGCGCTGGCGCTGCCGCACCGCTGAACATCGGGCTGCCCGGAGCTGCCGTTCCGCGCCCGTTCCGGACCACCGGCAGCAGCCGGTTTTGCCGCCAGAAAACTCCGGCGGAGCCGCCCATGGCACCGTCGGCTGCGCCAAGGCGGTTGGCGTATCTCAACTTGCCACAGGGAGATACCGAAGAACTTCGCGCTGGAATCGAAGGCGGTTCCTGCCGCAACCGGGACGGACACCAGATGATGAAGATTGCTGTCGGGGAGATCGTGCAGGGTTACCGGATCACCCGATTCCTCGGTCGCGGAGGGTTTGCCTCCGTCTATCTGGCGCAGCACGAAGAGTCGGGCAACAAGGTGGCGCTCAAGGTCGGCGCCTCGGCTGGTGGCGGTCGCCAGGTGACGCGGTTGCTCGAGGTCACCTCGCGCCGCACGCAGGAAGGCATCAGCCCCGACGAACTGCCGGCCGAGGCAGTGTTCTTCGAGCCGGTCGGCGTGCGCATCGACCTGTTCGACGAGGCGGAGGTGCATGGCATGCTGCGCGCCGAAGGCGATCTGCTGGCCGCCTGCCACCACGAGAACATGGTCAACCTGTTCGATCGGTTGGTGATCGACGGCCACCCGGTGCTGGTGCTCGAGTTCGTGCGGGGCAAGACGCTGCGCGAGAAGATCCGCGGCCTCGAAGGCATCCACCTCAACTGGTTCCTGGCGATCGTCCGCGCGCTGGTCGCCCTGAAGGACAGCAACGCGCTGTCGTACCACGGCGACCTGAAGCCGGAGAACATCCTGGTCAAGCCGAGCGGCAAGGTGGTGATGGTCGATCCCGGCATGCGCCTGGTCGAACGACGCGTGGTCACCACGACGCCGCACTACAACCCGCTGCTGCTCTGCGACAGCAAGGCCGACGTGATGGCGATCGGCATCATGATCTACGAGATCCTGACCGGCACGCTGCCGTTCGACGAGGTGCCGTGGGAGTTCGCCGGCCAGCAGACCGGCGGCGAGACGATGCGCTTGTCGCTGAGCTACTTCTTCAGCTACTGCCCCCCGCACGTGCTCAACCCGAAGACCCCCGAAGACCTCGAACGGATCATCTACCGCTGCATCACCGTGCCCAACTACGGCCTCGGCGAGCTGCGCAAGGACCTCGAGGAATTCATCGGCAAGGCCTAGCCGCGCGGCTGCCGGTCAGATGATGAACGGCGCGCCGCTGCATTCGGGCGAGTAGTACTTGATCCGCATCGGGCTGACCTTGCCGGTCTGCGGGTCGAACACGTTGACTTCGTCGAGGTCGCGGCCGTAGATGTGCACCGAGATCGTCGGCTTGTCGCTGGCGTTGCCGATGCGGTGGATCTCCTCGTACGGCGGCAGCAGGTAGGCGACCGAGCCGGTGCCGACATCGGCGCCGCGAGACTGCTGCAGTTCGGCGAAGTCGGGCCGCGAACCGTCGTCGAGCCGGTCGTAGCAGACCTCCTCGAGCGAGTTCTGCAGCAGCCCCATCACGCCCCAACACGAATGATCGTGGATCGGCGTCGTCTGGCCCGGCATCCACACCAGGGACAGCACGATGAAGCGGTTCTGCGGGTCGTGGTGCAGCAGGTGCCGCGCGTAGCGATCGGTCTGGGCGATGCGAAAGCGTTCTTCGAGCCAGCGGTCGCTGGCCACCAGGCGCTTGGTCAGCGCCGACACTTCGCGCACGACGATCGGTTGTGCCGGTCGCCGGGTCAGCACCTGCTCGACCTCGCGCACGTAGTCCGGCAAACCGTAGAGCGCACCAGAACTGGTCGTGGCTGTGGACATCGCAGTCAAGGCCGGGAAGATTCCGCCATGGATCCGGTCGAAGCGGCCCGCATTCTGGCCGCTGCAGTCCGGATGCACCACTGCACCTGCACGACATGAGCAAGATCCTCGCTTTGCTGGCCTGGTCTCCCGCCTGGTGTCTGCTGTGGCTCGCCGGCTGCGCCACCGACAGCAAGGCGATCGACCGCAGCCACGGCTACGCCAGCGAAGGCAATTACTACCTGGCGTACAAATCGCTCGAAGAAGTGCGCGACCCGGACCATCCCGACCAGGAATTGGAGAAAGCCTACTGGCGCGCGCGCCTCGACTACCTGATCGACGAGGCGCGGCGGTTGATCTTCAACAACCGGGAACTGAACGCCCTCGACAACCTGAGCCAGGCGCAGGCACTCGCGCCCGAGAACGTGGTGGTGAAGGCCTTGGTCCAGCGCGCGGAGGAGAAGCTGGCATCGCGCGCCACCGACCGCGGCAACATCTTTCTGGCCGAAGGCAACCTCGAGCAGGCGCTGCTGGCGTTCACCGACGCGCAGGCCCACGTGCCCGGCTACCAGCGGGCGATCGAGAGCACGCAGTCGGTGCGCGCGGCCTTCGACAAGCTGCAGCAGAAGGCCCAGGAGCACTTCCTCGAGGCGGTGCGGCGGTTCCCGGAGCTGCGCTGGGTCGAAGTCGACTGGCACGCCGAGATCGCGATCGAGAACGACCCCAGCCGCGACGACGCCCGCGACCTGCAGCTGCGGTCCAAGCGCAAGATAGCGGAGCGCGCGTTCCAGCGCGCCGGCCTGGCCGAGCGCACCGGCCACTACGGTGCCGCCCTGATGGAGTACCGCAGCGTGCGCGATCGACAACCCGAGTACCCGGGGATCGGCGACTACATCACCAGCATGCAGCACGAGGTCGAGGCCCAGAGCATGATCGAGAAGGCGCTGGCGATGATGGTCAACAAGCGGTTCGTCGACGCGCGCGAGGTGCTGGGCAAGGCGTTCCAGCTGACGGTGCTGGAGAAGGCGTCGATCAGCGAGCTGTTGCTGCAGACGCGCCGGCGCGAGGGTCTGGCGCAGCTGCAGAGCGCCAAGGATCTCGACCTGCTGGGCAAGAAGTCGGAGGCGCTGCTGGCGATGCAGCAGGTGGCCGCCGCCTGGCCCGACGGGCTCGCCGACGAGAAGGTCCGTATCGACAACCTGCAACACGACATCGACGGTGCCGTGCAGGCGTTTGCCGCCGGCGAGGCGGCGGAGCAGCAGGGCGACCCGAAGACCGCGTTGCAGCGCTACCAGGAGGTCGAAACCTTCTACCCGGGGTACAAGGACGCCCGGCAGCGGCTCGAGCGACTGCGCGCCCAGCTGCAGCAGCCGAAGGCCACCGAGTCGTCGAACGGCGGCTGACGCGCGCCGGCCGATCGCGATCGCCCGCGGATCGCCCGCCGGTCGCCCGGCAATCGCCGACAGCCGCGCCCGAGCAGCAGGTTGCGCGCAATAATGCGCCCGTGCCTGGGCTGTCGCTCGCGAGCCGGTTCCTGATCACGCTGCTGGTCACGACCGTGCTGCCGTTCCTGGTGTTCGGCTATGCCGCGTTGCACGGCATGCGCGCCCTGGTCGAACAGCAGGTGGTCGACGTGTTCATGCGGCAGCTGGCCGCGGAAACGGCGCAGCGGCTCGACGCGCGTCTCGACCAGATCGAGCAGGCCTGCAGTGTGGTACGCGAGATCGCGCGCACCGACCTGCCGCGGGATCCGCAGGCCGCGGCCTTCGCCGAGCAGGTCGAACTGGTGCCGGACCTGCTCGACAACTACCTCGATCTGCTGCTGCTGGCCAACGCCGAGGGCGAGGTGCTCGCCGGCCGCTTCGGCCAGCTGCTCGACTGGACCACCGAGGGTTCCCGCCGCCAGCTGCTGCCGCAGCGCGTCGGCGACACCGACTGGTTCCGGCGCGCGCAGAAGGAGGGGGCGTTCTGGCTGCCGTGGGGGCGCTCGACGTTCATGCACCGCGGCCTGCAGTACCGGTCGCTGGATCCGGCCGGCTATCACCTCGGCCGCGTCATCGACGTGCCGCGGAAGGACGGTCCGGCCGCCGTGCTGCTGGCGTTGATCCGCTGGCCGGAAATGCAGCAGATCCTCGATGGGGCGCGGCGCGTGTTGCAGCAGGACGCCGGGCTGCCGTCGGCCGAAGTCAGCCTGGTCGCCCTCGACGGCACGATCCAGGCCTGCACCGATCGCTCGCGCTATGGCGAGGCCCTGGCGGTACCGTTGCGGGCCCAGCTGCTCGGCGGCGGACCGGGCAAGTTCGCCTTCGTCGACCGCAGCGGCCGCGCCTGTCTGGCCGGCTTCGCCCGCTGCGGCGGCGAACCGAACCGCACCTGGTCGCTGTGTCTGTCGGTACCGACGGCCGAACTGTTCGCCACCAGCGACGCCTTCCAGCGCGTGCTGGTGCTGGCACTGCTGGCGACGGTGATGGTGCTGGTGGTCTGGTCACTGCTCGCCTCGCGGGCGATCGTGCGGCCGGTGCAGCAGCTGGCGCAGGCGACCCGCGCGGTGGCCGCCGGCGACCTGTCGGTGCGCGTGCCGGTCGGCGGCGGCGCCGAACTCGGCGCGCTCGGCACCGCGTTCAACGCCATGGCGGCCGAACTCGCGAGCGGCCGCGAGCGGCTGAACGCGGCGGAACGGCAGTCGGCGTGGGCGGAGATGGCGCGGCAGATCGCGCACGAGATCAAGAATCCGTTGACGCCGATGCGGATGGTGGCGCAGCTGCTCGAGCGGGCGCGGCGCGAGGGTGATCCGCGCGCCGATGCGATCGCCGAGCGGCTGGCGAAGACGGTGCTGGAACAGACCGAGGAACTGGACCGCATCGCCACCGGCTTCCGCGCCTTCGCCGGCGCCCCGGACCGGCGGCTCGAGGAGGCGGCGCTCGACGACCTGCTGGCGGACGCGCGGCGCGCTGCGGCCGCACTGTTCGAAGGCGGCAAGCTGCTGCTCGAATTGCTGCCTGCTGCCCGAGGGGTGCGCGTCCGCGTCGACCGGCAGGAGATCGGTCGGGTGCTGCTCAACCTGCTGCAGAACGCGGCGCAGGCGTCCGCGGCCGGTGTACGGGTCCGGCTGACCAGCGCCCACGAGGGTGGCAAAGCCGTCGTCGGGGTCGAGGACGACGGGCCGGGCGTGCCGGACGATGTCCGCGCACGGTTGTTCGAGCCGTACTTCACCACCAAGTCGGCGGGCACCGGTCTCGGGCTGGCGATCTGTCGCCGCCTGGTCGAAGTCCACGGTGGCACGATCGTGCTGCAGGAGTCGGCGCCGGGGCGGACCGTGTTCCGGATCGAACTGCCGGTGGTCGAAGGCCCGCGGTCGTGACCGAGGCGTCGGTGCCCGATCGCCGGCCGCGGCATGGACACCGCCGCTGCGGTCCTTTGGCGGCGTGGTCCGACGGGTTTTGACACGCTCGCGCTGCGCGGATCTAGTCTCGCTCATGCCGACTGCGAGCCAAACGGCAGGGACGACCTGGATCACGGGTCTGCCGCTGCCGCAGGCCGGCGCCGATCCGGGGTTTCGCATCGAGCTGGCCGGCAGCGCCGGTGGCGATGCCACGGCACTGCCGTTCGTGAGCCTGCACGACGGCGCGCGCTTCGCCAGCATCCTGCTGGCGCGCCTCGCCGGTCCGGATGACCAGACGGTGATGCTGCTGGCGCTCAAACTGCAGCGCGATGGTTACCGCGCGCTCGGCAGCGCGCGCCCGGGTCTGGTCGACAACCGCGA
>Ga0209488_10002931_pt1 | contig 13837 bp, 13 predicted proteins | sample Rivendell_Oct201_8_FD_188349 | JGI IMG/M metagenome (GOLD analysis project Ga0209488, IMG submission 188349) | Vadose zone soil microbial communities from the Eel River Critical Zone Observatory, Northern California, USA -... | ecosystem: Environmental > Terrestrial > Soil > Vadose zone >...
CAGCGCTGCTCTGGATCGACAATCGCGAAGTCCGCGTCGGCTCCGACGGCGATCGCGCCTTTGCGTGGGTACAGGCCAAAGAGCTGGGCCGGCGCGGTGGCGGTGAGATGCGCGATGCGCTCGAACGAGAGGCCCCGGGGGTGCACGCCGTCCGTGATCAGAACCGGCAGCGTCGCCTGGATTCCGGCCACGCCGCCCCACGCCTGCCAGATGTCATTTTCCCCTCTTTGCTTGTCGGCGGCGGGGCAGGGCGAATGATCGGAGCCGATCAGGTCTACTCGCCCGGCCAGTACCTCCTCCCACAACGCTTCCCGCGTCTCGGCGTCGCGAATGGGCGGCGCGCATTTCAGCGGCGGGCCGAGGCGCTCGAAATCGTCCTCGGTGAACGCGAGATAATGCGGGCACGTCTCGGCCGTGATCGACACGCCTTTGTTCCGCGCCGCATCAACCTCCGCCAGCGCTGCCGCACAGCTCACATGCACGACATGCGCGCGGACGCTCTTGCCCGCGCCTCGCATGCACACGAGCAACCGGCGGATCGCGTCGACCTCGGCGGCGGCCGGTCGCGCATGGGACCACGCGATTGGATTCGGATCGCCGCTCGTCTCCACCATCTGCTGGCTTTCGGCATGCACTCCCACAATGGCGTTCAGCCGGGCCGCGACTTTGAGCCCCACTGCCAGCACCCCGTCGGGTACGCGGTGAAAGTCGTCGATGCCGCTGTCGCTCATGAAGGCTTTGAAGCCGACGACGCCGCGCTGGTGCAGGGCCTCGAGGTCGCCGAGGTTTTCCGGGACCATGCCGCCCCACAGGCCAAAGTCGACGAGGGCTTTCTCCGAGGCGGCGGCGAGTTTTTGATCGAAGGCCGCGGCAGTCGTCGTCGGTGGATGGGCGTTGAGCGGCATCTCGAGCACCGTGGTGACGCCACCGGCCGCGGCACCGCGTGTCCCGGCGTCCCAGCCTTCCCAGTCGGCGCGGCCGGGCTCGTTGAAATGGACGTGCGCGTCGACTACCCCGGGAAGGACGACGAGGCCGGAAACGTCGATGACTTCGGCGCCGTCGCGCACCTCGCTCCCGATGGAGGTGATGATTCCGCCGGTAACGGCGATGTCGGCTGGACGCTGCCCGGTGGGAAGGATCGTCATGCCGCCCCGGATGACGAGATCGGGAGCAGTCACTCTTCTTCTATAATGATGTCCTGCGCCCCTTCCCAGAGGGTCAGCCGACCGATTTCAGGCAGCTGCTCCTGGCCCTGCGTGAGCGTCGCAAAGTGATTTCCAGCCAGTTGTCCGACCTTGCTGGCAAACAGGGTAGAGCCGTACGGGAACAGGAGCTCTGTTTCACTGATCCCTCCTGGATACAGCAGCAACATTCCCGGGGCCGGATGGCTCGTGTGATTCTCGAAATCGAGTCTGAGTTTGCGCTCGCCCATGGGAATCCACGTCGACTCGCCGCTCCACCGGCAGTGGACTATCTTGGACTTGAGCGGCAACATTTTGCGAATCACGGCCACCGTTTTGGGCGCGGCATTCTCTTCCAATCGCGCCCTGAACGTCAGGCTTCCCACGCGGATCTTGAGCATGCCCAACACTAACCGTCCAACGATTTCGACGCACGTCCTCGATACCACGCGCGGCGAGCCCGCTGCCGGCGTCACGGTGACGCTATGGCGTCTCGACGGCAAGGAACACGTATCACAGGGGACTCGCGAAACGGACGCGGACGGGCGCATCGGCGATCTCGCCGGCGGGGACCTGCCGACGGGCAGTTACCGCCTGTCATTCGAGGTGGGGGCGTACTATAAGAAGAAGGGGATCGCTTCCTTTCTCGATCGCGTGACATTGGATTTTCAAGTCACCGATACCGCGCGCAAATACCATGTCCCGCTGCTGATGTCCCCATTCGCGTGCTCGAGTTACCGAGGCAGTTGAACCTCTTCGAAGACGCAGGCCCACTCCTGGAGCGCCTGGAAGCTGAGGGGCCATTCACGAGCGGTGCGGCGATGCTTGCCCGCGCGCGGCAGATCCTTGGCGGGTTGACCGAGGCCGAGCAGATCGCGGTGATCAATGCCCATCCGCGGATCGGCGAGCGCCCCGAGAAGGTGTCAGCGGCATCGTTCGAGGAGCAAGGCTATCGATACGACACGACGCCGCCCGAAGTCTTTCTGCGACTCGCCAGCCTCAACGACGAGTACGAGCAGAAGTTCGGATTTCGGTTCGTCGTCTTCGTCAATCGGCGATCCAAGGAAGCGATCGTGCCGATCCTCGAGGCGCGCCTGCGCGGCTCGCGCGACGAAGAACGGCGCACCGCGCTCCGGGAGATTCTGGCCATCGCCGAGGACCGGTTGAAACAGGAGGAGCGCTGATGGAGATCTCGCGGCGGGCGTTTGCCGAACAGTTGGCGCTGATGGCGGCCGCGCCATGGTTTCTTGAAGATGCGGAGCCTTCACAACAACAGGCCCAGGAGCCCTCGGCCCTCGCCAAGGCTCTCGCCGAATCCGTGCGCTTGCGCTATCCCGACCGCTTCTCCGCCGATGACCTCACCGCGATCACGCGCAGCATCGATAGCCGGCTCCGCGCGATCGAGCGGCTGTATCAGACCGCGCTGACCAACGCCGATGAGCCGGATTTCGTGTACTCCGTCTATCGCGGAGCCGACTGATGGACTTCGCGTTTCTCTCGGTCGTCGACCTCGGGCGACTGCTCCGTCAAAAGAAAGCGAGCGCCACGGAGCTGGCGACTTACTTTCTCGATCGGTTGGAGCGCATCGGGCCGCGGTACAATGCGGTGGTGACGGTCACGCGCGAGCGCGCGCTGGCCGAAGCAACGCAAGCCGACCGCGAAATCCGCCAGGGAAAATGGCGCGGGCCGCTGCACGGGATCCCGTACGGCGTGAAGGACCTGTTTGCTACCAAAGATTATCCGACGGCCTGGGGCGCCGAGCCGTACCGGCAGCAGAAGTTCGACATCGACGCGACGGTCGTCGAGCGACTGGGCGGCGCCGGGGCGGTGCTCGTCGCGAAGCTCGCGATGGTCGAGCTCGCGGGCGGGATGGGCTACAATCAGGCGAACGCATCATTCACAGGTCCCGGCAAGACGCCGTGGAATACGAGCTACTGGAGCGGCGGCTCGTCGAGCGGTCCGGGCGCGGCCGTCGCGGCGGGGCTGGTGCCGTTCGCGATCGGATCCGAAACGTCCGGCTCGATTCTCACCCCTGCCGCCTACTGTGGCGTGACGGGACTGCGGCCGACATACGGCCTCGTGAGCCGCCACGGCGCGATGGCTCTCGCCTGGACGATGGACAAGCTCGGACCGCTGGGGCGCAGCGCTGAGGACTGCGGGATTGTGCTTCAGGTGATAGCTGGAAAAGATCCCAAGGATCCTTCCTCCGTTGCTCCTCACCCCCTGGCCCCCTCTCCGTCCCGGAGAGGGGGGACGAAGTGGAAGATTGGCATCCCCAAATCCGCCGACAAAGACATCCAGCCCGAGGTCGCCACCAACTTTCGCGCGGCACTGAAGGTCCTCGCCGACAGTATCGATATCGTCGAAGATGTCGAGCTGCCCGATCTCCCCTACGGCGCTGTCGCCGGCTTGATCATCGCCGCTGAAGGGGCGAGCGCGTTCGACGATTTGCTCAAAGACGGCCGGCTCTCGCAGCTCACGGCGCCGGAAGACCGGACGGGCGGCTATCCGGCGCTGGCGGTCAGTGCGCCGGACTATCTGCGCGCGCTTCGCGTGCGCCGTCCGATGCAGCGCGCGCTCGACGATTTTCTGAAGCAGTTCGACGCCCTGGCCGTGCCGACCCGCAACACGGTCGCGACGCCGATCGACAAGCCGTTTCGCGACGGCTGGCCCGGTATCACGGGCGGCGCGAACGTCATCGGGCCTACGAACGTCGTCGGTGTCCCGGGGGTATCCGTACCCAATGGATTCGGCGTTCAGGGTCTCCCGACCGGCCTCAGCTTTGCCGCACGCGCCTTCGATGAGGCCAAGCTCGTGACACTCGCTCGGCTGTATCAGTCGCGGACCGACTGGCACACCCGCCGTCCGCCGATCGACTAGCCCATGTTCGCCCTGATCAAGCTGATTCAATCGCTGTTCGGCGCGCTCCACTCCGAGGGCACGCCGGGGCAGCTCGCGGCCGGCATGGTGCTGGGCTCATTCCTCGGCCTCACGCCGCTCTTCAATCTCCACAACGCGCTCATCTTCGCGGCGCTCGTGTTATTGAACGTCTCGTTCGCGGGCGGCTTGCTGGGCTGGGCGTTGTTCGTCCCGGTGGGATTTCTGCTCGATCCTCTGTTCGACTGGATCGGCCATCGTCTCCTCCTGGCCGAGTCGCTGGGTGGGCTCTGGACGTCCCTGTACAACACGCCGGTCGTCCCGCTCACGAACTTCAACAACACGGTCGTGCTGGGCAGCCTGGTGTTCGCGCTGCTGGCATCGGTCCCGCTCTTCTTTGTCCTTCGCTGGGCGGTGGCGCGCTATCGTGTGACTATCGGGGAGCGCGTGCGGCAGTCGCGGTTCTACAAGACCGTGATGGCGTCCAAGGTCTACAACGTCTACAAGATGTTCCGGCCATGACGATCAAAGTCTTCCGCTGGCGCGCGGTCGGCCCGCTGCTCGTGCTGTTCGTGATCGGCTGCGTATTGTGGTGGCTGTTCGCCGATACGATCGCGCGACACGAGACGACGAAGGTCGGCACGCAGATCATGGGCGCGAAGGTCGAGATCCAGAGCCTCCACCTCGACCTGCCCAACGGCAAGGTCCTGATCCGCGGTCTCACGATCGCCAGTCCGCACGAAGCGTTTCGGAATCTGCTGCAGGCGGATGAATTAGTCGCGGACCTCGACGTCGTGCCGCTCACCGAAGAGAAAGTCATCATCAATCGCATCGCCGCGAACGGGCTCCGCTTCGGTACCCCGCGCGCGACGGACGGCCGGGTAGCCGCAAAGTCGGGCGAAGGCATCGCGGGCCGCGTGCTCGCCGAAACGAAGGCGTGGGCCAGCCAATTCCAGATTCCGGTGCTGCAGCTGGCCACGGGCAAGATCAGCATCGATTCACTCGATCCGCGGCGGCTCTCCACGATTCCCGCCGCCACCGCGTTGAGCGCGCGGGCAGACTCGGCCCGCCGCGCCTGGCAGGCGGCGTTCGATTCGCTCCGGCTGGGCCCGACGCTCGATTCGGCGAGCGCCACGCTCGAGCGGCTGCGACACGCCCGCGCGACCGATCTTGCGGCGCTGAATGAAGCGCGGCAGGCGCTCGACCGGCTCAAGCGCGCGCGCGATCGCGTCACCGCACTGGATCGCAACGTGAAGACCGGAGTTGCCGAGCTGCGGGCTGGATTGGCCGGCCTCGACAGCGCCCGGCGCCGAGACTACGCGTTTGCGCGCAGCCTGCTCAAGTTGCCCAGTCTGGAGGCGCCGGAGATCGGAGCGGCGCTGTTTGCGCCCGGCGCCATCAAGCCCTTCGAGCGCGTCCTCTACTACGCGCAGCTGGCACGGCGCTACATGCCGCCTGGACTGCTCCCCCGTGCCAGCACCGGCCCGAGCCGGCTGCGCCGCGCCGGCGAGGATGTGCGCTTTCCCAAAGAGCATGCGTTGCCGGCCTTCCTGCTCCGCAGCGCCGAGCTGTCGTTCTTGCTGCACCCGGCGTCCGCGCAGCCGCAGCGGTACGCGGGCCATTTGACCGGCCTGACGAGCGATCCGGCGCTCTATGGTCGGCCTACGAGCTTCGGCGCGACCGGCCCACAGCTCGCGGCGGGCGCGATGCTCAATCACCTGCGCGACATTCCGGTCGATACGGCCGGTGCAACGGTCGGTGGAATCACGCTGCCGGCATTCCAACTCCCGGGCGTGCCGCTGCGGCTCGATCCGGGCGCGGTCACGACGCAGCTCGGCTTTGCCCTGAATGGCGACACGATCCACGCGCGGTTCGGCATCCGCTCGACGAACGTTCGCTGGGCGCGCGATTCCGGTTTCACGAACAGCACGATCGGCGACTTGATCTGGCGCACCGTGTCCGGCATCTCGAATCTCGACGTCGAGGCGCGGCTCTCCGGAGCGCTGCATCATCCGGATCTCGCGGTGCGGTCGAATCTCGATCAGGCGATCGCGTCGCGCTTACGTGCAGTGCTCGGCGAGCAGGTCGCGGCGGCGGAGAAACAGATGCGCGACCGCGTGGACTCGCTGATCAATGACAAGGTGGGGCCGGTGCGCGCGCGCGTGAACGAGGTACAGAGCCAGGCGCAGGCTCAGGTCGCGCAGCAGCAGGCCCGACTGGACGCGTTGCAGAAACAGCTCGAGCAGCGGCTGCGCGAGCTCACGGGCTTCCGGCTGCCGTGATGCCCGGCAAGTGATCCCTCTCGTCCAAACGTTGCAGCACCCAACGGCGTCTTAGCACTGTGTCCATCCCGGCCCGCCCGGTGGATCTGGTCACTCGAGCCCAGGCCGGTGACCAGATCGCATTTCGGGAGCTCTATCGTGAGCACGCCGGCCGAGTCTACGCGCTGTGTCTGCGGCTCACCGGCGATTCGCGCGACGCCGAGGAACGCACGCAGGACGTGTTCGTCCGGCTCTGGGACAAGCTGCGCTCATTTCGCGGTGAGAGCGCGTTCAGCTCGTGGCTCCACCGTCTGGCCGTCAATGTCGTCCTGAACGAACGGCGGACGACCGGCAGACGCGAGCGTCGCGTGATGCCGGTTGATGATCCGGATGCTGTCGTGGGGGCGCAGCACGCGGCGCCCCTGCGGGGATCCGGCGGATCGAGCATCGATCTCGAGCGGGCGATTGCGGAGCTGCCCGACGGAGCGCGGGAGGTATTCGTGCTGTATGACATCGAAGGCTATGCGCACGGCGAGATCGCACAGCTCGTGGGCATAGCGGAAGGGACGTCCAAGGCGCAGCTGTTTCGCGCCCGGCGACTGCTCCGGGAGAAGCTGGAACGATGAACGAAAACGAGCTGCACGACGCCGTCGGCCGCCTGCCCAAGAGCATCGAGCCGCCACACGACCTGTGGCCGGAGATCGACGCTCGCATTCGGCGGCGTTCGCGCTCGTGGCAGCGGCGCTGGTACTGGGTCCCGCTCGCCGCCGCGGCCGTGCTCGTGTTTCTGCTGATCGCGCGTGCGGAACGGAGCGCCTGGGACGTCACCGCGACGGCCGGCCGGCCGCTGATCGGTACGAAGCGACTCGCCGCGTCGGGCCGCATGCGCGTGGGCGACTGGTTGCAGACCGACGACACTTCGCGCGCGCTCATCGCCGTCGGACGCATCGGGCAGGTGGAAGTGCGGCCGGACACCCGCGTGCAGCTCGTCGTTGCGAAAGCGACCGAGCACCGCCTCGCGCTTGCTCGTGGCACGATCGACGCGAAGGTGGACGCGGTGCCGCGTCTCTTCTTCGTCGAGACACCGGCCGGCACGGCGATCGACCTCGGCTGTGCTTACACGCTCGAGACCGATTCCCTCGGCAAGGGATTGCTGCACGTCACGGGCGGAGAGGTGGAATTTCAGACGGGATCGCGCTTTTCGCGTGTGCCGCTGGGCGCGCTGATACAGACGCGGCCAGCGATCGGGCCCGGTACGCCGTACGTCGACGACGCGCCGGCGCCGCTCGTGCGCGCGCTGGTCGCGTTCGACTTCGAGCGCGGCGGTGCACGCGCGACCCGCAACATCCTCGCGCTGGCACGCGCGCAGGATGCGCTCTCACTCTGGCATCTGCTGCAGCGCGTCGATCCGTCGCTGCGCGGCACGGTGTACGACCGGCTTGCGGCGCTCGTGCCGCCGCCGCCGGGCGTCACGCGGCGCGGCGCCGTCGCCCTGCAATCGCGCGACCTCGAGGGCTACTGGACCAAAATCCAGCGCATCCATTTCCGGATGGTCATACTGCGCGGGGTGAAGAACATCGATCCGCGCACGGGGCTGGCGAGGTAGGTTAGGTCACCTTTCCAATTGGCAGTTTCCGAATCCGCTTGCCCGTCGCCGCAAAAATCGCGTTGCACACCGCGGGAGCGATCGGCGGCGTTCCCGGCTCTCCAACGCCTCCCGGCTCCTCGCTGCTCGGCACGATGTGCACCTCCACGACTGGCATCTCCGCCAAACGCAGCATCTGATAGTCGTGGAAGTTGCTTTGGACCACGCGTCCACGGTCGATGTCGATGGCGCCGTTCAACGCCGCGGTCAGACCGTAGACGATGCCGCTCTGCATCTGCGCCTCGATCGTGCTGGGGTTGACGTGCATCCCGCAGTCGATCGCGCAGACGACGCGGTGGACGCGCACGTCTCCGGCCGGCGACACGGACACCTCGGCGACCTGCGCCGCGAACGATTCGAACGATTTGAAGACGGCGATCCCACGACCGCGGCCCGCCGGTAGCGCCGTTCCCCAGCCGGCCTTCGTCGCGGCCAACTCCAGGACGCCGCGGTGCCGCGGTGCGTTGCTGAGCAGCGCGCGACGATACTCGTAGGGATCCTGCTTCGCGGCGACCGCGAGCTCGTCGATGAATCCTTCGACCGCAAAGGAGTTGAACGAATTGTTGACCGAGCGCCAGAAGCCGACCGGAATGCCGGTATCAGTCAGCTGGTAATCGACGTGCACGTTCGCCACGGCGTAGGGTAGCCCGACCCCTCCTTCCACCGCCTCGCCATCGAGTCCGTTCTTGATCGTTTGCGGGAACAGCCGCGCCATGATGGATGGCGCTACGATGCGGTGCGTCCAGGCGACTGGCTTGCCCGAGGCGTCGAGACCGGCATGCAGCTGGTGATAGTTGGCGGGACGGTATTGCGCATGTTGGATGTCGTCTTCGCGCGACCAGATCACTTTGACCGGAGCGTTGGCCGCTTTCGATGTCTCGAGAGCTTCGCCGATGAAATCCAGCTCGAAGCGCCGGCCGAACCCGCCGCCGAGGTAGGTCGTATGGACCGCGACCTTGTCCGGCGCCACCCCTCCGATTTGCGCGCCGATCATCTGCGCCCCGGTTTGAAACTGGGTCGGCGCCCATACGTCCACGCCATCGGCCCGCACGTGGGCGGTGCAGTTCATCGGCTCCATGGTCGCATGCGCGAGAAACGGCATCTCGTAGACCGCGTCGATCCGCTGGGCGGCACCGGCCAGGGCCTGGGCTGCATCGCCGTCGTGGCGCGCGACGGCGCCATCATGTCCGGCGCGCTCGGCGAACAGGCGCGAGATGCTGGCGGTGGAGACTTGGGCGACCGGCCCTTCATCCCACGTAACCTGCAAGGCGTCGCGACCCTGTTTCGCGGGCCAGTATCCATCGCCGATGATGGCGATGCCGCTCGAGATCTGCACGACGTTCCGCACCCCCGGGATCGCTTTCGCCCGGCTCGCGTCGAAGCTCTTGACCTTGCCGCCGAACACGGGACTGCGCGCCACGACCGCCGTCAACATTCCGGGGACGCGCACGTCGATCCCGAACTGTGCGCTGCCGTTCACCTTGAACTTCGTGTCGAGACGCTTCGTGGGTTTGCCGGCGAGACGCCACGTTTTGGGGTCCTTCAGCTGGACATCGGATGGAACGGCGACCGCGGCCGCGCGTTGCGAGAGCGCGCCAAAGGTCAACCGACGCCCGGTGGCCGAATGGATCACGCCACCATTCTCGGCACGGCAGGCCGACGGTTCGACGCCCCAGGTCTGCGCCGCGGCGTCGATGAGCATGATGCGCGCGCGGGCACCCGCTTCGCGTAGCGGCTTCCACGCCGCTCGCACGCTCGAGCTGCCGCCGGTGCCCTGAATGCCGAACAGAAGATTGGTATAGGCCTTATCGGCGGGAGCGAACTCAAAACGGATCTTCGACCAGTCGGCCTCGAGCTCCTCCGCCAAGAGCATCGGCAGGGCAGTGCTGACGCCCTGGCCCATTTCGGAGCGATCCACAATGACCAGCACGCTGTCGTCGGGGCCGATCCGCAGCCATGCATTCGGGGCAAATGGTGCGCCGGCCTGTAGCCGCTCTCGGCGGGCCGGAATCCGGAATGCGATCACGAGCCCAGCAGCTCCCGTTACTTGCAGAAAGTCCCGGCGATCCATCAGGCCTCCTTCGCCGCGCGATGGATAGCGGACCGGATGCGTTGATAGGTCCCGCATCGGCAGATGTTGGTCATCGCGGTATCGATGTCGGCGTCACTCGGCTGGGGCGTGCGGCCCAGCAATGCCGCCGCGGCCATGATCTGCCCGGACTGGCAGTAGCCGCACTGCGGCACGTCCTCGGCGACCCATGCCTTCTGCACGCGATGCGTGGACGTCGAGCTCAGCCCTTCGATCGTCGTGATGGGTTTTGCGCCGACGGCGGCAACGGGCAACACGCACGAGCGCACGGCGTCAGCGCCGAGGTGCACGGTGCAGGCGCCGCACTGCGCGATGCCGCACCCGAATTTCGTGCCGGTCATGCCGAGGCTGTCGCGAAGGACCCAAAGGAGCGGCGTGTTCGCGGCGACCTCGACTGTCCGGCGCCGGCCGTTGACCAGGAGAGTGTAAGAGGGCATGCAGATAACGTGGCGGCTGGATCAGAAAGGCGCTAGTTCATTCTTCCATGACTTCATACGCCCGACGCCTTGGACTCTTTTCGGGAACGATGGCGGTGGTCGGCGGCATCATCGGTGGCGGGATTTTCCGTACGCCGGCCACCGTCGCCCAGCGGCTTGGCACGCCGCAACTCGTGCTTCTCGCCTGGATCTTGGGCGGTGTCGTGGCGCTCATCGGAGCGTTTTGCTGGGGCGAGCTGGGCCAACGGCGTCCCCGGGCGGGGGGCGGTTATGTCTATCTGCGCGAGACGTTCGGTCCGCTGTCGGCATTTCTCTATGGCTGGACGCTGGTGCTCGTCATCGCGACGGGTGCGATCGCTGCGGTCGCCGTGACATTTGCGGATTACGCGCTCTCGTTGATGGGGCTGCCGCACACCTACTCGGTGCCTCTCGCCGTCGCCGCGATCGTATTGCTCGCGGCGATCAACTACGTCGGTGTGCGCCCTGCCGCGATCACACAAAACATCTTCACGGTTCTCAAGCTCGTCGCCCTCGCGGCACTGATCGGAGTGGGAATCTTCCTCGCCGAGCCTACCGCCTCCTACCGCCCCTTAGCGCCCGCTGCCGCCGGAGTCGGCGCACTCGGTTCAGCACTGGTTCCGGTGCTCTTCACCTACGGCGGTTGGCAACAGACCAATTTCATTGCGGAAGAGATCATCGAGCCGGAGCGCAATCTTCCGCGCGCGCTGGTCCTCGGCGTGACGATCGTCGTCGCGGTGTATCTCTTGACCAACCTCGCGTATCTCCGCGTGCTCGGACACGCGGGATTGGCGGCCAGCACGGCGCCGGCCGCCGACACGATGGGCGCGGTCCTCGGTCCTGCCGGTGGCAAGATGATCGCGGCCGGCATCGCGCTGTCGACCTTCGGCTTTCTGAATCTCGTGATTCTGGTGACTCCGCGAGTCTTACAAGCCATGGCTGCCGACGGTGTGTTCTTCCGTCGTTTCGCGGCCCTCCATCCCACCTACCAGACACCGAGTGCGGCCATCCTCGCCCTCGCGGGATTCGCGGTGCTGCTAACGCTGACGGGGACGTTCGGGCAGCTTGTGGACTTCGTGACGTTCGGGGATTGGATCTTCTTCGGACTGACGGCGGCGGCGCTGTTTGTGTATCGAAGACGCGATCCCATTCCGACGCCTGGCTTCCGTGTTCCCGCGTATCCCGCGACGGTGATCCTCTTCGTCCTCGCCGCGGCGTACGTAGTCTTCAGCGTCATCGTATCCAATCCCCGCAACGCGGCGATTGGTGCCGGTCTCATTGCCCTGGGAATCCCGGCATTTCTCTATTGGCGGAGCCGTTCATGATTCGCACTGTCTCGCTCGCTGCGTGCCTCGTGACGTTAGTGTCGCCGCCGCTGTGGGCACAACACGAACATGGCCGATCTGGCGAGCAGCTGGGTCGGGTGATCTTTCCGATCTCCTGCAATCCTCCGGCGCAGCAGCGCTTCGGTCGCGCGCTGGCGTTGCTGCACTCGTTCTGGTGGGACCAGGGGCAGACGGCGTTCGAGGCCGTCGCGGACGCCGACTCCACCTGTGCGATGGCGTACTGGGGCCTGGCGCTCAACGCCTGGGGCAACCCGTTTGCGGGTGGGCCGGGCGGGAACGCAGGGAAGGGGGATCCGCTACGCCGCGGGGCCGCGGCCGCCGAGCGAGCTTCGGCGCTGAGTGCGCGTACGGCACGTGAGCGCGGATTCATCGCCGCGAGCGCCGCGCTGTATCGCGGCTTCGATTCGATTCCCAACGCGCGGCGCCTGCAGGCCTACTCCGACACTCTGGCGCGAGTCTATCGCGACTATCCGACGGATACGGAAGTCGCGATCTATTACGCGCTCTCGCTGGTCGAGACGGCGTCCAAGACCGATACGACGTTCGCGCGTCAGAAGCAGGCCGCGGCGATCCTGAATCCGCTATACGAGCGCTTCCCGGACCATCCTGGCCTCGCACATTACATCATCCATGCGGACGATTCGCCGCGACTCGCGGGTCTCGGTCTCGCGGCGGCGCGCCGCTACGCGGACATCGCGCCGTCGGCGCCGCACGCGCAGCACATGCCCTCGCACATCTTCGTCCGGCTCGGCTTCTGGGACGAGACGATCGCGACGAATCAGCGATCCTTCGACGCCGGCTACGCGTACGCGCGCGCCCATCAGATCGGCGTCGCGCCGGAGCAGTTCCATGCGATGGACTACATGGTCTACGCCTACCTCCAGCAAGGAAGGGACGCCGAGGCCCGTCGCGTGGTGGCGCGGGCGCTGGAGCTGAAGACCACGCTCACGACCGACCAGCTGGTGGCGAACTACAATCGCGTGGCCATGGAGGCCAGAGTGCCGCTCGAGCGAAGCGACTGGGCGGAAGCGTCGCGTCTACCCGTGCGCGCCGCCGAGCTGACGATCGGTGCAGCGCTCGCACACTTCACCCGTGGGTTAGGGGCGGCTCGCGTCCTGGACACCGCGCGCGCCGGCATCGAAGTGGCGGCGCTCGCGGCTATCGGCGCGGACATGAAGCGCCGCGGCGACAACGATTGGGCAGCAGTCGTGGACGTCAAACGGCAGGTGGTGAACGCGTGGCGCGAGCTCGCGGCCGGCGACACCGCGGCCGCGCTGCGTGATGCGAAAGCGGCCGCCGACGTCGAGGACGTGACCGAGAAGCAGCCCGTGACACCGGCGGAGCTGCTGCCCGCGCGCGAGCTCGAAGCTGATATGCTGCTCGCCGCGGGTCGCTTCGCCGAGGCGCATGCCGCCTACGACGCGACGCTGCGGCGCGAGCCCAATCGCTCCCGCAGTCTGTTCGGATCTGCGCGCGCCGCTGGCTTAGCGGGGGACGCTGATGCAGCCCGGCGCCGATATACGGAATTTCTAGTCCAGATGCAGGTGGGTGACGGCGACCGCAGGGAGATTGCTCAGGCGCGCGCGGCGCTACGCTGACCCGCGGTCCCTAGAGCGGCTGCCCAAAGCAGAGCCGGTAGCCGTTGTAGTCTTCGACCTCAAAGTCGCGGCAACCATATTCCTGGTCGCAGACCTTCCGCACGATCTTCACGCCCTTCGATGTGTACTCGGCATGCAGCGCGTCGGCGTCGTCGGTCCAGACGTACGCGTCCCACGCTCCGCCTTCTCGGTCGAAGCGATTGTTCGGGTTCATATGGCCAGGCGCGTCCATCTGGCTCAACATGATGACGACGCCGTTGCGCTTGGGCATACAGAAGGCGGGCGGCTCGCCCCAGAAGCGCTCGAAATTGAAGCCGAGCTTGTCGCGGTAATAGTTCGCGGTCGCGACCACGTCTTCCACGAAGAAGTACGGCGCAACGGTCCA
>Ga0209488_10002932_pt1 | contig 13836 bp, 12 predicted proteins | sample Rivendell_Oct201_8_FD_188349 | JGI IMG/M metagenome (GOLD analysis project Ga0209488, IMG submission 188349) | Vadose zone soil microbial communities from the Eel River Critical Zone Observatory, Northern California, USA -... | ecosystem: Environmental > Terrestrial > Soil > Vadose zone >...
TGCCTGCGTATCAACATTGCCGCGGATTGCCGTGACCGGCGCGATCTTTTCCAGTTCAGGAATGATTTCCGGTGCGCCGATGTCGCCCGCATGAATAATGTGTTCAGACCCGCGCAGCAGTTCCGCCGCTTCAGGACGAAGCAGCCCATGTGTATCGGAGATCACGCCAACGATCAAACGGCTCCTTATCTCCTCGGAACTCTTCTCCGTGTCTCCGTGCCTCCGTGGTGAAGATTCAAATCCCTGCCTCAATCCGTGACCTCGGATCCATGTAATCTCTCAGCGCGTCGCCGATAAAATTAAACGACAACACTGCCAGCATAACCGCTAGGGCAGGGAAGAGCACCAGGTGGGGCGCGTCAAAGAGGTGCGCGCGGCCGTCGTTCAGCATCGAGCCCCAGCTTGCCGTAGGCGGCGGAACGCCCAGCCCCAGGAAGCTCATCGTAGCTTCCGCCAGGACAGCTCCGGCCATTCCGATCGCCGCCTGTACAATCACAGGCTGAATGATGTTGGGCAGAATGTGCCGAGTGACGATTCGCCAGTCGCTCGCGCCCAGCGCTCGTGCCGCCTCCACGAACTCTTTTTCTTTCACCGCCAGCACCTGCGCACGCACCAGGCGGGCGTAGCCCACCCAGCCGCCGATGCAGAGCGCCAGAATCAGATTGAAAATTCCCGGGCCCAGGAAAGCCACAAACGCGATCGCCAGCAGAATTCCCGGGAAAGAAAGGAACGCGTTCATCACGATTACGTTGAAAAATCTGTCAGCCATGCCACCGTAATAGCCGGCAATCGAGCCCAGCACCAGCCCCAGCAGCAGCGACCCTGCGACAACGCTTCCGCCCACCAGCATGGAGATGCGCGCGCCATAAATCACGCGGGAGAAAATGTCGCGGCCCAGTTCGTCGGTGCCGAACCAATGCGCGCCGCTCGGAGGCTGAAGCCGCGAAGGCAGGTCGACATTGCTGGGATTTTGCGGGGCGATTAATGGCGCGAAGAGGGCAAAAACCACGAATACCGTCACCAGCACCATGCCGATCGACGCCAGCATGTTGCGCCGTCCCAATGTTGCCGCGGTGTTCCAGGTAGTGGAGATTGCCATCAAGCGTAGATCATAAACGAAGACAGCGCTTCTGCTTGTAACCCGATCAGGGCGCCACTGTCTGCCGCACGACTTTCTTCAACGCGCGGGCAAATATCTCATTCTGGTCCGGCGTTCCAATGCTCACGCGCACTGCGTTGGGCGCGCCCCACGATACCAGCGAGCGCACAATCACTCCTTCGGTCTGCATGCGCGCGGCAAAGGCGTTGGCATCTTCGTCCACAGAAAAGTGGATAAAGTTCGCACTGGTCGGCAAGGCTGGGATGCAAAGCTCCTTGAAGCGCTCCATCAGCCATGCGGTGCCCACGGCATTGTTTTCTACCGTCTTGCGAATGTGGTCCACATCGCGGATCGCGGCCAGTCCCGCCGCTTCCGCCACCACGGAGACAGAAAACGCATTTCGCACCCGGGCGAAATATCGCAGCAGTTCCGGGCTCCCGCAGGCATATCCCAGCCGAACGCCCGCCAGCCCATGCGCCTTTGAAAAGGTCCGCAATACCAGCACGTTCAGCCTGCCTGCTCGCACATAACCAAAAGAGCGTGAATACGTGATGCCGCGCTGGCGCGCAAAATATTCGGCAAAATCGGAATACGCTTCGTCCAGAATTACCAGCACGCTCTCCGGCACGCGGTTGAGAAACGCTTCCGTCGCGTCAGCGTCAAACATGGTGCCGGTGGGATTGTTCGGGTTCGCCAGGATGACGACGCGCGTCTGCTCGTTGATGGCTTCAGCGATCGCGTCCAGATCATAAGCGTCATTCCGCGTGGGAACGGCGACGAACTGCGCGCCGATGGTGCGCGTAATCAACGGATAGCTGATGAAAGAGCGCTCGCTGCTGATGCAGTTGGTCCCCGGCACAAGTAAAGTCCGGGCCACGACGTCCAGAATCCCGAGCGAGCCGTCGGCGATAAAAATCTGCTCCTCGAGCAATTGATGGCGGGCCGCCAGCGCCTGCCGCAACTCGCTGGCGTCGTTATCGGGATAAAGATTGACCTCGGCTGCCGCTTTTCGTATGGCCTCCAGTGCCAGCGGAGACGGCCCAAACGGGTTCTCGTTCGACGCCAGCTTGATCATGGTCACGTCGGATTCGAGCTGGGCTTGGCGCAGAGGTTTGCCCGGCACGTAGCCCACCAGCGCGCGTATGTGTTCCGGAATTTGGTCGAGGACAGTCTTGTTCATTGCAAAAGAAGGGATAACAGAAGTTTGTACCACAAGCAGAGATGCTTAGCTATCTCCGCTAGCTCTAGTTTGAGTTCGGTGTGTGGTAATCGCTACCGGCTTGGTTTTCTTTCCCTGCGTTGCTCGCCCCGACGAGCACTGGCTCTGGTTCGCGATGGTGGCTTGCGTTCTAGTGATTGCGCCTTCTCGCCTCGCCCGGCGCGGCGCAAGCCTGACACTTCTCCGGGCGTGAGTTCGCGAAACAGGCCCGGTTCAACATCCAGCGTGAGCGGACCATAACGCACGCGTTTGATTTTTTCCACGTGATGGCCAATCTCTTCAAACATCCGCCGGATCTGCCGGTTCTTGCCCTCAATTAAAGTCACTTCATACCAGGGATTGGCAGCGTCTTTCATCAGGCGTATTTGCGACGGCGCGGTGTGGATTGTTTCCAGACGCCGCGGCCCGGGCTTGGCTCCAATCTTGATCCCGCGTCGCAACTTTTCGATTCCTTCTTCTTTGGCCTTACCAGCAATCTTTACCAGATAAGTCTTGGGGACGTGCGACGAAGCGTGTGTGAGTTTGGCGGCAAGCTCTCCATCGTTGGTTAGCAGGAGAAGTCCTTCGCTCGACCAATCGAGCCTGCCCACGGGATATACGCGCGCCCCTACTCCTTTGATCAAGTCCATCACCGTGGGGCGACGCTCGGGATCAGTCACCGTTGTCACGTATCCCTTCGGTTTGTTGAGCAGGAGATAAACGTGTCGCTCTGCGCCCTGTAACAGCTTGCCGTCAACCTTGATGTGGTCTTTATGAAGATCGGCTTTGCTGCCGAGTTCCGTCACAGTCTGGCCGTTCACACTCACGCGGCCTTGCGTGATCAACTCTTCGGCCTTGCGACGTGACGTGACGCCCGCGGCAGCAATGATCTTCTGTAAGCGCTCAGGGGGCATTTTCATCCGCCTGAACTTTCAGATGCAATCTGGTCGGCTACCTGTTCATCTGCTTTGTTGTGCTCCGGGTCAGATGAGACAGTTGGCTCAGTCACGTTCTGAGGGACTTCGGATTTGTCTTCTTCCATCTGCTCCACGCCGCCATCTTCTCCGGGAGTGCCGGTCGCATCCGCCACCGCTACAGCACTATCGCCCGAACCAAACAACTCGTCCTGCAGTTCGCCTGCCGCGAGCTTTTCAAATTCTTCCAGGCTGGGCAGTTCACTCAGATCGCGCAGGCCAAAGCGCATCAGGAAATCTTTGGTCGTCTTGTACAACATCGGCCGGCCGACCACCGCCTTTCTTCCCGCCGTGGTAATGAGCTTGCGCTCCAGCAGGGTGCCGATTACGCCGGCTGCGTCCACGCCGCGGATATCGCTGATTTCGGGAACTGTCACGGGTTGTTTATAGGCAATCACGGCAAGGGTCTCCAGGGCCTGCAAAGAAAGGCGAATCGGCGGCTTTAAGCTCTTAGAAAATGCCCGCACCACATCGTGGTGCTCCGGCTTTGTCGACATCCGGTAGCCGCTCGCTACCTCGCGGATTTCAATTCCGTGTTCCGGGTTCGCGTAGTCGGCAATCAGTTCGTCCAGGTACGGCCGTAAAAGTCCGCGGAACTCTACCTTCTCCGATTTTTCTTTAGTCTTCTTCGCGGGTGGGACCGGCGCCGGTTCTTCCACCGCGCCCAAATGGTCTTCTCCCTGCTCTGGCCGGAGCTGCGAGTCAGCCGCTGACTCCTGCTCACCCGTCGCCAAGGCCGTTTTCATTGCCAGCAGATCGTCTTTGAGCAGCGACGCCATCTGGTCCAGCGTGATGGGATCTTCCGCTGCGTAAATAATTGCTTCGAGTTTGGCTTTAATGGACACGGTATTTAGTAGTTGGTACTTGGTACTTGGCTAAAAATGGATCTTGCAGCTAAGTACCAATTACCCAATACGGCTTTATTTCCAATCATCTCTTACTGCAGCGCCTTCGCCCATTACGGTGTCGAACATGGCATGTTTCTTGATCAGGACCTCGCCAAAAACTCGTTCCTGCCGCAGCAGAATGGCTTGCAGGCGCACCAGTTCGAGCAGCGCTAGAAAAGATGAGATGAGCGCGTGGCGTGAAGTGATGTGCTGCAACAGCCGTTTCAGCGGAATGGGACGGTCTTCCATCAACAGCCGCCTGCGAAAGAATTCAATCATCTGCCCGACGGTGACGGTCTCTTCGTCCACTTGTAGAACCGGCCGCGATTTGGAGCGGTCCAGGATTTGCTGAAACGTGCGCACCAGATCTACCACGTCGGCCGCCAACTCAGGCTCGGTGCCTTCAGCATCCTTGAATTCCTTCATCGACGGATTGCTGACCACTGCCTCTTCGATCTGCTGTTTCTGCATCAGCATCTGCGCGGCATTCTTGAATTTCTCGTGCTCCAGAAGGCGCTGTACCAACTCTTCGCGTGGATCTTCCTGCTCGCCCTCCGCCGCATCCGGGTTGCGTGGCAGCAGCATCTTGCTCTTGATATGGATCAGCAGAGAGGCCATGTAGATGAACTCGGCCGCAATGTCCACGTCCAGGTGCTTCAGGTTTTCGACATACCCAAGGTACTGCGCTGTAATCTTGGCAATCGGAATGTCGTAAATATCGATGTCCTGCTTGCGGACGAGGTCCAGCAGCAAATCGAGCGGGCCGTCATAGACCTGGCCCACGCTCACCGAGAACGGAAATTCGTTGGTCTGCGGCTTCACGGATTGTAGGTTCTCTGCCATCAAAAAATCTGGACCGCTGGCGCCCTGGCTGCGTTCTGTAACTATTCAATTCTAAATGTTATTGGCCGCTCTTGCCGATGGCAGAGCTGTGGATTACGAGTCTTTTATTGGCTTGTTTGTTTACTGTAATGCGCTGTAGTCACCCGCGTATTGCTGGATCGGCAGTTCGCCTTCGCCGATTGCCAGCGCAACGCCGTTCGACCCTTTTTTCAGCACGATCTCGACATTGCCTTCACGGCGCGCAAACTTTTTCCAGTGGTCCTGAATCACCTTCGGCGGCAAAATGAAATCTTGGACATAACGGTCTTTGCCCTCCGCCAGCAACACCAGCACGTTCACCGGACGGTCTTCCAGCATGAACTTCCAGGAGCCTTGTTCTTCCTTAGCCGCGTACAACCCCACTTTTCTTCCGCGACGCGTTATAAAAGTTCGGGACCGGTCTTTCTTCAGAGGATTGGTTCTGTTTACTCGCTCCAGCCATTCCGCCGTCCGTAGCTCCCATCTTTCATCGTCATTCTTCGCGTCCGCGATTGATTCAGGCACGCGCAGTGCCTCGGTTGCGTCATGGAGTATTCCCGTCACGCTACTTTTTCCTGCGCTTGTTCCGGAGATATTAATGATTTGCAATAAGCCAATGGCTGTGCGTGCGGCGCGCATTGTTTCTTCCGCCGATTTTCTTGCTTTTTCCGCTCCGTACTGAATTGTCTCAATGAGCTTTGCAGGATTCTGCGCCAGTTCCTGCCGTCGCTGGCGGATGGGAGTGAGGTGCGCATTTGTGCTCTCCACCGCCAACGCTTTGCACTCGACGCATGTAATTGTTGCCTGAGTACAGCCTTCGGTGATGTAAGCCAGCCGTTGTCGGTCACTGAAGATCTGATGCAAGTTGCCTACGGGACACCGATCGGGACTGCCGCGGTCCGTCAGCTTGGGCCGGTCCGTCACGCTGTTCTTGATTTTCTGCTCGACGATGGCTGCCTCATCGCTCAGCAGGATCGAATTGCCGTACGACTTTGACATCTTTCGCTTGTCCGTGCCCAGCAGTTTGGGCGAGGGCGTAAGTAGTGTCTGCGGCTCGGGAAACACCGGCTTGTCATTCAGCTTGTAAAACTGGTTGAAGCGCCGCGCCACCTCACGGGTAAGTTCGATGTGCGCTGATTGGTCTTCACCCACGGGCACAAAATCAGGACGGTATATAAGGATGTCGGCCGCCTGCAGTAGTGGATAGCCGAGAAAACCATACATGTGCAGGTCCTTGTTCGGCATCTGCTGCTGCTGTTCCTTAAAAGAAGGAACGCGCTCCAGCCATCCCAGAGGCGTGATCATGGAAAATAACAGGTGTAACTCAGCGTGCTCGCGCACGTGCGATTGCACGAAGATGGCGCATTTTTCCGGATCAAGCCCGGCTGCCAGAAAATCCAGTACTACTTCAAGCGAGTTGTCCGCGAGGCGCGAAGTATCGTCATAGTCGGTGGTGAGCGCGTGCCAGTCCGCCACAAAGAAAAAACAGTCGTGCGAATTCTGCAGCTTCACCCAGTTCTGCAGTGCCCCCACATAGTTGCCCAGATGCAGTTTGCCCGTGGGGCGCATGCCGCTCAGGACACGTGGACGTGAATTTTTCCTTGGATGGTCTGTCATTTTTATGGGGAGCGGCAAATGCTTATTGGCCGACATTAGCAGTTTAGCAAATGGCGATTAGCAAATGGCAATGGGGACAAGCCAAAGAACTTGAACCGCAAAGGACACAAAGATCACGAAAGGCACAAAATTTCGGAATTTTTCTTTGCGAACCTTCGCGTCCTCAGCGGTGGAGGATTTTTGCTGACCTACGTCCCAGTCTTATCTCCAGCAGCCTGCGGTTTCGGTGCTATCGTCTTCACCTTGACTGGCTTTGCCGGGATGCCGACGGCAATCGTGTACGGCTCAATGTCTTTTGTCGCCACACCCATCGACCCCAAGAGGCCATGTTCGTGTACCCGAACCCCGCTCATGACGGTTGAGTGATACGTGATGCGGGCGCGCGGGCCGATCTCCGTCTTCCGGTTGGTGACGATCATGCCGTCGTTCAGGTCGTGATCATGGGAATAGACATTGGCATAATCGGAAATCGAGCTGCCTTCGTGGATGACGATTTCGCCCCGATCATCCAGCAGTACGTATTTGTGGATCACACAATTGTCTTCGATGGTCAGGTTGTAGCCGTAAGAAATCTCGACGCCGTGAAAGATCTTCACATTTTTGCCGATGTGCTTAAGCACATGTTTCGCAATCATTGCGCGCACCCGAAATCCCAGCCAGTGGTTGATCCCCGCAGGCGAGCGGTCAAACATCATCCAGAACCAGATGAGAGGCTTGCGTTCGGCGTATTTCTGCCCGTCCACGTCGCCGTAGTATTCGGGCTCAAGTGAAGCGTTGCGTGGATCAAAGCTGTGCACCATCGCCTGCTCCGCCAGAGGCGCATTGGGCGCTGGATCGGCATAGGGCCGGCCCAGATAGAGTTCATGCAGCGCGTTGCGGACGACCAGACAGCGATGCTCAATATCACGGTTGGCAAACTGCTCATCGAGCTTCTGAATCCAGTCCAGAAACGCTTTTTCTGCCGCTGGCAGCGGCTGAATGTTGCGGTATTCGTAACGCGGCATGCAAGCCCTCTCCGACTTCTCTTTAATATTCTGAAAACACAATGATATAACGGCAGCCAATTTCCCACCGCCCTGATCAACCTTCGACAAGGATTCGATTTTACCGGCGCGACTCAGGCCGCAGTTTTTTGGCGCATCAGTCCCGGACGATACCAGGGTCGGAAATTGCCATAGGCTCGGCTATTCGGAATCGCCTTATAAAGCGATCTCCAATCCGGAAAAGGCCCCTTGGTTACCTCAGTACTCTTGTCCCTACAGACACTTGCCGATATAAACAGGCCATTCCGGGATTACGTTTTAACTGCATTAAAGGAAAGAAGAACGAATGATGTGCAGTTTTGTCAGACTCAGGAAAGTCGCGAAAGCGGGTCTTCTCGGTCTCAGTTTCTTATTTTCGCTTGCGTTGCAGGCCCAGGATGACGGGTTTAAAGCCGTTCCCATCCTGACTGGCTCGACCGCCTATTTTACCCGTGTCACCGCCGGCCAGTTCCAGGACGCGCCCACGGTGAGCCCTCTTTTACTGCTGCCTCTTGGAGACAAGTGGCTGGTGGAAGCCAAAGGCTCCTATTCTGACACTTTTAGCAAGAACGCCCAGGGTAATTACAACGGCACCATTTCTTATGGGATGGCCTACGGCCAGATTGACTATATTGCGAACCGTTACATGACGTTCGTTGCAGGCCGTTTTACTACGCCTTTCAATATTTACGGTGAGCGGCTCGCGCCCAACTGGATTCGCGCGTTACAAACCGGTCCACTGACTTCGCCGGTTACGAGCGGTTCGGCTCTGGGCGGCATGATGCGCGGTGGCTTCCCCGGGACAGAAAGCCTGAACGTAACCTACGCACTTTACTTTTCGTCGAATAACACGCATCACCTCTTGGCGACTGACCGTTCAACTGGCGGCCGTCTCAGCTTTTTCCTGCCACGCCAACGGCTGGAAGTCGGCGCTTCATTCCAGCAGGTCTTGCAGGCAGACCGCCCGCATTCTTCCGGCGTATTCCTCGAGTGGCAACCCAACCGCGCGCCTTTCACAGTGCGTTCGGAGTACGTGCGCTCATCGGGCACGAAGGGAAGCGCTTACTGGATTGAATCAGTCTATCGGCTCAGCCAGATTCCGTCGTTGCGGAGGCTGGAGCTGGTCGGTCGCGGAGAGCAATTCTTCGCCGCGGCAAACCTTTCTGCCGCGACGGTCAAAAAGCTGGGCGCGCTCGGCAAAGACACGAATGAGGGCGATTTCGGCATGAACTATTACCTGCGCAGCGATGTTCGGGCATCTGCCAGTTATGGCCGTCAATTTGTTCTGGGCAGGAATGCCAATCTCTGGACGGTCGGCATGACATACCGCTTTATTATGCCGATGCTGCCGCAAGGGGGCGCACGATGAAGATGAAATTCGCTCTGGCCGCGTTCCTGGTGGCAAGCGCCATGTCACTGGGCTTAATGGCCAATGCCAGCAGCGGCGGCAAGGATGCCCCAAAAGATTCTTCCGCCACACCAGCATCCGCGGAACAGAGCGCCCAGAATGAAAACATGCATGTAGAGGGCGAGAAACGTTTTCGCTCCAACTGCGCACGCTGCCACGCCGCTCCGCCTAAGTTTCCGCCACGGATGATGGCCACCATTGTTCGCCACATGCGTGTGCGCGCTACCATTACCGACCAGGATATGCGTTTGATCCTGCGTTATATGACGGAGTAGTGATGCAGATTTTGCGGTCCAGCTTCATTCGCCTTTCGACACTGGCAATCGTCGCACTATTTTTTACTCCGTCACTGCAGGCCTTCGGTCAGTCCCGCGTGATTGAAGTTCTGGCCGATAAAGACAGCCATTTCAAGATTGCCGGCATGAGCCACCCGGAGATCAAGGTCAAGGCGGGTGAGCCGCTGCTGTTGCGCGTCAGCGCGCGCAAGGGAAAGACCTGGAATCGTGACGGTACGGTGCATGGCTTTACCCTGCTGCGGGCCAAGGACCATACCAAGGTCAGCGGCTGGGATCTGGAATTGAAGCCGGGTACACAGGAGTTTGCACTGACTGCTCCCACGGAGCCGGGCGATTATGAAGTTCTATGTACCGTCATCTGCAGCGAGGAACATGAAGGCATGCGGATGAAGTTTGTGGTTTTGCCGTAACAGTTTTTTGTAGCGACGGAAACGCACGCCGTGATCGCAGCAAAGCTGACATTAAGAAGGAGACTTATGATGAACAAGTCAATGCACAAAATGCGCGCGGCGTTCTTCTTTGCTACCCTTGCGCTGTTGTCGTTGTATACATTTGCCAAAGATAAACCCAAAGACAGCACAGTGAGCCTGCACGGCGCCATCATGGATAGCCAGTGCGCTTTCAACGTGCATTCTGACGCGCATTCGCATGAGTGGATGACCAAGCGCGGCGTCCAGGGCGCCACCGATGAAGAGAGCTGCACCCGCCACTGCGTGAAAGACATGGGAGGCAGTTACGTGCTGGTGGTCAAGAAAGACGTCTATAAACTCGACGATCAGGTGAAAGCGGAGCAATTTTTGGGCAAAAAAGTAAAGGTCGACGGAACTCTGGATGCAAATGCTCACACACTCCATATCTTCAACATGGAAGAAGACAAATAGCCACCATCATCAGCGGTCAGCAGATTCAAAACTGCACGGCTGCGCTTAAAGCGCAGCCGTTTTTCTTTTCGTCAGAAAGAAAAATTACCCGCCCGCTCAGGCAGTCTTCTCCATGGTTAATTGGTGGTGCATGCCGGCTGTCTCCGCGTTGCGAGTGACCGTCATGGTGGCATGTTCAATAGAAGCCAGAGACTCCTTGAGGGGACACGCTGAATGGTGGAGAAGCCGGAGCATCTCCGTGACCTGGCCCAGCCGCATGCTTTGTCGGGCGTGATCGATTCCCTCGGCATTGATGCGTGCCGCGGCGGTTTCGATATAGCACCACAAGAATTGGCTGAGGAGGTCAACTGCCTTCTTCAGGTCGTGGCCTAATCCGGCATTCAACAGGTTGTTCAAGATGCGATCTTGATCGCCGGTGTCAGCGTCCTGGAACCTGGGCCAATGCAACTGCAGGTGGAGGGCCCTGAGTTCTTGAGTAATACTTTCAATCCGATCCGAGAGATCTTCCATTGTCTAATCCTTGCTTTGCAAGTATTTTGGGGCCCTAGACATCGGAAGAAGTGGCAAACACTAAAAGTAGACGACCGGAAATTCAGTGGCTCAAAGTAAGTGGCTAAAACGTGAGATGCCGGATGCCCCGTCCGCGTTCAGTTACCGAAGTACATATTTCAGTGGTTCAATGGTCCACCCCAGTTAGACACGCTATAGGACAGTGCGGAACAAGCAGCTTTACTGGCGAATTATTTACGAACATCATTTATAATAAATAAATGCTTTCCCCCGTCCCGGAATCTCTGGCCTGGGCTCATCCCCTGGTGCAGGAATGGTTCATCAATAAATTCGGTACGCCCACGGAACCACAGGAGCAGGGCTGGCCGCATATTCTTGCCGGCCGCACTACACTGATTTCGGCACCAACGGGCTCCGGCAAAACGCTGGCGGCCTTCCTGATCTGCATCGATCGGCTGGTGCGCAAGGCGTTAAGCGGCGATCTTATCGACCGCACCGAGATTCTCTATATATCTCCGTTAAAGGCGTTGGGCAACGACATCCAGAAAAACCTGGAAGGTCCGTTGGGCGAGATTACTGCTTTAGCCGGCGAAAAGGGATTGCTGATGCCGGAGATTCGCGCAGCTGTCCGCACCGGCGATACGCTCATGAAAGAGCGCCAGCGGATGCTGAAGCGACCTCCACATATTCTGGTGACCACTCCGGAATCTCTCTACATCCTGCTCACGGCCCAGAAGAGCCGCGGCATTCTTACTGACGTAAACACCATCATCGTGGACGAAATCCACGCCGTGGCCGATGACAAACGCGGCGCCCATCTGACCCTTTCGCTCGAGCGCCTGGATGCGCTCACGATTCAGCGTGCCGTGCGCATCGGACTTTCGGCCACGCAGAAGCCAATCGAAACCGTGGCCCACTTTCTTACCGGCAATAATCGTCCTGACCCTGTGGTCGTCAACATTGGCCACAAGCGCCAGATGGATCTCGCAATCGAAGTCCCAGGTCAGGAACTTGGGCCCGTTGCCAGCAACGAACTCTGGGATGAAATTTACGACCGCATCTGTGAGCTGGTCCAGCAGCATCGCTCCACCCTGGTGTTTGTAAATACGCGCCGCCTGGCCGAGCGTGTTTCTTTCAATCTGGCCGAGCGCATGGGTGAAGACGTGGTAGGTGCTCACCATGGCAGTCTGGCGCGTAAACTCCGCCTGGATGCGGAAAGCAAGCTTAAGAATGGCGAACTGAAAGTTCTGGTGGCTACCGCTTCGCTCGAATTGGGAATTGACATTGGACATGTCGATCTGGCCCTGCATATCGGGTCGCCGCGTTCGATCGGTGTGTCGCTCCAGCGCTTTGGCCGGGCCGGCCACTGGCGCGGCGCCGTTCCCAAGGGCCGCTTCTTTCCTACCACACGCGATGAGTTGCTCGAATGCGCAGCGCTGGTGCGCTCTATCCATCAGGGAGAGCTGGATCGCCTCATTATTCCTGAATCCCCGCTCGATATACTCGCGCAGCAGATTGTCGCAATCTGTGCGGCCGAAGAACAGGGCGAGGATGAACTCTTTACCCTGGTTAAGCGGGCATATCCATATCGCGAACTCGAACGGAAGGACTTTGACGACCTTCTGACGATGCTGGCCGATGGCATAGCCTCACAACGCGGCCGTTTCGGCGCATATCTTTTTCGCGATCGCGTGAACAAACGGCTGAAGGCGCGTCGTGGCGCACGCATGGTCGCCATCATGAATGGCGGCGCTATCCCTGAGAGTGCGCTTTATACAGTCGTCGCGGAGCCGGAAGGGACGGTCGTTGGCACGCTGCATGAAGATTTCGCCGTCGAAAGCTTGAAGGGCGATATCGTTCTGCTGGGAAACATGAGCTGGCGGATACGGCGCGTCGAGTCGGCAGGCCGCATCCTGGTGGAAGACGCCCATGGCGCGCCGCCTTCGATCCCTTTCTGGCTGGGCGAGGCTCCGGGACGCACGGAAGAACTTTCGCGACAATTGGGCGAGCTGCGGCAAAAGATCAGCGATCTAACACCGAATACCGTTCCCGGTTTCGTCAATCAGAAATCGCCGGAAGTCCTGAACGCTGTTGGCTGGCTCCAGCGCGAGTGCGGTCTGGACGATTCCGGTGCAGAGCAGGCCATTGAATATGTTGTGACCGGCCGGACGGTGCTGGGCGCGGTCCCCACCACGAACACCATTATCGCCGAGCGCTTTTTTGATGAAGGCGGCGGCATGCAACTGGTAGTGCATGCACCTTTTGGCGCGCGCATCAACAAGGCCTGGGGACTCGCTTTACGCAAGCGTTTCTGTGTCTCTTTCAACTTTGAGTTGCAGGCCGCGGCCACGGATAACGGCGTGAACATCGCTCTGGCCGAGCAGCACAGCTTTCCGCTGGCGGATGTTTTTCATTTCCTGCATGAAAATACGGTAAAGGAAGTCTTGCAGCAGGCGGCGCTGCTCTCTCCGTTGCTAGAGACGCGCTGGCGCTGGGACGCCAACCGGTCTTTGGCTCTGCTGCGTTACTGGAACGGCAAGAAAATTCCGCTGCAAATTCAGCGCACCCGCTCGGCTGATCTGTTGGCTTCAGTGTTTCCGGATGTGGCGCAATGCCAGGAAAATGCCGATGGGCCTATTGTGGTGCCAGATCACCCTCTGTTGCGCGAGGTGATGAAGGATATCTTTACGGAGGCGCTGGACCTCGAAGGGCTCAAAGACGTGTTACGCAAGATGCGCTCAGGTGAGATCAAATGCATCGCCGTTGATACGCCGGTGCCTTCAGTCTTCTCGCACGAGATACTGAACAGCAATCCCTACGCTTATCTGGACGATGCTCCATTGGAGGAGCGTCGTGCCCGTGCCGTTGAGATGAGGCGCACGCTGCCTGAGTCAGTCTTACAGGAAGTAGGAGCGCTTGATCCCGCAGCCATTGCTGAAGTGCGTGCCGGCGCTTGGCCTGATGTCCGCGATGCTGACGAACTGGCCGATACGCTGCACACTCTTATCGCGGTGCCGGAAAACTTTGTGCCGCCCGACGGTCGCTCACCTGAGGAAGCATGGGCGAGTTTCTTTGGATCATTG
>Ga0209488_10002933_pt1 | contig 13835 bp, 7 predicted proteins | sample Rivendell_Oct201_8_FD_188349 | JGI IMG/M metagenome (GOLD analysis project Ga0209488, IMG submission 188349) | Vadose zone soil microbial communities from the Eel River Critical Zone Observatory, Northern California, USA -... | ecosystem: Environmental > Terrestrial > Soil > Vadose zone >...
TGCTCCCGCGCGCACCATGGCCACACCCGAATCCAAGCGCGGTCCCAACCGCCTGTATGCCTTCAAACTCGGCGGCAAAGTTCCATTTCCCACTCCGCATATTGAAATTCCGCCCGTGCCGAAGCCTCCCGACCAAAAAGTAAGCGAGGAAATCATTCGCAAGGGCGAAAAAATTTACGTGTCGTTTTACTGCGAAGGGTGCCACTCTCCCTTCATCGACGGCAGCGGCGCTTGGGTGGAGGACGGCGCAATCCCCGATTTGCGCTACGCCCCGCCTGAAGTGCACAAGGATTGGTACGGCATCGTCTTGGGCGGCAGCCACTGGTCGAAAGGCATGCCCGGGCTCGCGGATCCGCCGAAGTTTGCTTTTCCCAAAGCCCACATGACGGTCGCTGAAGCGGATGCGGTTCACGCTTACGTTATCGACCAGGCCTGGAAAGCCTACAAAAGCGAACAAGAGGCTGCGCACTCCAAACGATAAAACTGCTAGCTCGCCTTCATGCTGGCAAAGCCAGCCGCCAAACTGAGTAGGCCAACTCCCAGGTGGATGAAATTGAATTGCGTATTCAAGTCCAGTTGGATGGGCCCGAGGTCGCGCAGACCGGCGAAACCTGCGATAGCCACCAGCGTATAGATCGCTCCAAAAATCAGGCCAAACCGCCGCGGGCCATCCGCGGTATTTGCGAACCCAGCCCACAGGGCAATTATTCCGCTGACGAGATGAAATATGTTATGGGCCGGAGGAAAAGTAAGGTTGAACATTTCGTGCCGAAAAAATCCCGCCACACCGACCACCACCAAAATTGCTCCGCTCAGCACGACGTAGATCTTTGCCAGCATGTTTCCCATGTTTTCGTCCATCAACCATCTCGCTAAATTTAGAGCTATAATTCGCGCCAATCGTGAGTCTATCCGCCGAAAACAGAATTTACTATCGATGTCTCTGCTGACGGTGCGCGATTCGTGAGCGATGAACTATGAAAGCAACTGAACCGGACCCAAGCGTCCGCAATACGTGGGCCAGCATTCTAAGCGACATCCATTTTTGGGTGCCCGTCGCCGTCTTGATGGGCGGATTGCTTCTTCTCCGTTTTATTCGTTGATTTCTGGATCGGAGCAAAATGCCGCCTGTCGGGTTTCCCCAAGTCTCATCCGCAATCCTGGACGCGTCGCGTTCGAAAAAGCTTCAATTGCTCGGCATCCTTTGCGGCTTCGCGGCAGGAGCCTGGCTCGGCGCCGCAGAAGCGCCCACGAAGCTCGTTTCCATCGGCATCTCGCCGATGGTCATTTCACTCATCATGGTCATCGGCGTTTTTCTCGCACGCTGGAGCCTGCCCGCCCTGATTCTAGGTACCTCGTCCGTCCGCGCCGATGTTCTCCGCGCGCCTCATTTGGTTATTTGGGCGCTTCTTGCCGGATGCCTCTGGGCCGTGGCCAACACGCTCACGATTTTCGCCATCCGCGACATCGGCTTGAGCATCGCCTTTCCCTTGTGGAATTCGAATAGCCTTCTCGGCATTCTCTGGGGTTTTCTTTTCTTCAATGAATTGCGTCAGGCTGACTGGCGCCGCCGCGCCGGTGTTTTGGGCGGGGCACTGGTCATGTGCGCCGGTGCGGCGCTGCTCGCCGTCGCATCGTCGGGACGCGGCCCCACGGCGCATTCCCTGCATGGCGTCTGGGCCGCACTTGGTGCCGGAATCCTTTGGGGCACCATGTACATCCCCTACCGCAAGGCCTACCTGACCGGGATGAATCCACTTTCGTTTGTAACTTTCTTTTCGTTCGGCGAATTGGGCATGATGTCCGTCCTCGCCGTGAGCTCGCTGGGAATCGCTCCGTTGTGGCAAGAATTGCAGATCGCCCGCAGCGTCATTTTCTGGCTGATGCTCGGCGGTTTCGTCTGGGTGATTGGCGACCTCTTCCAGCAGTACGCCGCCAAATACGTGGGCATCAGCCGCGGCATCCCGCTTTCCAATTCGAATCAACTCTGGGGCCTATTGTGGGGCATCCTCGTTTTCGGTGAATTGCACGGCCGCAGTTCTTCCATCCACCTGGAGGTCATCGGCGGCTCCCTCCTTATGATGCTGGGAGTCGGCGCCATTGCCTTTTCTTCGGCGACCGGTCAGGAGCAGACCCGCTGGAAAGAGGCAGCCATTCGCGAAAGCGACCGCTACGGCGTCGCCGCAGACTTCGTCGAAGCCCGCATGGACGGCCGCCAACTCCTTGGTGAACAAAAACCTTCCCGCAGCGCGCTGGACTGGCTGCTGGTTATCCTCGCGACTAGTGTATTCGTGATCTTTGCCGCGATGGCTCGCGTCCCGCGGATGTCCTTGCACTGGGCGCCCGCCGCGCTCTTGGCCGCCGTCCTATTCTTGTTCCTCGTTATTTGTGGCCTCGCCCTCTGGCGCACCACGCGCTTCAACTGAAAGGTCCTTCCCGCCTTTGAAAACTTCCGCGCATCCTTTACAGTGGCCAGGACCATCATGATGCACTCACCGAAGCTCGATGTTGTTGGCGTAGGCCTCAATGCTACCGACACCTTCATTCCTGTAGCGCACTATCCCGCCCGCGGCTCCAAAGTCGAATTTCGCTTGGCGAACGTTTTGCCCGGTGGCCAGGTCGCCACCGCCATGATTGCCTGCCAGCAGTGGGGTTTGCGCACACGCTACGTCGGCAAAGTCGGTGACGACAACGCCGCCGAACTCCACCGCGCCGAATTTGAGCGAGCGGGCGTCGAAGCCCATCTCTTCACCGCGCCCGGCTGTCCCAGCCAGCAGGCATTCATCCTTGTTGATGACTCCGGCGAACGCACCGTTCTTTGGAAGCGGGACGATCGTTTGACTTTGCGTCCGGAAGAACTCCACCGCGATTGGATCGTCAATTCCCGCGCTCTTCATGTCGATGGACATGATACGGCCGCTGCGGCCGCCGCGGCGGGCTGGGCTCGCGCCGCCGGCATTCCCGTCATCGCGGACGTGGATGAACTTTACCCCGGCGTGGACGCGCTCTTGAAGAGCGTCGACTACCTCATCACCAGCAGGGATATTCCGGGGCGGCTGATGGAAGAACCGGATTTGCAAAAGTCCCTGCCCGCGCTCAGGAAACGATTTGGCTGCCGCCTTACTGCTGCCACACTGGGCGAAGAAGGCGTTTTGGCCTGGGACGGAAAGCAATTCCACTACGCCACCGCTTTTCGCGTGCAGCCCGTTGACACCACCGGCGCCGGTGACATTTTTCACGCCGGCTTTATCTACGCCCTCTTGCAAGGTTGGCCTTTGCAGCGCCAGCTCGATTTTGCCTGCGCCGCCGCCGCCCTCAACTGCACCGCCGTCGGCGCCCGCGGTGGCGTTCAATCCATCGACACCATCCAGCATCTCATTGCCACCGGAACTCGCCACACCCCAGTTTTCGACCTTGCGACAATGACTTGAATGAACTCCCCTGAAGCGCGACTACGGACCAGCTCACGCCCGTCTGCGGTTGAGCCCCCGCCGACCCGGGTGTTATCCTGCCTCCTATGGCGGATCCCGTCATCTCCCCGCCGGAAGTGGCGTTCACCTCCCCGCTTGAACATTCCCGGCGTCAGCTCGAAGCCTTGCTCGAAGTCAGCGAGGCCATCGCCCAGCAGCGCGATCTCCCCGCGCTGTTCCACGATCTTTCGGACCGCTTGCGCTCCGTCATCGAATTCGATTTTCTGACCCTCGTCCTCCACGATCCCGCTCGCAACGTCATGCGTCTCCACGTTCTTGCCACACGCATCCCCGGCGAAAAAGCCGCCGGCAGCGAGTCCCCGGTCGAGGGAAATCCCGCCGGCTGGGTCTGGCAAACGCAGCAACCCTTTGTGGTCACCGACACCGACGAAGAGACCCGCTTCCCGGAGTTCCTAAAGCGCTACCGCGAACACAATGTCCGCTCTCTCGCCATTCTTCCGCTCACCACGGCCCAGCACCGCCTCGGGGCCATGGGCTTCGGACGTCTAGTCCCGCAGCGCATCACGGACACCGAGCTCCAATTCATGGAGCGGGTCGCCAGCCAGGTAGCCGTAGCCGTTGATAACGCCCTCAATTTCGCGACCTCCCAGGCTTATCAATCGCAACTCGCACGCCAGCGCGACCGCCTCCAGGTTCTCCTCGAAATCAACAACCTCCTGATCACCAGCCGCGAACTCCCCGAACTTTTTCGCGGCATCGTCAACATTCTCGAGCGCGTCATTCACCACGACTACACCAGCCTCGCGCTCCTCGATTCTCAATCCGGCTTGCTCAAGATTCATGCGCTCGATTTTCCCGGTAAGCAGAATATCCTCAAGCCGGAGACGCTGATTCCGCGCGACACCTCTCTCGCGGGCCGCGCTATCGCCGCCGGCAAGCCCTTGATCGCGCGGGGCTCCGAGCTCGACCGTTACGACACGGAAATCATCCGTATCCTTCGCGCCGAAGGCTTGCAAGCCGTCTGCTGCATCCCGCTGATCCACCACGGCCATACTTTCGGCACTCTCAATCTCGCGGGCCGGCGCCTCGATTCTTTCACCCCGGAAGACGTGGAGCTCCTTCAACCTGTTGCCGCGCAGGTCGCCATCGCTGTCGAAAATGCTTTGGCCTTCAAGGAAATCGAGTCTCTGAAAAATAAGCTCGCGGAAGAAAAGCTCTACCTCGAGGAAGAAATTCGAAGTGAATTCAATTTCGAGGAAATCATCGGCGAGAGTCCCGCGCTCAAGCGCGCCCTCGCCCAGGTGGAGCTCGCCGCTCCCGCCGGCACCACTGTCCTCCTCCTCGGCGAAACCGGCACCGGCAAAGAGCTCTTCGCCCGCGCCATCCACAATCTCAGTCCGCGCCGCGATCGCACCTTCGTTAAAATCAATTGCGCCGCCATTCCCAGCGGCCTTCTCGAATCCGAACTTTTCGGCCACGAGCGCGGCGCTTTCACCGGCGCCATCATCCAGAAAATCGGGCGCTTCGAACTCGCCGACCGCGGCACGCTCTTCCTCGACGAAGTCGGCGACCTTCCCCTCGAACTTCAGCCGAAACTTCTTCGGGTTCTTCAAGAGCAGGAATTCGAACGGCTCGGCGGAAACCGCACGCAGCGCGTGGACGTCCGTGTCGTCGCCGCCACCAACACCGATCTTTCCAGCCGCGTCGCCGAACGCTCCTTTCGCAGCGACCTCTACTACCGCCTGAACGTTTTCCCCATCCAGATTCCCGCTCTTCGCGAGCGCGCCGAAGATCTCCCCCTCCTCGTTCGCTACTTCGTGCAGAGATTCAGCCGCCAGCTCAACAAAGGTGTCGAGTACATCCCTGCCGACGCCATGGACGCCCTCATTCACTACTCCTGGCCCGGCAATGTGCGCGAACTTGAAAATCTCATCGAACGCGCCGTCCTTCTCTCTCCCGGCAAAGAGCTGCGCATCCCCTTCGCCGAATTGAAATCCAATTCCATCTCCGGCACAGTCTCAGCCAACGATCCCTCTTCCTCCTTTACCTCATTAACCTCATCTACCTCCTTAACCTCCTCAATCTCCACCCTCGAGGAAGCCGAACGCCAGCACATCCTCCGCGCCTTGAAGCACACCCAGTGGCGCATCGCCGGCCCCAAGGGCGCTGCCGTCCTCCTCGGCATGAAGCGCACCACTCTCCAAGCCCGTATGCGCAAGCTCCGCATCCGCCGCCCGGTCTAACCTCGCCCGGGAACCAGCGTCGCCACCGCAGCGCGCATTGATGTTCCAGAATTAAATCGCCCGAGAGGAGCACACTCCACGCGAGGCGAATTCTTATTCCGAAGGACACCCCGTCTTGTCCAACTCTTGTAACCTCTTGATGGCTGCAGCGTTCCGTTTCTCAGAGGCCACCAGCAATAACACTCTTGCCTGGTTGCAATTCTGGGGAACTCCTTCGCCCTTAATGTAGAGTTCAGCCAGCGCAACCGCCGACTTGGTGTTGCCAGCCTGCACCGAAGCCCACAACTGTTGGGGTGTCATCGCAGGTATTTGCCGGCTTGTGTTGCCGCTCAAGCCTGTCCGAAGCGGTGCTTGTGCCGATGGACTTGACGCTGACGTTTCCCAAGCCCGCGGACTAGGGTGCCCGCCCGTTTCCGTCGCCAGAATAGCCGGCTTGTGGGCCTCTGCTACTCGCTTTTTCTGGTTGCTGCTCCCGAAGATATCCGTGGAAGTTCCGCTTGCAATAGATGGGTTCACCGCTGCCTGCGGCAAGGGGTCTCCCGGGCTCTTTTGGGCTGCCGATAATTCCGCCTGGGCTTTTCCTAAGCCCCTGTTCTCGTGGCGGTAATTCGAATACTTAATCGCTGCTACGGCAACGGTCGCGGAAATACAAGTGCCGAGGAACAATCCCAGAATAAGTTGCCGTCGCATTGCGGAGAGATACCGTTGCATGGGCACAAGCTCGCCACTCGCCTCGACTTCCAGCGGTGCGGGGAATAGCGTGCTCGTGCCTCCAGCCGCCTCCGTGCCGATCAATTTCATCGCTTCCCGGGGACGCGCTTTAGACACGAACCTGGCAACGGCATCTGTCTCGCCCGCTCCACTCCGGACGGACATTTCCGTCAGCACTCCGCGGCTCAAGAATTCCTCGTCAGAAGCTACTTGCGGCGTCGGCCGGGATATCCATTCGCGAATCTGCGCGCGATTCTCCTCCGACAGTCCAAGAAATCTCAGCCCTCCGCACTTCTTCGCCGCATCGGTCCAGACCACTTCACCCCACGCCTCGATCCGTTCACGGAGATTGAGCGAAAACCATAAATGAACAGGCCCGCTTTGAAGCACGGGAGCAAACGTTTCAAAACGCACGCCTCCTTCGGAGACGTCTAGCGCGCTTCCCCCGTCATCCCGCTCCAATTGTAGGAAAGCAAACTTGTCCGGCGTCTTTCTGAAGTTTTGGCGTCGATCTAGGTTTATGTTCCTCAGGTTCATGTTATCTAAGAGGCGTTCTTGATTTTCGGAACGGCCTTCAACGGCGGGGGATGAAGGTATACCGAATCGCCGGGCCCAGGCTGGGTGCGGGGCCGAGCCTGCAGGCCTCACGAACGTCATTATACTCTCGCCCGCCAGGATTGAAAATCATTCGCGTCGGTCTCCAGGCCGTGAGGTTTCATGCGCCACGACTCTCCCAACTTTCTCCTAGCCTTGGGGTTCTATTGACAGGCCATCGAGAAACGCTGGTATCCTGAACATCTCACCAGCCGTGCCCAGCCTCCCCACCCCGGGGGAATAGAGGCAGCGAGTCATGAATCCAGAAAAACTCCGCGTCGCGCGGGAAAAGCTCACCCGTGTCTTCCGCTACCTGGAAGCCCTCAACCAGCACCGCAATCCGGCCAAGCGCCAGATTCGCGAACAACTCTGGAGCCTCTGGTTGCACGATCTCCCCGACCATCCCTCCATCAAACGAGGCGCCTCTAAATCCGTTCCCGCGAAAAGCAAAGCCGCCGAGTCTCAGAATGGTGACACCAGCTCCGGCGAGTTCCTACTGAAGGTACAGCGTCCGGCGCTGACTTTTCCTCCTGAACCTCCAATCACTATCGCCTCGTGGCTTGAAGCCGGATGGGACGACCCATCGAAAGAGCCTTCCGTCAGTGCTTCCCGGAATGAATCGGATCAAGAAGCCCGGACGCGCATCGCCAGCTTCGCCGACGAACCCGCAAGGCTGGCCGCCTTGCAGCGTTGGAAAGTGGCGCGCGAAGAATGGGCCAAAAGCGAAAAGCCTGCTCGCGCTGCGATGAAAATCTTCGAGACCCTGTACGCGCTCTATGGCCGCATCGACCGCGAGGCCGAACGTGTCGAGCTGGTTCTTGGAGATGGCATTCTCAGTTGGTCCCGCGCCGAAGGCAGCATCTACCATCCCATTCTCCTGCAGCGGCTCCAGCTTCAGTTCAATGCCGCAGTGCCCGAATTCACGCTCTCGGAAGCCGACCACCCGGTCGAACTCTATTCCGCTCTCTTCCAATCCATGACCGATGTGGACGGCCGCGCCATCGGCCGCTGCCGCCAGGAACTGGAGCAGGAAGGCTTTCATCCTCTTATCAATGGCGCGACCTCCGGATTTCTCAAGCGTCTGGTTGTTCAACTCTCGCCGCGCGGCGAGTTGCTCGAGGACCGCGCACCTGCCGCGGAAGCCAGTGATCCTCGGATCGGGCGCGATCCGATTCTGTTCCTGCGCGCCCGCACCCTGGGATACGCTGCTGCTATCGAGGGCATCCTGGCGGACCTTCGAACGCGCGAAGATTTGCCCTGGTCACTCCTCAATATCGTTGGAGAGGAATCTCCTCTTCCTGACACTGGAGAACCGGATCCTTCGGCCAATCGTTACAGTGAAGCCGACGCCGAAGTTCTTCTCAGCAAACCCGCGAATCCCGAGCAGATTCGCATTGCCAAGCAACTCGAGCAATACGGTGGCGTGCTGGTTCAAGGCCCGCCAGGCACGGGAAAGACGCACACCATCGGAAACCTCATTGGGCACCTGCTGGCCCAGGGAAAGAGCGTCCTCGTCACCAGCCATACGACAAAAGCGTTGCGCATGGTGCGCCATCATATTGTTCCTGAACTGCGTCCGCTGTGCGTCAGCCTTCTCGAAAGCGACCTGGACAGCCGCAAACAACTCGAAAGCGCGGTCGGCTCCATTGCGGAAAGATTGTCGCGAGCCGACGCCGGTTCCCTCGAAATCGAATGGAAGAAATTGGAAGCCGAGCGCGGCGAACTGCTGAAAAAGCTAGACGATGTCCGAAACCAGTTTGCCGACGCCCGTGCCGACGAGTATCGCGACATTCTCATCGCCGGAAAATCCTGGGCCCCCGCCGATGCCGCCCGCAAAGTCGCTCAGGAAAAAGACAGCCTCGGTTGGATCCCCGGCCCCGTCGCCGCCGTCGCGCCCTTGCCACTCTCTCCGGGTGAATTGGCCGACCTCTATCGCACCAACGTTTCCGTCTCTCGCGAAGATGAAGCCGAACTTTCCGGTCATCTCCCGGAACTCCATGATCTCCCTCGGCCCGAAGACTTCGAAGCCTCCGTCAGCGAGCGCAATCGCCTCGGCATGGAGGATCTCGAGCTGCGTTCCGATCTCTGGCAATCCGGCGCGTCTCAAGGTTCACCCGATGAGCTGCAAGCTCTTGCCGCCAACTTGACCCAAGCCGTCGAACCTCTTTCCGGAAAAGAAAAGTGGAAGCTTGCCGCCGTTTACGCCGGCAAATATGGCGACGCGCACCGCCAGCCCTGGGACCAATTGGTCAGTTCTGTCCGCCTCGTTCATCGCGAAGCTGCGAACGCGCAGGAATCTTTCCTCAAGTACGGCCCGCAACTTTCTCGTGAGTTTCCGCTCGAAGATCAGGAGCGCATCGCGGGCGAGATCCTCGCCCATCTCGAGGGTGGTGGCAAGCTTGGTTCCTTCACTCTTCTTACTCACAAAGCCTGGAGCCATTTCATCGAGGCAACCAAAGTAAAGAACGCTCGCCCGCGCCTCCCTGAACACTTTCAAGCCCTGCGCCAGCTTTCGCGCCTCATGAACTTGCGCCAGGAACTCGCCGGCCGCTGGGACCGTCAGGTGGCCGCCCTCGGCACACCGCCTTCCGCCGAAATGGGCGAAGAAGTTGAAAAAACTCTCATGCAGTTTTGTGATGCCATCGAGAATTGCCTCGGCTGGCACGAACACACCTGGCTCCCGCTTCAACAGCAACTCGAGGATCTCGGCTTTCGCTGGGAAAAGTTTGTTGCCGAACAGCCCGCGGTCGTCGGCCCCGACGGCGAATTGCTGCGCATCGGCAGGGCCGTCAATAACTCCCTCCTTCCGATCTTGGACTCGCGTTACAAAAAGCTGAAGCTGCTCCAGCTCGAAGAAGAAATCCGCGAACTCAAAAACCGTCTCAAGCTCGCTGCGCGCCTTGCCAAGTCCTCAAAAGTCATTTCCAAACTCCTCGCCGCCGTGAAGGACGAGGATTCAAACGTCTATCGCGATGCCTACGAGCGCCTCCTGGAACTCAAAAGCCGCCAGGCCGATCTCGATCTCCGCCGCGCCCTGCTCACCAAGCTCGAAAGCGCCGCACCCGCCTGGGCTGGCGTCATTCGCAATCGCACTGGCGTGCACGGCCGCGGTGAGCCCCCGCGCGATCCCGCCGCAGCCTGGACTTGGCGCCAGCTCAACGATGAACTTGACCGCCGCGCCGGCGTTTCCCTCGAAGCGCTCCAGACCAAGAGCGAAAAATTTCGCGAACAGCTTCGCCGCGTCACCGTCGGACTTATTGACAAGCGCGCCTGGTCCGCTCAGGCCCGCCGCACTTCCTCTCGCCAGCGCCAAGCGCTTGTCGGATGGCTGGACACCATTCGTCGTATCGGCAAAGGCCACGGCATCCGCGTCGCTCTCCTCCGTGCCGAAGCCGCCAGGAAAATGTCCGAATGCCGCAGTGCCGTTCCCGTCTGGGTTATGCCTTTATCTCGCGTAGTCGAGAATTTCGACCCGCGCACCACTCGTTTCGACGTTGTTATCATCGACGAAGCCAGCCAGAGCGACGTTATGGCCCTCGTCGCTCTTTATCTCGGAAAGACCGTCCTTGTCGTTGGCGACCACGAACAAGTCAGTCCATCCGCCGTCGGCCAGGATCTCGGCATCATCCAGAACCTCATCTTTCAGTACCTCCCCGGAATCCCCAATTCCGATCTCTACGACGGACAAATCTCCATCTACGATCTTGCTCGCCAGTCTTTCGGCGGCACCACTTGCCTCGTCGAACATTTCCGTTGCGTCCCGGAAATCATCCAGTTTAGCAACTTGATTTCCTACGATTACCGCATCAAGCCTTTGCGTGACGCCAGCCGCGTCCGGCTCCGCCCTCACACCATCGCTTATCGCGTCTCCGGCTCCAGCCGCGACGGCAAGATCAATCGTCAGGAAGCCCTGGCCACCGCTTCCCTCCTCGCCGCGGCGATCGAGCAGCCGGAATATAAGAAAAACGATGCTGGACAGCCCACCAGCTTTGGCGTGGTTTCCCTCGTCGGTGACGAGCAGGCCATCGAAATTGACAATCTTCTCCGTTCCCATCTTTCGCCAGACCGCTATGAACTCCATCGCCTTCTGTGCGGCAACGCCGCTCAATTCCAGGGCGACGAACGCGACGTCATCTTCATCTCTCTGGTGGACACCGCCCAGCGCGGCCCGCTCTCCCTCCGCGACCAGGAATTGTTCAAGCAGCGCTTCAATGTCGCCGCCAGCCGCGCCCGCGACCAGATGTGGATTGTCCACTCCCTTAGTCCCAACAACGACCTCAAACCCGACGACCTTCGCCGCCAATTGATCGAGCATGCCCAGGACCCCAGCCGCCTCATGCGCGCGCTCGATGAAAAGGAGAAGCGCACGCAGTCCGCTTTCGAACGCGAAGTCATGAAGCGCCTCACCGCCGCCGGCTATCACGTCGCCCCGCAATGGCGCGTCGGCGCGTTTCGAATCGACCTGGTGGTTGAAGGCGACGGCCGCCGCTTGGCTATCGAGTGCGATGGCGACCGCTATCATCCTCTCGAAAAACTTCCCGAGGACATGGACCGCCAGTCCGTCCTCGAGCGCATGGGCTGGATCTTCACGCGCATCCGCGGCACCGAATTTTTCCGTAACCCGGACCGCGCCATGAAGCCCGTTCTCGAAAAACTCCAGCTGCTTGAAATTTCTCCCAACGGCGCCGCTCCCGACGCTCCCGCGAAGAAGCAGCCGCCCGGCGATCTCATCGAGCGCGTCATCCGCCGCGCGGAAGAACTTCGCACCAAGTGGTCGGCCTCCGCGGAATCCGCCTCTCGCCGCCCACGCGATCCTCGCGAGGTGCCACAGCCCGATCCGGCAGTCTGAGGGAACCTAATGAGTGACTCGTTGCCTAGTCCTTCATGCGGATCTATTTACTGCTTGGCTTTCAGAGACTATCAGGGTAAATTTCCGCTACCGGCCGATTGAGGTATTCATGAAACTCTTCATTGCTTTGTCCGTGCTGGCGATTTCCGCTTTTTTCTTCGCTCCGATCTTTCCAGAAGCGCCCTCCGGCTTCGACAACAGGAGCAACGGGCTGGTGGACGACGCCACGCACTCGGCGGATCAAGTGAAGTTTGATGAAATCGAGCAAATCTCCGACGGCCTCGGCCCTCTCTATAACGCGCAATCCTGCCGCGAGTGCCATCAGAATCCCACTTCCGGTGGCTCCAGCCAGGTCTCTGAATTGCGCGTCGGCCATAACGGCCCCCACGGCGAGTTCGTCAATCCAGATATCCCAATTGCTCGTGGAACGGAAATCATTAAAGGCCGGTCGCTGGTGAACGACCGCTCCATTTGCCCGAATGCCGCGTTCCCCAGCACGGAAATTCAGGAGCGCGTCCCGGACTCGGAAAAGATTCGTACCTTTCGCGTATCTCTAAACCTTCTGGGCGACGGATTCGTCGAGGCAGTCCCCGATCAGACTTTCGTTGACCTTGCCAAGGAGCAGTGCAAGAAAAACCACAACAAGATCTGCGGTCAGGTTCTTTATGTCCCCGTCGTCGAAGCCCCGGGCCAGACCGCTGTCGGTCGCTTCGGCTGGAAAGACCAGCAGGCCAGCCTGCTGTCGTTTTCCGCGGACGCCTACCTCAATGAAATGGGCATCACCAGCCGCCTCCAGCCCGACGAAGTCACCAACCTCTGCAACACCGTCTCCGAGCCCAATGACACGCCCGGAGCTGACGGCCTCGCCGATATCGACCATTTCGCCCGCTTCGTCCGCGCCACGGAAGCACCCGCGCGCGACGCCCAGCTCGCGCAAACTCCCAAAGCGCGATTGGGCGCTGAGTTATTCGACAAAGTGGGCTGCGATATTTGCCACATCCAAACGCTCATGACCGCCTCCGCCGGCACAAAGATCGACGGCGGTACTTTTACGATTCCCTCGGCGCTGGGCGACAAGCAGTTTCATCCCTACGGCGACTTCCTTCTCCACAATGTCGGCACCGGCGACGGCATTGTCATGGCCATGACCGAGCACTACGGCAAGAATATGTACAAGATCACCTGGAAAAACCTCTCCATCTCCGAATTCAACAACACTGCCAACAAAATCCGCACCGCTCCGCTCTGGGGCGTCCGTCTGCACTCCCGATTGATGCACGATGGTGCTTCCGTCACGCTCCTCGACGCCATCCTCCGCCACCATGGCGAAGCGGAACATGTCGCCGAGAAATTCGAAAAGCTTAAACCAGCCGAAAAGGAAGCCCTTCTCGAATTCCTTCGCTCTCTCTAGACGGTTCGGGCTGCCTTCCTGGTCGGTACAAACCTGGTGTCCGCACGTACAGTAATTGTTTACGCAAAGCCCTTTCCGAGCCGCCTTGCTACCCCTCTTTCTCTGCTAGCCTGTAGATACGAAACGACATACCCTGCCCTCGGGACTTTCAATCGTTCATTTCCGCGGGGTGCGTCGCTGTTTTTCCGGATGAATCGTGGCCGCATCGCGGCCGTGGAAATGCTTTCGCCTTAAAAGGCGCTTGGAGATACTCTCGTGAAAATCGCATCAACTTATCTTGTGGCAATTGGAATTTTGGGAATGCTGGCCACCCCCGCTCTCGGTCAGGCGCCCCCGTCTGCCAGCCCCGCCAAAAATGTTTCGCGCACCACCAAAGCCGTGAATTACCGCCGCGCCGGCGCCGCCAAGATCGATTTTCAAGGCACGGAACTGATGCAGCAGGCCAGCGGCGAAGCCCGAGTCCAGAACAAGGGGAGCCGCACCGAGATCGATGCAAAATTCCTCGGCCTCGATGAAGCCACCAAGTTCGGCCTCGAATATCTCACCTACGTTCTCTGGGCCGTCTCCCCGGGAGGCCGCGCCGTAAATCTCGGCGA
>Ga0209488_10002934_pt1 | contig 13835 bp, 18 predicted proteins | sample Rivendell_Oct201_8_FD_188349 | JGI IMG/M metagenome (GOLD analysis project Ga0209488, IMG submission 188349) | Vadose zone soil microbial communities from the Eel River Critical Zone Observatory, Northern California, USA -... | ecosystem: Environmental > Terrestrial > Soil > Vadose zone >...
GTGGGTGGGTACATCGATGTATGCGATGACGTCACTACATGTGTTCTCCTCACTTGCCCCACGTTTAAGTCTCCAACACGCGCACATAAACGCACTGAACCTTTTCCTCGTTCCTTTGCCTTGCTGTAACCGCCTGGTGGGGTTCTCGTTCACCGATAAATGCTTGCCTTTTCTCGTGGCTCATCCCCGTCCTAGCAACAAACACATTTGACTCAATCGCCCCAATTCACATCAACAAATCATGGTGTCAACTCGCAGCAGCTCTCGGGTCAGACAGAGCGCCTCTCCAGAGCGACCTCCGACCTCCGTATTCCTCGAATCACGCACCGCGAAGAAGGATGACTTGCCGCCTCCCTTACCAAAGGAAGAGTGCGGCGTCCGTTCCGACGTCAAGAAACCGCTGGAGCAAGCCCGGCTCGCCCCTTTTCTCCACGTCCTCCTCAGCATTCTCCTCGTATGCCTGGCCTGGTACACATATCGAACGATCGTTGCCGCAGTGGACGTATACAAGTCCACAGGCGCAACCCCGCTCTCGTCCACCACCCTCTCCTCCCTCTACACGAATCCGGTGTGGCAGTTCGTCTCGAAACAGACGAGCCGAGGAATGCGGGGCATCTACGGTCATTCAAAGGTGACTCGTCCCGACGTGGAACGCCGCATCGAGGAACTGGCGGATGCATTGGGCGTCAACCGCGTCGATTTCGCTCGCGCGATTGCAGACGCGGTATGCCAGTTCGTCCCCCGTGCATCGCTCTCTTCGCTGGCCAGCGAGGCGAAGGAGACAGGCGGTGGCCGCATCATGGACGTCCTGCTGGGAGGATATGCCCACGGCGTGCACATCCCCGACGGCGTCAAGGGTAAGATGGGGTAATATGATACGTTTCGAGGATGAGCTGGGAGGTATATGATATGATATGTGCTATGTCCAACACACTGATATATTTCCGTAATATGAATGTTGTTGATATTCCAAGATGGTGTGCGGTCAGTCGCCGCGTCATCAACGGAGTGGAGAGATGCCAAATGGATCAGAGCTTTCACCGTGCGCCCGTGCTCTTTTTTATTTGAGCCAAGACCGCGTCCACGTCGACAATGTGGCGGTCTTGCAACTTCTGGAACTGAGAACCACATTCATTCCATTTCGAACCTGGGAAACCTCTCAGAAATGCACTCACTTGTTCGTACTGGACGGAATGTCGCGTGTATTTGCCCTTCTTCAGGCTAGCCTGGTGTTGACGGCGAATTTGAACACGTGCATCCTCGGCCTGCTTTGATGCAGCCGAGTATGCAGCTAGACGTGCCTCCACCGTCGGCCTAGATGTATGGGCATGAGGGAAAATAGAGAGCACAAAGGAGCACGCACTTGGGTATGGGTATCCTTAACGTGCGCTCATCAACTCGTTGGGGGATGATACCCTGTATCTTGGCTTCGTACAATGCATCTTGGACATGCTTCAAATTCTACTGGAAAGCAAAGCAACCCGACCCAGTCAGCAGACATCCCATTATCGTAGGAAACACTCCTTCCGGGGTGTGTGGAGGGAGGAGGGGGAGACGAGAAAGCGAAACGGCACACGACCACAAACTCACCTGCGGATCGAACACGGTCACGATCAAGGTCGACCCGTCGCGCACGCCAACAGTAGCCAACTCTTCCAACCGCAGCTTCTTTCCTCCCGACGCGGACGACGACGACGTAGGTGCCACTGTGATACGCACGGGCGCAAGAAGCTGTGGCGTGACGCGCCCACTGGCGCGCGCCTCGAGCTGCGCGACCTCGCGACGGAGCCGCTCCACGCAGGCGGCCATCTTGGCGTCCGCGCGAGCAAACTCCTCTCGCGCGGTGGGGTCCGTTAGCGCCTGCTGCGAGCCGGGCGTGAGGGATGCCGTCGCGATCGGCCCGCGCTTTGAGGAGTTGGAGCCGTACGCGCGCCAGGCGGGCAGAGACGTTGTGAGGAGTGGGAGTGGGGATGGTTGGGTGATTTTTGGTAGACGTAGGCTGCGGCGAAGGAGGGTGGACATTGTGAGAGTGTTGCCAGGGTTGACCTCTCACTCTCACCTTCCTTATGTAGCCACTAGCCCTAGTCCTCAGAACAATGAATATGACATGTTCGTGTATATGACTCACCATTGTCTGAAACCACTGCCCAGTCATCCCTCTGGTCTCGTTTTCCCATTTCTCTCTGCTGTTCATGGTTGTCCTTGTCCATCTTGTCTCGTTCTCGATTGCACTGTCATGGTGACCTGTTCTTCCCTTTCCCTTTCTTTGTCTCCTTGACTTTCCCGCGATGCCCATCCCCAGTCTTGTCACCGTGCCCGCCTTCGTCCAACTCGTCACAGGCTCATCTCATCATTTGGTGCTCATTTCGGCGCCATCGTCGTGCTTACGCGCTCATCATGAGCTCGTCTACCATCTCGCCCTCGCATCCACCTCGAAGCGGCTGTCGCTGCGCCAATCCACCTATTGTAAGCTCGCACCGTCTCTCCCCTCTCACCCACGCCTCGTGCCGTTCCCGATGCTCTCTCTACTTGTCTTACTCGCGCCGTCTTGTCTACTGCCCAAGGGCCACAAAGCGCTTTGCTTTTGTTCCTCACCTCTTCCTTAATACATATGTCTCCATATCTTCCCTACATTCGTGGCAACCATCTATACCACCGTGCACTCTTCGACGTGTGTGATGCACCCATTGTGGGCACATTGCTCCGCGCGCTTCCATCCATGTCTATCTGTATGCACAACATCCTCGAGCACAGTGCGTGCTCGTGCTCGTGCTCACTCCGGCGCCCCTGCGGCGATGACACAGTTTCCGGCTGCTTTGGGGAAGCGGCTCCCGGCTCAAGTTCAGTCGCACCCGTGCTTGACGACAGCGACGAAGACAGCGAAGATGTGGTAGGGTGCCACCAGCACATCATTCCCGCGCAAGTCAACCTATGCTTCACACCAACGTGGAGGTGGAGTTGGCTCGAGGGAGCAGCGCCTGACTCTTGTGTCTCCGTCAATTAATGACGATGCATCCCGCATCACTGGGAGCTGCGGACTCCAGCTTTCATTCAGGTCTTGGACTTGACTATTGGAGGAGCGCTCTGATGTAAGGTGAGAGGCAGGCAACGAGCTGCAAGACCGCGGATATAGGTGTGCAGAACTGCATGTGAAATATCTAGATGATGAACGCTTTCTCTATTTTGGACATCAAAATATCACCTGCGACCACTCCTGCCTCCACCACTGCGGTTAACCATTCACCTGTGCTCTCAGATCAACGTCCGGCAGTCCATGTGCTCTGCCACCGCCTTCTGAATCAAGTTGATGCGCGGACACCCTGTGCCCACATTGGTGCCACGCCATTACCCTTTTCTTTCGTTGTTACCTCCGCCACGCCGGCGTTGTCATCGTCAACATGGTGCCCGCCTGTCTCGTCCGCTGCTTCAGTGGTATGTGATAATAATGCACCGCTGACTCCATTTATATTCCAAGGCAATATTGCACAATCTACGAGGCCTCATCGTGTACTTTACACATCACCATGGCATGCCTTTGACAGGAACTGCCAATTCCCACCCCACCATTGACATATCGTACCTTTTTGCTTTCTTGTTAACCAGCTTAACCACGTTACTGCACTTTGTAGTAGAAATTATATTTTGAATAAATTAAAAGCGCAGCTTGTATGTCAATTCGTCAAATTGTGTCTATCTGCTGTCGGAGTTTGGTTACGTAAAGAATGGCTGCAGTACGTCTGGACATAACCCAAAGCCAATCTAATGCTCATCTCTTCTCTCCTCCCACTCTTAGATCCCCTCTTTCTGCCCAACTTTATCTACTAGCATACCTGTCCGATCCACGCCATCTGTTTACCGTTCTGTCTCCTCTCTACGCTTCTGGGTCATCCCCGACTCTCTGTAAACACCTCTGTCACTATGAGTGATCAAGCAATGGGCAATTCTAGTACTGTCGTCTCTCGATCCCGCGGGTTGTCACAGGTATCCCAACTCTCCATGGGTTCTTCATCTGGACGTTTAACTGACTGCCTTGTGACTCCTTTAGCGCCCTAATCGTGATTCACATCCACCACCATGGCGTGGCAAGCCTCGGACTATCTGTAGAAACTTCATATTTTGGGGTAAATGTGGGGCATGGAAATGCCCCCGTGCCCATGTTCCCTACAATGATATGGTATCGTGCCATCAATCTGGCCCCCTTCTATCCTAATTATCCTGGACTTCCTAGGCCGACCTTTATAGATATCTCTTGGAACGCGATGACTGCCCCCCAGAGCTTCGTTCCATCCGAAAACGTTTCACTCGGCCTGTCCCCGTATGTGCATTCTCTATTCTGGGCACTATTACGCTTAATCGGAACAGGGCAAGAGCAGGAGGCCATTTCTTTCTGATCGAATCTGTCCTGATCACCTCGAGAGCGACGGCTGTATTAAGGGGGACAACTGTCCTCACACGCACCTGAGTTGTGGTCAGATCTACGATTCCCTGCTACATGTGAAGGTGCGCAAGTTTCACCCAGCTCCTTGATAGCTTCTTACGTCATGCACTAGCCTGTTGGACATGAAGTGAGCCATCACTGACAACTCAGTCTCATTGCTAATGTTTCACTCGAAGAAGGTCATTGACCCGACGACGGTGGTTGTTCCAGTCTTCATAACTGATGAACAACCTGTTGTCAAGTTACCCAAAATGACTAACGACCCTCATCCACCTTCGTCGGTCGATAATAACATTGTCGTTCGGCTCCCGTGCCATGTGGCAAACGCGTCTGCCCCATGTCTTGACACAAATATTCCCCATCAACCCTCACCCGCAACAGATTCACCCCCTGTGCAGCCGCCTGGTCAGATCCCTGTTTGCTTAGATTGGGTTCACGGAAGGTGTTCTCACCGCCGTTGCAAATTCCTGCACCGTAGGGACGCAGTTGTAGGCACTTAAGCCTCGTTTCTGCTCGATGATGTCCTGATTGTCCTGGGCTTTAGGTTCTCCAAGACCCCCCAACACAGCCCCCCCTCGATCCTCCGCCAGCGCAGACTCACGCGAAGCAACCGCCCTTACGGGACCAGAGGATCCTTGCAGAGTCTCCTTCGAAGCCCATGGTGCATCGCGCTGCAACGGCTGCTTCTTCGGTGACTGCCGTCGAGTGCGACCCAGCTGTCATCGTCGCCTGCGCTGGAAATGGTCTATCGCAAGTCATCGCATCACCGTCTCCTCATTCTCAACAGAATCCTGCACCGGTTATTCCCATTGGTAAGGAACAGCCGCCGCCACCGCCGCCCAGATATACGTCCTCGGACGAGGTCACCCATCCTGTGATGGAGTCTACACAAGTCAAATTCTCCAGTGGCTTCTTTATCGAAAAAATCGTCACTGGGTTCGAATCACGGTGGTTTGTCATTGGGGACGTCCCTGTGACCGTTGATCGTGCCGCCATTGAAAGTCTCGTCGCTCCTTTCGGCAAGGTTCAGGATGTCCGATTTCGTGATGACGGACAAAGTGACGATTACGACAACGACGTCCGATCAATTAATGTGCAAATGACAAATTATCGCGCGACAGTCCGAGCCATCAACGAACTTGATGGCAAACAGGCTTTTGGGATCCGCATCAGCGTCCAGTTATCCCTGGCCAAGACCCGTATGCTTCGCGACAATTATGTCAACGTCTCTTGGCCTATCCCTTGTAAAGCGGGGTACGCTGGGTATAGCACCCTGGCAGCAGCCCAAAGCGCTGTTTCTGAAGCCGACGGAAAGCTCGAAAAGGGGTACTGGATTACCGCAACCATATACCAGCGCATACCAGTCATCGACGCCTATAACGTCCGTTTCATGGGACTTCCTCCCTGGGTCGAGCAAAATTTCTTAAACAAGTTTGGGCAGTCAGAAGGCACCATGTTGGATCGTCCAAACTACCAGGCCCCTGAATTTGGAGTTCCTGCCGTTCGCAAAACCTTGGAGAGTTTCGGAAGGATCATCAAGTTCCATGTCAACCCGCCGCCCTATAAGGACGGTTTTGTTCGCGCGTGGTGCCAGTTCGGGTCTCCGGACGTCGCGGCCGCAGCTTGCGAGCTTCACCGGGTGAAGCAGCGTTCATTGGGTATGGAGAAGATCTCGGTCCGACGCGTGCTCTCTGTTATGGAGCATGTGCCTCGCGCCCATTATGATCTCATCAAGGAGGATTTGCTCAATCTGCAAGAGAATGTTTCGGCGCACACTCATGGCGCCCACCTCGACTTTATCTCTCGCTACGATAAGGATAAAGTTCCTCTGAGGTTGGTAGCGGAGGACAGTAAAACGCTCGCCCGCCTCAGGGTCGAATTCAAAGAGATCGTAGATGGTGAATTGCTCAAGGAAAACGGCCAACAAGTCTGGGACGATTTCCTTCGTCGCGACACAGGCGTGAATTTCATCCAGCAGCTACGCAGTCAAAACCCTGGCGTTATGATATTGGTTCACTCTGTTCGTAGATGTGTCCGGCTCATAGGGACAGTTGAACGGCGACAACCAGTTGCCGCAGCCATCCTCGACAAACTGTCCTCACTTCGGCAGCATAAGATCCACATTATACCGCTCGATGGGCAGGCAATGGGCGTTATCGCAAGTCCAGACTTCGCTGCGGCGCAGCAGCGGCACGGGGATAACATTCAATTCGATTTCCAGGGGCACCTTCTTCGCGTTCGAGGCCCAGATGATGTCCATGAAGAGATACAGCAAATTGTCCAAGCGATAAAGTCACGCCATGTTGCTGGATCCAGCCACGATAATTGCCCCGTATGTCTGGAACCCCCAATGATACCAGTGTCTCTTAGCTGCGGGCATAAATGGTGCAAGGCTTGCTTAGTCTCGTACCTGACCGCTGCGGCCGACACACGGTCCTTCCCAATCAGCTGTCTTGGCAATGAAGGGAAGTGCACGGAGCTGGTCGCAATGCGGATGGCGCGCAACGTGCTCTCCCCTGCGGACTTCGATGCTCTCGCAGTCGCGGCATTTCACACTTACGTGCAGGCGCATCCCAAAGAGTACTACTACTGCCCGACGCCTGACTGTCCACAAGCATACCCCGACGGCCCTCGGAACGTCCCATTATGCTGTCCATCGTGCCTTGCCCGCATATGCCCGTCGTGCCACGTCGAATACCACGAGGGTTTCACCTGCGCGGACCGCGAGGACGGAGGGGACCGTCTGTTCCAGGAGTGGATGCGCACTCATGGCGTCAAGAAATGTCCTGGGTGCGAGGCACCTATTCAGCGCGTTGCGGGATGCAACCATATGACGTGCACGCGCTGTCACACCCACACCTGTTGGGAATGTCTCGAGACGTTCCCCAGAGGCCAAGGTATTTACGATCACATGCGAGAAAATCACGGCGGTATCGGGATCTGAGTATTTTTATATCCATCTGCCGTATCTTTTATGTACTGTATACTGGGTCTGTTGAACTTATACATGTTTCGCCTTAGCTTTCTCGCTTCGCATCTACTGTATTACTCTCACTTGGATGTCTCAATGCTCATGGCACATTATATTATTGTCATTCTATCACATGTATGTTAGATAGGTCGTGTCAACGAAAAATGTTCCCTTATAGAACCAAACTCGAATGCCCTCGCAAGAGGGCGCATATTGATGTGAAACGTGAGAATGGCTATACACATAGAATGACGAAAAAAAAGGGTCGCCTCTTCAGTAGTAGAAGAGCGGGGGTAACAAGAACTAAAAAAGGGGGCGAAGATGGGTAGCGGAACGAAATTCGAAATTGAAAAACTTAGATCAAAGCAGCGCCAAAAGGGGGCGCGCGAGCGAGAGCGAGATTTCGCCCGTACGCGGGTGCATCACAGGTACACGTACGTTACGAACTGCAAGAGGGGAAGAAAAAAAAAAAGTACGTCGTCAGAAAAACCCCATCACAAATAATACGATTTAGAATTTACCTTGTCATAAGGCAGCTGAGGCGGCTGGCCTTGCCGCGGCAGGCTCTCAGGCAGCTCCTTGCGCATAGGATCGTACTTGACAAACGTGCCGTGGTGGTCCAAGTACCCCTCCGTCGGAGCCGGGTAGTTTTCGAGCTCGCGCGGGTTCGTCCTGCCCTGCGGCGCGTACACGACGTACTTGTCCAGCGTGAGGTAGTCCCCGCGCCGGTTCCAGAACCCGTACCGCACCACGCGGCGGTACGAGCCCCGTGGCGGCTTCTGCTGCTGCGGAGGGGGCAGCGAGAAGCCCGGGTCGCGCCGCTCTTGCGGCGGCGTTGGGAGCGGGTTTGAGGAGGACGAAGAGTAGTGGGTGTGAGTTGAGGAAGCGGGCGAGCGGCCTTGGGGCGTGTGTGGCCTTGGGCCGGCGTACACGCCGACACCGGCACCGCCGCCGCCGTAGTGGGTGTTGTGGCTCTTGTGGTGGCCGTTGTGGCCACTGTATGTTCTGTGCCGGCCGTGCCTGTCGGATGGCGAGCGATATCTTCGGTGACGAGGATGGCCACTCGAGTATTCCTCCTCCTCCGAGTCTGAGGAGGACCCAGATGGAGAGGAGGAGGACGATCGCGACGGGGCGCGCGACCGCCGATGCCGATCCCTCGGGGAAGGCGAGGGCGTACGGCTATGGCGTGGTGGGATGAACAACGGCTGGGGGCTGTCGGTTCGTACGACGGTCGACTCGGAGGACTCGGAGGAGATGGTGCCGAGGAGGGGGCTGAGACCGAGACTCGTTACGGAGCCCGGCTCGTCCGCGAACTGAGGCAGATTCACCATGGACGAGGAATGGCTGTCGTAATGCGAGTCAGAGTCGGACGGCACGATCGGCATCGAGTTTTGTCGCGACACCGGGGCTGGTTGGCGTGGCGGCTCCGGGATCGAGTAGGAGCGCTGCACGGGCTGCAACCTTCTCACCTGGTACATACGAGCCGGTTCAGAATTTGCCGAGCGAGGATGGCGCGACGCAGGCGTAGGCGAGCCACCGTCGTTTGGATGGGCATTCCATGGCAGAACGCGCGGCGATGGAACATGCATGGCCCCACTCAGGTGTTTATTGGCGGATCTGGATATCCCGGCGCTATTGCTGCCACTATTCGCTTCCTCCCAAGGCGCGACACGGGGTGATGGTACCACCGGTTGTGAGTCATAACGATAGTGATTTGGCGTACGGACGACAGCAGGCGAGAAAGTTGGGCGAAGTTGCTTGACTGATGTGTATGACTCGGGCTGGCCAGGGCGCTGCGGAGTGGGGGCTGCGAGGGTATGACTCCTCTCTAACGCGTGTGCGCTGGGACGTGGTTGCGACACAGACTGTGATCCTGAGGCCGCAGGAGGTTGATGATGTGGGGCTGGCGCTGTTTGATGAGGATTAGACTGTTGACGGACGTGGGCAGAGTAGACCGCGGGTGGCGGGAGATTAGGCCTTCCGCCTGATCCCGTTTCAGCCGCAGATGGCTGTTGATGGTGCTGCTGCTGCGGGTGCTGCGGGTGCGGGTGCTGCTGGTGGTACTGCTGATGTTGTTGTTGATCTGGTGGAACGGAAAAGTAGGCGTGGGATGGAAGACCGTGTCCGGTACCACGTCCCGGTTGACCGGTGATTCCGCTGCCCACGGCGGGGACAGACACGCCATTTTGCACGGGTTCTATTGGGCTCGGTTGTTGCAGTTGCGGATGAGTAGCACTACTTGGCGGCGGCGAATCATCGTCGTCAAGTTCGCGGGGAACCCATGCCCAAGGGGTATGGAGACCCCTGTCCTTGATGGCTTGCGCTATTGGTTGCCTATATATGGCCAGAAAGTTAGTGATGCCGACGTGAGAAAGGCAAAAGAAGACGATGCGCACTTGATATGCATGTTCTCAAGACCCAGCCCGTTATCTGTGAGCTCCGTGTCCCAATAGGATCGCTCGGGTTGCCTTTGCATCTGAGGAGGGTAATAGTATTGCGGGGTGATGCCCCAGCCAGCGGGAACGTTCCAGCCTACTTGGCTTGGAGGGGGGTGTGGTCCGTGGGCGTGAGCACTGCTCACGCCTCCGGAGGATCCAGTGTACATCCACCTGCCATTCTGCCACTGTTGTACATTCACTCCAGGGGGAGCTGGTGGCACAAAGGACTGCTGAGGTCCTGGATGAGGGACAGGGACCGCCGAGGTATTTTGGATTGTCGGGATGACGGGGGCCGAGGCCCAGGTTGATAGCATTGGGGGCTTTGGTGCTTGAGCGAACTGGGCACCAGACCAGGTCTGCTGGGGATGAAGTGGTTGTTGATACATCGAGAGGGCATCCGGCTTCAAGGGTGATGGTGGTAGATGACTGGAAAAAAGACGAGTCAGACGAGCGCAGGCAATATGGTGCCAGTAAAAGAATACTATTTATATATTTAAACGTGAAAAAAAAGAACTTTGTCGGCTGTGCAGGGAGGGAGGAATACGACACCAGCCTGCCGCGGAGAAAAAGGTTGACGTTTGACGACGATGAGGTGATTCGGGTGATGGGGGGTATTCGGATTAGGCCTTTACCGGGCAACGCAGGCAAAGACAGGGTCGTCTTCGTCGCTGTCGATGGGTAGATTAGACGGCAGAGGTGAAAGGGCCAAAGCGCTGAGGTTGGAGGAGTGTTGGCCTCGTGTTTCTCACCTCTTTTTGGTTTCGTACGTTATGAAGAGTGGCACAGTGCCTGCCCTTCCCTGGCACTCCATCCACTCCAGTCAACGTCAGGTCGTCAACCAGGGTAACCATCTGATGTAACACGATGACATATGTAGAATACTCCACCCGTTCACCGCCGGAGACACCACCGGAAGCAAATTTCTCAAAATACAAGCGGATTGAGGGATGTCCGGGCACAGCCATCACTAGTGCACATCGTCGCGTTTCACAACATCCAGATCATGGTGTAACAATGATATCAAGACAAACCTTGATGCCCATTGTGACCTTTATAGCAAATTGCTGATATTGGTCCCTCGCACCCGCGAGGTCATGAATCAAATACGACATGCGAGCAACTCCTGGCCCTCGAAGCGCCTGCCGGCAAGGTACGTACCCAAGTGATAAGACAACATTATACAGGAACGACGGCATCTACCAATTCCAATCTTCTTCCTCCTCCTCTTTTACTTCCGGTGTTGGCGGTGGCAGTGTTTTTGAGGGAGCGGCTCGTGTCGTCGAAACCGATACCACGTCAGGAAGGATCACGCTACCCAGAGCGGTGCTCTCGCCGTCGTCATCTTCGTCGATCAGTGACTGCGTTGGCGGCGCAGATACAGGACCAGAGTTCACGGACGACGCCGGGGCGAGGGCGGAGAATATGGACTGCGAAACGTCGGAGAGGAGCACAGAGGCGCGTTTCTGGCCCTTCGAGAACCTTTGACAAACAATAAAACAAAAGAAGGAACAAGGGAAGGGAAACAATCAGCTCGCGGCACATGTAGCAGGACCCTCCCTTTTTGGGGGTGGTGGGTTCAACTCACGTCTGTCCCCTCTGCAGCTCTACTAGTTTGGATCCGACCGTGTCCACCCAGCCCTGCGCCGTTTCTCCGAGGTTCGCACGTCCAAGCCCCATAGCGCCAAGCGGACTGACAGCAGCAATCGACACTGAGAACGTTGGCGAAGCTGCGCTAACGCTCACGCTCGCCCGGTTCCCGGAACTCGAACGCGAGCTGTCCCCCGTGAGGGGTTTGAGAGCGTCCACGAGCGGAACTCGCGAATTGTATGAGCGCCGTCGCAGGATCTTGTTCGACCGGGAGGGCGATTGGTCCGAGGACACGGGGGAACCCTTCTCCTGAGCAACGGGCGCAGGACTTGTCACCGGCTCTTCCCCCGGTTCTTCCGCCTTGTCTAGAACCGGCTTTTCCTCTGCGACTGACGACATGGACGACTGCGAGAGACGTGGGCTGTCACTCCCCGCGCTGGGCGCAGAGGAGGTCGTCGTCGTCGTCGAGGAGATAGAATTCGAAGTCGTCTGGCGTGTCACGCGCTTCGCAAAGGTGGATGACGACCCGCGCGCCCGGCATACGGACGGTGTGAGCGGAGGACTCGTCGTGACAGCTGCCAGCGCCCGTACGCCTTCGACCAAGCCATTGAGCACCACGGCGCCGCTAGTGTTCGCCAGCGCTGTCGAAGGCACGTGCATAGGTGACTTTGGGGAGGCATTGCGCCCAAACTCGCAGTGCACGATGCGCTCCCACTTGCGCTTGAGTTCGAGGAGCTCAGACTCGTGTATCGCGAGCTGAGAACGGAGCTCAAGGCACTTGGACTCCTTCTGGGCAATGAACTGGAGGAGATCCGCATGCCTGGTTTTTTTTATACGATTTTTTCCCCTCCGTAAATGAGCGTTGGGAGAAAAAGGGAATGGAGTGCGCACCTCTCTGCGAGTGTCAAGCTCATAGGTTCCGACGCCACTTGCTGGGGAACCGAGACCGTCCTGGCATGCCCCGCTCTTTTTCCACTATTCGGGCCCGATAATGATGATGCACGCTCAAAGGTGTCAATTCCCAAGTGCGGGGTACGTGGCGTCCATAAACGTGGGCTGTCAGCGGGGAGATAAGAGATAGAGGATTGGCGACGCGAAGCCGGACGTCTTCGCGACGGTGATGAGACGTGTCTCGGAGAAGGTTGGTGTAAGGATTCTGATAGCGGGAATGTTGGGGGGGAAGTGGGGATATCTGTGCTGGCAGCGGGGGTTGCGCTAGGCGAAGGGTCGCGTGCGACGGTGAGGTTCAGGTCGTGGGGACCGACGGTGACGATTGGTTCAAGCGGCAGCGGCGGACGCGCCATTTTGTTAGATGTACAAGCAGACTTGTCTGCGGAGAGAGAAAGATGTGTTGAGGTGGACAGGGACGAGAGGCACAACTTAAGCTCAAGGGTGGGTTGTCAGGGCAGCCGCGAAGGGGGCCGGGACTCATTCACCGCCCGGGTGACACCGCGGATAGTCTACGGAGCAATTTTGGGTGCTATCGACCAACCCTGAGACAGTATTTGGAGAGCCTCATAACGGCCAATTGCATTCGGGATCCATCTACAGCGGATCGCAAGCGAGCTATCACAATGTCCGAATCTCCATCTAATGTTTCGACCCTTTTTCAGCCTCTGCAATGAACTTTTTGATGCTTTCGGCCCTGTCAAGTCATCACCGACCTCAACAAACGCGCGAAAAGGATAGAGCGCGTACAATTCTTCCTCCTCCCTAGAAACAAAGCGGTCAAGACCGAGGAATAGACATATGCAGGAAAGCAAAGAAAAACTCACTTTGAGCTCGACTCGATCTTTACAGAGTCTTTAACCTGTTGCAAGGTCTGTTTCGAGCTTGAATGTGACTCTTTGCTTCCACCTGACATGGACGCATAGGACACTAAGGCAGTACCGAAAAGTGTACCAAGAGCGAGATACTCTGCTTTGATGGCTCTGCCAAGGATAGTGCTAGAATGTGCCGGTGATAGGACAACTCAGTATCGACAGCCAAACGTAAGAGAAAGAAAAACTTGCTAGGACATTACGGCGAAATTGGTGGACAGAGTGATGCAGCGCAGAACGGGCCAAATGCCGATTGCCGTTTTCGGAACGTCATCAACACCCGGCAACACCCGGCCCCGTCAAGTGGGGACACTTGCGTGATATTTGCGTTTGGAGACCAAATATTTTGAGGCCGCCTGGCGAAATGGCATCGCGTCTGACTACGAATCAGGAGATTGCAGGTTCGACCCCTGCGGTGGTCATTTGTAGATTTTTAATATCTTTCCTTTTTTGTCCGGGTGCATGGGCGCGGGTGCGAAACATCCTCAACGACGCGTAGAATACAACAAGGACACCAGGCTGCTTTTACTCCATGCCATGCACTCGACTCCAATTCGTCGTTTCTCTGATAAATTACTCTC
>Ga0209488_10002935_pt1 | contig 13835 bp, 10 predicted proteins | sample Rivendell_Oct201_8_FD_188349 | JGI IMG/M metagenome (GOLD analysis project Ga0209488, IMG submission 188349) | Vadose zone soil microbial communities from the Eel River Critical Zone Observatory, Northern California, USA -... | ecosystem: Environmental > Terrestrial > Soil > Vadose zone >...
TACGGAGTGCACGTGATGATGGAAAAGCCGCTGGCGGTCAGTGTGGAAGATGCACGGGCGATTGAGAAAGCGGCGCGCGCGGGGAAGATTCAGGTTTTGGTGAACTATGAGACGACGTGGTATCGCAGCAATCAAACGGCTTACGACCTGGTACACGACAAAGCTATCGGAGAGATTCGAAAAATTGTCGTGCATGACGGACATAACGGCCCGAAAGAGATCGGAGTCGGGCCGGAGTTTCTTGCATGGCTTACCGATCCCAAGCTAAACGGCGGGGGCGCGCTCTTTGATTTTGGGTGCTATGGCGCGGACCTGGCGACCTGGCTGATGGATGGCCGCAGACCGGACTCGGTGACCGCGGTGACGCAGCAAATCAAGCCGGATGTGTATCCGCGAGTGGATGATGAAGCGACGATCATCCTGACTTATCCCCACGCGCAGGCGATTGTGCAGGCTTCGTGGAATTGGCCGTTCTCCAGAAAAGATATGGAGGTGTACGGGCAGAAGGGCTATGCCATCACCGTCGGGCGTGACGGGTTGCGCGTGCGGCTTCCCGAAAAAGAGGAGATAGCGGCGGACGCGATGCCCTTGGAGAAAACGAAGGAAGATTCGGTTTCCTATCTGCGAGCGGTGCTCCTGGGAGGCTTGAAACCGGAGGGGCAGTCTTCTCTTGAAACGAATGTGATTGTGACGGAAATACTCGATGCGGCCAGAAAGTCGGCGGCCACGGGCAAGACCGTTTCCCTGGCGGGAACACATTAGAGCCATTGTGATGCGGTCATTTATTTAGTATTTAGCGAAACGGTGCGGTCCAGGGCTTCGCGTACTTTTTCCGTGAGCACTTGCGGCGTAAACGGTTTTTGGAGGAAGGAGATCCCTTCCTCGAGCGTGCCGTCTTGCGCGATCACATTGTAGGTGTAGCCGGACATATACAACACTCGGAGTTGGGGACAACGCGCGGTGAGCCGCTTGGCCAGTTCGTGTCCGCTCATTCCCGGCATGACCACGTCCGTCAAGAGCAGATGGATTTCCGCGCCGTCATTACCGGCGAGACGCTCGGCGTCTTCCGGCGAAAGCGCTTCGAGAACTGTGTACCCTAGTTTGGAGAGAACCATCCGGGCCAATTGGCGCACGGCGGGTTCGTCTTCGACGAGCAGGATGGTTTCGTGGCCCTTGTGCGCCGTGGGGGCGTGCGTTTCCGGCACTTGTGAAGCTGGGATGGAATCACTGACGCGCGGTAAATAAACTTTGAAGGTCGTGCCTTTTCCGATCTCGCTGTACACCCAGATGTAACCGCCGCTCTGTTTCACGATGCCGTAGACGGTCGAGAGACCGAGCCCGGTGCCGCGGCCGCTTTCCTTGGTGGTGTAGAAAGGCTCGAAAATGTGGGCGACGGTGTCGGCGGTCATGCCGATGCCGGTGTCCGTGACCGCCAGCAGGACATAGGGTCCTGGCCGGACAACCGCGTGATCGAGGGTATACACCGAGTCGAGATCCACGTTGCTCGTTTCAATGACGATCCGGCCGCCGTCGGGCAAGGCGTCCCGCGCGTTTACGACAAGATTCATGATGACCTGCTCGACCTGACCGGGATCGGCCTTGATCGCCCCGACGTCTTTCGACACAAATGTTTTCATTTCGATGTTTTCGTTCATCAGCCGACGGAGGAGCTGATCGAGATTCACCACGATGGCGTTTAGATCGAGAATTTTCGGGCGCAGAACCTGCTTGCGGCTGAAGGCCAGCAACTGGCGAACCAGGTTGACCGCGCGGTCAGCGGCGTTTTCGATGCGCCGGATGTCGCCGTGCAACTCGGGGCGGTCCAGGCAGCGCTGCAGGGCCATTTCAACGTAACCCTTGATGATGGTGAGAAGATTATTGAAATCGTGCGCGACGCCTCCCGCCAGCCGGCCCACGGCCTCCATCTTGCGCGCTTGCTGCAACTGGTTTTCGAGGATTTTGCGATCGGTGATATCGACAATCAGGCCTTCCATAACGGGATGGCTGTCAATGCCGCGCACCACGACCGCGGTGTCGCTGACCCATATAGTCTGCCCATCCTTGCGTGTAATGCGGTATTCGGCCTGGAAGGGTTCGCCGCGCGAGCTGGCTTCCTCCGCGGCATGAACGATGGGGTGATCCTCGAGAGAGATGTGACGTATCCAATCGGTGGAAGTCGAAAGCCATTCCTCAGAGGAGTAGCCGAACATCGTTTCGACCTGCGGGCTGACGTAGAGCCATTGGCCCTTGACTCCGAGTTCCGCGATGTAACTTATGGCCGCCACCTGCTCGATGAGCATGCGGTATTTCGTTTCGGTTTCGGCGCGCGCACGCTGGGCGCTCAAACGCTGGGTGATGTCGTGACTCACGCAAATGGTGCCGCCGTCGGGGAGCGAAGTGACGGCCATTTCCGTCGGGACCACCGTTCCGTTGCTGTGATGCACAGTCAGCGGCCCGAACCACTTGCCGTGTTGTTGCAGGGCTTCGCGAACCTCCGACACGACCGAGGCCACATCCCGGGGGGAGGGAACTTCGCGCCAGGACTTGCCCAGCACCTGTTCGCGATTTGTGTTGCCGATCATCCGAGCGTAGGCAGTGTTGACGTAAATGTATTTCCCTTCGGCGTCGAGAATGGCCATGCCATTGATGGCCGAATCCATCGCAAGGGTGTGTGTGAGCACCGCATTCGAGCTTTTCGCCTCGCGATACTGGCTGATTCCCAGCCGCGCGGCGTAGCACACGATCGAGACTCCAAGAAGGGAGAAACGAAGCAGGCGCCACTCCGGTGCCAGTTGCGAGACCTGCCAGAGAATGATCAAGGGCGCCAGCGCAAACGTGGCGTTGGTCAGCATCAATTCGCCTAACGTCTTTCGCCGCAAAGGTGACACAGTTTCCGCCGCAGGAGCCGGCTGCCATTGCGCCGCCCACAATGCGAAAACGAGAAACGGCGAAGTCCACAAAAGGTCGCGCAACGTCCCCGTTGGGGCCGAGTTGATACTTTGCAAGTACTGGGCCAGCGCCGCGCACACCGTTAAGAAGAGCAGGTACAGAGCGAGGCCGCCGTAAAGTCGCCGGATGCGCGGTTTCCGCGCGCGCAGAGCCTGGAAAGCAGCCAGCGCGGTGAGCAAAGCATCTTCCACGTTTTCGACGCGCATCTCGCGCAGGAATGCGGAGTTGTCGTCAAGGCGGTGAGCGGGCAGGTAGTAAAATTCGAGGTAAATAAAAAAGAAGACGATCCCGATCTGGATGAAGTCCAGGGCGGATTCCGCGTCGACCCGCGAAGAATCCTTGTCCTGGTCCAGGAATAAGGCCATGGCGATCAGCACGCTTTCCAGGCCGAACAGGAATCGCACCGCCGAGGTTGTAGACGGTTCGGTGTGCAGCACCACTTCGTAGTACATCCAGCCCAGGTTCGCTACGCCCCACATCGCGATGCCCGCGCCGACGATCAGCCAGAAGGGGCGGCTCAAGCCGCGCCCGCGGCGAGATGCCCCGAAAGCCATTACCGCGGCAAAACCGCAAGCGAAGATTTCCAGGAGATTTGCCAGAAACGATCCGGCCGTAGTGGTGCCTAGCGTTGCAGCTTCGCAAAGGTGTAGCGCTACAATGACCGCCGCAAGGATTAGGGGTTTTCGGGGCATTCCTCGTCGAATTCTCGCGTTTCGGATTAAATTGTCTGCTCGAATCTATTCTAAGGGGAATTCCGCGGACCTTTCCAACGAACGGTCGGAAGGCGTGCTCTGCCTGATACGGGACTGTACGAAGGGACGGTTAGAGGATCGATTACGTTACGTTCGAACCCCAGTTTTGATCGAGCCTAGCGGCCTTCCAATGGGTAGCGGTCCTGCGATTGTACAGCCGCGGCGACGCGGCGGCGCAACGTGATGGTGTCCACCGGCGCGCGCTTCGCAAAACGCTTTAGGACGGCCATCTGCGTGGTGAGCATGTCGCCTTCGTGAATGGCGGCGATGGCGCGCTTGGCTTCGTGCTCGAGGCGCTCGGCGGCGTCGTTGATGAACACGCGCGCAGCGTCGATCATCGTCTGCGTCGCGGATTCGCCCTTCGCGGCGGCCGCTTTTTGAGCGCGCAGCAGGCAGGACTCCATGGCGTAGATTTCCATGACCACATTCGAAAGCGCGCCGATCAGTTCCTGCTCGTCGGCCAGCTTTTCGCGGAATTTCTGGACGGCACCTCCGGCCGCTTGTAGAAACATTTTCTTGGCATTGGCGACGACGCGAGATTCGGCGGCGAGAACGCCTTCCGGAGCTTCTTCGAAGGATGGCCCGGCGAGGATTTCATCTGCCAGCTTCATGGCCGCCGGGATCAGCGGGAGTTGTCCGCCCATCGCGCGCTTCATCAGCATTTGGATGATGAGCATGCGGTTGATTTCGTTGGTGCCTTCAAAGATGCGGTTGATGCGCGAATCGCGGTACGCGCGGCACACGGGATAGTCCTCATGGAATCCGTAGCCGCCGAAAATCTGCACGCCTTCATCCACCACGAAATCGAGCATTTCACTTCCGTAGACCTTGGCGATGGAGCTTTCGATGGCGTATTCCTCGAGAACTTTCATGGTGTTCTGAATTTTATCGCCGGAGCCGGAAGCCGCGGCCATCGCCGCTTCGATGTTTCCCGCCGAGCGGTACACCATCGATTCCACCGCGAAAATTTGAATGGCCATCTCGGCCAACTTTTCCTTCATCAGGCCGAAGTCGCCGATCTGTTTTCCAAACGCTTTGCGCTCCTTCGAGTATTTCGAGGAGGTCATCAGCACGTGCTTCGAGCCGCCCACGCAGGAAGCGCCGAGCGTGAAGCGCCCGGCATTCAGGATGTTGAACGCCACGATGTGCCCGCGGCCGATTTCGTGGAGCAAGTTTTCTTTCGGCACCTTGCAGTTTTCCAGGAAAATTGGGGTCGTCGAGCTGCCGTGAATGCCCATCTTGTGTTCTTCATTGCCGGGTTTGAATCCGGGGAAAGTGCGCTCGACGATGAAGGCCGTGAATTTTTCGCCGTCAATCTTCGCGAATACAATGTAAACGTCCGCGAAACCGCCATTGGTGATCCACATCTTCTGCCCGTTGAGGATGTAGTGCGTACCTTCTTTGTTCAGTTCTGCGCGCGTCAGGGAATTTTGCGCGTCGGACCCAGCTTGTGGCTCGGAGAGACAGTACGCGCCGATCCACTCGCCGGTTGCGAGCTTGGGCAGATATTTTTTCTTTTGTGCTTCCGTGCCGAAATAAACGATCGGCAGCGTGCCGATGCCGGCGTGCGCTCCGTGGGTCACCGCGAAGCCGCCGTAGATCGAAAGTTTCTCGGTCAGCACCGTGGTGGAAATTTTGTCGAGGCCCGCGCCGCCGTATTCCTCGGGCACGCCGCCGCCCATCAAGCCGACTTCGCCGCCCTTTTTCACCAGCTCGACCATCAGCCCGGGCTTCTTGTTTTCGAGCTCCTTGGCCACCGGCAATACTTCTTTCAAAACGAATTCTTCCGCCGTTTGCCCGATCAGCTTCTGGTCGTCGGTCAAATCCGCGGGCGTGAACACGTCGCCCGGCTGCGCAGATTCCAGGAGAAAGCTGCCTCCCTTTGCTGCCTGCTTGGTGAGGGTAGCGGTGGCCATCTTGGTAGCTCCTAGCGGAATTTTTCCGCTACTGGGTTTTTGTTGAAAATGCACGTTGCAGCAAACTACAAAATCTCTTCACCCTATTTTACATCTGCAAAATTACCTAGTAAACGCCGTTAAGTCTCCCGTGTCGCATCAGTTTCCGACTCGAATGGATAATTCAGTCATATTAGTGCGTTCTCTTGCGTTTGGGTTGCGGCACCGAGGAGATCACCGAACGCAACAGCGCATTCACGGTTTTCGATGAATTGAAGACGGCCGCCACGTCAGGCTCTAGCACAACGGCAATCGCGCCGCCAGACATGCTACCCGCGAACCTATTGGGTTTCGACTCGCTGTAGTCGAACCGATATTCGGAAGCCAACTCTTCCTGTTCAGCCTTTTCCTTCTTACGAGCTAACGTTTTCTTCATAGTCTTTGCGCTCCGTCCGGGTCGCTTTGCGCGCAGTGATTAAACGAACCCATTCGCCGGCCTCAATAAAGCTCACCAAAAGCAGATTTTGCCGGTCCGAGTGGCCAATGATAATTTCTCGCCGCTCGTTCTCGGAATGCTCTGCGTCCTCGAAGATTCGGGCCAGAGAATCTGCGAATACCGTAATTGCCTCTCCAAAAGAAACACCATGTTTTGCCTCATTTGCTTTCGCTTTTCTGGCATCCCATTCAAATTGAAGGGGCATCTTGTCGAAATGGTATCACGGCTTTTTGTCAAGTCTCTGCTGCTGCCCTCAGGGAAACAGCCCTTCGCAGCGCTAACGCAACCAAACCATTTTACCTCGCAAAACCCCCTAGAAAACACCGTTAAGTTTCCGGTGTTGGAAGAGTGCTCGGCCAGGTTCAATTCGTCCACTCATGCTCCGAACCTGGCGAGCGCAGCAATCTGCGGTATAATCCACGCTCATTCCACGCAGCATTGAGGGACGCTGATGAAGCCAGTCAACTTCGTTCGGGCACTAACCTTGCTCGCGCTGCTACTCTGCGCTTTCGTGCTCGCCGAGCGCTCCGTGGCCCAGGCTCCGCCGCCGTCCGCCGCTTCCACGCTGCCCAGCGAAACGCCGGCGCAGTTCACGCCATCCACCTATGGCTTCGACTACGCCCGGCGCGATGTGATGATCCCCATGCGCGATGGCGTGAAGCTGCACGCGGTCATCCTCGTGCCCAAAGGCGCGAAGAACGCGCCCATTCTTCTGACGCGCACGCCTTACGACGCAACCGATCTCACCACCCACGCGCACAGCTCGCATCTCGGACCCAGCCTCCATGGCTACGACAACGCGCTCGAGGTAATCCTCGAAGGCGGCTACATCCGCGTGGTCCAGGACGTCCGCGGCAAGTACGGCTCCGAAGGCGACTACGTGATGAACCGCCCGCTGCACGGCCCGTTGAATCCCACCGCGGTCGATCATTCCACCGACACCTACGATACTATTGACTGGCTGGTGAAGAATATTCCGGAGAGCAACGGCAAGGTCGGCATTCTCGGCATTTCCTACGATGGCTTCACGCCGCTGATGGCTCTCGTGAATCCGCATCCCGCGCTCAAAGTCTCCGTGCCGATGAATCCCATGGTGGACGGCTGGATGGGCGACGACTGGTTTCATTACGGCGCGTTTCGCCAACAGAACATGCCCTACATCTACGAACAGGAAGCCACGCGAAAAAACGACGAGCACTGGTGGACTAGCAACCACGACGACTACGATTTGTACATGCAAGCCGGTTCGGCCGGCGAGCTTGGCCGCCGCCACGGTCTTGAGCAAATTGGCTTCTGGCGCAAGCTGCTCGAGCATCCGGCCTACGACAGCTTCTGGCAGCAACAAGCTATGGATAAAATTCTCGCCGCGCAACCTCTGAAAGTTCCGACCATGCTGGTGGACAGCCTGTGGGATCAGGAAGACATTTACGGCGCGATGGCTGTCTACAAAGCGCTCAAGCCGAAGGACACCGGCAACGACAAAGTATTTCTGGTAATGGGACCGTGGCATCACGGGCAGGAGATCGACGACGGCAGTTCGCTCGGCGCGCTGAAATTCGCGAGCGATACGGGGCTGTACTTTCGCAGGGAGATTCTCGCGCCATTCCTCGCGCATTACCTGAAAGACGATGCGCCGAAGAGCGACGTTGCCCCGGTGACGGCGTTTGAGACCGGCACGAATACCTGGCGGCGCCTGCCCGCGTGGCCCTCCGGCTGCGCCAGCGGCTGCACTGTCAAACCGGCGCCGCTCTATCTCAACGCGGGGTTAAAACTCAGCTTCACCGCGCCTGCGGCGGGCGAAGCGCCCTTCGACGAATATGTCTCCGATCCCGCCAAGCCCGTGCCTTTCCGTGCGCGCCCCAGTCAGCCTGTTGGCTACTCGAATGGCTTGACCTGGGCGCGGTGGCTGGTGGACGACCAGCGGGAAGCGTCCGGCCGCCCGGACGTGGTGGTGTTCGTCTCTGACGCGCTCAGCGCACCCGTGAAAATCAGCGGCCAGCCTATCGCCAACCTGCTCGCTTCCACCAGCGGCACGGACTCCGACTGGGTCGTCAAGCTCATCGACTTCTATCCCGACGAAGTTGGCGCGCAACCCGAAATGGGCGGCTATCAACTGATGGTTGCCGCTGACGTTTTCCGCGGCCGCTACCGCGAAAGTTTTGAAACGCCTAAAGCCCTCGTGCCAGACAAGCCGCTACTCTACCGTTTCGCGCTTCCCACCGCCAATCACGTGTTCCTCCCCGGCCATCGCATCATGGTGCAAATTCAGTCGAGTTGGTTCCCGCTGTACGACCGCAATCCGCAAACTTTCGTTCCCAACATTTTCTGGGCCAAGCCCGGCGACTATCGCAAAGCCACCCAGCGCATCTACCACGCCCCCGGCCAGGCCACTTTCATCGAGCTGCCATTGGTCTCAGCTCCATAGGTCGCCATGAACAATTAACTGCCTGTCGGTATGATCCCGGCGTTTTCGACCATTAGAATCACAGTTCGTTGCCGGGCACGGGTGCGATGCATCACGCCCTTTGGAACGACGATTCCTTGTCGCGGCGAAAGCTCGACCGTGCGGCCCTCAAAATCAATCAACAGTTGGCCATCGACTACATAAAAAAACTCGTCATCCTCGTCGTGCTTATGCCAGTGATACTCCCCCTGTACGACCCCGAGTCGGACCACGGAGTCATTCACCTTGCAGAGAGTCTGGTTGTACCAGGTAAACTCGCAGGCGTCGGCCAGCGCCTTTTCGTCGATCACCTCTAAAGGTTTGTGCAGAATGTTTAGGCGCGTTTCGTAAGGGAAGGGGGGAGTTGCAGCCATGGCGATTTCTCCATTCACTGAGAATAGCGCTCAGTCTGGCCCCGGGCACCACCCAGGTAAAGTTCCAAAGTGGCTGGCGTCAGGGTATAGGCAACTCGGAAACAGAACCGCCGTGCCCCCGTGCCTTTTCGTGACTCTTCCGCTCCGTCCCTGTTATCCTCTAGCCTCCCAATTCGTTTTAGGAGTGAATCTCATGCGCACCACGCTTTCGGCGATTCTCTTGCTTGTCCTCGCCGCCACAGCTTTAGCTCAACAAAATTCTCCTGATTCCCACTTCGACGGCAACTCTTGGTGGGCGCACGTCAAATTCCTCGCCGACGATTCCCTCGAAGGCCGCGACACCGGCAGCGAAGGTCTTCGCAAAGCGCAAGCCTACGTCGTCGAGCAGCTTCAGAAAGCCAGCCTCGAGCCTGCCGGCGCGAACGGCTTCTATCAGCCTGTTCGTTTCAATCAATACGAAGTCGACGAATCGAAATCCTCTCTCGCTCTCGTAACCGGCGGCAAATCCAAATCTCTTTCCTTCGCTGACGATGCTTTCATCAATACCCGCTCGACCCGCGCTTCCGCCAATCTCTCCGCACCGCTGGTTTTCATCGGCTACGGCCTGCAAATCCCCGAAAAAAATCTCGATGAACTGGCCGACCTCGACCTCAAAGGAAAAATCGTCGTCTATCTCGCCGGCTCTCCTTCGGACATTCCCACCGCGCTGGCTTCTCACTATCAAACTGCCGGCGAGCGCTGGAAATCTCTGCACGCTGCCGGCGCCATCGGCACTGTCACTATTTTCAATCCCGCGTCCATGGACATTCCGTGGTCCCGCATTTCCGTTAATCGCAACCACCCCTCGATGGACCTCGCCGATCCCGAGTTCTATGAAACTCCCGGCCTCCAATTGGGCGTTTCTTTCAATCCCGCCTCCGCGGAAAAACTCTTTGACGGATCCGGCCACACCTTCGCGGATATCGCCGCCCTCGGAAAAGACCGCAAGCCTCTCCCGCACTTTGCTTTGGCTGTTTCGCTCAAAGCCAACGCCGTCATCCTCACCAAGGCCCTCGAATCCTCCAACATTGTCGCCAAACTTACCGGCTCCGATCCCGCACTCAAGAACGAATTCGTGGTGCTCTCCGCGCACATCGACCATGTCGGCATCGGCGCTCCCATCAGCGGCGATCGCATCTACAACGGCGCCATGGACAACGGCTCCGGCAGCGCCCTCGCCATGGACATCGCCGCGAGCCTCAAAGCGCATCCGGAAAAAGTGCAGCGCTCGATTCTCTTCCTGCTCGTCACCGCCGAAGAAAAAGGCCTGCTTGGCTCGAAATATTTCGCCGCCCATCCCACCGTCGCGCCGAAATCCATCGTCGCCGACGTCAACGTGGACATGTTTCTTCCCATCGTCCCGCTGAAGATCCTCAAGATCGGCGGCCTCGAGGAATCCGATCTCGGAACGCGCGCCGCCACAATCGCGCAATCCATGGGCATCAAACCCATCGCCGATCCCGAACCGCTCCGCAACCTCTTCATCCGCAGCGATCAATACAACTTCATCAAGAAGGGCGTTCCCTCCGTCAAGTGCGACGTCACGTTCGAACCCGGCACGCCCGAACAGAAAATTTTCAAGGACTGGCTCACCAACCGTTACCACGCCCCGAGCGACGACGTGAATCAGCCTGTGGACCTCCAGGCGGCCGCCCTCTACGAGGAATTCACCCGCCGCTTGCTCCTCGACACCGCCAACGCTCCCGCGCGTCCCCGCTGGAAACCCGATTCCTTCTTCCGCCGCTACGCCGCGGACTAGGTTCTGACTCTTATTTTGTCGGTGGGGGGAAGGGATCGGAAGCAAAGGAGGAAATGATGAATCCCACAGTGAAAGTCTGGACTGCTGCAATTTCATTCGCGCTTGTGCTGAGTGTTCCGCTGTGGGCGGCGCTGCAAGAAAAAACGGCGGAGAAGCCGGCGCCAACGGCGGCGCAGGCTGCGAAACCCGGCGCGGTGGAAATGGACCGGCTGAAATTTTATCTCGGCGAGTGGGACTACACCGAGACGTATCCGAAATCGGCGTCTTATCCTAGCGGTGGGAAGAATACCGGCGTGTACACCAGCAAGCTCGGGCCGGGCGGAAATTCACTGATCAACACGTTTCATTCCCAAGGGCCCGTCGGCGATTTTGAAGGATTGTTGGTCATGACCTGGGACGCCAGGGAAAAAGTGTACAAAGTGTATGCCTTCGGGAACGATTTTCCTGGAGCGCTCGTGGAAACCGGGCAATTCGAGGGCGATGCGCTGGTTTTCCGCTCGGAGTTTCCCATGGAAGGCGCCACGGTGAAATTGCGAAACGTCACGCGGGTTACCGGCCCAGGAACGCTGGTGAGCGAACAATACTCCGCGATGAAAGACGCGCCGGAAAAGTTGTTCGTGCGCGTGGAAGCGAAAAGACGCTGAGCAAGGTTCAGCTTTGTCCGGGTTCTATGCCGAAGGCTCCAGAAAGATGAGTCGAAGGTAGCTCGAAGCCTTGTTGCTTGGATTTGAGAATTTGTGGAGTGTACCTGCCCGGAGCCATGCTACGCCGCCCCCGCTGAACGTTCTCCTGGGTTCACCTTCGGAATTGATTTGTACCTCGCTTTCATTGAGCACGACAAATAGAGACCCCCAGAGCGAACTGAACCCATTCTTCTTTGCTTTCGGACTGAGATGGACTAATTCAACCATCACTTGCGCGGTCGAAAGTTGGCGTTCAGCCGAAAAGCCCTTCTCATTGTTCGCAGGTGTTTCTTGGCACTCACCGACCGCAGCGCCGGCGACGATTTGGGCGCAGAGATTGCGCGGTTCACCCTGGGGCTTGAGCAGCTCGATGGTGACGTTGTTGAAGGGAGCGTCCGATTGATTGCGGGCGATGTGGGCGAAGTGGCCGGGGGAGTAGCCGACCTGTTCGTCGGCCATTACCAGACGGACTTCGGGTTTACCCTGGACGGCGTTGATGACGTCGGCGGGGCCGAGGGCGACGTAGAGATAGGGCACATCGTGTTGATGGAGAAGAGTGGCTTCGTGGGCGGGGACGCTCACGCGGAAAACCCGGACGTAGGAATTTTCGAAGACGAGATGATGATGGGGTTCTTTGGGGATGGGGACGGCGATGGGTGCCTGGGCGTTCAAACCGATTGCGAGGACCAGCACAGCGGAGCAGAGCAACAAGTTCAATCTGAGCCGCCGCAAAAGGAAATCGGCAAACGAGCCAATAGAATCGAGGAGAGATTTCTCTCTGCGCAGGCCGACCTTCCGCGGGAGCGGAAGGGAAGAAAGTGCGTCGGCCTGCTTCGCTCGAAATGACGGGTTGCGGATCGGATCGGGAAGTAGCCCGTGAGCCGGATTGCCGGTCATGAGAGGCGCTCGAAGATTCCGGCAGCGCCCATGCCCCCGCCGATGCACATGGTCACCATGCCGTAGCGCGCGCTGCGGCGTTGGAGTTCGCGAATAATGGTGGCGGTAAGTTTTGCGCCCGTGCAGCCCAGCGGGTGGCCGAGGGCGATGGCGCCGCCATTGGGATTGACGCGAGTGGCATCGAGGCCGGCTTGCTGGATGACCGCGAGCGATTGCGCGGCAAAGGCTTCGTTGAGCTCGATGACCGCCATGTCGTTGAGCGAGAGGCCGGCGAGTTTCAATGCTTTGGGAATCGCTTTAACGGGGCCGATGCCGAATTCTTCGGGGAGAACGCCGGCGGTGGCATAAGCAACAAAGCGCGCAAACGGTTTCAATCCAAGAGATTTCGCGCGGGCGTCGCTCATGATAACCGTGGCGGCGGCGCCATCGCTCATCGGGGAGCTGTTTCCGGCGGTGACCGTGCCTTTGGCGTGGAAGGCCGGCTTGAGCTTGGCGAGAATGTCGAGCGAAGTGTCCGCGCGGGGAAGTTCGTCGGTCGCGAAAGTAAAAGTCTGGGTCGCCGGTTTAATCGGCGATTTTGGTTTTGAGGACGCGCCGTTGCCATTGGGGAACGCAGTGATCTTCACTTCCACCGGAATGGTTTCATCTTTGAAGTGTCCGGCGGCGATAGCGGCGAGAGCTTTTTTGTGGGAAGCGGCGGAGAACTGGTCGGCCTGCTCGCGGGTGATGCCGAATTTGCGCGCAATGTTTTCCGTGCCGAGGCCCATGTTGATGTACGCGTCGGGATAATTGTCGACGAGCCAGGGGTTCGGCGAAATTTTGTTGCCGCCCATGGGCACCATGGACATGGATTCGGTGCCGCCGGCAACGATGACTTCGGCGGAACCGGCGCGAATGCGTTCGGCGGCGAGGGCGATAGCTTGCAATCCGGAAGAGCAAAAGCGATTGATGGTCATCGCGGAAGTTTCCACGGGAAGACCCGCCCGGAGCGCGGCGATGCGCGCGACGTTCATGCCCTGTTCGCCTTCGGGCATGGCGCAGCCCAGAATCACGTCGTCAATTTCCTTGGCGTCGAGGCCGGGAACGCGGGCGAGCGCTTCCTTGATGGCGAGCGCGGCGAGATCATCGGGGCGCGTGGCGCGCAGCGAGCCTTTGTAGGCGCGGCCGACGGGAGTGCGGACGGCGGAGACAATTACGGCTTCGGGCATGATGGGACCTCGCAGGTCGAGATTCAGACTTCATTGTTGGGCGAGCGAAAGGAAAAAGCAACTCTTGGGGACTGGTGATTCCAGACGGAATGGTTTTCAGTTGTCAGTTCTCAGTATTCAGTCAGAGAAAAAATAGGCAATGTTTATCGCTATGGTCCTCAGAACAGGTTCGGGAACCGGACGGCCACCCGCGATGTTATCGAATACGGATAATTGCAATTCCTGGCCGCGATTGTGAATTTATTATGTGGTTTACTAGGCTTGACAGAGCCTTCTGCGACGCGACATTGCTTTTTTGTGCTGCGGGGAGCGCGGAAGTAGACACACCGCGCGCTTTTTG
>Ga0209488_10002936_pt1 | contig 13835 bp, 10 predicted proteins | sample Rivendell_Oct201_8_FD_188349 | JGI IMG/M metagenome (GOLD analysis project Ga0209488, IMG submission 188349) | Vadose zone soil microbial communities from the Eel River Critical Zone Observatory, Northern California, USA -... | ecosystem: Environmental > Terrestrial > Soil > Vadose zone >...
GCCGCTGCATCGAGATGGGCCGCGCCGTGGCGCGCGCGATAAAGAGCTGGGATTCGGACGCGCGGGTGGGGCTGTTCGGCTCGGGCGGCCTCAGCCATTACGCCATCGACGAGACGCTCGACCGCAAAGTGCTCGACGCGCTGGCGCAGGGCGACGTCGAATCGCTGCGCAGCCTGCCCGAGAACCAGCTGCTGGTCGGCACTTCGGAGATCAAGAACTGGCTGCCGCTCGCCGCCGCATGCGAGGAGGCCGGCCTGCCGATGGTGATTCATCCGGGCGGAAGCCAGGCCCACGTCGCCGGCGGAGGAGGATACCAAGTTGATGGCCGGGCCGCCAAAACTGGAGCCACTCTCCCGGTCGGCGATCAACATGAAGGCGACCAACGATGCGAAGGCCGTCTTTGATGCCGTGGGCAAGCTGGCGGGCCTGACGGTGATCTTCGACGTGGATTTCACATCGCGGAGAATTTCCGTCGAATTGACAAACGTCACGCTGGAGCAGGCGTTGAACATCGTGGCCCTGCAAAGCAAGGCGTTCTGGCGTCCAGTCACGTCGAACATTATTTTCGTGGCCCCGGATCAGGCGCAAAAGCGCAAGGATTATGAGGAAGAAATCGTAAAGACTTTTTATCTGCGCAATACCACGCTTCCCCAAGAACTCACCGAAATTGTAACCAGCATCCGGCAACTGCTCGATTTGCGGCGCGTGCAGCAAATTAACGCCCAGAATGCCATCGTGATCCGCGATACTCCCGACCGGGTGATGCTGGCGGAGAAGATCATCAACGACATTGATAAGGCGAAACCGGAAGTCGTGATTCAAGTTGCGGTGTTGCAGGCGCGGCGCGACCGGCTCAGGAATATCGGTATACAGCCGGGGACTTCGGCTGCGCTCACCTTCACTCCGCCTACGGCATCCTCCTCGACGACGGCAGCCACGTCGGTGGCCCTCAATCAACTTCGCACCCTATCGACCGCTGATTACAGCATAACGCTGCCAGGCGCGCAGGCAAATTTCCTGATGACGGACAACTCGACGCACATTATCGACAACCCGGAAATCCGCGTCGTCGATGGACAAACCGCCAAGCTTCGCGTCGGCGATCGAGTTCCAGTGGCGACTGGGAGTTTTCAGGCGGGCGTGGGCGTCGGCGGAGGAGCGGCGGGAGGTCTCGTCAATCCTCTGGTGAACACGCAATTCCAGTATCTGGACGTCGGCGTGAATGTGGACGTCACGCCGCGCATTCATCCCGATCACGAAATCAGCTTGAAAGTAAACGTGGTCGTCTCGTCAGTCACCGGGCACGCCACCATCGGTGGGATCGACCAGCCCATCATCAGCCAGCGAAGTATCGAACACGATGTGCGCCTGAAGGACGGCGAAGTCAACGTTCTCGGCGGACTGATCGAACGGACCGACAGTAACAACATCAACGGATGGCCAGGACTTGCGAAACTGCCCTTCTTCCGCTACTTTTTTTCGAGCGACAGTGTAGACCATCAGGAAAACGAAGTGCTGATCGTATTGATTCCGCACATCGTGCGGCTCCCCACGATGACGGCCGAAAATCTGCGCAGCATCGCGTCCGGAACGGACACGAATGCGGAAGTGCGCCTGGAAAACGAAGTGATGGCTCCGCCGGTCCCGAAAACGGAAGCCGTCCCTGTGCCGGCACAGCCTCCCGCGGCAGCCGCCCCGAGGCCTCAGGCGCCAGCATCGCAGAACCCGACTTTGCGATTCGATCCTGGAACCGTCGCCCTGAAACCGGGAGAAACAACTACGATCGGCGTGGTCGTGCAGAACGTTCAGGATCTGTATTCCATCCCGATGCTGTTGCAATTCAACCCGGCGGTTATTTCCGTCGAAGACGTGCGCCAAGGCGGTTTTCTCTCGGGTGGGACACAGGACATAGCCATTGTGGAACGCGTGGACAAGGAGAGGGGCCAGGCAATCATTTCCGCAACACGCATGCCGAACACTCCGGGCGTGAGTGGCACGGGCACGCTGGTCGGGATTATCGTGCGCGGCGTTGCGCCGGGCAATTCCCAGCTTTCCATCGTGCAAGTAAACGCGAAAGATTCACAACAACGGCCGATCCAGATGGTGACCAGCGAGGCCGCCATCCGGGTTCAGTAACCAGGACGGAGATTTTATGCAACAATATATTTCACAACGGCGCGAACGGCGAATCACCCAGGCGGGGATGACCCTGCTCGAATTGATTATCGCCTGCGGAATCCTCCTGGTGCTGTCTTCAGCCGCGCTGCCGCTGGCTCGGGTAACGATCAAGCGTCAGAGAGAAGCTGAATTGCGGCGCGATCTGCGCGAACTGAGAGATTCCATCGATCGATACAAGAACGACGCGGACAAAAATTTGATTCGCACCGAGGTGGGCAGCGAAAATTATCCGCCTGATCTCGAAACTCTGGTCGCTGGTGTAGATATCACCCTCGGCAGCACTTCGCAAATTGGTATCAGCGCCGCTGCCTTGGCTGCGGGCAGCGGCACGGCGCAGGGCGGTGGTTTGTCCAGCCCGACGTCTACCACTGAGATGCCGTCGAAGGTGCGCTACCTTCGAAAAATTCCAGTGGATCCGATGACCGGGAAGGCCGAGTGGGGATTGCGTGCGATTCAAGATGACCCTGACTCCCATAGCTGGGGAGGGCACAATGTATTTGACGTGTACTCTCTTTCCACGGACACTGGAATGGACGGAACAAACTATGGGGATTGGTAAAAAGCCGATGCTTTCGATCGCTCTTCCCTCCCTTGCCGGAAGGCTTCGCAAGAACAGGCGCGGATTCCGTGCAAGCGGATTCTCTCTTCTCGAATTAATGATCGTCCTGACGATCATCATGATCCTGGCATCGATCGCAGCGCAACGATACGACAGGTCCGTTCAACGTTCGAGAGAGGCCGTACTCAAGCAGGATCTCTATACGATGCGACAAGCCATCCAGCAATATACGCTCGACAAGCAGGCGGCGCCCACGTCGCTCGACGACCTCGTTTCGGCAAAATATATAGGCACAATCCCCGTCGATCCCATCACACGCCAGAAGGATTGGCACCCGGTTTCCGACGATATGCTCCTTACACCCGAGCAGACCACTCCCGGCATCAATGACGTACACTCCTCATCCGAATTGGTTTCACCGTTCGAGAACACACCTTACAACACGTGGTAAATGGAGGACCATGTTCGCTCCAGTTTTAATCCCGGCTCAGGGATAGGCGTGGAACCAGCGTAGACCTCGCGGAGTTCAGTTCTCAATCCGTTCCAGCACTACTTCACAGTTGACTTCGACTCGACCATGCCCAGGTGGTTGCGGGCCGAAACGGTTTCTTTCAATTCGTTGAAGCCACCAGAGAACGGGAAGCAACATCAACAGTCCAACGACGAAAAATACTACGCCGCCTTGATGATGCAAACGCCCGTCCAGGAAACCAGGGTCGACGTGGATGGCGAGCAGAGTGAGCGTGGTAATTCGAATTCCGTTCTTTAGAATGAGGACTGGAATGGTTGCGAACAACAATACAGCACGCGTCCAGGGCAATCGCAGCAGAAGGTAGCCGGCGGCCAGGCACGTGATCAGCAGCGCGGTGGCAGACCGGATTCCGCTGCACTCCTTGGCAATTTCTATTGTTACGTTGGGCAAAGTAAAGAATAGACCGTTTCGGACCGCCGGCGTCCCGGTCGCGTGAAAGATCCAACTGGTGACATCGCCCGACCCCCATTGAAGCCAGACAGTGAACTTGTCAATCACAGACTCAGGCAGCGGTACCATCAGGAGTAGAAAGAGAAGCGGAAAAAGACCCTCACGAGAAGCGCGGCTGCCGAAAACCCAATAAAAGCCAGACCATACCAAGAACAAGAAGCCGAGGATTGCCAGCGCCAATGATCCGTCAGTGGAAATGGAAAGGCCGAATTTTCCGCTGAGCGCGTAAAGAAGAATCCCAACCGAGAAGAGTGGAGCAGCAAATCTTGATGTGCCCCCCGTCCCCTGGAGTACCGCTTCCCTCTCCATGTAAATCATACAAATACTGATAAATGGAATCACGAGGATGTGCGAATAAGTGTCTGTGGAAATGGACAAGCGGAACAGTTCACGCAGCGGGTTCAAAAATAGCGCGGCGCACGCGGCTGTGTAAATCGCGAGCCAGGCTGTTTTCCAGCGCAGAACTTGCAGTCCATGCAATGCGGCGGAGTGCATGCTAGATATTTCTCCTGTGTGGCGGACCTTCAATCACAATGTTGAGGCGGATTGAAGCGATTCGTGCACTTTTTCCTGCGAGATCACAAATCACCGCCGATGAAGTTGCGACAAGGTACAGATTGAAAAGCAACGGGATCCATAGAAAATGCCCGTCGCATTGCATCCGGCTCCGTCATCGTTATTAAACCGAGGAGAGGATTCAGGTATGAATTTAGGACACTTTTCGTCGACGACGAATGGCGCCAACTCCGGCGATACCGAGAGCTATCAAGGTCAACGTTGCCGGTTCTGGGACCTTCTTATGTTTCTTTGGCCCTTCGTTCACCCGCGCATAAGTCCACTGGCTGCCCATCAGAACTAAGGCCAGAGCTGCCAGCGTCAATCGACTAACATTTTTTGTCATTCGAATTACTCCTTGTCAATGATGTGGCCAGCTGGCTTATGGAGTGCAATTTCAATGCCATATACGGGACATGTCTCTTGCCGCTAAGTGGCAATCTATCAAGTAACTGCCACGAATTCTGTCGAAAGCCAAGCTGCGCCCAACAATATCAATTACCCACTCGCTTACCCATTTCGGCCATTACTTTGCCTCAGTCCTGCCCGGGCTCCACTTAGGTCAGACATGTTGGCGCCGATCGTCGGCCAAATGCCGGCAAGGATGGAACCACCTCGGGAGTAAAACTCGGCGCGACATGAGTCTGGAACATCAGCTAAGTAACGGCACAGAATGGTGGGTACGGTTCGAAGCGGAATTGGTTCATCCAAGAGGTTTCCTTCGGCCCAACATCACCTCGGCCGCCCATCTTCCGAGGTAAACGGATAGCGCCACGCCGTGTCCGCTGTAGCCTCCAAGTACCACGGCATGCGAACTCCGGGGATGGAATTCGAATACGGGCCGCCATTGGTCCGCGATCAGGATTGGCCCTCCCCATCGGTGCGTGAATTCGACATCCCGCAAGACCGGATGCAGTCCGCGTACGCGACGCTGAAGCCGGGTGATCAACTCAGCCGCCTGCCCAACCGAGACGTCAATGTCAATCAGTTCGCGCCAATCCTTCAAGTGCACAAGCCCACTTCCGAAAATGATTCCGCCGTTGGACAGGAGGCGGCCCCACAGATAAGGGAAGTCAATCGTATAGAAGGGCTTCCCCGCTCCCAAACCTAAAGCCTCGCGGTGTGCAACTGCGACAGGCTTGGTGGCAACAGCCAATGTGAACTTGGGCTGCGCGCGCTGGACCAGGTCGCTCATCTCCAGGGACATTGCATTCGTCGCCAGGAGGACGTCACGAGCGCGAACCTCTTGGCCATTGATATCCAACCGCAACGGCTCCTGGAATTCAATTTTCTCGACTTTGGAATGCTCAAAAATCTGGACGCCAAGCGCCTCTGCGGAGCGCGCCAAGCCGCTCACAAGTTTCCCGGGATCAACCGTGCCCCCGGGGACCTGCTTAACCACGCGCAGATCTCCGGAATCCGCCCATGCGATCGGAGATCCCGGCAAACCAGCGGTTCGACCAAGTTCCCATGCACCGGGAAGGGAAAGATCGCATTCCACCGCCAACTCTTTTACGATGTCCGAGAACCCTGCTAATACATCGCCTAAGCCGGGAAGGTCACCGGCGGCGGTTTCTGCCAGAGTTATCCCGCCAGTGTGGCCGCTTGAGCCGGCACCGATGTGACTGGATTCGAACAGGGTGACAGTTTTTGAAGGTTCGAATCGGCGCAGCCAAGCAGCAGCCGAAAGGCCTGTGAATCCACCGCCGATTACGGCGAAATCTACCTCTTGGGGAATTGGCCTGACTGAGGAGCAGAAATCAATTCTCCAGGGAGGGTCACCCCAAGGAGTCTTGAGCGTGGAGCCTGGCATGCCCTATCTCCATCCGAAAAAAACGGTCATGATCCAGTTAGAAAAGAAACATGCCCGCTACAAAAAACACCATGAGTTCGTGGCCGTTGCAATTGTAGCGCCTGCGCGCGTTTTGTGCGTACAGTGGTTGGTTTTTCCGAGCACCAAAATGATCCACTACCGAAAAATCGGCTTAGTTGCGCGTCGCCCGAGTCGTTGGCTCGAATTTCTGTATCAAAAATGCTTCGAGGAATCCACGAATCCCAGTTGGGGCGCGCGTAACCGAACACGGCTGCCGGGCCGTTCATTCACCAACGCCAAGCGTAATGCCCGTAAAACGCCGCTGGAAACCGGCGAACTGCCCGAACAGGGGAGATGTAACAGTGTAAAATACGTCGTGCGGATTCTGGTGATTCGTGGCGTTGAGGGAAAAGACCCCCAAGCGAATCTTGCGGCCTTTGGAACTATCCAAGAACGGTATGTGCAGCGTGATGTCCCGGTAGATCTTTGCGTCCAGTGAAAAGTAAGTCGGGAAGCGCGAACTGTTCGGCGTGCCTACGTAGTTCTGCAAAACATCCAACCGCGAATACGGGAACCCTGAATGCACGTCAGCGATCGGAGCCACAGACAATTTCCACCAAGGAAGGTGGACGATGCCCCCGGCGAGAACTCGGTGAGGAATATCCGATGATGCAATTCCGTAAGCGTTCGGGCGGATCACCGGAGCCTCAACCGGAACGAATGTATCTGAAAGCGCGTTGAGGTCACCGCGAGCGCGGCTCCAGACATAGGTAATATTTAGATCGGCGCGTTCACTGGGCTGATAGTGAACGGTAAACTCGGCTTGGCGGTACTGCGAAGTTCCCGTGTTCGTGAGAGCCAGCACACCAACCGTTCCGCTCGTGGGGAGCATTGGGTCCACGATGAAGAGATCCCTTGTGTGGCTGTCCAGGTAGCCAACCCGGGCGCTGAGATTCCTGCGCACGGCGCTTTCGACTTCCACGTTCCAGGTAAATGTGCGAGGGGTGCTGCTCGGATCTTGCGATCCGGGTGAACCCGAGGTTGCGCCCGCGGGCAGATAGAGATTTTGCAGAGTGATCGCCGGCCCCACAGGTAGACCCGACGAATACATGGTGATCACCCGCTCTTGATTTTCAGCGAAGCCGGCTGCAAGCAGAGGGACATGTCCGTAGAGTACGCCTGCACCCGCACGGATAACGGTTTTCCCGTTTCTGGGCGAATACGCTAAACCACCACGTGGCGCGAAGGCGAGACTGCGGCCAATGGTTTGGCTCGTCAAGCGCCCTCCGAAGTTTACGGACAGGTTGCTTGTCAACGTCCAGCGGTCCTCCGCAAATTCCGAGATTTCCTCGCTCGTTGCCCTCAATAATCCTGCGCCTTGAAAGTTGATCTGCTCGGTGAGCGAGCCGTCTACCGCGTTGAGCGAGGTCCCTTCCGCCCGCACTTGGATGGGATGAGATACGCTATCGCCGCCGTAAGCCCGGTATAAGATATCTATTCCAAACTTCAGGTCATGGTGGCCGTACCAGGATTTCGTCGGCAGTTGAGCGCTCGGCAGGATTTCTGCTTGATTGGCTTTCCTGGCCCAGTTATTGAAGAAATTCCCGCGCCAGCCTTCGGGAGTAATTTCCATGTCGGCCGGTCCCTGGGCATAGGTACTGCTATCGAAGCGCGTATAGCGAACGACAGTGTTGAGGATCACCCCTGATACAAGCTGGTAGCTATCTGAGAGGCCGGCGGATACTCCCCTCCTTCGATAGTCCACCGATGCACTCTGCGGGACCAGCGTATTGATATTTATGAACTGAAGGTTCTGTGGAAAGAAATTGATATTGATGTTCACCACATGCTGTGGTGAAAGAGTTGCCTGAAGTTCCGTGAAAGAAATGAAGCTTCTCTTGTACGTTTCGTTAAAGGGCCACGAAAGGCCGCGCACAGGGTCTCTCCGGAATTCGTACGTCAGGTTCTCGGAAAAACTATATTTATTCTGGACCAGCGGACCGCCGAACTCGAACCGCGGGGTCATGTTCGCGAGCCCTACGAGGTCGCCGTTCTTGGCGCGAAAGGCCGGAACGAAATCGTAAATCTTGTAGCGCCATGCAGCCGGGGGAGCCTTTAGTTCGATTCTCGTCAATCCGCCGGAAAATCCTCCGAATTCGGAACTATCCGGCGTGTTAAAGACTTGAATGGATTGAATGACCCCGGGCGGAATGGGAATCGCGAAACTCCCTGCCACGGGGTCCACGTTTTCGGCCGAGTCCACCAACAACATGCCCTGGCTTTCCGTCTGGCCATTGAAATTCAACTTTCCTTCCTGCGTTCGAATCACGCTGGGCGACAACGACAAGGCCTCGGAAAGTTCATTCGTTCGAAGTGGCAGGGCCTCCAATTGCTTCTCGCTGACGGTGGAGGTGGCGCTCACGCTCTGCGTCGCAATATCGGTGACTTCCCCTTGAACCTCGACTTGCTCACTGATCGTGCTAATCTGCAACGGAGCGTCCAGGACAGCAGCCCGACCGGGTGTTAGCGTCACTGTCGCGGTCCACGGCTTAAAGCCTTCAAGGCTCGTTTCGGTCGTGTAGCTTCCGGGGGCAAGATGAGTGAACTCGTAGCGACCGTCAGCATCCGTCACCGCCGACCTGGACGACGATGCGGGGGCCGGACCCGTCAACTTCACGGTGATACCCGCAAGATTATTTGTTGCGCCCTCACCAGTCGTAACGGTGACCCTGCCAGCGAGAGACGCTGTCAAAGCTTGCGGGCCCGCACCCGTTGTCTGGGCAAATCCGGGAATCGCAAAAATCGCCAGAGCTAGAAGCAATCGTCCGCGCAGCAAGCCCGATGCGAATTTGGCCGTGTTACGGCAATACCTCACTGGGACGCTCCTCGATCAAATCGCGGTTCTTCTCCCGGAACTTCGGCGCGAGGGGCGCGGTCAACTTTGCTGCAGTATGGACCGGACTTCGCCTTGACATATCGGTTGTTACAAAAAGGCACGGTGTCTCTCCCAGTTTGGCCGCTTGGATCATAACTAAAGAGGTCAACCTGAATGAATTGCGGGCAAACTTATGGTCGCTCGATTTGACTCCCAAACCAAACGCAACGTTGCTTCTATTTTCTCAAACGGTTACTCACGCAAACGGTTACTCGGCATTGCAGTCCCTTGTCTCATCTGTATGCATCTTATTTTAAAGAACTTAAGGCGCAGAGGGAAGCGTATGATGGGCAAACTCCAAGTCAACATCGGGTGAACCGAAGTGGAAATGGATGCGTGCGGTGGTCAGAACAACAGTCTGTTGACAGCATATACATGGCTTGCTATGTTCGTCGGTCAAATCGGCATTTCAGTGAGAAAAGCCGACGCCTTCCGGCCCGGTATTTGGTTTCGTTGCGCAGCACATTTCAAGACACGTTTTTTCCGAAAGAGAGTCCGATGAAGATCGATATCTTCTGCCATATTTTTCCGCAAAACTTCTATGACCGGATGCGCAAGCTGCCGGAAAGCGGCATAAAAATGCGCTCCCTGGGCGTCCCGGCGATGGTCGATCTCGATATTCGTTTCCGCATGATGGACCGGTTCGGCGACTACGTCCAGGTTGTCAGCCTCGCTTCCCCACCGATTGAAGCTTGTGGAGACGCAAAACATTCTCCAGAATTGGCGGAAATTGCCAATGATGGACTGGCAGAGCTCGTCCAAAAACACCCGGACCGCTTTCCGGGCTTCGTGGCCGGCGTACCAATGAACAACCCCAAGGCTGCGGTCGAGGAAATCGAGCGCGCGGTCATGAAGTTGGGAGCTACCGGAGTTCAATTCTTTTCGAATGTGAACGGGAAGCCTTTGGACGATCCCGAATTCCTCCCCATCTTCGAAAAGATGGCGGAGGTGAACCTTCCGATCTGGCTCCATCCAACCCGCGGCGCCGGTTTTCCGGACTATCAAACCGAAAAACAATCGAAATTCGAATTGTGGTGGGTTTTCGGATGGCCGTATGAAACGTCGGTGGCCATGGCGCGTATCATGTTTGCTGGTTATTTCGACCGCTTCCCGAATCTCAAGATCATCTCGCACCACTTGGGGGCCATGATTCCCTATTTTTCAGGGCGTACCGGCCCGGGTTTGGACCAGCTTGGCGCCCGAACGCCCGATGAAGATTTGACCGTCTATTCCCGGCGGCTCAAAAAACGCCCGCAGGAATACTTCAAGATGTTTTACGCGGATACCGCGACATTTGGATCGCGCGCCGCGATGCAATGTGGGCTGGATTTCTTCGGAGCGGATCAAGTTCTGTTCGCATCCGATTCGCCCTTCGATCCGGAGAAGGGGCCCGGATATATTCGCGAAACGATTCGTTGCCTCGAAGAACTTCCCATCTCAGCCGAAGACCGCGCGAAGATTTACGAAGGCAATGCGCGCAGGCTTCTGAGGCTGAAGCTAGCGTGAAGTGGGCCCCGTGCAGAATCTATCTAACAAATCCACAGGCTCGGCGTGATTCAAACGTCACGGGCTAAAGCCCAGTTTTCGTTAGCGTTTTGATATCGTGGCTGAAGCCGCGACCCACAAAGCCTATTTAATGGTTCGCGGCTAGTCCGGAATCGCGTCCTGCCGTGGTTCGGGAAGCCAAAAACTCGCGATGAATCCGATCGCGTAGGCGAGAAATCCCACAATGCCCGCCGCGTAAGCGAGTTGCCGTGTAACCGTGCCTCCGGGCATGTACAACACGATCGTGGTCGTGATGAGAGCTGCTGACGTCCCCAGCATCCGCCCACCCACATTGGCCGCGAAGCTTTCGCCCGTCCCGCGCAAGTACGTGGGGTAGAGCGTGGGCAGGTAATTTCCCCAAAAACTAAATTGCGCCACGGACACGACCCCGAGGGCAAAAATCCCCCAGGAAGACATATCCGCGTCGCGAACTGCGGGAAGAAATACGACCAGAGGAATCAGAAGCAGTCCGGGGATCTGAAAAATGTGCAAGAGCCGTTTTCGGCTCAGCACGCGCACGGCAAGAATGGCCATCAGGATGCGGCCGACGAGCCCTCCCAGTTCCTGGGCTCCTTGCAAGAAACTGACAACTTTTTGCTGCTCGGCGTGCGCCAAATTTCTGACTTCGGGGCCGCCGGGAATAATTCGCGCGAAATGCTGCAGCATCCCGAAGGACGCCGCGTACGCGCAGGCCATCATCAAGCAGGTTAGCAGCGCCGTTTTCCGGAATTCCGGATGGAACAGCTCCATAACGCTGGGCCGCTTGAGCGTTCCCTCCTCCTTTTTCTTCAGCCAAATCGGGGATTCCGGCAGGAACGGACGGACCACAAGAAGCGGAATGGCTGGAAGAATTCCCCACAAAACGGTGTATCGCCAAGCTTCATGGCCGCCATGAATGGCCGGCAGCAAATGGCCGATCGTCAGATTCAAATAATTCGCTCCGCTCATGAGCAGCCCGCCGGTAGACGAAAACGCCTGCGTAATCCCGAGGATGGTCTCCCTTTGTTTGCGCTCCGCGAATAATTCGGCGAGCCATGCCGTTGCCGCCACGAATTCGACGGAAACGCCTACAAGCGTGGTGCAGCGAAAAATCAGCAATTGCAATGCGGACGCCGAATAGGCCGTGGCGAACGCGGAAAAACAGAACAGGAGAATGCTCCAGAGGAGGATGCGGCGGCGGCCCAGCCGATCGATGAAGTATCCGCCCAGCAAGCCGAAAATCCCGCCGGAGATTGCGGGGACGTAGAACAGCATGCCAATCCAGTGGTTGAAAGCCGCGCTGCCGGGCTTGGCGATAAGGAATTCGCTCAGAGCTGGTTGAACCGTAAGCGTCAGGACGAGGAGTTCGTAGGTGTCGAAGGCAAATCCTATGCATGCCACGGCACAAATGAGCCACTCGATCGGTGTGAGACGGAACCATTTGTTCTGTGACGTGGATGGGGACACGTATTCTCCGCGAAAAACTTTGCATTTCTCTTACCCGGGTGTTTTTGACAGGAACGATTGTATGCCGCGGGAACGTATCAAACATCGGATTTCACTGTCAACCAGCTGTGCGTTCTTAATGCAAACGGTGAGCGCACGGCTGAGGTAAACTGGATTGGGACGCAGCTCTTCAGCGCGTGTGTGCGGTGGAATATGCTTTGGACGCTAGTTCAGGAAAGGCAACCTTGGAACCTGGCTGAAACTCCAATGATTGTGGAGCGCGTCTAATTGCTGGAGATAGCTTTTATTCACGAAGGGGCATGTTTTCTTCGTGTTCTCTGAGCACTCTGTGGTGAAAATATTTTTCGCCAGTGATATGGAAGGAAAAAATTTCAACACAGAGGGCACAGAGTACACAGAGAAAAACTGAAAGGGAGCGAGATATGGCGGGCATCCGATCCGGTTGGATTACAAAGCACCAATGGCGAGCCGTATTCACTGTATTGAATTATTTGGCGGCGCTCTGCGTGTTCCTGCCGCTTTCCGCGCAGCAACAGGGCCCGATGAACGCGCCTGCGGGAATGGCCGCTCCTCCGAGTGAACCGAAGCCGGCGGTTGCAGCACCCACTCAAGATGCGGCGTCAAAGCATGCACCAGCTGTAGCCTCGAAAGAACCTCCCTCAATTCCGATCGATGAAATCATCCGTCGATTCGCGGCGCGCGAAGCCGAATTTAAAACCGAGCGCGACAACTTCACCTACACACAGACTTTTATTATCCAAACGCTAGACGGCGGCCGAGTGGACGGCGAATATCGGATGACCAGCGAGATTGTGTTTACACCGGAGGGCAAACGCTACGAGAAAGTGACCAATGCCCCCACACCGACTCTCGAGCGCATTACTCTGTCACAACAGGATTTGGACGACCTGGAGCGCGTGCAGCCGTTCGTCCTTACCACGAAAGAATTGCCCAAGTACGACGTCAAGTACGTGGCCCACGAGCCGCTCGATGAACTCAACACGTATGTGTTCGACGTGGGTCCAAAAATTCTGGAAAAGAACCAGCGCTATTTTCAAGGACGCGTCTGGGTGGATGACAAGGATTTCGAGATCGTGAAGACCGACGGAAAAGCTGTTCCTGATATCAAGAAGAAGGGCCAGGAAAACGTATTTCCTCGTTTTGAAACGTTCCGCGAAAACGTGGAAGGCAATTACTGGTTCCCGACCTATACTCGATCCAATGATGTACTGCATTTCAGCTCGGGCGACATACCCGTTCGCATGACGGTTCGGTACGAGAATTACAAACGGTTCGGCGTGACGGTCAAGATCGGAGCGCCGGTGAAGAAAATTGAAGATAAACCCTAGCTGCCAAGGGTCTGGCCACGCATTCGGCCGGCATACCGTCGTTGCGGAATTGAATCTGCCCCGGCCTATGCGTAACGGAACAGCGCCTTGAATCCGTAATCCATATGCTGCTGGATGTGGCAGTGAAATAGGGTCAATCCAGGCTGATCGGCCACCATGTCGACAGTTGCGCGTCCATAGCCCGGCACTATTACCGTGTCCTTCATGATTCCGGCCGTGGCTTTTCCGTTGATTTCGACGAGCTCGAACAAATGCCGGTGCATGTGCAGCGGATGGTCATCTTCGCTGCGGTTGCGGAACACCAAGCGATAGCGGCTGCCCTTCTTGAGGACAAATTCCTGATCGTGAGGATATTCCTTCCCGTTGACCGTCCAGCTATTGAACAGGCCGGCGCCGCTCGGGATTTTTTGAAAAATCATGTCGATCGTCTGGTCCGGCGCGGGCTGGGTTCCGGCGCGGCCAAAAATCGTATA
>Ga0209488_10002937_pt1 | contig 13831 bp, 10 predicted proteins | sample Rivendell_Oct201_8_FD_188349 | JGI IMG/M metagenome (GOLD analysis project Ga0209488, IMG submission 188349) | Vadose zone soil microbial communities from the Eel River Critical Zone Observatory, Northern California, USA -... | ecosystem: Environmental > Terrestrial > Soil > Vadose zone >...
CATCCGCTGGATCAGCGGTTTTGCTTGCGGCAGCGGTTCCTCGACCGCGAACAGCCGCGACACCACGCGTTCGACATTGCCGTCGACCGGCATGGTGCGGCGGTCGAAGGCAATTGCGGCGATGGCCGCGGCCGTATAGCGCCCGATCCCCGGCAGCGCGCGAAGACCTTCCTCGGTGTCCGGAAACACCCCGCCATGATCGCACCGCACTGCCACCGCGCAGGCGTGCAGATTGCGGGCGCGCGAATAATAGCCGAGCCCGGCCCACATCCGCAGCACATCGTCGAGCGAGGCGCGGCCGAGCGCCCCGACGTCGGACCAGCGCGCCAGAAATTTCTCGAAATACGGCCCGACGGTTTTGACGCCGGTCTGCTGCAGCATGATTTCCGACAGCCAGACCCGGTACGGATCGGCGCGCTCTCCCGCCGGCGGCCGCCACGGCAGCCGGCGGCGATGCCGGTCGTACCAGGCCAGCAAGAGCACCGGGCGAACAGGAGTCCCATCAGGAACTCCTCGTCGTTCGGATTTGGCTGCCGCGGCAGAACTCATGAGGACACTCTAGTAGAGAGATACGTATCTCTCTACGTCATGCCCGCGCTTGTCGCGGGCATCCACGTCTTTCTTCGGTCGCCGAAAGACGTGGATGGCCGGGGCGAGCCCGGCCATGACGCCAGCACTAGCAACATGCTACAAGCCGATGATGTCCAGACCCGGCCCGATCAGTGCCAAACCGCTTTCCGTCCTGCTCAGCGACGTGTTTTCCGATGCCTACGCGAAACAGGGATTCGCCGCGCGCGAGCTGGTGACGCGCTGGGCCGAGATCGCCGGCGCGGACATCGCCCGCCATTCCGAGCCGCTGAAGATGCAGTGGCCGCGGCCGGTCGAGGGACAGCCGCAGGAACCGGCCACGCTGGTGCTGCGGGTGGAAGGGCCGGCGGCGCTGGAAATCCAGCACAAGTCCGATGTCATCCTGGAGCGGGTCAACCGCTTCTTCGGTTGGAGCGCGGTCGGGCGGCTCGCGCTGCGCCAGGCGCCGCTGTCACGCCGGGACCGGCCCTTGGCGCCGCAGCCGCTCGACGCCAAAGCGGTTGAAAACGTCGCCAAAACCCTGTCCGCCGTCGAAGACGAGGAATTGCGGGCCGCGCTCGCGCGGCTGGGCGCCTCGATCAAGCGAAATTGAGTCTGTTCGCAGTTCCGCCAGTCGCAACCCGCCATTGCCACAATTATCTTTTCAAGTTAGCGAAGGCTTCTTTTTAGAGTCCGTTCAGGCGCCTACGCGCCAATCCGGGAGTAAACCTTGATTATCACGCGCCGCGCCTTTACCGCCGCCCTGTCACTGACCGGGCTTAGCCTGCTTGCCGGCTTTTCGCCGCTGCGCCTGATCACCGAAGCGATGGCGCAAAGCGCGGCCGACGTGGCCAAGCCGGTATCGCTGCCGGACATGGCGCTCGGCCCCGCCAACGCGCCGGTGACGATCACCGAATTTGCCTCGATGACCTGCCCGCATTGCGCGGCCTTCACCGAAAAGGTGTTTCCGAAGATCAAGTCGGAATACATCGACAGCGGCAAGATCCGCTTCGTGTTCCGCGAGTTCCCGCTCGACATCAAGGCCGCCGCGGGGTCGATGCTGGCGCGCTGCATCGCCAAGGACGACGCCGGCAAATATTTCGCCGTCATCGACATGCTGTTCAGGCAGCAGAACGATTGGGTGGTCAAGAACACCACCGAGACGCTGACGCGGATCGGCCTGCAGGCCGGATTGAGCAAGCAGGCGGTCGAGGAATGCCTCAAGGATCAGGCGCTGCTCGACAAGATCGCGGCCGATCAGAAGTTCGCCGCCGAAGTGTTGAAGGTGAATTCGACGCCGACCTTTTTCATCAATGGCGAGATGGTCAAGGGCGAACAGAGCTTCGAGGAATTCGACAAGCGCATCAAATCCTTGTTGAAAAGCTGATTCTCAAGCGCCTGAAGCGTTCGATTCATTCGGCGCCGTAAGTCACGCAAAAGACTCGACAAATCCTTTGGGAAAAACGGCCCGCGGCGGTTGCCCTGCCGCCCCGCCCCCGCCATTGTCGCGGCCCATCAGAGCCGCATGAGCGACTCGCCTACACACCGACATTGCCTTCTATGGTATTGTCACGGCAGGGAGATTCGCGCCCCGCCAACAGAGAATTGTGTCGATGAAACTCACGCGCCTCCGCCTGCACGGTTTCAAGTCGTTTGTGGAACCTACCGACTTCATGATCGAACCCGGCCTCACCGGCGTGGTCGGGCCGAACGGCTGCGGCAAATCCAACCTGGTGGAGGCGCTGCGCTGGGCGATGGGCGAGACCTCGCACAAATCGCTGCGCGCCGCCGACATGGACGCCGTGATTTTTGCCGGTTCCGGCAACCGTCCGGCGCGGAACCATGCTGAAGTGGTGATGACGATCGACAACACCGATCGTTCCGCGCCCGCGGCGCTGAACGACCGCGAGCTATTGGAAATTTCGCGCCGCATCGAGCGCGAGGCGGGCTCGGTCTATCGCATCAACGGCCGTGATGTGCGCGCCCGCGACGTGCAAATCCTGTTTGCGGATGCCGCCACCGGCGCGCGGTCGCCGGCGCTGGTTCACCAGGGCAAGATCGGCGAGATCATTCAGGCCAAGCCGGAACAGCGCCGCCGCGTGCTGGAAGACGCCGCCGGCGTCGCGGGCCTGCATGCCCGCCGTCATGAAGCGGAACTCCGCCTCAAGGCCGCCGAAACCAACCTCATCCGCGTCGAGGACGTGATCGGACAGTTGTCCGGCCAGATCGACGGCCTGAAGAAGCAGGCACGCCAGGCGATCCGCTATCGCGAGGTCGCCGCCAAGGTACGCAAGGCCGAAGCCATGCTGTACCACCTGCGCTGGGTGGAGGCCCATGCCGGCGTGTCGGAAGCCGCGCGCACCCATGACCTCAACGTCCGCGAGATGGCCGAGTGCACCCGCGCGCAGGCGGAAGCCGCCCGCATCCAGGCGGTCCGCGCCTCCGAACTGCCGGCACTGCGCGAGGCCGAGGCCCGCGCCGCGGCCGGGCTGCAACGGCTGACCAATGCACGCGAACTGCTCGACCGCGAGGAAGAGCGCGCCAAAGAGCGCGTCGCCGAACTCGACCGCCGGCTGACGCAGTTTTCCGCCGACATTGCCCGCGAACAGCAGCTGACCTCCGATGCCGAAGTCGCGCTGCAGCGGCTCGACACCGAGGACGCGGAGCTCAAGGAAGATATCAAGTCGCGCGTCGACAAGCGCTCCGGCGTCGATGAGCGGGTGTCGGAAGCGGAGGAGACGCTGGCGGCATCGGAACGCCAGTTCAGCGAGTTGACCACCGTGCTCGCCGACCTCACCGCCAAGCGCAACCAGCTCGAGGCCGGCGTCCGCGGCCACCGCGACCGGCTGGCGCGGCTCGATCAGGAGATCGCCAGCGTCGAGCACGACGAGCAAAAGCTCGCGCAGGAAACCGCCGGCCTCGGCGACATCGCAGCACTCGCGATATCAATGACCACGGCGCAGCACGATCTGGCGCAGGCCGAAGCCACGGCGCAAACCAGTGAGGCGGCGCACGTTGCCGCCCGTTCGAGGCTCGATGCCTCGCGCGGCCCGCTCGCGGAAGCGGACAAGCGCGTGCAGCGCCTGGAAACCGAAGCGCGTACGATTGCAAAGATCGTCAATGGCGAGACCAAGAATCTGTGGCCGCCGATCATCGACGGCATCACGGTGGCCAAGGGATACGAGAAGGCGATTGGCGCGGCGCTCGGCGACGATCTCGACGCCCCGGTCGACCCTTCCGCGCCGATGCGCTGGACCCTTGCCGGCGTGCCCGAGGGCGACCCCGCCCTGCCCGACGGCGTCGACTCCCTAGCCAACCACGTTCAGGCCCCGCCCGAACTGGCGCGCCGCCTGGCGCAGATCGGCGTCGTCGCCAAGGAGCGCGGCGCCGAACTGGTGTCGCAGCTCAAAAGCGGCCAGCGGCTGGTATCGCTGGAAGGCGACGTCTGGCGCTGGGACGGATTTGTCACCGCCGCCCACGCGCCGACCGGCGCGGCGCGGCGTCTCGCCGAGCGCGCGCGACTGGTCGATATCGAAAACGAACTCGAGCAGGCCCGCCTCGATGCCGCCGCCAGGCGGCAGGCGCTGGAAACCGCCGAAGCCGACCAGAAGGCGGCTTCCGCCGCCGAGGCCGCCGCGCGCGAAGCATGGCGCGCCGCACAGCGCGAGGCCGATGCCGCGCGCGAGCGCCATGTCGCGACCGAACGCGAGATCAACCGCCACGCCGCGCGCAAATCGGCGCTGACGGAGGCCCGCAGCCGCCTGAGCGCCGACCGCGCCGAGGATGAGGGCGCGCTCGAAAGCGCCATGACGGCGCTCGCCGAGCTGCCGCCGAGCCATGACACCGAGACAAGGCTCGCTGCCGTTCGCACCGAGATCGAGGGCCAGCGCCACCTTGCGGCACAAGTGCGCGCCGAAGCGCAGGCGCTGGCGCGCGAGGCCGAGCTCGCCGACCGCCGTGTGCAGGCGATTCTCGCCGAGCGCAACGATTGGCAGAACCGGAAGCAAAGTGCGGCGTCGCAGGTCGCGACCATCGAGGCCCGGGTCACCGAAGTCACCGCCGAGCGCGCTGAGCTTGAGAACGCGCCTGCGGTGTTTGCGGAAAAGCGCAGCGCGCTGATCAACGAGATCCAGCTCGCCGAGAATGGCCGGAGCGCTGCCGCGGACGCGCTCGCCGCGGCCGAAACCGTGATGGCCGAGACCGACCGCGCCGCCAAAATCTCGCTCGAAGCGCTTTCCAGCGCCCGCGAAGCCTGCGCGCGCGCCGAAGAGCGCATGGAGGGCACCAAACGCCGCCTTGCCGATATCGAGCGCGAAATTCATGACATGCTCGAAGTCGAGCCACAGGCGGTGGCGGGCCTGGCCGAAATCGAGCCGGGCGCGGAATTGCCGCCGCTTGCCGAGATCGAGGAAAACCTCGAAAAGCTGCGCCGCGATCGCGAGCGGCTCGGCGCGGTCAACCTGCGCGCCGAGGAAGAGCTGCGCGAGGTCGAGACCCAGCACAACACGCTGGCCACCGAGCGCGACGACCTGGTCGAAGCCATCAAGCGGCTGCGCCAGGGCATTCAAAGCCTCAACCGCGAAGCGCGCGAGCGGCTCCTCACCTCGTTTGAAATCGTCAACGGCCATTTCAAGCGGCTGTTCACGGAATTGTTCGGCGGCGGCGAAGCGGCGCTGCACCTGATCGAGAGCGACGACCCGCTGGAAGCGGGCCTCGAAATCATTGCAAAACCGCCGGGCAAGAAGCCGCAGACGCTGTCGCTGCTTTCCGGCGGCGAGCAGGCGCTGACCGCGCTGGCGCTGATCTTTGCCGTGTTCCTCACCAATCCCTCGCCGATCTGCGTGCTGGACGAGGTCGACGCCCCGCTCGACGACCACAATGTCGAGCGGTTTTGCACCCTGTTGCACGAGATGACGGCGTCGACCGAGACGCGCTTCATCATCATCACGCATAATCCGATCACGATGGCGCGGATGAACCGGCTGTTCGGCGTCACCATGGCCGAGCGCGGCGTGTCGCAACTGGTGTCGGTCGATCTCGAGGACGCGGTGAAGATCCTCGATGTGGCGTGACGTTTCGCGCCACCTCGCCTGATCTTCCGGCCGAACTCAGATCGGCGCTTGAGGCGAGGCTGCAAGGCGTTTCGCGCAATGAGGCCGCCGCACGCGCCGCGGCTATCTCAAAAACCTATCGCGATGGCGGCGGCTCCGGCGCCATCAAATCCGAAACCGATGCACTCGCCTATGTTCTGGCGCGGATGCCCGCGACCTACGCCGCGGTTGCCGCAAGCCTGAATGCGCTGTGCGAGGTCCGGCCGGACTTCGAACCATCGAGCCTGCTCGATGTCGGCGCCGGCCCGGGCACCGCGACGTGGGCCTCTGCCGAAGTTTTCCCATCGCTGCGAAGTTTTGCGCTGCTGGACGCCAACGATGCCTTGCGCGCGCTGGCGCTTGAGCTCGCCCGCGACAGCGCCCGCTTGCGGGAGGTGAGCTATGATCGTGGCGAAGCCCGCGCGTCCCTGGCCAAAGCTGAGGCGGCCGATCTCGTTGTGGCGAGCTACATGATCGGTGAACTCCGCGACGCCGAGCAACAAGCGGTCGCCGCGCTGATGTGGGAAAAAACCCGCGACACGCTGCTGATCGTCGAACCCGGTACGCCTGCGGGCTATGGGCGGATCATTGCGCTGCGTGAGCGGTTGATCGCGTCCGGCGCCCATGTCGCAGCCCCCTGCCCGCATGACGGCCGCTGTCCGTTGGCCGCGCCCGACTGGTGTCATTTCGCCCAGCGCCTGCAACGTTCCCGCGCGCACAAGCAGGTCAAGGGCGTCGAATTGCCGTTCGAAGACGAGAAATTTTCCTATGTCGCGCTGACGCGTGAGCCGGTCGATGGGCGCCCGTTCCGGGTGTTGGCGCAGCCTGTCGTTACCAAGGTCGAGGTATCGGCAAAACTCTGCACGCGGCAGGGCCTGGCGATGTCAAAAGTACCGCGCCGCGACAAGGCGGCCTATGCCGCCGCCCGGCGCTGGCGCTGGGGTGACGCGATACCTTGAACTAATCCGGCCTTACATCCGACCAAGACAAGACCCAATTCCGTGGCGGGCTGCCGCCCGGCAGCCCTTTCGTTCAGGAATACCCGTCCTCCCACCAGGAGTTCTTCCTCATGTCGACCGGCTGGATCGTTCTCGGCGTCATCGTCATTCTCGTTCTCTTCGCCTTCGGCGCGTATAACCGCTTGGTCGCACTCAGCCAGCGCGTCGGCCAGGCCTTTGCCGATATCGACGTGCAGCTCAAGCAGCGCCACGATTTGATCCCGAACCTGGTCGAGACGGTGAAGGGTTACGCTTCCCACGAGCGCGGCACGCTCGATGACGTGATCAAGGCGCGCAATTCCGCGATGTCGGCGCAGGGCCCGGCGCAGGTTTCCGCCGCCGAGAACCAGTTGAGCGGAGCGCTGGGGCGGCTGATCGCGCTATCGGAAGCCTATCCCGACCTCAAGGCCAATGCCAATTTTCAGCAGCTGGCGAGCGAACTGTCCGACCTCGAAAACAAGATCGCCGCCAGCCGCCGCTTCTTCAACAACGCGGTTCAGGAATACAACACCGGCATCCAGCAGATGCCGGCCGCTTTGTTCGCCGGCATGTTCGGCTTCACCCGCAAGGAGTTCTTCGACCTCGGCGCCAGCCGCACCGAAGTCGAGGTGGCGCCGACGGTGAAGTTCTAACGCTTTAGGGCATTCCGGCGGGAAACGGGCATCATGGCCGCGTACGGGCTCTACACCCATATCGCATCGAACAAGTTTCGTTCGATGCTGCTGCTCGCCGGCCTGTTTCTCCTGATCTACGTGCTGGTCTATGCCGGCGCGCTGCTCGCCGAAGTCGTGATCGATAGCGACCGGTCGGTCGACTATTACCTGATGCGGGCATCGCGCGACCTGACCGCGGCTTTCCCTTACGCTACCGGCATCGCTGCGTTGTGGATCGTGATCGCCTATTTCTTCCACCAGAACATGATCGACGCGGTGACCGGCGGTGAATCCGTCACCCGGCAAGACGAGCCGCGGCTTTATAATCTGCTGGAAAATCTCTGCATCTCCCGCGGCATCCCGATGCCGAAGCTGAAAGTGATGGACAGTCCGGCGCTGAACGCGTTCGCGACCGGGCTGAACCGGCAGCAATATTCCGTGACCGTCACCACGGGGCTGTTGCAGGCGCTGAACGACAAGGAGATCGAGGCGGTACTGGGCCACGAACTGACCCATATCCGCAACGGCGACGTGCAGTTGATGGTTGTCGCCGTCATCATCGCCGGCGTGGTTGGTTTCTTCGGCGAACTGTTCTTCCGGATGTTCACCAATCTGTCGTGGAATTCGACCGGGAACAGCTCGTGGTCGTCTTCCTCTTCTTCGTCCTCGTCTTCCTCCTCATCGGACAGCGACAGCAAGAGCTCCGGCGGCGGCGCCATCATCGTCGTCATCATCGCGATCGCGCTGATCGTGCTGGCCTGGCTGCTGTCGCAGGTCGTCAAGCTGGCGCTGTCGCGGTCGCGCGAACTTTTGGCGGATGCCGGCTCGGTCGAGCTGACCAAGAACCCCGACGCCATGATATCAGCGCTGCGCAAGATCGAGGGTCGCGGCGAGCTTCCCGGCGCGACTTCGGCGGTCATGGAACTCTGCGTCGACAATCCGCGCGAGGGATTTGCCGACCTGTTTGCGACCCACCCGTCGGTGCAATCGCGGGTCGATGCGCTGGTGAAGTTCGCCGGCGGCCACGATCCCGGCCCGCTGGCGCCGCCGGAGGATGCGGAGGATGAGCCAGAATCCGCCGATCAAGTGCCGCCCCCATTGCCGCGCGGGCCCTGGAGCGATGCCGCCGAGCCCGCGGACGCCCCTCCCGGCGGGACGCCGGGCTCGTCGCCGCAAGGTCCGTCGCGGGGTGCTTCTCGGGGTCCTTCCTGGGGTCCCTGGGGCCGGCGCGCCTGACTTTCCACCGCCGGGGCTAACCCCTCGCGGCGTTAACGAAATCCGCACGAATAGCCCGGCTGGCGGCTTAAGGATTTGAATTCTCCCTTGTTTCTGCCATGTTCGCGCCCAAAGCAGAGATGGGGACTTGCCGATCGCTTCCCGCGGTCGGGGGCTCTCAAGGGTAGTTCATGGCAAAGCCAGTTGTGATCGTCGTGGGTGCGGACAAGGGTGGGGTCGGCAAGACCACGGTTGCGCGGACGCTGCTGGATTATTTCAGCGCCAACAACGTCCCGACCCGGGCCTTCGACACGGAATCGCCGCGCGGCACGCTGAAGCGTTTCCACCCCGATGCCACCGAGATCGTCGACATGACGACGACGTCGGACCAGATGAAGATCTTCGATACGCTCAATGCGGTCAGCCCTTCCGTAACCGTGATCGACGTCCGCGCCGGCCTGCTGTCTCCGGCGCTGGCCTCCTTGCGCGACATCGGTTTTCTCGACGCCGCCAAAGGAGGCCAAATCACTTTCGCCGTGTTCCATATCCTGGGACCCTCGATCGCCTCGCTGGACGAGATCGCCGAGACCGCCAATTTCATGGGCGGCGCGAAATATTTCCTGGTGAAAAATTTCATCAACGATACGCAGTTCTTCCAGTGGGATCAGGCGACCTACAAATCCTACTTCCACCGCATCAAGGATGCGACCGACCTGACAATTCCGAAGCTCAACGAAATGGCCTATGAGCAGGTCGAGGTGGCATCGGTGCCGTTCCTCAAATTCGTTGCCAACAAGGGCACCCAAGACGAGGCCGCAAACTATTCCTTTGTGCTGCGCGGCTATGTCCGCCACTGGCTCGCCAATGTCTGGAGCGAGTTCGACCGCATCAAGCTGACCGACCTGGTCGGCGCCGGCAAATCGACGACGCGCGGCGGTGAAAAATAATCTTGCAGGCCGGCCCCCTTGGGCTGGATTAGGCTGAAAATTCCCCTGATATAGCGCGTGATGACCGCCACGCCCGTCTTCATCATCTGCTCGCCCCGCCCGCAGGTCGGCAAAACGCTGGTCGCGCGGCTATTGAGCGAATTCCTGCTGCTGAAGAACGGCAGGGTGACCTCTTTCGACATCAACCTGAAAGAGCCGTCGCTGCTCGATTACCTGCCAAAGACCACCGAGACCGCCGACGTCATCGACACCATGGGCAAGATGCAGCTGATGGACCGCATCATCGTCAACGACAGCGTCGCCAAGGTGATCGACCTCGGCTTTCACGCCTTCGACGAGTTCTTCAAGATGACCGACGAGATCGGCTTCATGAAGGAAGCGGCGCGGCGCGGCGTCGCCCCCATCATCCTGTTCGTGGCCGATACCGACCGCACCTCCGCGCGCGGCTACGAAATGCTGCAACGGCAGGTTCCCGCCAAGGCGCTGGTGGCCGTCGACAACGAATTCGTGGTGCGCGGCGAACTGCCGCCGGCCATGGCCGGCGGCCGCGTGGTGGCGATCTCGGCGCTGCCGGTTTTCCTGAAGACCTATATTGACCGGCTGAGCTTTTCCTTCACCGGCTACCTGCGCGGCGAAAAGGATACCTCCACCGAACTGCATCAGTGGATCCGGCGGAATTATTTCAGTTTTCGCGAGCTGGAGCTGAATTTGATTTTGCAGAGGTCGTAACTCTGCTCCTTCCAATATCGCAAGGCGTTTGGCGCTGAGTTCGGCTCCGTCTGCGCGGCCCGGTTGGTCCGTTTGGTGCCAAGAGGAGGCATTGGCCCCTTCCACCTCCTCACAAGACGGGTGTAGTCTGTTCCTGCAGGGCGTCCGGTTGGATTGCATGTCCGCGACGTAACGCAGACTGCGGAGCATCATGAAGTTTCCCCGCCGCACATTCTTGCATCTGGCCGTGGGTGCTGCGGCGTTGCCGGCAGTGCCCCGCATTTCGCGGGCGCAAGCCTATCCGTCTCGGCCGGTGCGCATCGTCGTCGGCTTTGCCGCCGGCGGGGCTACCGACATCCAGGCGCGCCTGATGGGTCAATGGCTGTCGGATCGCCTCGGCCAGCAATTCTTCATTGAGAACCGCGCCGGCGCCAGCGGCAACATCGGAACCGAGGCGGTCGCCAAAGCGCCCGCGGATGGCTACACACTGCTGCAAGTTGTGACCCCGCATGCGATCAATGCCGCGCTCTACAGCAATCTCAATTTCGACTTCATCCGGGACATCGCGCCGGTTATCTGCTCTGCGCGGCTTGCATACGTAGTCGTGGTGCATCCGTCGGTCCCCGCCACGACGATCCCTGAGTTCATCGCATACGCCAAGGCCAACCCGGGCAAGATCAACTACGGGTCGGCCGGCCCCGGCACCCCGCAAAACATTGCTTGCGAACTCTTCAAGATGATGGCCGGCGTGGATTTGGTCCACGTCCCGTATCGGGGCGGCGCGCCTGCGACCACCGATCTGGTCGGCGGCCACCTGCAGGTGATTTTTAGTCCGGTGTCGGAGTCGATCCAACACATCAAGGCCGGCAAGCTGCGCGCCCTGGCGGTAACGACCACGGCCCGTTTGGACGTGTTACCGGACGTTCCAACGATGGCAGATTTCGTGCCGGGTTATGAGGCCAGCGGTTTTGCGGGCATCGGCGCGCCGAAGAACACCCCGGCCGAAATCATCGATATGCTAAACAAGGAGCTCAATGCCGGCCTCGCCGATAGCAAAATCAAAGCCAGGATCGTCGAGCTGGGCGGCACGGTACTTGGCGGCTCGCCTGCGGAATTCGGGACGATCCTCTCAGATGCCACCGAAAAGTGGGCGAAGGTGATCAAGATCGCGGGCATCAAGGCTGAATAAAGCCGGTCGCCACTGGATTCCAAACTTATCCGTTTCGCGAGCGCGTACAGCCGATGTCCGAGTTGGGTCCAGGCTGTGTGAAAGCGAAGATGCTTGGTGTCGACGGCACTTTGAACATTGTACCCGACCAACGGGCAAAGAGCGGCGGATAGCACGCTGGGAGCACGAAACCGTCCTGGGTCATCATCGGACTCCGGGTCGTGTCTTGACCAAGTCCGTTCATCGCCTCACAGCGGACATACGGAGACTGCGGCTCCATGTCCGCTTCGTGCCAAAAGCAGACTAAGAATACCTGCTCTCGTATCCGCGCTCATATTTCGATCAATTTGTCGCATCAATGCCCGGAAATCCCTCTGTTCAGAACACTTCGTGCCACGTATCCTGCCCGCTTCGGGATACTTTGAATGATTTCAGTCCGTTCGATATTGCTGGCGGGGGCTGTTCTGACCGCGACTAGCGTTAACGCGCTCGCTGACAAGCGGGTGGCGCTGGTTATTGGCAATTCGGGCTACAAGAATGTAGCCCCGCTGCAAAACCCTGCTAACGATGCAGCAGCCGTTGGCGGTATGTTTAAGAGGGCGGGGTTTGACGCTGTCGATTCCAAGCTCGATTTGAGCGTTGTCGAAATGCGGCGAGCTTTGCGTGAATTTGGTAACAAAGCCCGTGATGCAGATGTTGCAGTGATCTATTACGCAGGTCACGGCATCGAACTGGACGGCAACAACTTTCTCATTCCAGTTGATGCGACCCTGGAAACCGACACCGACGTTTACGACGAAACTTTTCCGCTCGACCGCGTATTGATTTCCGTTGAATCGGCCAAGCAATTGCGGCTCGTAATTCTCGATGCGTGCCGGGACAATCCATTCGCAAAGAAGATGAAGCGGACCGTCGGTTCGCGTGCGATTGGCCGCGGGTTGGCGAAAGTGGAACCTTCCAGCCCGAATACAATGATTGCGTTCGCTGCAAAGGCGGGATCAACGGCTTCCGATGGGGACAGCAAAAACAGCCCATTCGCAGTCGCGCTAGTCAATTACCTTGCCAAGCCCGGACTAGATCTGCGGAAGGCGTTCGGCTTCGTGCGCGATGACGTTTTGAAAGCGACGAACAATGCCCAAGAGCCATTTATCTATGGTTCGCTGGGTGGCAACGATGTGGCGCTGGTACCGATCCCGGCCCTTGTAGCCACGCCGGCCGATCAAGATGCGCCTATGCGGCGGGATTACGAATTTGCTGATCGTGTTGGGACGAAGCCAGTATGGGAAGCTTTTATAGAAAAATATCCAACTGGCTTCTACACTGCGCTTGCCAAGGCGCAACGCGACAAATTAGTTGCAGAAGCAGCGCGACTAGAGGCAACAGCCAAAGCAAAGGCAACGCTGGAAGAGCAAACGCGGCTTGCTATCGAAGGCGCTAAAGCCGCCGAACAAGCCAACGCCACAGAACAAGCCAAGGCTGCCGAACAAGCCCGCATTGCTGCAGAATTGGCTAAGAAGGCGCAGGAGGCAAAAGTCGCGGAAGCCGAGCGGGCGAAGGCGGCGGCAATCGCTAAGGCGGCGGAACAAGAAAGCGCAAAGGCGGTGGCGAAAGCCGCCGAGGAAGCAAAGATCGCAGAAGCTGCACGGCTTAAGGATGAACAAGGCGCAAAGATCGCCGCTGAAAAGAAAGCAAAAGAAGAAAAAATCGCTGCACTGACGCCGCCTGCCGACATATCTGATCAAGCGCCAGCCGTCGATCTTCCGCGGTCGCTTCAATCGGAGTTGCGCAGGGTCGGCTGCAATACCGGTGCGGTGGACGGCAGCTGGAACGCAACAGCACAGAAGGCACTCGACCTATTCAACAAGCACGCGGGCATGAAGCTTGATTTGAAGACCGCCAGCGTCGACGCTCTTGATGCTGTTAAAGCCAAGGCAAATCGTGTGTGTCCGCTCATTTGTGAGTATGGGTTTAGAGCTGACGGTGACCGCTGCACGAAGATTGCTTGCCGGGCTGGTTACGAACTCGGTAACGATAACACTTGCGAGAAGATTGAAGTTAAGAAGCCGAGTGCAAAGCGCGACGAACCCAAGCGTGAACGGCAAGAACGCGCAAAGACGGACGCCGAACCGGCAAAGCCGCAGGCGTCAGGACAGATTATCTGCAACCAGCAGGGTTGCAGGCCGGTGCAGAAGGGTTGCAGGATTGTTATCGGCGCCGGTGCAACTTACGCAGGTGCAAGTGGACAACGCGAGCAATGCAATTAGGGCGCCGAACACATCAATGGCCGGGGCAACAATCCCAAATATTTCGGACAACTGTTTGCAGCGATTAGGGCGCATCCGAGCTTGGTCCGTTAACCCGGCAACAGCGGACACGAAGTAACTACGCCGGCATGTCCGCTTTGTGCCGATTGTGTTGAAGAAGTCGGCGCACTAGCCGTTCGAGATGAATCGAAGAGCCAGGCGCGCGGGCTCACTCGTGCTCA
>Ga0209488_10002938_pt1 | contig 13828 bp, 12 predicted proteins | sample Rivendell_Oct201_8_FD_188349 | JGI IMG/M metagenome (GOLD analysis project Ga0209488, IMG submission 188349) | Vadose zone soil microbial communities from the Eel River Critical Zone Observatory, Northern California, USA -... | ecosystem: Environmental > Terrestrial > Soil > Vadose zone >...
AGCGGGTAATCCACATCGGCTCGTTCTCAAAGACCCTGTCGCCGGCTTTGCGGCTCGGCTACGTCCTCTGCGACTGGGAGTTCATGAGCCGCATGATCGCGATCAAGACCGAGCGCTTCAGCCACACCGGCGCGCTCGAACAGATGGTCGTCGCGGAATATTTCTCGAAGCATTTCCAGCCGCATGTCGACAAGCTCGCCGGCACGCTCAAGGAAAAGCTCGACACGATGGTCGAGGCGGTCGAGCGCGAATTCGGCACCGCGGTCGAGCCGTGGCTGCCAAAAGGCGGCATCTATTTGTGGATGAAATTGCCCGACCAGGTCGATGTGCGAAAGCTCGTGCAGCCGGCATTGAAGGCCGGCATCGCCTTTAACCCAGGCCCGGAATGGGCGGTCGACGGCAACGCGGCAAAATCCCGGCTGCGCCTCTGCTTCGCGCTGACGACCAAGGAGGAGATCCGCGACGGCGTCGCCGCCTTCGCCAAGGTCTGCTACGAGGAGTTCGGCATCCCCGAGCAGAGCGGCAATGTCCGTCACACCGCGTCGCGCGCGAGCTCGTAATAGCACTCCGCGCATGCAACCCTTCATTCGCGTCCCGGCGAAAGCCGGGACCCATCCATCTACGCCTGAGACGGTCGACAAATGGGTCCCGGCTTTCGCCGGGACGACGGTTTTAGAGATGTCGGCGGGATCGAGATGACAAGCGCAGTGAAGGAGCGGATCGATCGGGCGTTGCGCGACGCGGTCGAGGCACGCGAGGTGCCCGGCATCGTCGCGCTCGCGGCGAGCGATCGCGGTGTCCTCTACGAGGGCGCGTTCGGGATGCGCGATCTCGACGCCGGCGGCGCGATGACGTTCGGCACCCTGTTCCGCATCGCCTCGATGACAAAGGCGATCACCTCGGTCGCCGCGATGCAGCTCGTCGAGCAAGACAAAATCGGCCTCGACGATCCCGTACCGGATATCGATCCGGCGCTCGCCCGGCCGCAGCTTTTGGACGGGGTCGATGCCGCCGGCCAGCCGAGATTGCGGCCGGCCGAGCGCGCGATCACATTGCGCCATCTCCTGACCCACACCGCCGGCTTCACCTATGACTGGTCGAACCCGAACACGGCGCGTTATGCGGAGCTGACCGGCCTCCCGCCGACCTCGAGCGGGAAGCTCGCGGCATTAGGGCAGCCACTTGCTTTCGAGCCCGGCGAGCGGTGGGAATACGGGATCAACATCGATTGGGTGGGCCGCATCGTCGAGGCCCTCAGCGGCAAAACGCTCGACACTTATCTGCGCGAGCATGTCTGTGGGCCGCTCGGCATGGACGACACCGGCTTTGCCCCGACCGGGGAGCAGCGCTCCCGGCTCGCGACCGTGCATCAGCGGCAGGCTGACGGCACGCTGACGACGACATCCTTCGAATTCGCGGCCGAGCCCGAATTTTATTCCGGCGGCGGCACCCTTTACTCGACCGCGGGCGATTATCTCAGGTTTCTGCAGATGCTGTTGCATGGCGGCGAGCTGAACGGCGCGCGCATCCTGCGCCCCGAAACCGTCGCGCTGATCAACCGAAATCACATCGGCGAATTGCAGGCCGGCAGCGTGCCGAGCCGGATGCCGGAGCGCGCGCATCGTTTTGAATTGTTCCCGAACATGCCGGTACGCTGGGGGCTCGCCTACATGCTGAACCTGCAGCCCGGGCCCCACGGCCGCAGCGCGATGAGCGGCAGCTGGGCCGGCATCTTCAACAGCTATTACTGGCTCGATCCGGCGCGCCGTGTCGCCGGCGTGATCCTCGCGCAATTCTTGCCCTTCGCCGATCCTGCAATGCTGCGCCTCCATGCGGAGTTCGAGCGCGGCGTCTACGCGCTCCTCGAAGCGCGCTGAAGATGGGAGTCTTTCACTTTCTGCGGCATGGGGAGCACGGGCTGTTAGGCAAGGTGCTCGCCGGGCGCATGCCGGGGGTCGGCATGACCGAGCGCGGCCGCGCCGAGATCGCGTCGCAAGCCGAGCGTCTCGCGCGCGAGAAGATCGCCGCGATCTACGCCAGCCCGCTGCAGCGCACCCGCGAGACCGCCGAGATCGTCTCCGCGCGGCTCAGTCTCTCGATCGAGTTTCGCGACGATCTCTTGGAGCTCGATTTCGGCGAATGGACCGGCGCGACCTTTGATGCGATCCGCGCCGACCCGCGCTGGCAGGCCTGGAGCACGCAGCGCAGCCTCGCCGCGATCCCCGGTGGCGAGAGCATGCGCGCCGTGCAGCAGCGCATCGTCGCGGCGATGATCGAGCTGAACGAGCGGCATCTGCACGAGACCATCGTGCTGGCGAGCCATGGCGATGTGATCCGCTGCGTGCTGCTGTTCGCGCTCGGCATGCCGCTCGATTTCTACAACCGCATCGAGATCGGCCAGGGCTCGATCAGCACGATCCAGATACACCCCGGCGGAATCCGCGTCCTCGCCGTCAGCGAGCGCCCCCGCCTCTAGCGAAAGAGTGCGCGAGGGCGGCGGTGGCAGCGGCTGTGCCGGTCTCATAAGCGCCGTGCGCGGTCGAGAAGAAGTTGAGCGAGCAGGCTTCGCCGGCGAAGAACAGCCGGTCATCGACCGGCATGGCAAGCTTGGCGCGGTCGCCGGCGTGACCGGGCAGCGCGTAGGAATAGGACCCGCGGGCGAATTCGTCCTGCCGCCAGAACGACGCCTTCAGCGGCCGCAAGTTGCGGCGCACATCGCTTCCCAACAGCCCCGCCAGTTCGTCGGTCGCGAACGCCGCCATCGCGTCAATCCCGTCGCGCTCGAGCCCGGCGGCAAAGCGTCCGCCGAAAAAGCAGTAGATGCGCGGCCGCCCCATCGGCCGGATCTGATAGCTCATCGTCTCGCGCCGCCGGGTCGAGCCGATCAGATAGCGCTCGGAGATGTCCTCGCCGCCCTCGAAGTGGAAAAACAGTTTGTCGGCAAGGCCGAGCGGTAGCCCATGCGCCGCCGCCAGCTTGTCGGGGAGCGGCGGGTCGAAGACGAGCCGCTCCTCGGCAATGATCGCGCTCGGCACGGCGATGATGACGCGTTTCGCGCGGACCGTGCCGCGATTTGTTTCTATCGCCAGCATCGCGCCACGATGATCGATGCGCGTCGCCTGCGTGCCGTACGCGATCGGAAGCCCGTCGGCGAGCGCCTCGAACAGCCGGCCATAGCCGCGCGTGAGGCGCCAATTGATGCCGCTGTCTTCGTAACGGTCGTTGTCCTTGGCCGATATCTGATCGAGCTCGACGGCATTGCCCCAGGTGCTCGTCGCGTCCAACAGCGCGTTCCACCTCCCGCCGGGCGTGAGCGCGGCCGAGCAGGGCGAATCCTCAGGGAGCTGCGCGAGGCGGTGCACCGCCCAGTAGAAGGCCTCGCGCTCGGCGATCCAATCAGCCTCGGCCTCTAAACTCTCGCCGCTATAGCGCAATCGCGTCGTCCAGTCCGGCCGCCGCTCGTTGATCCCGAACCCAAGCTGTTTCGCCAACGGGGCGAGCACGTTGCGGTCGGCCGAATGCAGCCACTCGCACCCCAAATCCATCGGGATGCCATCAGCCTCGACGGTCCAGGCGCGGCCGCCGGGGCGCTCGCGCGCTTCGAGCACGAGCACCGAGACGCCGCTATCCGCGGCGAGACGGCGCGCCGCGGCAATGCCGGCCGCGCCGGCGCCGATCACCGCGACATCCACCTCGGACGGAAGGCTTGTCATAGCTCGCTCGTTAACAACCCTCTCCGCCCTTCAGGGCGGAGAGGGAGGGACCCGTCGCGAAGCGGCGGGAGGGTGAGGTGGGCCTATCGGCGAGCGCTCTGGAATCCCCCACCTCACCCCGCCCCTCTCCGCCCGCTGGGGCGGAGAGGGAGATCACTGTCCATCAGCCGCTGACCGGCTTGGTGTATTCGCTGTCGCTGACGTGCTCGCCCCAGGCGGTGCCTTCGCCCTTTTCGCCCGCCTCCGACAGCGCGAGATGCGCGAAGAGCCGGTCGGGCGCGGCGCCGTGCCAATGCATCGTATTGGGCGGGATATTGACGATGTCGCCGGGATTGATCGCCTGCGGCGGCTGCCCCTGGAAGCAGATGCGGCCGACCCCGGTCAGGCAATAGAGCGTCTGCCCGACCGGATGGGCGTGCCAGGCGGTGCGCGCGCCGGGCGTGAAGGTCACGACCGAGCCGCCGAGGCGCGACGGCGAATTCGCGGTGATGACCGGGTCCTGGAACACGGTGCCGGTGAAGGTGTCGGGCGAACCCTGCTTTGTCGTGCGCTCTCCGGCGCGAACCACTCCGGCTTTGACGGGCATCGGCTTTCTCCTTGCTGGGTGATGGCGTGAGTTTATAACCCAGGCGATGAAGAGCAACACCGGCACGATCCGGGCCGGCATCGGCGGCTGGGTGTTCCCGCCGTGGCGCGGCGCGTTCTACCCCGCCGGGCTGCGCCAGGCCGAGGAGCTCTCCTATGCCAGCCGGCACGTCACGGCAATCGAGATCAACGGCACGTTTTATCGGACGCAGACGCCGGCGACCTTTGCGAAATGGCGTGACGAGACGCCGGACGGTTTCGTCTTTTCGCTGAAGGGGCCGCGCTATGTGACCCAGCGCAGCGGCAGCCTCGCCGAGACTGGTCCCAGCATCGAGCGCTTCCTTGGCAGCGGCCTCGCCGAATTGGGCGACAAGCTCGGGCCGTTGTTATGGCAATTCGCGCCGTTCAAGGCATTCGACGCCGACGATTTCGCGGCGTTTCTGAAACTGTTGCCGAACGAGATCCGCGGCCGCGCCTTGCGCCACGTCGTCGAGGCGCGGCATCAGAGCTTTCGCTCACCGGCCTTCTTCGATCTGCTGCGCGAATACCGGATCGCGGTCGCGCTCGTCGATGACGAGAAGCATCCGGCCTTCGACGAATTGACCGGCGATTTCGTGTATCTCCGTTTGCGGCGCTGCGTCGAACAGGAGCCGGCGGGCTATCCCCCGGCGGCGCTCGACGCTTGGGCCGATCGCGCCAAGGGCTGGGCCTCGGAGGGCCGCGATGTCTTTCTCTATTTCATCAATGGCGCCAAGGTGCGCGCCCCCGCCGCCGCGCAAGCCTTCCTTCAACGACTGGGCTGACCCGGTGTGTTGCGGACGTAAACGCTTCGCGCCGGCGTGATGCGGCCCTGCGGGTCCGTAAACATCGTGTCACAGGTCATCACATTGAAATCGTCGGAAAGGCTGCAAAGCATGGCAGCATGGAACCCGAGTGGCGTCGATAGCTTGATATACTTTGAACCGGCAGCCAGACGCTCCATTGAGACCGTCGCCTGGATTGGCGATCCCTCCACCGGGTAGGTTTTGCCGTCATATTCTGCCTTGACGTGCTCTGTTCGTATTTTCCCATCACGTTCAACGACGGTCTCCGTAGCCTCATAGGCCTGTTCGTCATCTCGGATGACGTCCAGCGTTACACTCGAAGGACCGGGCTCAGATGCGACGAATGACCGATTAAAATCCACGTGCCACCGCCCCTGCGACGACTTTGGTGGATCCGCAGCTCCGCTCGCATTCGCAACCGTGGCAACGCCGGTAACCACGAGTAATGCGCAGCACGCGAGCTTCATCGTGCAGCTCAGAACCGGTCCGCCCGGAATGGCGACGGATCAACAAAGGGCGCGTCGCCGGTCATCATCTCGGCCAGCAGCCGTCCCGTCGTCGGGCCCAAGGTGAAGCCTTGATGGGCATGACCAAAAGCGCCCCATAGATGGGGCTGCGACGGGATCCGGCCGATGATCGGCAGCATGTCGGGGGTGCAGGGCCGGACGCCCATCCAGGGTGCCGGTTCCACCGCGTCGCCCAGTGGGAAGATGCTGCGGGCGATCGGTTCGGCACGGGCGAGCTGGACCGGTGATGGCTGGGCCGCGCCGCGCGCGAATTCGGCGCCGGTCGTCAGGCGAATGCCCTGCCGCATCGGCGCCAGCAAGAAGCCGTTCGATGCCACCGGGCGGGTCAGTCCGGCGTTGCCCCGCGGCTTGAAATGCAGATGGTAGCCGCGCTTGCCGAAGAGCGGCGGCATATAGCCGAAATGCCTGGTGACGCCACCGGACCAGATGCCTAGCGCGACGATCGCGTCTTCCGCCTCCACGACCGAACCATCATCCGCCGTGACGCGCCAGCCCGCACCATTGCGCCGCAGGGTTGTCGCGTCCCCGATCGCGAACTGCCCGCCGAGCCGCTCGAACAGCGCGGCGTAGCTCAGCGTCAGCGCGTGCGGATCGTTGACCGCGTAGGGATCGGTCCAATGGAGCGCGCCGATGAAGCCGTTGCTGAGATGCGGTTCCATCTCGGCAAGTTTGGCCGGCGTGAGCGCGACGGAATTGACACCGAAATCGCGCGCCCGTTCGGCCTTGGCGAGGTCGGCCTCGAGCGTCGCCGCGTCGTTGTAAGCCCGGATAAAGCCGACGGGCCGCAGCAGCGCGGTCGAACCCGCCTCCTCGGCAAGCGTCTCATGCTCCCCGGCGCAGGTCGCGATCAGCGTGATCCACTGCGCCGTGATCGCGGCATAGCGGCGGGGTTCCGAGTTGCGCCAATAGGCGAACAATGGCCGAGCGAGGCCCGGCAGCGCCGACAGGTGGTAATAGGCGTCGACCGAACGGTTGCGCGCGATGCGCCGCAACTCGGCGATTGAACGGGGAAACGGGTGCGGGAAAACCGCCTCGCGCTGCACGAGCCCGCCATTGCCGTAGGAGGTTTCCTCGCCTGGCGGCCGCCGGTCGACAAGCACGACCTGCCTGCCGCGCTTTTGCAGATGCACCGCGACCGAAACGCCGATCATGCCGGCGCCGAGAACCACCACATCGGCCTGCAATGTGCTCATTCGGCGACGAGGCGCTTCTTTGCTTTGGGCCAGCGGGCGGCGGCGAGCGGCAATACTTCGTCGATCAGGCGGCGGGTCTGCGCCATCATTTCGTCATCGCCCTTGGCGGCCGCGCGCAAGATGAATTTCGACACGCCCGCCGCGACGTAATCGGCGATCTTTTCGACAATCGCCTCGGCGTCGCCGATCGCGAAATAATCCTGGGGATCGCGGCCGGTGCGCTTCCGGTACGCCTCGAACAGCGCCCCCAATGCCGGATCGTCCACCCGCCCAAAGCGGAACGGGATGCCGGCGCCGTAATGATCGTCGTCGATCGTGCGGCCCTCCTCGACACAAGCGGCCTTGATCGCGGCGACGACCTTCTTGGCCTGCTCCGGCGTCTCGGGGCCGGCCTGCCAGCCCGTGCCGAGGCGCGCGGTGCGCCGGATCGCCGCCTCGGAGGAGCCGCCGATCCACATCGGCAGATCCGGCTGCACCGGCTTTGGCGCAATCGACGCGCCCGATAAGTGATAATGCACCCCCTCGAAATCGACCTTGTCCTCCGACCACAGCCGCCGGATGACTTCGAGCCCCTCATCGGTCTTGCGGCCGCGCGTCTTGGTGTCGAGGTTGAGGGTGGTCCATTCCGGACCCAACGGGCTGCCGATGCCGAAAGCCGGCAACAGGCGCCCGTTCGACAGATAATCGATCGTCGCGCATTGCCGCGCCACGAGCACCGCGTCGCGCATCGCCAGCGACAGCACATTGACGCCGAACTTGATGCGCTTTGTGCGGCCGGCGAGCGCCGCCATGACGCTCATGCATTCGAGAAATGGCACCGGGCTGACAAGGCGGTCGGTCTGCCAGATCGAATCGATGCCGCCCGCCTCGCACAGATCGACCCAGCGCCAATAGGCGGCGGCGCCGGAGAACGGAAACTCCATCAGCCCGACGCCGATCGCGACATTCTTCGGCATGAATCTCTCCTTCACCCAGCGCCGGCGTGACCGTGGCCCGGAAGATGGGTATGGCGGTGGTGCAGATCGGGATAATGCGGGTGCTTGTGGACGAGCGGCACATGGCGGTGGCGATGCGTATGCGGCTCACTTAGGGGATCGCCCGGCCTATGCGCATGCCGGTGATGCTCGTCGTGGGTGTGGCGGTGCTCGTGCTCGAAAGAATCGTGCATGTGCTCGTGCTCGTGCGACTCGGCGAGATGCAGGTAGAGCCCGACCGCCATCAAAAGACCCGCAAGCACGAGCTGCAGCGTCACGGCTTCACCAAGCAAGGCGATCGCGACAACGGCGCCGATAAATGGCGCCGTCGCGAAATAGGCGCCGGTGCGCGCGGCGCCGAGATGGCGGAGACCGAGCACAAACAAGACGAGGCTGACGCCATAGCCGACAAAGCCGACGACCGCCGCGCCACCGATCGCCGCCGCCGACGGAAGCTGTGCCCCGGCAAGAAGCGCCAAGACGAGGTTCACCGCGCCCGCGGCGAGCCCTTTGATCAGCGCGATCTGTACCGGGTCGGCGGCGCTGAGACGGCGGGTCAGATTGTTGTCGAGCCCCCAGGCGAGACAGGCGCCGACGATCGCCAGACCGCCCCAGTCAACCCTTTCGGGCCCGCCCTGCCAGGACAGCAACACCGCGCCGGCGAGGATTGCCGCCGCGCCGGCCAACAGACGGCCGTCGACATTCTCGCCGAAGATGACCCAGGCGAGCCCCATTGTCGCAAGGCTTTCCAGGTTCAGGAGCAGGCTCGCAGTCGAGGCGGCGGTTGTCGCGAGACCAAACATCAGCAAAACCGGCCCGATGATGCCGCCGCTCAACACGACGAGCGCGAGCCAGGGTAGATCGGCGCGGTGCAATGGCGCCTCGGCTAAACTCGCGCCGGCGGCCTTCCGCGCGAGCTGCAGAACGGCGAGGCCGAGCCCGGAACCGAGATAAAGGAGGCCCGCCAAGAGCCACGGGCTCACCCCCTCTCCCAGCAGCACCTTTGCCAAAGGCATGCTGATGCCGAACAAACCCGCCGACAGCAGCGCCAGGGGCACCCCGGGCCAGGCGATAGGAAACCGCGACATCCCATGATTATAACCGAGAGGCCCGCCCCGGCCGTCCGTTTTCCAAACTCCCCGTGCCCGGCCTTGTGCCGGCCTTGCATCGGCACCCCGGCGTCCTTCGAGACGCGCTCCGGCTTGTGCCGTCGCGCTCCTCAGGATGAGGTCTCTTGTTGATGGCATCAAAGAAGCCCCTCATCCTGAGGAGCGCTCGCCATTCGACAAGATGGCGGGCGCGTCTCGAAGGACGCACAGAGCCGTTCCGCCCGGGTGGCCCACCGGGTTAGCGGCAGAAGGGGAAAAGCGATGCGCGTGTTCACAACGGTGCCGCAGGAAAATTTGCGCCTGGTGCCGGAGGCGGCGCGCGCCGCCGAGGCGGAGCGCTATGACGGCATCATCTCGATGGAGAACAAGCACGACCCGTTCCTCGCGCTCGCGGTCGCCGGCGCGGCGACCGAGCGCATCGAATTGCACACCGGCGTCGCGATCTCCTTCGCGCGCACCCCGATGGCGGTGGCGCAAATCGGCTGGGATTTGGCCGGCTCGACCGGCGGCCGCTTTGTCATCGGATTGGGGTCGCAGGTGCGCGGCCACAACGAGCGACGCTTTTCGGTGCCGTGGAGCCCGCCGGCGCCGCGCATGCGCGAATACGTGCAGGTATTGCGCGCGATCTGGCATTGCTGGAAATCGGGCGAGAAGCCGGCCTATGAGGGGCAGCATTACAAATTCACATTAATGACCCCCAATTTCGCGCCCGAGCCGATCGACGCGCCGCCGCCCCCGGTCATGATCGCCGCCGTCGGCCCGGCGATGCTGAAGGTCGCGGCCGAGGAATGCGACGGCGTCAAGCTGCACGGCTTCTGCACGCGGAAGTACCTCACCGACGAGATCATGCCGCGCATCGAGGCCGGGCTCGCGAAGGCAGGGCGCCAGCGCGAGAATTACGAGATTTCGGGCGGCGGGTTTCTCGCGACCGGCCCCGACGATGCGAGCGTCGCCAAGCGCTTCGAATGGGTGCGCCAACGAGTCGCGTTTTACGGCTCGACCCCGGCCTATTTCCCGGTGCTCGGGGTGCACGGGCTCGAAGACCTCGGCCACAAGCTCCACGCGATGTCGCGCGAGGGCAAATGGGCCGAGATGGCAAAGGAGGTGCCGGACGATGTCGCGCACCTTTTCGCCGCGGTCGGCCGCCACGACCAGATCGTCGGCGCGATCGAGACGCGCTTTGGCGGCATGACCGACGCGCTGACCCTGCGCGGCGACGGCGTCGGCGACGCGTCCGAGATCCCGCGCGACCTCGTGCAGGAAATCCGCCGCGTCCCGCATCGCTATCGCGGTCTGCCGCGTTAATCTGCCGCGTTAAATCCTGCTGTGCTACGCTCGGCGCCTGTTGCGCAGCTTTGTTACTGATCGCAGCAGGCCGGCCGCGCCTTTACAAGAGCGAGACAGCGCTTGCGGGCAAGGCCGGGGAGAGCCAAAAAGCCGAACAGGGGGACCCCATGAGCGACACGATCATCACGGCTAGCGGCGACAGCATTGCGGACGAGGCGGTCGAGCAGTTTCAGGCGGGCTTGCGCGGGCCACTGCTGCGCCCCGGCAATGACGCCTACGACCCGGCACGCAAGCTGTGGAACGGCATGTTCGACCGAAAGCCGGCGCTGATCGCCCGCTGCAGCGGAGCGGCGGACGTCATCACGGCGGTGAATTTCGCGCGGGATCACGGATTGCATGTCGCGGTGCGCGGCGGCGGCCACAGCATCCCGGGCCACAGCGTCTGCGACGGCGGACTGCTCATCGATCTCTCCGCGATGAAGGGCATCCGCGTCGATCCGGCCGCGCGCCGCGCGCGCGCCGAACCCGGCGTCAAATGGATCGACTTCGACCACGAGACGCAAGCTTTTGGTCTTGCGACGAGCGGCGGCACCGTGTCGGATACCGGCATCGCCGGCCTGACCTTGGGCGGGGGTCTCGGCTGGCTCTCCAGCAAACACGGCCTGACCGTCGACAACCTCCTCTCGGCCGATGTCGTCACTGCCGATGGCCGCCTCTTGACCGCGAACGCCAGCGAAAACCCGGATCTTTTTTGGGCCTTGCGCGGCGGCGGCGGCAATTTCGGCATCGTCACCTCATTCGAGTATCAGCTCCATGCGGTCGGCCCGACGGTCGTCGGCGGCATGATCGCCTACTCGATGAGCAGCGCTCGGGACGTGTTGCGGTTCTACAACGAGTTCACGAAGACCGCGCCCGATGAGTTGACCACTTATGCCGCGTTTGTGACGCCCCCCGGGGGCGAAACAATCGTCGCGCTGTTCTGCTGTTACTGCGGACCTCTTGCCGAAGGCGAGGTGGCCATCCGCCGGTTCAAATCGCTGGGCGCGCCGGTGCACGACGCGCTGGGTCCGCTCCCGTTTGTGGCGCAGCAGCAAATCTTTGACGCAGGGTTCCCCACCGGCTCCAACTACTACGCCAAGGCCGGCTCGCTGGCGGATCTCGGCGACGAGGCGATCGACATCCTGATCGAATACGCCGCGACGAAGCCGTCTGCCTTATCGGGGGTGCTTATTCAGACCGTATTCGGAGCCGCAGGGCGGGTCGCCCCCGATGCGACGGCGTTCCGTCCTCGCGCCTTTCCTTACGCGCCGATCATCGTCTCGCAATGGCTCGACCCGGCGCACGCCCCCGAGAATGTGGCATGGGCCCGCGACTGCTGGGGCGCGCTGCATCCGTTCGCCGGCGGCGTCTATGTCAATGATCTCGGCGAGAATGACGAGGAGCGCGTGCCCGCCGCCTACGGCGCCAACTACCAGCGGCTGGCCGCGCTGAAGAAGCAGTACGACCCGGACAATTTCTTCCGCCTCAACCCGAACATCAAGCCGGCGGCCTGACCAGCGCCAAGGCCAGGCTTGGCCTGGCCCAGCCTTTCGCAGCCTCGAAAGCAACTCCGCCGCGTCCCGCGCCGCCAATTGCGGCCGGGCGCGGCAGCCGCTTGCCGTGAGCGCCGCCTGATATATGATCGGCCAGATATAACAAGGATGTAGGGGAAGGAAATGGCCGCGACAGACGGGTTTTCGGGTCGGTTGTCGGAAGCCGAGCACGCGAGGCATTTGCGCCGCGCCGTCATCGCCAGCACGGTCGGCACGACGATCGAATGGTACGATTTCCTGATCTACAGCACGATGACCGGGCTGGTGTTCGGGAAGGTGTTCTTTTCCGGCTCCGATCCCTGGATGGATACGCTGAAGGCGTTCGGCGTCTTCTTTATCGGGTTTGTCGCGCGGCCGATCGGCGCCGCGATTTTCGGGCATTACGGCGACCGCATCGGTAGGAAGGCGACGCTGATCGTCACCCTCTTGATGACCGGCATCGCGACGGCGCTCGTCGGGCTGGTGCCGGGCTACGACATAATCGGGCTCTGGGGCGCCGTCATCCTGACGCTGCTGCGTCTGATCCAGGGGATCGGCGTCGGCGGCGAATGGGGCGGCTCGGTATTGCTCGCGATGGAATGGGCGCGCACCAGCAAGAACCGCGGCTTTATCGCATCATGGCCGCAATTCGGCGCACCGGCCGGACTGTTCCTCGCCAATTTGGCCGTCCTGGTCTTCAGCTGGATTTCCGGCGACCAGTTCCTGGTCTGGGGCTGGCGCATCCCGTTCCTCCTGAGCATCGTCATGGTCGGAGTCGGGTTGTGGATCCGGCTCGGCATCCTCGAAACCCCGGTCTTCCGCCGCATCGTCGAGGAGAAAAAGGTCGAGCGCGCACCGATCATCGAGGTGTTCCGCAAACAGCCCAAGGAGATCGTTCTAACCGCGTTGTTGCGCCTCGCCGAGCAATCGCCGGGCTACATTTTCAACGCCTTCATCTTCACCTATGGGACGCAGGTGCTCGGCGCCTCGCGCGACCTGCTACTGATCGGGCTGATCACGACAACGGCGCTCGGCTTTATCTGGGCACCGATCGCCGGTGCGATATCCGACAAGATCGGCCGGCGGCAGATGTACATCATCGGCTGCGTCTTCGTCGCGATCTTCACCTTTGTCTATTTCGCGATGCTCGACACGAAGAGCGCGACGATGATCTTTATCGCGGTGGCGCTGTCCTTTATCCCGATCATGACGATGTATGGACCCGAGGCGGCATTGATCGCCGAGGCGTTCACGCCGAGGCTGCGCTACAGCGGCGCGTCGATCGGTTATCAATTGGCCTCGATCATCGCCGGCGGGCCGGCGCCGTTCATTTCGACCTGGCTGTTCGCCACCTACAACTCGACGGTGCCGATCGGCATTTATGTCGTGATCTGCGCGATCATCAGCATCGTCGCGACATTGATGCTGCCGGACTACACCAACAAGGAGATCTCGACCGAGGCGGAATACGAGGCCGCCTCCGCCGGGCAATCGACGGTGGGCGCACACGTCGCCCCGTAGTCGCCCAACTCGAGCGTAACGAATGCCGGCCGGCGCTGTCGCAAGCGCCGGCCGGTATTTTGTTGGAGGCAATGCGCCATGACCTACCCGACGCATCCGATCCCGACAACGGTGGTCGGCAGCTATCCGCAGCCGGATTGGCTGGTCGACCGCTCGGCGCTCGAGCATCATGGCGTGCCGCGGGTCAGTGCGCGCGACATCTGGCGCATCCCCGAGGCCTGGCTGGAACAGGCGCAGGACGATGCGACGATTGTCGCGATCCGCGACATGGAGCGGGCCGGCATCGACATCGTCAGCGATGGCGAGATCCGCCGCGAGAGCTACTCGAACCGGTTCGCGCTGGCGCTCGACGGCATCGATGCCGAGCATCCCGGCCGGGTCGGGCGCAGCGGCGGCGGCATGACGCCGGTGCCGCGCGTCGTCGGCAAGATCCGGCGGCGCGGCCCGGTCGAGTTGCGCGACGCCGAGTTCCTGCTGGCGAACGCAAGCCACGCGACGAAGATCACGCTGCCCGGCCCCTTCAC
>Ga0209488_10002939_pt1 | contig 13827 bp, 10 predicted proteins | sample Rivendell_Oct201_8_FD_188349 | JGI IMG/M metagenome (GOLD analysis project Ga0209488, IMG submission 188349) | Vadose zone soil microbial communities from the Eel River Critical Zone Observatory, Northern California, USA -... | ecosystem: Environmental > Terrestrial > Soil > Vadose zone >...
CGGGCAGCGCACAGATCGGCGCGGCTGCGGCCGCGGCCGCCAGCTGTGCCAGCCGTTCGCGCACGGCGGCGCCGGCCGCCGCCGGCGGCAGCGCCGCCAGCAGCTCGTGTTCGCGCTGCAGCGCCTGGTGCAACAGCTGCTCCCTCGGCGGCGCCGCCGCGGCGGTGCGGCGCCGCGGCGGTGCGAAGAACACGAAGTCGGTCTGCAGCAGCGGTGCGAACCGGTCGACCAGCGCGTCCATGCCGCGCACCAGGAACGCCAGCAGACGCAGCGTGCGCAGCAGCGGCCGCAGCGCCTGCACGTAGCGCGCCGCCCAGGTGATGCGGAACAGCCGCACCAGCCGCACCACCACCACGTCCTCGGCCCCCGACATCGGCGGCGCCGGCAACAGCCACAGCACGGCCGGGATCGACGGCAACAAGTCGGTCAGCGCGTTGCGCAGCAACCACGACAGTTTGTTGCGCACCAACGCCAGCTTGCCGGCGAACTCGGCGAGGAAGCAGGCGCAGATCAACGCGTCGACCAATCGCAGCCAGGCCACGACGGGGGCCGACAGCGGCAGCAGCGCGTCGATGACGATCAGCAGCAGCACCACCAGCAGCAGTACGAAGCTGCCGGTCTCCAGCAGCCGGGCGCCGCGTGTGCCGAGCAGCCGTTCGACCCGCAGCGCCAGCTCGCGGTCGTCGGCGGCGCGGTCCATGCGCCGCCCCAGGCGCAGCAAGCCCGACTGCGCCGTGGCCGCGGCGAGCCGCCGCAGCACCGCGGCGTGGCCGCGCAGCAGCAGCACCTTGTGCAGCAGCGGCACGTCCTCGTCCTCGGTGGCCAGGGCCGCCCAGCGCTCGTCGGCCTCCTGCTGCAGGCGCGCACCGGCGGGCAGCAGCGGGCAGCGCAGCGCGATCGCCGCCGCACAGGCGGCGCGCAGATCGTCCACGCCGAGCAGCATCGCCTCGGCCTCGCACTCGGCCAGGTCGAACGGTGCCGCGGTGTCGTCGGCGGCGGCGGCCAGCCGGCAGCGGCTGCGGTGGCGCAGCACGGCAATGCTCGCCGCGCGCAGCGCGGCTCGGGTCTCGGCGTCACCGGCACCCGCCTGCGCGCGCAGGAACTGCAGCTCGACCAGTTCGAGTTCGAGCGCCGAATCCTCGTGGCCGAGCGCGTGGCGCGCCGCGGCGAGCGCACGCATGTGCTCGACGGGCGTTCCGCCGCCGGCAGCGAGCAGATCGCGCAGAGCTGACAGGTCGGCGGGCGGGGACGTCACCGGCGTGGCGCCGGATTGTAGGTGCGCTGCGACCGCCGCCGTGCCGCTACTTCGGCTTCTGGTAGCGCTCGGTGTCGAGCTCGGCCGGACCGAGGTAGTCGATGACGATGGCGTGGCTGCGGCCGGTCGACCCGCGGCCGTGCACTTCGAGTTGCCGGACCATGCCGGTGCTCTCGTCGCAGACTAGGCTCACGACATCGACCTTGCCGAACTTGCTCGCCGGCTGCTCCGGCAGGCGGGTCGCGCTGACGTGCAGCAGCTGGTGGCCGTCGCTGCCGCGTTCGCGGCCGGTGACCGACAGCTCGAAGCCCTGCGGCAGCTCGCGCACCAGCCCCTGGACGTCGAGGTAACCGACGTCGAGGATGCCGCTGAAGTTCGCCAGCACCTGCTTGGCCCTGGTCAACGGCCGCGACATCGCCGGCACGTTGCGCGCGACCGGCACGACCCAGATCTCCTGGCCGTCACAGCCGATCTCCAGCGGGCCGATGCGCATCGGCCCCATCTGCAGCCCGCCCTGCAGGTGGAACTTCATGCCCGGCCGCGTGGTCAGTTCGAAGCTGCCGAGCCGGCGCCGCTCGGCATTCGGCCGCTCCTCGAAGATCGTCAGCTCGAAGGCGCGGTCGACCGCCTGCTCGAGCAGGTCGCCGGCGCGGACCACCGCGGCTTCGGCCGACGGTGGGCCGCCGGCGCCGAACTTCGTCATCGCGACGAACATGACGAGCAGCAGCGCCGCGGCGGCGAGCAGCACCTGCCAGCGCGGCGGGCGGTTGGCCTGCGGTCCGAGCCGTTCGGTGATCGCGCGCACGCGCTGCTCGCGGGCCTCGGCATCGGCGCCGTGCAGCGCGCGCAACAGACCGTGCAGCAGCCACTGTTCGGCGAGCCACTGCCGCGCCGCGGCGGACACCGCCCGCGGCTCGCCCGGCCCGCTCGGCGCATCGACCAGCGTGTCGTCGAGCTCGCTCCACTCGTCGAAGTGATCGGTCATGCGACACCTGTCAGGCGCGCCTTGGTCATCAGGCAGGCGTGCAGCGCCGCGCGGCCGCGCTGCAGATGCTTCTTGACCGCCTCGAAGTGGACCCCGAGTCGCCGCCCGATCTCCTTGCAGTGCAGACCGTGCTGGTAGTGCAGATGGATCGCCTCGCGCTGCTGCGGGGTCAACACCTGCATGCAGTCGCGCAGCGCGTCGAGCCGTTCGTCGAACGTGTCACCCGGGATCGCGGCGAACTGCTCGAAGCCGCGGTCGAGCAGCACCAGCGTCTCCTCGTCGCAGAAGTGCACCTTGGCGCGACCGAGCTTGCGCCGCAGGTTGAGCAGCAGCTTGACGCCGATGCCGCGCAGCCACGGCCCGAACGGCAGCTGCCGGTCGTAGCGCTCGAGGTTGCGCCAGGCGACCAGGAACGACTCCTGCACCAGGTCTTCGACCACGACCGGGTCGCGCACCGACGACAGCAGGAAGGCCCGCAGGCCGTCGATCTGCTCGCGCACCAGGATCTCGAAGAAGTCGCGGTTGTCCAAGCGCCGGCCATTGTCGCGGCAAATGACCCGGGGGACAGCGCCAACCGTCCGGACCTCGGGACCGGCCGGTCCGGCCCGCCGAATTGTTGCATTGCCGGGACCCCTGGGGGCGCCGGCGCCGGTCCGGTGCCCGCCGCGGTGTCCGCCCGCCCTAGAGCGCCAGCGCCGCCAGCACCTTGGCCTTGACCTCGCCGCGCGCGACTTCGCTCTTCTGCATGCCGCGCCGCACCAGGAACTCGGTGACGCCTTCGCTCGCGCGGCGGCCGACGAACACCTGCACCGGGAAGCCGAGCAGCTCGTGGTCCTTGAACTTCGCGCCCGGACTCATGGCGCGGTCGTCGAGACAGACATCGACGCCGGCCGCCTGCAGCTCGGCGTACAGCTGCTCGGCCAGGACCTTCTGCTCGTCGCGCTTGGGATCGAGCATCGCCACCACCACCGCGAACGGCGCGATCGGCACCGGCCAGACGATGCCCTTGTCATCGTGATGCTGTTCGACCGCCGCCGCCGGCGTGCGCGACACGCCGATGCCGTAGCAGCCCATGACGAACGGCTGCGGCTTGCCGCCCTGGTCCATGAACGTGGCGCCCATCGCCGACGAGTACTTGGTGCCGAGCTTGAAGATGTGGCCGACCTCGATGCCGCGCGACGGCTGCAGCGGCCTGCCGCAGACCGGGCAGCCGTCGCCGGCGCGCGCGAGCCGCAGGTCGCGGAACTCCGGCACGCGGCAGTCGCGACCGAAGTTGACGTTGAGACAATGGAAGCCGGTGTCGTTGCTGCCGGTCAGCAGGTTGCTGTGCCCCTGCAGCGACTCGTCCGCCAGCAGGCGGACCTTGTCCGGCAGGCCGACCGGCCCGGCAAAGCCGGTGTCGGCGCCGGTCGCCGCCTTGATCTCGTCGTCGGTCGCCAGCGCCACCGACAGCGCGTCGAGCGCGTTCACCAGCTTGACCTCGTTGATCTCGAGGTCGCCGCGCTGCATGACGGCGACGATCGCGGTCTGGTCGCGCCAGGTCGCCTTGTAGAGCAGGGTCTTGGCCATGCGGCCTGCGACCCAGCCGGGGAAGAACGCGACCAGCTGGTCGACGGTCTTGACGCCGGGCGTGGCGTGTTTCTCGATCGCCTCCGGATCGCCGCCCGCCGGTGCCGGCGGCACCTGGCTCACGGCCTTCTCGACGTTGGCGGCATAGCCGCACTCGCAGTGCAGGATCGCGTCCTCGCCGCTGTCGGCCACCACCATGAATTCCTCGCTGCCGGCACCGCCGATCGCGCCCGAGTCGGCCTGGACGACGGTGTACTGCAGGTGGCAGCGCTCGAAGATGCGGCAGTAGGCCTGGCGCATCTTCTGGTAGGCGACGTCGAGTGCCTTGGCGTCGGCGTCGAACGAGTACGCGTCCATCATGATGAACTCGCGGCCGCGCATCAGGCCGAAGCGCGGCCGGATCTCGTCCCGGAACTTGTCCTGGATCTGGTAGCAGTTGACCGGCAGCTGCTTGTAGCTGTTGACCTGCGCATTGACGTAGGTCGTCATCACCTCTTCGTGCGTCGGCCCGAGGCACAGCTCGCTGCCCTTGCGGTCCTTGAGGGTGAACATGATGCCGTCGTTGACGTAGCGGTCCCACCGGCCGCTGGCGACCCACAGCTCCTTCGGCTGGATGATCGGCAGCATGACCTCGTTGGCGCCCTCGCGGTCGAGCTCCTCGCGCACGATCTGCGCGAACTTCTTGACCACGCGCCACATCAGCGGCGCGAACGTGTAGACGCCGGCGGCGATCTTGACGATCAGGCCGGCGCGCGCGAGCAGTTTGTGGCTCGGGATCTCGGCGTCGGCGGGATCTTCACGCAGCGTCGCGATGAGCAGCTGGCTGAGTCGCATAGGGGCGGAGCAGCGTAGCGATGGCGGCCGGGCGCTGCGAGCGCAGGCGGCGGAACGCCGGTCGGTGCGCCGGCAGCGGCAGCGTGCCCGGCAGGTCCGCCGGGGCCTCAGCCGCCGGACGGCAGCTCGATCGTCACCACCGCCCCGGGCGCCGCACTGCAGCTGCCTTCGCGCCAGACCGCGGCGCCGCGATTGCTGTCGCCGGCCGACGGCAACTTCACGCGCCACTGCCATGCGCCGGCGGCGAGCGGCCAGGAGCACAGCCTGGTCCGACCCGCCAGCCCTTCGAACCGTTGCACTTCGCCCCATGGCTCGCCCGGGTGACGCAGTTGCAGTTGCAGGCGATCGCTGACCAATGGCTGCGCGCACTCGATCTGCAGCAGGGCCCGCCCGCGCATCACGATCCGCAGCCGCGCCTCGCCGCTCGCCGGCAGCGCCAGCACGGCGTCGACGACGGCGCGGTGCAGGAGCGCGGTGGCGAGCGTGTCGTCGACCGGCGGCGTGGCTTCGGGACGCGCGGCGGCCCGTTCGCTGCGGGCCCGCAACTGCGCCAGCCGGTGTTGCCGCGCCGCGCGGTGCCGCAGCACGGTCGCCAGCCAGGCGCGCACGCTGTGCAGCGGGCAACGGTGAGCGAACCAGGTCGCCAGCGTGTCGCCGACGAGATCGTCGGCCGCGGCCTCGTCGGCCGCGAGGCTGCGCGCCAGGCGGCGCAGCCAGGTCACTTCGTGCAGCAGGCGCTCGGGGCCGAAGCCGTCCATCGGCAGAAGAGAGCCGCGGCGGGGCGCGAACGGGTCAGGAATCCGACCCGTGTCCACGCCCGAACCCAGGTCCTCGCGGCCGGTGCGTCTGGACCGACAGGGACCGCATCATGGTTGTACCGCGCCCCAGCCCGGCGCCGCTTCGCACCGGTCACCGCATGCCCACCCGGACGTGTTCGTGTTCCGGCATGAAAGGCCACAACTGCGCTGCCCGCCTGCGGCTGCCGCCGCCGCCACCGCACCTATGACCAGGGCGGAGCCATTCGCTCTTCCAGCACGTCACAGCCAGTGCCCGCATGGCGAGCAGGAAGGTTCGCACTCCCGCGACGGTCGAACGGAACTCCATGGCCACCGACAGTCGTCCGATCCCAGTCAGGAGGAAGCAGCCGATGACAACGAAGTTCGAGATGCACAAGGACGAAGCGCAGCGCTTCTACTTTTCTCTGACGGCCACCGACGGCACGGAGTTGCTGCGCAGTCTGCCGTATTTCAGCAAGTCGCACGCGCGGCGCGACGCGACGCACGTGCCACCGATGCTGAAGGACGAGCAGCATCTGCATCGCCACGAGATGCACGGCAAGTACTACTTCGTGTTGAAGAACGACCGCGGTGAGATGTTCGCGCGCTCGCTGCACGTCGGCAGCCCGCTCGCGCTCGACGAGATCATCACCGAGGCGCGTGAGGCGGCGGAGAAGGCGTTGCTGCTCGACCACACCACCGGGTCCCGCCCGTCGGTCTCGACTTTCTAGTTGCCGTCGATCTTTCTGGCCGTCGAGTTCTGGCCGTCGAGTCTTGACGTTCCAGTGGTCACCTGTGCAACCGCGGCTGCATGTACGACAGCCGGCGGCGGGCTCAGCGATCGTGCAGACCTTCGAGTGCCCGCCGCAGCGCCGCCGGCGGGATCAGCCGCGCAGCCCGTTCGCGCAACCGCTGCCACATCTTGCGCACCGCGTCGGTCTTCATGCCGTGGCGGCGGGCGATCACCGGAAAGCGCTCGCCGTCACAGACGTGCGCCAGCGCCACGTTCCAACCGAGCGGATCGCAGCCGACGAGCAGTTCACGCAGCTGGCGGTAGAACGCCGCGGTGTCCTGCTGGCCGGCGAAATCACCGGCATGGTCTGCCGCCGCTGCCGGGCGATCCTCCAGCCGCGCGCCGAGTTCCGTGGCGGTGCGCACCGGATTCCGCTGCTGCCGCCGCTGCATGTCGGTGCAGACGTTGCGGGCGGCGACCTGGGCGAAGCGCACCAGTTGCGGCAAGCCGTCGGCACGCACCTCGCCCGCCGCCAACGCCCGGCACACCCGCAGCATCGCCTCCTGCACGACGTCGTCCCGCTGCACGGCGTCGGCGATGCGGCGACCGAGCCGGCGCTGGACGGCGATCGCGATGCACTCGGCATGGACGGCGAACAGGGCAGGGGCAGCGCTCATGGAACGTGCGTGTGGACGAACGGTGACCGATGATCGTGACTGGCGGCCGGAAAAAAAGAACGGCCGGCAGTCGAACCGCCGGCCGTCCGCCCCTGCTCACCCATGCGTGCGACTCTCCTTCGTCGCCCACCACGGCAAGGGGAGCAGCACCGGCAAGCGCAGCTCAATTCCGCCGCAGGTGGAAGACCAACAGGCCGTCACCGGTGCCGAAGATCTGCGGCAGCTGCTGGCCATCCGACGACCCCCTGCCCGCCGACAGCGATGCCAACTCGATCTGCTGGTGCAACCCCGTCACGGTGATGAAGCCACCCGGTTTTTCTGCTGGTCCGTCGGGATCCAACGCCGCGCAGAACGCAGCGCAGAACGGCGACACCGGGCCGTTGCCGTCCCTGGCCTGCTCGAGTCGCGTCGCGGAGGTCAACACGCCCCGCCATCCACGCACCAGCAGCGGTGCGTCCTTTCCCGACTGGCCCGCCGCGATGGCTGCGCCGGCGGCGCGGCCCCGATCCAGCGGCGCATCGTCGAAGATGCGCTTGCCGGCGCCAGCGTGACAGCAATCGAACACCACGAGCACGTGCTTGGCGTTGCAGCACTCGAAGCCGAGCGTGTCGGCAAACCACTGCGCCGGCACGCGGGTCGCACCGGCCGCATCGCGATGGGCAATCACGCTGAAGTCCCCGGACGGGCCGACTTCGCCGTGACCGGCGAAGTACACCAACAACGCGTCATCGCGGCGTGCCTGTGCCCCGAGGCGGTCGAGCATCTTGCGGATCCGGCCACTCCCTGCCTGTGGCCCGGTCAGCAGTTCCGTCTGCCAACCGAGCGCACGCAGCCGGCTGTCGACGTTCCGGACATCGCTCTCGGCGTTGTTCAAAGCGGCGAATCCAGGCTCGTCGCACAGGTCGATGCCGATCAGCAGCGCCCGCTTCGCCGTGTAGGTCGGCGCGTAGACGATCTCCTCTCGCGCCGGCTGTCGCATCGTCCAGGCCACCACGGCGCCGGCGATCACCACCACGGTTGCTGCATAGGCGAGCCACCGCCGCCGCGACTCTCCGGCCGGCACCGCGTCGGGACACTGCGCCAATGCTTCGGCCAGCGCCTGCGCCGTGTGGTAGCGGCCGGCGGGACTGTAGGCCAGGCACTTCAGCAGCACACCGGCCAGCTCCGGCGGCACCTCCTGGCGCAGGCTGCGGACGTCCGGCAGCACCCCGGCCGCGGCACCTTCGGCGAACGGATCCTGGCCGGTGAGGCAGCGGAACAACAGACAGCCGAGCGCGAACACGTCGCTGCGCGGTTCGGCCTTGCTGCCGGCCTGCTGCTCCGGCGCCGGATACGGCGGCAGCATGCGATCGAGCTTCGGATCGGCGCCACGCCGGTAGTTGAGTGACGAGCCGCCGGGTCGGCCGTCGAAGTCCTTGGCGAACGAGAAGTCGGCCAGCTTGACCTTGCCTTCGGCAGTCAGCCGCACGCTCTGCGGGCCGATCGCGCGGTACACCACGCCTTCGTAATGCAGCGCCGCGAGCCCCTGCGCGATCGCGATGCCGATGCGGCGCGTCTCGGCCACCGCCAACGGTCCCTGCAGCAGCCGCTGCTCCAGCAGGTCACCGGCCGGCAGCTCGAGCACCAGCACCGGGCCTGCCGGCGAATCGATGACGTCGTACACGCGACTCACATGGTCGTGCTGCACGCGCGCCAGCATCCTGGCTTCGCGGATCAGCCGCTCGCGCACCGGCGCCGACCATGCCTGCCACGTGGCATCGGTCGGCAGCTTGAGCAGCACCTGGCGATCGAGCCTGGTGTCGTACGCGTTGCAGGTGCAATAGAGCGGCGTGGTGGTCACGTCGCCCTGCAGCTGGAACCGCGCGGCGTCTTCTGGGCGCAACCCCAGGGGATTGTCTGCCTTCATCGTTCGATCTCGGTCGGCGCCGCGGCCGCCGCCCATGCGCTCGGAGTATAGGCATCCGCCTGCCGGCGGAACGCGCGCCGCGGCGGTCGGCCGACGAAAACGGCCGGCACGAGTGACCGTGCCGGCCTGCTCCCCGGTGCGCAGCCGCCAACATCCCTGCACATGGCGGCTGCGCTCCGGTGTCCGCCACGGTTGGTCGGGATGCCTCCTCCAAGGGGTGGCCGCCCGCGCACCGCAGCCACATTCGCGAAATCATCGTCGGTTCGTCGGTTGCCGGGGCCTTCCCCCGCCGGCCGGCAGCGGCGAGACTTCACGGGTGCCACGGGGAAACGCATGAACCCTCTCACCCAGACCATCGATCTGGTCAAACAGGCCCAGTCCGGCAGTCGTCCTGCCCTCGACCGCCTGCTGACCCGCTATTACGAACGCGTGCGCCGCGTCGTGCGCGTGCGCATCGGCGCCAAACTGCGGCGCCATCTGGAGACCGCGGACCTGCTGCAGCAGACGTTGCTGACCGCGGTGCGCAAGTTCGACCAGTTCGAGATGCGCTACGAAGGCAGCCTGATCGACTGGCTGGCGAAGATCGCCGAACACCAGATCCGCGATCAGGTCGACCACTTCGGCGCGCAGAAGCGGCAGCGGATCGAGCAGTCGATCGACGAGAAGCTCACCGCCGACGCCAGCGCCGACCTCGCCGGACGGCTCGCCGACCAGAAGCTCGCTTCGCCGAGCACGGCGAATCTCGAGCGCGAGGAGCTCGAGGCCCTCGAACAGTGCCTCGACCTGCTGCCTCCCGGCTACCGCGAGCTGATCGTGTTGCGCGACTACGAAGATCTGCCGTGGGAGGAGGTCGCCAGGATCAGTGGTCGGCCGACCGAGTCGGCGGCCAGGAACATGCACGCCAAGGCCAAGCTCGAACTGGTGCGCATGTTGCGCCAGCGCGGCCACGGACTGGCCGAGGCCTGACCGGACAATACCGCTGCGCCAGCACGGTCCGCTGCCCCTGAGTGCCCACATGGACGCCCCTGCCGATGACGTCTTCGACACGCGCATGGTGGACTACCTGCAGCGTCGCGAAGCCGGGGAGTCGCCGGACATCGCCGGTTATCTGCACGGGCTCGATGCGACGCAATGCGCGGAGTTCCGCGCCCTGGCGCAGACCGCGGTCTGGACCGATCAGCAGCTGCCGTTGCAGCTGCGGTCGCAGGCGCTGCTCGCCGGCCGTTACCGGCTGCGCCGCGAACTCGGCGCCGGCGGCTTCGGCAAGGTGTGGGAGGCCGAGGACCAACAGCTCGGCCGGCGCGTGGCGATCAAGGTCCTCAACCTGATCGCCAGCAGCACCGACGCGGCCTCGTCGCTGCGGCGCGAGCGCAAATCGCTGGCGCGGCTGCGCCATCCGGGCGTGGTCGGCATCCACGAAGCCGGCAGCAGCGACGACCTGCAGTACCTGGTGATGGACCTGGTGCCCGGCCGCAGCCTCGACAAGGTGTTCGCCGCCCTCGCCGATGCCGGCTTCCCGCCGGCGCCGGCCGAGCTGCAGCGCGCGATCGGCACGGCGCCGGCGCCGGGCGAGAGCACGCTGCTGGCCGGTGACTGGTTCACCACCGCGGCCAGGATCGCCGTCGAGATGTTGCGCGCGCTCGAGGCCGCCCACGCCGTGGCCGTGCTGCACCGCGACCTCAAGCCCGCCAACGTGATGCTGACCGGCACCTGCCGGCCGGTGCTGCTCGACTTCGGCCTCGCCAGCCTGCGCGACGAGGCGTCGCACACGTTCACCGAGCGCCTGCTCGGCACCGCCAACTACATCGCCCCCGAGCAGGCCAAGAGCGGCCGCGTCGGCAACGATCCGCGCACCGATGTCTACCAGGCCGGACTGCTGCTCTACGAACTGCTGACGCTGGCTCCGGCGTTCGCCCTCGACGGCGCCGCCGCACAGGTCATCCAACGGGTGATGCGCGGCGATTTCCCGGCACCGCGCCGCGTGCGCCCCGCGGTGCCGCGCGATCTGGAGAACATCTGTCTCCGGGCCACCGAGCTCGATCCAGCCCGGCGCTACGACTCGGTCGGCACGTTCCGCGAGGACCTCGAGCGCTGGCTGCGCCGTGAACTGCCGCTGGCCAGCCGCCACGGCGTGGTGACCAAGCTGCTGCGCGGCGCACGCCTCGGCCTGCGCCGGCACCGCGCGGCGTCGATGGTCGCCGCCGCACTGTTGCTGGGCAGCGTGCCGGCGGTGCTGTGGGCGGCCACGCGGCAGACGCCGCCGCAGGTCCTGGCCACCACGGTGCTCGACAACGGTGTCTGCCTCGAGATGAGAGCTGCGGGCGTCGCCGACTTCTTTGGCGTCACCTTCGTGACCGACAGCAATGGCGAACGCACCCACGTCATGCCGATGCGTACCAGGGAGATTCGTGATCGGGCCGTATCAGGTCAAGCGTCCGAGACGAAGGGCCCCGACCACCATCGTCTGGAAGTCACCTATGCGACGCCGGAGGACAAGCAACGCGTCGGCGTCGACGCCGAGATCTGCGTGCGCCCTGCGTACGACCGTGACGAGGTCGAACGCATGCGCGAGGGGTGGACCGATCTGGACAAGAGCGCGCACGAGCAATACCGCAACCAGCCCGGAGTGCCGATCGCCGAAGCGCTGTTGATGGCCAAGGTACTCACGACTCGCGGCGGACCTGGCCCCGGCCCGGGGGCCGAGCAGCTGTGGAACCCACACCCCACCGCCAACGACGGCTGGATCAAGGTGGCGCCGGCAAGGTGAGCCACCGGCCATTGCCAGGGCAGCCACCGCACGCGGCGGCCTCGCGCCGGCAGACCACTGCAACGGCGGTTTCGTGCGACCGCGGGTTTTCGCGCCTTGCCGTTCCGGTGCCGCACCGTGGCTGCGGTACAGCAGTGTGAACCACCTCGTGCTGGACCAGAGCCACCCCGGCCGCGCGCGGCGGGTAATGTGTCGGCTCGCGGAGCCCATGCCCTTGCTGTCAGGAATCCTCGAAGCGGCGCGCCGCGGCGACGCCGGCGCGCTGGACGAACTGTGCCGGCGCTTCCAGCCGCGCGTCACCAGCCTCGTGCACGCGCAGATCCAGCGCCGCCTGCGACCGCAGCAGCATGCCGTGCTCAAGCTGCTGAGCACCGGCGACATCGTCCAGGACGTGTTCGTCGAAGTGCTGCGCAACCTCGACCGCTTCGACGGCGACAACGAGGCGGCGTTCGTCGGCCTGCTGGCGACGCTGGTCGAACACCGGCTGGTCGATCAGGTGCGCCGCAGCCAGGCGGCGCGCCGCGACGTCCGCCGCGCCGCTGACCAGGGTCCGCTGACCGCCGGCGTGACTGCCGGTGCCGGCTCGCCCGCTGCGGCGGCGGCGCAGGCCGAGCAACTGGCGATCTACCGCGCCGTGCTCGACGGTTTCCCGGCGCGCGAACGGACGCTGCTGTCGCTGCGACTCGAGCAGCAGCTCGAGTTCGAGCAGCTGGCGCAGCGGCTGGCCTACCCGTCGGCCGACGCCGCGCGCAAGGCGTTCCATGCGGTGCAGGCGCGCCTGCTGCTGCGGCTGCGCCAGCGCGGCCTCGATCCCGGCGCCAACACCACGACCTGAGCGCCGATGACCACCACGCCATCCAACCGCGACGAAGACCTGCTCGCCGATCTGGTCGCCCGCGGGCTCGCCGACCTCGAGGCCGGACGCGCGGTCGACCCGGTGGCGCTGTGCGGCGACCAGCCGCACCTCGCGGCCGAACTGGCCGCCGCACTCGGGCTGCAGGCGGCGTTGCCGGAACTGCACGCCCGGAGCCTGAGCGACGATCCGTGGCTCGGCCGCGTGCTGGCCGATCGCTACGAACTGCAGGCGCCGCTCGGCCGTGGCGCCGCCGGCGCGGTCTACCGCGCCCACGACCGCCGGCTGCGGCGCCTGGTGGCGATCAAGCTGCTGCACCACGGCGTGTTCGCCGGCGCCGCCGCCGAGGATCGCTTCCTGCGCGAGTCCGAAGTGCTGGCGCAACACGAGCACCCGCACCTGCTGCGCATCTACGACCGCGGCCGCACGGCCGCGGGAGAACTGTTCCTGGTCACCGAACTGCTGCGCGGCCAGGGCCTGCAGACGCTGCTCGAAGCCTCGCGCACGGCCTGCGCCGGCCGACCGTCGGCCGCGGCGTTCGCGCGCGTCGACTGGCTGCGGCCGCTGTTGCCCGCAGCCGAACTGGCGCCGACCTGGCTGCAGCAGATCGTGCGCTGGATCGTCCAGCTCGGTGACGGCCTCGCCGCGGCGCACCGCAGCTCGGTGTTCCACCGCGACGTCAAACCGTCCAACGCGTTCGTGCGCGCCGACGGCACCGCCGTGCTGCTCGATTTCGGCATCGCGGTGCGCGCCGGCGATCCGGCGCTGACGCTGCAGCAGGCGGTGGTCGGCACGCCGTGGTACATGCCGCCCGAGCAGGCGCGCGGCCGCGCCGAGCCGGCACCTACGCTCGACGTCTACTGCCTGTGCGCGACGCTCTACCACCTGCTGACCCTGCGCGCGCCGCACGAAGTGGACGCCGACATGCCGCTGGCGCTGGCGGTGCTCGACGATCCGCCGCCCGCCGCCGACCTGCACCAGGGCCTGCTGCCCGATCTGCAGGCGATCCTCGACAAGGGTCTCGAACGCGAGCCGAAGCACCGCTACCAGAGCATCGACGCGCTGCTCGCCGACCTGCGCGCGTTCCTCGACCACCGGCCGGTCAGCGTGCGGCCGATCGGGCCGGTGCGGCGGACGCTGCGGCACATGCGGCGCCATCCGGCGCGCACCACGGCGGCGCTGCTCGGCATCGCCGCCGTGGTGCTGGTGGCGATCGTGCTGCCGCTGTGGGGCGTGGTCGCTGCTGCTGGCCTGCACCAGCAACGCGAAGAACTGTTCGTGCGCCTGCCGGCCGATCTGAGCATCGAAGGCTGGCCGGACGAGCGGCTGCTGGTGCCGCTGGACGAACGCAACAAGGCGATGCACGAACTCGACGAACTGCTGGAGCTCGACGGTGGCGACCTGTCGACGCGCCTGCTGCGTGCCAGTGAACGGCTCGACGCCGGTGATCGCGACGGTGCCCGCGCCGATCT